>Ga0247727_10020595_pt1 | contig 10062 bp, 7 predicted proteins | sample WisWelCaveWW1625_FD_202498 | JGI IMG/M metagenome (GOLD analysis project Ga0247727, IMG submission 202498) | Biofilm microbial communities from Wishing Well Cave, Virginia, United States - WW16-25 | ecosystem: Environmental > Aquatic > Deep subsurface > Groundwater > Cave microbial mat | place...
GTTGACAGATGGCGATTGATAGGCGCTGGGGTAGCAGTTGGTTGACGTCATCTGTGATACAAGTTTTCTTATCGTTCTTGCCAGCAAGCCCATAAAGAGACTAGACGTTCTGGAGAATAATTTAGGCAGAATTGATTTTGTCATTCCTACCATAGTTATCGATGAATTGAAGAACTTGGCAAGCACCGCGACCGCAAAGAGGGCCAATGCGGCAAAACTTGCTCTAGAACTTGCTAAACGTTTCAAAATTATCGAACTTCAGGGCGGAAGTGCTGATGAAGTTATAGTAGATTATGCATCTAAGCACCGATGTTATATTGCTACTATAGATAACGCTTTGAAATATAAGCTCAAGAACAATGGCATAGATGTCATCACACTTGTGAATGACAGAATTATAGTTGCATGACCGCTAACCTTATTTTTTAGCTTTTCGTACGTTGTGCCATGCTAGAGTACGGTGGAGTTAAGATAACTTGGCTGGGACATGATTCGTTTAGGATAAACAATGGAAAGACCGTATACATCGATCCATACAAGTTGAAGACAGGTGGTAAAGCAGATCTGTTGCTTATCTCACACGAACATTTTGACCATCTTAGCCTTGATGATATGAAGAAGGTTGTCAACGATAAGACAAGTGTTGTAACGACCTCCCAATGTTCGAATGAGGTGAAGAAATTGAATGTGAAAGAAGTCGTTGTCGTAAAGCCTGGAGAAAAAGTGAATGTACAGGGTATTAGCGTGGAAGCTGTGCCTGCATATAACATAAACAAGATCAATCCTGGTACAGGTAAACCGTTTCATCCGAAGGAAGACAACAAGGTTGGTTTTGTTGTAACAATAAACAATGTGCGAATCTATCATGCCGGAGACACTGACGTAATCCCGGAAATGGACAAGATAAAGACAGACATAGCATTGCTTCCAGTAAGTGGAACATATGTAATGACAGCGGAAGAAGCTGCACAAGCAGCAAAGATGCTGAAACCCAGAATTGCTATCCCCATGCATTACGGCGCAATTGTAGGTTCAGTTAAAGACGCAGAAAAATTCAAGACATTAGTTAAAGAATATGAAGTAAAAATTCTAACACCGGAATAAAACAACTATTGACGGTTAAACCAGCAAGAAACTTTCCGACAGATTTTTAGATAAATTCACTCTTCGTTTTCTCATGCCATTTGTAAAGATAAACGGAATAGATACCTACTACAGTGTTATCGGCACCGGTTCTCCAATAGTGTTGATACATCATCTGGCTGGGAATATGCAAGATAATTGCAAGCTTCTTGAATACCTATAACTTAAAATAACCATAAATTGGAGGATTTGTAAGTTATGGAAAAAGAGCAACAGCCACAAGTTAGTTTTCTTCCATTCAAGTTCAAGTTCAAGTTTGCCAGAAGGCATTTGATGGTAATTGCGGTTCTGGTCATGGCGGTTGCTGCAACATTCATGATGCGGTCGCTTTCTTTGCAATACGGATTCTATCTTAACGAATTTGATCCGTACTTCGACTACAGGGCAACGCAGTTCTTGGTTGAAAACGGCCCAGAAGCGTATTTTGCATGGCATGATACGATGTCTTGGTATCCAGACGGAAGACAAGTCGCCGAGACTTCACAGACTGGACTGCATCTCTCTGCAGCGTATCTTTACAGCGCATTTGGCGGCGGGGGGTCGCTCTACGATTTCGTTGTATGGTTCCCCGTTGTCTTCGGTTCACTTACAGCTGTTGTGATGTTCGCCCTTGTAAGAGTTATATCAAATACAACTGCTGGCTTGTTTGCTTCTTTGCTTTTCGCATTCTCTCCAGCAATAATACAGAGAGGCAATCTGGGATGGTTCAAGTCAGAACCACTAGGACTTTTCCTTGCCCTGCTGGCAACATACCTCTTTCTAAGTGCATTGAAACAGAACGATAAACGGTTTGCCATTGCCAAAGCAGTTGGTGGAGGATTGATACTAGGTTTTTCGATGACAGCATGGGGAGGAATACAGTACTTCAATTTACTTCTGGGTCTGTTCTTCATAGCAATACCGTTCTTCATGAAGGATACAAAGCACTCGCTCTACGTAGTTCCCATATTTACCGCTTTGACGGTCTTGGTAGCTTCTTCATTTCCTAGGCCCGGTGAAACTTTTGGCATCTCGCTTGCAGGTTTGGCACTAATAGGACCCACGATGTTCCTTATAGTAGCACACTTCGTGAAGTCGTTTAGCGCAGCTCACAAAATTAGAAACACGCTTGCTTGGTTGGGCGCATTCGTTATTGGCACAGTAGTATTTGTTGCCGTTGGTTCGTATGTTTCTCCAAGCTTCAGGTATATCAGCGCAATAAACCCATGGAGCAAGACCACGATCCCTCTAGTAGAGTCTGTTGCAGAACACTTTACACCAACTATAGTAGATTACTTGATTAATTATTCAGTACTCATACTGCTTGCTGGCTACGCTGTCATGCTATGCTTCAAGAAAAGAGATACTATGTCAATATTCGCACTCATACTTGCAATTACTGGCATCTATGTGAGCGCTTCGTTCACAAGATTGCTTGTTTTTTCGTCTGTTGCAATAATTACATTGGCTTCTATTGCGTTATTTGAAATAACGACGTCGATGTTTGCAAGGACAGAGACGCCTGCTGTGCAACCTAAAAAGAAGATCAAGGTTCAGCAGCACGGCAAAGATTTCAGGATACCTTACGTAGCGCTTATCATAACGATGCTGGCCGTTCCTGTCTTTTATCCACCAGGTATAAGCTGGATAGCTAGCGCTGACTTTCCAGCTAGCATAGCCAACGGTGCCACAGGATTCAAGGTATCAACTAATGACTGGACGGAGATGATGGACTGGATCAAGAATAACACAGAGCCCGATGCGGTAATTGCTTCTTGGTGGGACTATGGTTACTGGATAACTACACTTGGCAACAGAGCAAGCTTAGCAGACAATGCTACGATAAACATGACAAGGATAGAACAGATAGCGAAGGCGTATACCTCTGATGAAGAGACAGGTCTTAGGATACTTAAGGAGCTGAAAGCGGATTATGTTCTTGTTTACGTGGTTGGCCAGCGTGCAGTGTTTCCAGACGGTAACACTTTCGTAGTCCTTGGTGGTGGAGGCGATGAGAGTAAGAAGCACTGGTTCATGAGGATTGCAGGAACGAACGAATTTCAGTACATACAAGATGACGGTTTTACTCCTACACCAAAGTTCTGGAATAGCACACTGCTTGGAAAGATGTTTCCGTTCCAACCAGCAGCGTATGTGCGTTTAGACGAACAGGGAAGACCACAAGATCTTCAGGCTGAATACAGAACCGGATATGCAGCATTGTACGAGGAGAACATAAAGTATGCAGAGGATGGCAGTGACGCCCTTAAACTTGTACACGCATCACCGAGTTTCGTGAACAAGGACGCTAGACTGATGATTGCGGCGCTTTTGTATGAGGTTACAGGTAAACCTCCCAAACCTGTTGAGCAGCCAATACCCGTGCCAGAACCAGAGGTTCCTACACAGTTAGAAGCAGGGAAAGAGTACGCAGTTCTCCAGATGAGCGTGGCAGGCGAGACCGCAGGCAACATAACTATGCAGCTCTTACCAGACATAGCTCCAGAAACGGTGAAAAGCTTTGAGAATCTGATCAACTCCGGCTTCTACGATGGTATAAAAATACACAGGATTGTGCCTGACTTTGTCATACAGGGAGGCGATCCAAATACAAAGAACCAGTCCAGATCGACATGGGGCACTGGCGGACCAGGATACTCTTTGCCAGCAGAGATAAGCAACATGACCCATGCAAGAGGCGTCGTATCGATGGCACACCCAGGTGACCCGAACCTGGCAGGTTCACAGTTCTTCATAGTTGTTAAAGATGCGTCGTATCTTGATGGTGATTATACGATATTTGGAAGGGTTATTGGTGGCATGGACATAGTTGATGGTATAGTTATGTTGCCGAGGGATGAAGGCGATGTTCCTATAATCGATGTAGTGATAGAGAAAGTTTACGTAATCAAGCCTTAGTTTCTTTGTATCTATCGCTTATTCTATACCTAGCATATTTGTCATCTGGTGAGAACTTTGCCGGATGAGGATTGTGTGTCTGCGCGTCACACTTTGGGCACTGCAATTTTAATGTGTATGTATTGCAAGACAAACATTTCTTGAGCAATGATTTCAAGCTTTGACGCCCTTCTTTGACTCTTCCCTTACGAACTTGAACGTTCCACCTTGCTTCTCTATCCCTTCCTGTATTTTCTCAACCACAGCGTTAATTGCCTTTTCCGCTATCTTGAAGTTTTCTGCATTTAAAATCAGTCTATACTTGGGAGCACCTATGTAGCTAATGCTGATATCTGCACCAGTCTTGCTTTCCTCCGCATTTATCAAAGTTTCCTTGATTATTTCTATTCCATTAGATTTTCCACAGGTTATGTCCATTATACCACGCACCTCCACACTTGGAATCGGAATCTTGCTGCTTACCTCTTCAATGGCAGCAACTATCTCTTGAGGAAGATTTAGTTCTTCAATTGCCTTAATGCCCTTCTTTCCAACCACCTCAAAAAGATCGTAAAGAACTGGATATCTTTCAGACAAAACATCAACATATTTGTTTAATTGTTCATCTTTTAACTTGCATCTTTCCTTGATAAGTTCAAGAAACGCCTTTGACTTTTCATCCTTCTTTGCCTCCATAAGCTTAGCTTTCTTCTCTTCCCCGCTCACTTGCTTCAGTGAGAGATCGACTTCGACCCTTGCCTTGTTCACCCGTATTACCTTGAGAACAGCCTTCTGCTTTGGTTTAACGTATCTCTCAATATTTCGAATCCATCCCGTCGCAATTTCAGAAATATGCAAAAATCCTGTAGTACCACCGTATTCGTCAAGGGTTACGTAGGCACCGTGTGGCACGATCTCCTTGATCGTTGCAATTACAATGTCACCAGCCTCTGGTAATTCATGCATTTCTGTAGTCATAATTATTATCTGCACATAAATGGCATAATTTAACCTTGCTAATTAGAAATCTATTCCTCTCTTTGCCTTTCTTCCTTGTTGGTAAGGATGTTTGATCTCTTTCATCTCTGTAACAAGATCTGCCGCTTCGATCACTTTTTCATTTGCATAATTTCCAGTCAACACAAGTGTCGTTTTTTCTGGTTTTGATTTTATCAGTTCCAGAACATCTTCTGCACTAATTAGCTTAAGATTTACCGCATAATTTATTTCGTCCAGAATAATAATATCGTATTTGTTTGAAGATATCTTTTCCTTGCTTATTTGTAGCGCTTCTTTGGCGGCACGGACATGGTCTTCGATTGGCTTGTTATCATCGATTATGCCTACGAAACCCTTCCCTGCAGCAACCAGTTCAAAATCCGGCTTCAGTCTTGACGAACTCGTAAGTTCGCCGTAATACCAAGAACCCTTGATGAACTGAACCATCACAACCTTGAATCCGTGTCCTACTGCTCGAAGAACTATGCCAAGCGCCGCGGTGGACTTGCCCTTTCCCTTGCCTGTATAAACAATCACCAGACCCGCATCATCGCTCATATCATGGATGATATCTCGTTTAAATAAAAATCTTGGTTACATTCAGAGGTTCAGAATCAGTTAGAATTCTGATTCAAATCAAAATCATTATGATAGCGCGAAATGCTGAGTTTGCAGATCTTTGATAGCTTTCAGAAATTCTTTCTTGATTTCTTGATATGTTGATATGTCCTTTATATAGACGCCCCCCTCTAGTAGCTTTTACACGCGTGCGTTTTTTGGCGCATTAGGGAAAACCTGTTCTACACCTTACTGAATAGATCAAAGTTATGCAAAGTATGTCATGTGTAAAATTAATTAGTATAGATGTTCTGACCAGTGGTGTTGGACGTAAAAAAGATGGTCGACGCCATCCTGCGGCAGAAGATCAACATTAGCGAGGATGCCCTGCTACAGATGGTACAAGAGAAGAAGCAGAAGATAGGTGCTGGCTATCTAACAGATCAAGGTGCATTATTCTTGGTAGCTGCTGATTTGGGCGTAGCTATCGAAGAATCACCAAGGTTAGAGATGAGCTTGAAAGATCTCTATGCAGGTGCGAAAGAAATAACCGTAATAGCCAGGATCATGAACGTTTACCCGTTGAAAAGATACAACAGGAAGGATGGTACAGAAGCTCTACTGAGAACGCTTACGGTTTATGACAACGATTCAAGTGTAAAAGTGAAGTTCTGGGATAACATGGCAAATCTGCCAGAAAGTCTGGGCATAAAGCCTGGAGATGCTGTCAAGATTTCCAAAGGATATGTGAAGGTTGGTATGGACGGCAAGCCTATGATCAACGCGGGTGCAAGAAGCATGCTAGAAGTTGTCCATGAAAATGTTCCGCACATAAGGGATCTTGATAGTATGGCAATCGATGTGAGCGATATCACGGGTTCTGAAGAGAATGCCGTAGTTACAGGTACAGTAAAGGTAGGACCGAGAATTGCTAATTTCACCAACTTTAGGGGCGAGCCAAGTAAGGCTATGCATATGCAGATAGCAGGTGTTGGCGGTAAGACACTGAGGGTTGTCCTCTGGAACGTCGATGAACAAAAGATTCCTAAGGTAATGAATCTAGGTGCGAACGTAAGACTTGTGGCTGTTAGAACAAAGAGAAACCAGTATGGCGATATCGAGCTGCATGGCGACGAAGGCACGATAATGGAACTGATTGATGCCCAAGAAGAAATCGAGATCATGCCCTTGCGAATAATATCTGTTAGCAAGAATGTTGGTGCAAAGCAGAACTCGTTTGCGCTTGCTATTGACAGGAAAAAAAGAATTTTTACTCTTGTAGTGAACGATACTTTTGTGGATCAGTTGCGAGCAAATCAACTGATAGAATGTGTTCCCAGCAAGATTTATGGTTCGACGCTACTGCTGGAGGAGGATGCTTATGTAAAGGTAACAGATGATGATACATCTTTTCCCAATACAAGCGCACTGGAGCGCAAAATAAAAGATATCAAACCGTCTCAGGATCTTTGCTTTCTTGAAGCTCTGACTCTGTCACAGTCAAAATCACAGGAGATCCAGATGAAAGATGGTTCGTCAGTAAAGTATGCGGATACAATGCTGGGCGATGATACTGGAGAGATCAGACTGGTTGGATGGCGCGAGACCTCTAGCATGGTTGAGAAGTTGGGAATAGGACAACGAGTAAAAGTATATGGCGTGATGGCATACGCTGGGAGAGATGGTAATATCGAATTAAGACTGAAACCATTTTCGAATATAATTAAAATTTAATCGTCCCAGAATCCTCGAGTTGTAATGTATTGCCTTTCAGCATCATACACCTGCCTGTATATGCCATCATCGTCAACGTTGTTGCGCAATACTCGTGCAGCAGTATCTACACCAACTCCATAGCCAGATAATACCAGCAATGCCTTCCTTCCAAAATTATGGATTAGTGAAGCCATCTTCCATGCTCGCATGAATTTGTGATCGTCCTCTTCTGATAGTTTGCTCCCCTTCAATTTCTTTATAATTATATTCGCAAGTTCATAGTCAGACGCGTAAGTAGCCGTAATAAGCTGCGATCTGCATTTTGTGCACTGCAGATTGTCAGGAACCTCTCTGGTCTCCATCACACGCTCCCATTTTCCGCATCTGATGCAGATCAACTTGTGCCTTGTCTTCTGCAACCTTTCCTTGACAAGCTCGATCACGCCTTGCTCCACGCTCAAAGGCGTTGCAGAGAATCTTGTAGAATGCTCCAGTATGGGTTTCGCTAGGTCTGAAAACTTTTCAATTTCGAGCCAGACGGTCTTTATCGCATTGTTCTTTATTCGCTCAAGTATTGAAGACGTCAGTTTTATGTCATATTTGTCGTGCATCAGTTCTCGTATGGCTTCCTTACTGATCGCCGTCTTTGAGTATCTGTCGTAGATCAATCTGGCAGCCTTTCTATCGTAAACAGCTTCCTTGCTTATGAGCCCGAAGCGTTTCGAGACGCACCATGTGCGCCAGTTAACATTGTGAGTGTTTGTAAGCGATGCGATTATCACGGACTCCAGATCGTAATCATCATTGAAGCAGTCCATTATGTGCTGCTTGCCTATTCTTGCATTCGATGAAAGAACTATTCTGTACGCATCTGACCTTGCATCAACAAGATATCCGGTCTTTGAAGAAATTATCGTTGACAACAGCGATGTTAGTGTATTGTTTACCTTCGTGCCAAAACAAGTGTGCAACACAACTGTATTTCTGTTTCTAGAAGATTCTACAACTATTGTATTATCATCAGGCAGGTTCTTGAGTTCCTTGTAAGTGTCCTGAATCAATGTGCTGCCAACAGTTTCCTTGCCGCGTACTACCAACTTTCTTAACTTGCCAACCTCTGCTGCTGTCTCATAATCAACAGGGATCATCTCACCAACCCAGTATGGAATGTTAACAGCTGCTCCATGCATTGGTTCAACACTAACACGCAGTTTGGAATCGTCAACAGCAAGAACTCTCCACTGCGAGCCTTTTAGCACGAACACGTTTCCCTGCTCGCCGTAATCGCCGACGAACTCCTGATCCAGACTTCCGATTGTCTTCTTGCTTACCGTATCAACAACTTCGAACTTCAGAACGTCTGGTATTGTAGAAATATTTCCATAGTAATACTTGTATGCCTTGATCTTTCTCTTGAATATTCCCTGCTCCCTGTCATACCATATGATCCTGCTGCTGTCAAGCAAATCCAGACAGGATTCTATATCCTGCAGCGTTACTTTCCTGAAAGGATATGATTTCGTTATCAGATTATAGGCTTGCTCCAGACTTACACTGCCCATCTGGAATGTAAGACCTACCAACTGATGCGCTAGAACATCCAATGAAGATTCATGCATCTTCTGCTCCTCGATCGAACTTCTCCTCATACGACGAATGATGGCCATTGCTTCCAGCTCATCATCTGCGTTGTTTGTTACGAGCATTCCCTTTGCAGATTGTCTTATCTTATGCCTGCTCCTCCCTATCCTTTGCATCAGTTTGGAAACCTGCCTTGGAGAGCCGTAGTGTATCACAAGTTCAACAGAACCTATGTCGAGGCCAAGTTCTAGGGATGACGTGCATACAACTATGCCAGCTCCACCGCTCCTCAGTCTTGTTTCTGTCTCTTCTCTAACTTCCTTTGAAAGAGAACCATGGTGAACATCGACCTTTACGCCGTTTGCAAGGCTCTTCATAACAGTCGCGATGTATTCAGCCTCATCCCTTGTGTTTGTAAAGAGCAGAACTGAACCATAGTTGTAATTATCTTTCACGTAATTAGCTATGAATTTTGCAACGCTGTTTAGCGAGCCCTTCACATATTTGACATCGATATCATACTCTCTGATGGAATTATCTACCAGAACAGCACACTTCCTTTCCGTACCTCCAACGAACTTTGCGGCCTCGTCAAGATTCCCCACTGTTGCTGAAAGGCCGATTCTGGTTATCTCTTTTGGAGCTATCGCCTGCACTCTCTCAAGGCTCAGTGATAAGTGTGCACCGCGTTCGTTTGAGATCAGCTCATGAACTTCATCTATTATGATCCATTCTAGGTTGTGCAAGGCATTCAGCATTCTTTCAGTTGTTAGTATTATTGCAAGAGTTTCAGGCGTTGTTATCAGTACGTCCGGAGGTTCCATTGCGATCTTTCTTCTCTTCTGTACAGATGTATCTCCATGTCTAACTTCTACACTCAAACCTTCTGTCTCGGCATACTTGATAATCCTGCGTAGAACATCTCTGTTCAATGCTCGCAGTGGTGTGATATAGATCGCTCTGATTCCCTTTTGCTTGCCTTCTGCTGCAAGTATAGTAAATATTGGAATTACTGCAGCTTCGGTCTTGCCAGAACCAGTTGGAGCTACCAAAAGAGCGTTTATCCTTCTAGACAATACAGGTAAAGCCTTCTCTTGGATAGCTGTTAATTGATCATATCCAGCGCTTTTGAACTTGTCAAGAATTGCAAGATCAGCGTTCTGCATGCTTCTTTTCCTTTGCTCGCTC
>Ga0247727_10020596_pt1 | contig 10062 bp, 7 predicted proteins | sample WisWelCaveWW1625_FD_202498 | JGI IMG/M metagenome (GOLD analysis project Ga0247727, IMG submission 202498) | Biofilm microbial communities from Wishing Well Cave, Virginia, United States - WW16-25 | ecosystem: Environmental > Aquatic > Deep subsurface > Groundwater > Cave microbial mat | place...
GGGCACGCCTTTCCTGCACGGGCGCCTCTGGCAAGAACCGCTCGTCGGACCGCGCGCGCCCTTCCATGCCGTCGAGCACGAAGCGCCCGTCGACGCGCTCGACGAGCGCTTTCCGCTGCGCCTCACCACCGGCCGGCGCCTCGAATCGTTCAACACCGGCGTGCAGTCGCAGATCTACCCCTCGCCGCTCCGCCACGGCGAGACGATCGACCTCTCGCCCGCCGACGCCAAGCGCTTCGGGGTCGAGCCCGGCGAAGACGTGCGCGTCTCCTCACGCCGCGGCACGGTCGTCGCGCCCGTGCGCATCGACCCGGGCCTGCGCGCCGGCCTCGTCTTCATGACCTTCCACTTCCCCGACGAGGTCGACACCAACGCGCTCACCATCGACGCCACCGACCCGAAATCAGGCACGGCCGAGTTCAAGGCCAGCGCGGTGCGCATCGACAAGCTGACGGCCGCGCAGGTGCGTTAGCGGATAGGCTCAGCCGGGAACGCCGGGCTCCAGCCCGGCCGCTTGTTCTCTTCCTCCCTCGAGCCAGAGCCGGGCTGGAGCCTGGCGTTCCCGGCTTGCCGGCCAGCCTCTTCTCGATCCGTGCCGATCTCCCGCCTCAGCTCCTCGAAGACCTCCTCGCTGTCGAGTAGCTCGCTCGTCTGGGCCGCCTGCCAGCCCTCCTCGATCTTGCGGCGCGCATCCGCGAGCCAGGCCTCCTTGCCAACCCGCTGGACTCGATCGAGCTTCATCGAAGCCCAGCTCGCAGGACCTCGCCCGCGTCGCGGAAACGACCGGAGCTCACCTGCGCCTCGATGAAGCGCTGCTGCTCGGGGGTGGGATCGAAGTTCACCATTGGAGCGTACCTCAGCTCGGCGAAAAGGGACCAGGAACGGACATGGACGGGCGAGACGCCCGCGGGTTGCAGGGAACAGAGGAGGATTCCTATTGGCGGTCCCCAGCTCGGAGCGATGAAGCCGTCCCGCCCCTCTCCTCGCAGGGTGGGGGACCTGAAAGGTCCGCAGGACCCGGCCAGAACCCCATGGCAACTGAGACCGACGGCCCACCCTGCCGGTCGCTGATCCGGGGCCAGTCCAGCAGGCCCGATCGCTGCGACGAGTAACTCCGCATCCTCCAGTCCGGAATAGAATCTCCAGGAACCGCGTGGGTCGAGGGCTGAAAACAGGATCAGTATCTGGGGAGCACGTCGGTTCCCCGGACGAGGACCAAGCATGATCGGCCGCATCCAGGGACTCCTGCTCGTCGCCGCCTCCCTCGGGCTCGCCGCCGGCTGCGGCGCCGGCGTTGCGGGCGTGATCGCCGGGACCAGCGACAGCGGCGGGAGCAGCAACGCTCCCCCGGGATCAGCGGCTTCCAGGTCGTGAACCCGAAGGTCCCGCCGGCGCGGCTCCTCTTCACGCTCGCCGATCCGGAGGGCCAGCCCGCCACGGTCGAGTTCCTGGCCGAGGTCGACGGCGGCCCGCGCGAGCGCCTGACCCAGGTCGCCGGTCTCGCCGCGAATCCCGCCACGCTCGCCACCTCGCGCGACGGGACGGCCTACGACCTCCAGTGGGACTTCGCCGCCGAGCCGTTCCTGCCCGACGACGCGCGCTTCGTCCGCGACGTGACCGTGATCGCGCTGCTCGCCGGCAGCACGGAGGTCGTGCTGGGCGCCAACGCGGTCAAGCTCGGCATGGGGAACGACGCGCCGGAGGTCACCGCGATCGAGCCCGTGACCGGCGAGCCCTCGGGCATCGTCGGGATCGAGCTCCGCGTGGAGGATTCGTCCGACGACGTGGTTTCGGTGCGCGTCGAGTACGACCGCGCCAATGACGTTCCCGACGCCGGCTTCCGCCTCGCCCGCCCGGCGCTCGCCGAGCCGACGCCCGACTTCGGCATCGAGAACGTCCAGGTGGACGACCTCGGGACGACGCTCTCGTTCTTCTGGGACACGAACGTGGACCTCGAGGACCTCGAGCGCGACGTCGTGCTGCGCTTCACGGCCAAGGACGAGATCGTCGAGGGCGCGCCGCGGACCTCGAACCTGTTCCGCGTCGACAACAACGAGGAGCCGATCCTGCAGCTCTTCAACGACCTCGTGATCACGAACCCCGACGAGCGCCGCGGGATCCCGATCCCGTTCCGCTTGATCGACGAGGAGAGCGATCTGGTCGAGGTCATCTTTCAGTGGCGGCGGGAAGGCGAGGAGTTCCCGTCGCTTGACACGGACGGCAACGGCACGGTCACGAACGCAGAGATCGACGCGATCCTGGCAGACAAGGACCTGCGTGCCGAGCGCCACATCTGCACCGAGTACCCGCGCTACGCCCAGGGCTACGTGGTCCCGGTGGACGCGACCTCGGTGCGCCTGCCCGAGATCGCCTCGAGGGAGTCCTGGATCCTCGCGTCGGGCATCGAGGGCCGCACGCTCGAGCTCATGCGCCCGTCGCAATTCGTCGCCCCGATCACGCCGACGTGGCGCGAGAACCCGCTCGTGTCGCCGATCGCGGCGCTGCCGGTTGGCGATGGCCTCTCCGCGATCGTGCTCGACGTGCCCGGCGCCGCGGGCCGCCTGCGCGAGATCGAGCTCGCGACCGGCGCCGTCGTGCGAGAGATCGCGACGCTCGCGCCCGGCCTGCCGACCGCGATGACGTACGAGCACTGCGAGAAGGCCGTGCTCGTCGCGAGCGACCTCGGCAGCGCCTGGCGCATCGGGCGCATCGAGCTCGCCTCGGGCGCGATCACCGAGCTCTTCGTCTCCGACGGCACGACAGAGCCGCCGCCCGTGCGCGGGCTCGCGAGCCTCGGGACGAAGGCCCTGTGCCTCACCGCCGGCTCGTCGCTCCTCTTCCTCGACTACCGCGATCTCGCCGCACCCCAGCTCGGCGTGATCCGCGACGACCTCGCGACGCCCGGGGGCGTCGCCCTCGATCCGCTCGCGACGAACCAGGTCTACGTCGCCGAACGCGACGCCGTGCGAGCGGATGGAACAGGCCGCGTCCTCGCGATCGAGCTCGACTCCCACGAGAAGCAGCCCGTCGTCGTGAAGATGGAGAGCCTGGTGGAGCTCGAGGAACCCGAAGCGATCGCGCTCGATCGCAAGGGCGCACGGCTCCTCGCCGTCACGACCGAACCCGGTGGAGGGCGGCGGCTCCTCGGTATGAACCTCGGCGGTCCGGACGGGAACGTTCCGTTCGCGCTGGGCGAATCGTTCAGCGGCGCAACGGGCGGCCTCGCGAACGGCCCGGATGGCCTCTTGCTCGTCGCGCTCCCGGGTGCGAACGAATGCTTGATCGGCGGAGGCGTCGAGCAGCGCCGCTCGATCGTCGCCTACGAACCCCAGACGCCGGAGCTGCCGCCTGCACAGCGCGTCGCGGTGGATGCGGCCTTCGATCCTGCGCCGCGACCTGGCCAGAGCTGGCGCATTCCGGCCGGGCCGAAGAGGAAGCCAACGCCGGAGGGAACCGACACCGTGTTCCTCTGGGACAGCGGCGATGCTGGGGGCGGGCCCGTGTTCTCGAGAGGGGTTCCGCTGGACGACGAGCTCGGAACGGCAGGCCAGGGAGCCGCGGCGAAGAACGTGCGAGCGGGCCTGGACGTCGACCCGCTCGCGCTCGGGGGCCCTGCGACCACGCTTGTTCCCCAATCGGTGGCCGCGGCGGACCTCGACGGCGACGGCGACCAGGACCTCGTCTCCGCGAACTTTGACGGCAACAACCTGACGGTCTTCTTCCAGGACTCGCCGGGGAGCTTCGCCTCGCCGCCCCTCACGCTCGGGGGCCCTGCGACCACGCTCGCTCCCGTCTCCGTGGCCGCGGCGGACCTCGACGGCGACGGCGACCCGGACCTCGTCTCCGCGAACTTTGACGGCAGCAACCTGACGGTCTTCTTCCAGGACTCGCCGGGGAGCTTCGCCTCGCCGCCCCTCACGCTCGGGGGCCCTGCGACCACGCTCGCTCCCGTCTCCGTGGCCGCGGCGGATCTCGACGGCGACGGCGACCCGGACCTCGTCTCCGCGAACGTTGGCGGTAACAACCTGACGGTCTTCTTCCAGGGCTCGCCCGGGAGCTTCGCCTCGGCGCCGCTCGCGCTCGGGGGCTCTCTGACCACGAACCGTCCCTTCTCCGTGGCCGCGGCGGACCTCGACGGCGACGGCGACCAGGACCTCGTCTCCGCGAACAGGAACGGCAGCAACCTGACGGTCTTCTTCCAGGGCTCGCCCGGGAGCTTCGCCCCGGCGCCCCTCGCGCTCGGGGGCTTTCCGACCACGCTCGGTCCCCAATCCGTGGGCGCGGCGGACCTCGACGGCGACGGCGACCAGGACCTCGTCTCCGCGAACGTTGGCGGTAACAACCTGACGGTCTTCTTCCAGGGCTCGCCCGGGAGCTTCGCCTCGCCGCCCCTCACGCTCGGGGGCCCTGCGACCACGTTCAGCCCCTTCTCCGTGGCCGCGGCGGACCTCGACGGCGACGGCGACCAAGACCTCGTCTCCGCGAACAGGAACGGCAGCAACCTGACGGTCTTCTGGGGCGGCCGCTGATCTTCGGAGGGCTCCGGCCGAAGGAGCAGCGCAGTTCGCAGCGTCGCGCTCCCTCAGCGCACGATCTTGCCGCCCCAGAGCCGCTCAAGGAACCCACGCCAGGGCAGGAGCAGCACGTTCCCGTGCTGACGCGGCCGGCTCTCGTTGCACACGAGCAGGGCCAGCCTGGGCTCGTGCTCCTCGACGAAGGCTTCGAGCGGTCGCAGCTCTGCCGCATCGATCCGGCGCCCGGTCTTGACCTCGACGGCTACCTCGCCATCGCCCAGGACGTGGTCGACCTCGAGGCCGCTCTTCGTGGGGAAAGTACGGAAGTACGGAGTCAGAGCAACTTCTTAACGGTCGGTTGGAGGCTTCGCGTTTTCTTCGCTCCTTGGCCGAACCGTTGAGAACTTGCTCTGACTCCGTACTTTCCCGCGATGGCGTTGGCCTCGCGGGCTGCCCGAAAGATGTTGCCTGGACGAGACCGAGCTCATCGAGGTGATGCGCGTCGACCGAGAATGCGCCGCGAAGCGACGTCGTCGAGCTGCGGAGGAAGCTGCGCGTCGATCCAGACAAGCACGGCGCTCGTCAGGCTGCGATCGTCGGATGGTCGAGACGCCGGGCCGCGTACAGCAGTGAGGCGGAGATGTCCTCGGCCTCCAGGTAGGGGTACTCGGCGAGGATCTGCTGCACGGTCTCACCGGCGGCCAGGAGCTCGAGCACGTCCGTGACGCGCATGCGCATGCCGCGGATGCATGGACGACCTCCGCACTGCTCGGGGTCGATGGTGATGCGCGCCAGGAGATCGGACATGGGAGTGAGTGTAGCACGACGCTCGACGGACGGTTTTGACTCGGAGCCCGGGGCCATTCTTCGGAAGAGAAGAGCCAGGCTGGAGCCTGGCGTTCCCAGGGGGAAGGCGCGCTAGACTCCGCGGGTGGACCTCAGGCCGATCTCGACTCCGGCGAGTGACGAGGAGCGCGCGGTCATCGATGCGTTGCTCGGGCAGCCCGGTGAGCAAACGATCGGCATGCGCGAGGCGAGAGGCGTGCGGCATTTGCTCTTGCCGGCGCTGCACGCGATCCAGGGGCGGTTCGGGTGGGTGACGCCGGGGGCGCTGGGGTATGCGTGCGAGCGGTTGCACGTGCCGCCGGCGGAGGCGTATGGCGTCGCGAGCTTCTATGCGCTGTTCGCGCTGGCGGAGCAGGCGCCGGTGGCGCTGCACGTGTGTGACGACCTGGCGTGTCATCTGGCGGGGGCGCCGAGGATCACGGCGGAGCTCGAGCGAAAGCTCGGACCGGAGGGTGAGGCGCGTGAGGGGCGCACGTGGCATCGCAGTCCGTGTCTCGGGCAGTGCGAGCGCGCGCCTGCGGCGCTCTTGACGGTTGCCGGGGAAGCGCCGCGGACGTGCGCGCTGACTTCGGCGGATGCGGGAGCGATGCGGCGCGCGCTCGAACGGCGGGAAGCTGCGCCGGCGCCGAGCACGAAGCTGCCCCAGATCGGGCGCGACGGTGGGCGGTACCCGCTCCGGCTGCTGGCGCGCGTCGGGCGCGTCGATCCGGGCTCGCTCGACGAATACCGCGCGCACGGCGGCTACCAGGCGCTGCGGCTCGCGCTCGAGCGCGGACCGGCGCAGGTGATCCGCGAGGTGACGGACTCCGGGTTGGTGGGGCGCGGCGGCGCGGCGTTCCCGACCGGGCGCAAGTGGCAGGCGGTCGCGCAGGCACCGGTGCGGCCGAAGTACCTGGTGTGCAACGCGGACGAGTCCGAGCCGGGGACGTTCAAGGACCGCGTGCTGATGGAGGAGGATCCGTTCGCGGTGGTCGAGGCCATGACGATCGCGGGAGCGGCGGTGGGGGCCGAGCTCGGCTTCCTCTACATCCGCGGGGAGTATCCGCTGGCGCACGAGCGACTCCTGAACGCGCTCGCGGCGGCGCGCGCGCGCGGGTTCCTGGGTGAGAACGTGCTCGGCAAGGGCGTGCGCTTCGACATCGAGGTGCGCCGCGGCGCGGGCGCGTACATCTGTGGCGAGGAGACGGCCTTGTTCGCCTCGCTCGAAGGCTTTCGCGGCGAGCCGCGCTCGAAGCCGCCGTTCCCGGTCGAGGTCGGCCTGTTCGGGCGGCCGACGGTGGTGAACAACGTCGAGACGCTGGTGAACGTGATGCCGATCCTGACAGAGGGCGCGCAGAGCTACCGGAAGCTCGGCACGCCGGGCTCGCCGGGCACGCGGCTCTTCTGCGTCTCGGGGCACGTCGCGCATCCGGGGCTGTACGAGCTGCCGTTCGGCGTGCGCCTCTCCGAGCTGCTCGAGCTCGCCGGGGCGAAGGGCGTCCAGACCGTGCTGCTCGGTGGCGCGGCGGGCACGTTCCTGACGAAGAAGGAGCTCGATCTCGCGCTCAGCTTCGAGGACACGAAGAAGGCCGGCGCCACGCTCGGCTCGGGCGTCGTGCTCGTGCTCGACGAGTCCGTCGAGCTCGGGCCCGTGCTGGCGCGCATCGCGCGCTTCTTCCGCGACGAGAGCTGCGGGCAGTGCGTGCCGTGCCGCGTCGGCACCGTGCGCCAGGAGGAGCTCGTGCAGCGCCTCGCGCGCGGGAAGTGTCACGGCTCGCGCGGGGCTGAGAAGGAGCTGCTCGCCGACCTCGGGCAGGTCATGCGCGACGCCTCGATCTGCGGCCTCGGCCAGACCGCTTCGACCGCGATCGAGAGCGCCGTGGCCAAGCTAGGCGCCCTCGGCATGGGAGCGCGCCCGTGAATCCGCGCTCGATCGAGCCCGCTTTTCGTGAGCGCACGCCGCCCGTCACGGGCCGCGAAGTCGACCTCACGATCGACGGCCGGCCCGTGAAGGTGCCCGAGGGCGCGACGCTGCTCGATGCCTGCAAGGCGCTCGGTATCGACACGCCGACCCTGTGCTATGCCGAGAACCTGACGCCGATCAACGCCTGCCGCGTGTGCATGGTCGAGCTCGAGGGCGCGCGCACGCTCGTCCCTTCCTGCTCGCGCAAGTGCGAGCCCGGCATGGTCGTGAAGACCGACTCGCCGCGCGTGCGCACCTCGCGCAAGCTCGTGCTCGAGCTGCTCGGTTCTTCGGTCGACCTCTCGACGACCCCGTGCCTCGAGAAATGGCACGCGCACTACCAGGCCGACCCCGCACGCTTCGGTCCGCTCGCGCCGCCCGCCGCCGCCGGCGAGCGCGAGCACGCTCACCCGGGACAGCACGCGACTCCCGACGGAGCGCACGCCGCCACCGTCGCGCAGCCGCACAAGATCGACAACGCGCTCTTCGCGCGCGACTACGGCAAGTGCGTGCTGTGCTACAAGTGCGTCGAAGCCTGCGGCACCGACGCGCAGAACACCTTCGCGATCGCGATCGCCGGGCGCGGCTTCGAGGCGCGCGTCTCGACCGAGCTCGATCTCCCGCTCACCGATTCGGCCTGCGTCTTCTGCGGCAACTGCATCGGCGTATGCCCGACCGGCGCGCTCGTCTTCCAGAGCGAGTACGACCTGCGCCAGGCGGGGAAGTGGGACGAGAGCCGTCAGAGCCAGACCACGACCGTCTGCCCCTACTGCGGCGTCGGCTGCACGCTCACCCTGCACGTGCAGGACGAGGCGATCGTCAAGGTCACCTCGCCGCTCGATTCGGTCGTGACCGAGGGGCACCTGTGCATCAAGGGCCGCTTCGGCTGGCAGTACGCGGGCGGGAGCTCGGCTCCCGCCGTAGACGCGGAAGACGCGCGCGTCCCCGGGAACCCCGGGCTCTAGCCTCTGCCGGGAGCGCCGGGCTCCAGCCCGGCTCTTTTTCTTGGCTCGTTCCTTCCTCCAAGAGCAAGAGAGAGGGAAGGACGAAAGAAACGGAGCCGGGCTGGAGCCCGGCGTTCCCGGCTGAGCCGTTAGGATCCTCGCCGCTCGCCAGGCTTTCCCTGCCGCCAAGGATATCCATGCTCCGTTCGCTTCCGCTTTGCCCGACCCTCCTCGTACTCGTGCTCTCCGCTGACAACCATGCCGCCCAGGAGCTCTCCGTGCTCGACGCGCAGCAGACGCGCTGGATCACGCAGGAGGTCTCGGGCGACGCCGCCTACGAGCACGTGCGCTTCATGACGACCACCTACCACCGTCCGGACGGCGGGAGCGACGGCCTCATGAAGGTCGCGCGGTACTACGAGGCCAAGGCGCGCGAGCTCGGCCTCGCCGACGTGCAGCTCATCCGCCAGGCCTACGACGAGCGGCCGTGGAACGGGCGCTTCGCCGACCTGTGGCTGGTGGGGGAAGAGCCCGAGCGCCTGGCCAGCACGATCCAGACCGCGGTGCATCTCGCCGACCACAGTCGGGCCGCGGACGTGACGGCCGAGCTGATCGACGTCGGCGCCGGTGCGGCGGCCGACTACGAAGGGAAAGAGGTGCGCGGCAAGATCGTGCTCAGCTACGGCTCGCTCGGCGGCGTGATGAAGGAAGCCGTGTGCACGCGCGGCGCCGCCGGCGTGATCTGGTATCCCTCGCCGTTCGGGACCGGCAACGGCATCGACGGGGGTGGCTTCACGCGGCCGGACCAGGTGCGCTGGATCGGGATCGCGAGCGAGGACACGGACGACTGCGAGCCGACCTTCGCCTTCGGGCTCTCGCTGCGGCAGGGACTCGCGCTGCGCGCGAAGATCCGAGACGCAAAGGCACCGCTGCGCGCGCACGCGATCGTGGACGCGAGCTTCACCTCGACCGAGGGCAACGAGCCCTGGCAAGTCATGGTCGAGGCTTTCGTCAAGGGCTCGGATCCGAAGGCACACCAGGACGTGGTCTTCACCGGCCACATGCAGGAGGAAGCCACCTCGGCCAACGACGACGCCAGCGGCTGCGGCTCGACGCTCGAGGTGGCGCGCGCCCTGAACGCGCTGATCGCGAGCGGCCGCATCCCGCGCCCGAAGCGCAACCTGCGCTTCTGGTGGACGACCGAGATCTCGAGCGAGCGCCAGTACTTCGCCGATCACCCCGAGGCCGTGCGCGAGATCTGGGTGAACGTCAACCAGGACATGGTCGGCGCCGACCAGTCGCAGGACATCCTGCGCAAGCAGTGCGTGACGCGCCTGCCCGCGGCGCGCTTCCACCTCTTGAACGACGTGATGGAGGCGGTGGTCGAGTACGTGGTCGCGGCCAACAACTTCGAGCTGGCGCAGCTCCAGAGCGGCATCGCGCTCTACCCCGCGCCGATCGTCGCGCACAAGGGCACGTGGCAGCGCTGGAACGCGGAGTCGATCTTCTTCCACACCAGCACGGATCACATGACCTTCCTCGAGGCACCGATCGGGATCCCGGGCATCACCTTCACCAACATGCCCGACCGCTACATCCACTCGAGCGACGACGATCTGTGGAACATCGACGCGACGCAGCTCGGGCGCAGCGCGGCGGCGGCGGCGCTGATCGGCTACACGCTGGCGAGCGCCGACGAGCGCGCGCTGCCGCGCCTCCTGGCCGAGGTCGTGGGCCGCGGGGAGGAGCGGCTCGCCCGCAACCAGCGCCTGACGCTCTCCGCGCTCGCGCTCGCCGATGGCGCGCCCTCGGCCTG
>Ga0247727_10020597_pt1 | contig 10061 bp, 1 predicted proteins | sample WisWelCaveWW1625_FD_202498 | JGI IMG/M metagenome (GOLD analysis project Ga0247727, IMG submission 202498) | Biofilm microbial communities from Wishing Well Cave, Virginia, United States - WW16-25 | ecosystem: Environmental > Aquatic > Deep subsurface > Groundwater > Cave microbial mat | place...
TCCTGTCCTTTTGTAATCCCGCCGTGAAATCCGGAATCTCATTGGGCAATGGTTTGTCGATGCCAAACTGGGGAGACGGGTACTTTGACTGATACGAGGCCACTTCGAAGACCTGCCACGTGGAATCATCATCGGCGGCGCCGAGAGTGTCTGCCGCCGCGCGCCACGCGTTGGTAAAACTGGAGTCGGGAAGCATGGTGGTTTCAATCGGAACCCACAACGTTCCATTTCTTTTCTTGAACAGCTTTGGCGAAACCGGCAATCGGTGTTGTTGCAGGGTATCGATGCTTGTGTCAAACATCATGAACACATGGCCGGGGCCGCTGACCAAGGCCGTGCTCAAACCGGCATATTGCAAGAGGCTGGCATAAAGCACGGAGAGATCATCGCAGTCGCCAAAGCGCGTGCTATCTCCCAGCAGCTCCGCCGGATATTTGATGGTATCGAGGCGGTAGCCCGCGCCACGCCGGGTGTCCGCCAACGAGGGAAAAGGCGTCACCGGATCGAGACGATAGTCGACCCCATACGCCTGCAAGGCATTAAACAGCGCTAACGCTTCGCCCATTCTGTAACGCGAAAACCATTGCATTGCCTCGCCAAGCGAGGCTATTCTTCCCCGCACCTTGTCGACAAACGCCTTCACGCGCGGCTCCGCCGCGGTAACGAACGCCGCCGCCTTGCCGGGATCATCCCAGATGAGATAATTCTTGCCATGCACCGCAAAATCCACCGCGGCAATCGTCGAATGCTCCAACTTCCGATGTGCGTAGGTGAGCTTGACTTTACCAGTCAGTCGGCGTTGCGGCGCCTCGATTATTTCACGCTCGAATACGGCGCGTAGTGGATAATCAACCGTCCCTGGGCGACTATCCGGGGCACGGGGCGGGACCATCAAGGTATCCGCCGCCCGAGGTTTCATATAGCGGTCCGCCAAAAAAGAAATCCATACTTTCATCGTATCGGGCGACACATTTTCCAGTTTTACCCGGCCGATACCGGCGCCGGCCAAAGCATAATGCGGATATAACGACGCAAACACATCATCCATGTGAACGCTGCGAATGCGAATCAATCGCGGGTTTTCTTTGAAGATTAACGAGCCGCCAAACTGCCGGTTGGTGTTGGGCAACACCGGCGAATCGGTCAGCGCGTAATCAAGAGTGACCGCCGGCCAATCCTTGGGGCTGGCCTTGAAGCCCAGCCCGAAAGAGAAGGTGGTCTTTTCGTCATCGTCAAAACTCTTTTGGACGCCGGCGCGAATCGCCAGGGTGTTGGCCAGCCAAAATTCCACGCCGAGGTGAATGCGATCATCGAAGTCCAACGCCACGACCGGATAGGACACCGGCACCTTGCCGCCCCGCCAGATTTCGAAAGGCCGGTAGCTGAATCCCCAGCGCCGATTCTCGAAAAAAATTCTTTCCCTTACCCCGGTTTCATGTTTCACGCGAGAGCCGCCTACGTCATGCACGATGAATCCCACATTCAGTCCTTTGGGAAGATAGGGCAACTCACCCAGGTCGTAGATCAAACCCACGTCCATTCCCCAGCCGCGCGCATCGGCTTCTGGACGGCCATCCAGCCCGCCTTTGACTTGCACGTATTTGGCGCTCGCGCCGATGCCCAAATGGTGAAGATAGTGCCACTCTCGAGGTGGTCTAAACGCCAATGAAAAATTGAACTGATCCTGATCAAAACTGAATCCGCCCTGCTCCGTGGCCAGCTCCGTGTCGGCATATTGAATTCCCGACCAGGCAAAGCCAAACGATAGGTAGTCGGTCAGCGGCGGAATAAAATATAAGCGAGAAAAAAAACTGGCATAATAATGATCGATGTCCAGGCCAAAGAGATCGGCGTAGGCAAAACCGAGCTGGATGCGCTCCATGTGCGCCAAGCCCGCCGGGTTCCAAAACATGGCGTTGCCATCGTCGGCCACGGCGACAAAGGCGCCGCCCATGCTCAGCGGCCGCGTGCCGGGAAATACTTGGTTGCGAATCTGGGCGTCAGATGGCTTCGAAATGGAGATCAAAGATGCAAGCGCGAGAAAAAGAGAAGTGATTTTAATCCGTCCTGATTTCATTCTCAAATCGCTTCCGATGCGATAAAGTAAAAAAGATGTTGGAGGATAATGCGCAATACGTAATGCGTAATGGTTCTAATGTTGTATGACGTATTACGGATTACTCTGCCTTCTCATTCATTCAACACCATGACCTTTTGGTTAGCTTTGAACACGTTGCTGTCGATGAGCAAAATATAAAGCCCGGTTGGGCAAATCTGCTGATCGCGATCTCTGCCATCCCAAGCCACGGCATTGATGCCGCTGTTCATGTGTTCGTCCCAGATGGTATCGATCAATCTTCCGGCGAGATTGTAAACTTGAATTTTGACATGGCCGCTCTGCGGCAAATGAAACGAGAGCGTGGTCTCCGGCCCGTGCCCACCACCTTTCGGTGAAAAGACGCGCGGCTGGGCGGTGGTGCGGATGTTCGCCAAATCGCTAGAAGCGAATTGATCTGTCGAGCGTACGGCGTAACGGCCGAATTGATCGATCGACGTCGAAACAGTTACCAAACTATTGAGAGTATGCTGAGTGCCGCCGAGGCGTGTGCCGTCAAGTTGGCCAAAAGCATCAAGCTCGCGATAAATAGCAAATTGATCGTTTTCCATCCCCAAAGACCAGGGAAATGCAAATGAAAGGATAACTCTGGTTCTTTTGATATCGGTGTTAAATGGCCTAAAATCATAAGCCAAAATGGCTGGCGACATCAATGAGTCACTCACGACCGGCGAGATGTTGATTCGTGATGTATCAGGCAAGAGATTTGGCGGCCAGCAAAGGGTAATGGTTACATTACCAGTCAAATGAAAACCGCTGTCATCTCGGAAGGTAGTGCAAATGCCGGTGTCCGGATTTATTTTATAAAAAGTAATCGCCGCTGGTGATGGATCTTCATTTTTGTCTTTATCAACCGCCTTGACGTAAAAAGTGTGCAGACCGCTGGTGGCGACCGTGAGACGGGAAAAATTATCCGAGATATATTCGGACCACGGCCGCTTGTCCAACTTATAGGAAAACCGCAACAGTTCTCTCGGGGTGTTCAAATCAGTTCCAGAAAAGCGAAAAGTGATTTCGGAGGAGGCAGTGATGCGAAAGTCGTACTCCGGTTGGGCTGTCAACTCGGAAGGTGGCAAAATTAAAGTGTTCGGTGCCCGGGTTTGCCGGCGATATCGTGTCACCCCGTCGGTTCGGGTGCCAAACCAAAATTCTTGATCAACGGAGGCAGCCAAGAGGCGATTGACATTGTTGTCCGCCAATCCATCAATGGTCGTATACTTCGTCCATTGTCCGTCTTTGCTCAGACAACTGACCCCACCGGCGGTGGCAAACCAGATTTCGCCTTGCTCAGGCACAATCAAAATATCCTGCACGGAATTATCGGCAAGGCCGTCGTTCGTTGTCAGTAACTGCCAGACACCGTTCATGAATGAACTGGCGCCGCCACCGGCGGTTGCAAACCATACGCGGCCAGTTTGACGATCAACAGTAATTGAGTTTACCCCATAGTTCGGCAGACCGTTTGCGGTATTTCCCGCGTGAAAATAGGACCATCGGTTGAGCAGCGGTTCGTATCGGCAGAGACCTAAGCCAGTGCTGCACCAAAGTCGGCCTTCTAAATCCACGGCGAGGGCAAAAATCTGATTGTCAACCAACCCACGCGCGGTGCTGGCCACTGTGAATGTATCCCACTGCACAGCAGTAGATCCAATTCGAAGTCGGCTCAACCCTCTATCGGTTCCAAACCATAGACTCGAATCGCCATCGATGGCAATTGACATCACAAAATTGCTCAACAAACCTCGCCTCGTGTTATTCACATCAAATCGCTCGATTTCCGAACCATTGGGCTTGATATGAATAACGCCCCCACCGAGACTGGCCAACCACAGTGTGCCCGCGCTATCGACCTCGATGGCGGCGGTGCGATTCAATGCAAGGGTCATTGGCTGGAAGTACCTTGTCGGCCTCCAAACACTCCCGTCGAATCGAGCCACACCAAAGGAGGTGGCAATCCAGACTTGACCAAGAGTATCGATCGCCATGTCACGAATGGTGTCACTGTTGAGAATTTTCAAGCTGTCATCACTGTTTCTTGAAAAGGAAATCCAATTTGCCGTGTATCTTGTCGCTCCGGGAACCTGGTTAGAGCCAAACCAAATGTTGCCGTCGTCGTCTGCAGCCATGACTCGCACTTCTTTGATATCAAGGTCTGCGGAGCCAACCGAGCACCGCCAAAATCGCCTACTCTTATCGAGACGTGGCGCGCCGTGATCGCTCCCGAACCAAAGGTTATTATCCAGATCTCTGATGATCGTATTGACAAAACCGGTTAATGTACAAGGGGTAGTGACTGGAGTTGCAATCCAACTCGCACCAACTTTGGTTGCACGATGGATTTTTCCATAACCGCCGAGCCAATGTTCATCGTTTTGCTCAGAGTAAATGGAGGTTATCCATCCGATACTTAGGTTGGTATAGGCATGCGAAACTGGATTGAGAATGCTGACGCCCTTTTCCGTGCCGCACCAAATATTGCCGTCAGCATCCACCGCAATGGTATAGATCAAGCTGTCTAAAAGTTTGTTCTCATTGCGACTGTAAATCTTCAACGGCTCCCACTGCTTTGATACACTATCCCAGCGGGCAAATTGGGTCGTGGTATAGCGGTACCAATTTTGTCCGTCATAAAGTCCAACCCCAGACCTTGTGCCTAACCAAACATGGCCCATATCGTCAATGGAGATGGCTCTTACTTCATTATTTCCTACCAATCCATTCGAGGTATCGTACTTTTTCCATCTGTTGGATTTGATATCGAAAAAACTAACGCCCCCTGAATACGTGCCGATCCATAATCGGCGTTGATTGTCCAGGGCTAAAGACATGATGAAGTTATCAGCCAAGCCTCCCTTCGTATTGGCCATATTGAATTCAGTGTATCGACTGCCATCAAAACTTATCAGGCCGTCGTTCCTGGTTCCAAACCAGATAAGCCGTTTCGTGGAATCCGCCGTATCGACAGCGATAGACCAAATACCCTTGCCGGTTAGGTATTCCGTGAAAATGTCGCTGCGCGCCTGAGATACGAAAAACAGTAATGCTACCAGCGATGCAAGGCGACAAGTTATCGCTGAAAGAGACAAAAAGGAATTGCGTCCGTGCATTATCAAGCGTCCCTTATTTGACTAATAAAAGTTTTCTAACTTGAGAATAGTTAGCGGCTTGCAACCGAGCAAAATAAACTCCCGCAGATACCCCCTCACCGGCATGGTTGGTTCCATTCCAAACGGCCTGATGATAACCCGCCTCAAGATCTGCGTCGACGCACGTAAAAATAACCTGGCCAAGAACATTGAAGATCTGCAGCCGAACATGTCCATCCCGGGGCACGCCGTATTCGATAGTGGTTGATGGGTTGAATGGGTTGGGATAATTCTGGGACAAGAACCAATCTTCTGGAACTTTTTTCACTAGGCTGATGCGCGCTTTCGCTTGCCAGCCGGGTTGATTGTTGACCGACAGCGCCCTCAGTTGTATTTCACTCGATTCACCGATCTTACCGCGCGCGCGAAAAGTCACGGCGAGCAGATCGTCCGTTTGAACCGTGGCGCCAACCGCAGAAAGTTGGGCCTGCAGTCGTCCGGAGCTGACTTTGGCATCGAGTTTCAACGGCTCAGCAAGAGAAGACTTGGAAAGAGATACGAACTCAAGTTGTGAGGCATCGAATACCAACTCCACGCTGACAGAAAAAATCTGTTGCGCGGGCAAGATTCGTAGCGGTAACTGCAACGTCTCTCCTGGTGAAATTTCCAGATCATGCAAAGAAATGTATGGCTTAGTCCCTGCCGAGTCTGCCACTATACTCGCAACGTCAAGTGGTTGCCAATCCCCATCCACGTCGCCAAGCAAAGTGGCCACAAAATTTTGGTTGGTCAAATCGCTTGACAATGCAGGATAGGGTATTTCGTTCGGATTGAAAATCCACTCGCCAGCATGACCTCCCTCCGTTTGAGGCGCTTGTGCGCGGTATCTATTGATTTCACTAATGTCACTTTGGTTGATCTCGCCATCAACGTTGACATCTCCGGCCCGTCGCTGTTGCGCTGTGAGCGTTGCGCTTTGAAGGTTATCAAGATAGTCTTGTAAGATTTTGACATCGTGCTCGTCAATGGACCCATCGCGAATATCGTCGATTTTTTGCGGGGTGACTTTGTAAGTCAGGCCTTCGGGTAAATCCATCAAAGAGTAACTGCCATCGGTATAACTGGTGGGAGCTCTGTCAAATCGACCGCCATCCACCCTCACTTCAGCGCCGCCAACCGGATTGCCATTATGAAGATAGGTAACACGTCCCGAAATGCTATGTTTGCGACAGCTCAACGTATTGTCGGAATTCAGCGGTCTGACGCTTCCATCTACGTCGCCATACAAAATGCCGACGAAATTCAAACCGCTAAAGCTAAAGTTCTTGAGCCTTACCACAAAGCTTTCCCGCGCATTCAGATGATCTGCGCTCGCCGCTGGTTCATTGGCATTAATAAACCTCCAATCTCGACCAACGTCGAACCGTTTACATAATTCACGGCGTTTCGCCTGGATTTCTGAGGCATCATCAACATCAAAATTGCCGTTCCCATTTACATCTGCGGCAATTTTTGCGTACAGCAACACCTCCGATAAATCCGGACAAGATGGATCGGGCGGGAACGCTGAAGAGAAGCATTGCGCTGCTTCGACATCAGCCTGCGTAATCGCGCCATCAGGCACCCCAGAATGGGTTATCGTGATTCTGTATTCACCGACTTCCAACCCGCTTAAAGGAGGAGATAAGTAGCTACCATCTTCCTCAGTCATTATCGCGATGGGCAGCCGGCCATCGGCCTCAAGCTTAACCGTAGCCCCCTGAATTGACAAGCCGTGAACTGAATTAACTGATCCTCCAAAAGTAACGGTAGCGGGCGCTGTCCAAGCGAAGGTATCCTGAATAAACAAGCCATCTGCGCCTTCTAACCACTGTAGGCGAAAAACGATGAGTGGCTCCTCGTCTCCAAGAAAATTCAATACCGTTTGGAAATCAAGAAATTTCTTTCCAGAACTGTCGCCCGCAGGTATCGTTTGAGCTATAGGGATAGCATGGGGAGGCTCAATCAGCGTTGGGTCATCGGAATCAACCTGCACCGAAGCTGAACCCGCATCTGTCGTGCCAATGTTCTCGACGTGGAATTTTATTTGCAAAATGTCGTTCGTCATGCCCGGTTGCAATATTCGGTCGCCATAGCGAAATTGCAGATTCGTGTTAAAAGCATTGAGCTGAAATCGAACATAGGTCACGGTCGGGTCATTTGCGAGATTGAAAAACATTCCAGCTTTGCTGTTCAACACGTCGGGTGAAATTTTCTGAATAACCACCAGCGTAAAATCAAGTTTTCGCCGTAGAACTGTAGCAGCAGTTTTAAAAGCGTAAAGCTCGTTAGAAAATTCCGATCCACCTGCCGGAATATTAGGAAAGGTCGATGTGCTATCTCGACCGATGGTGACCAAGGGCTCCGACGTTCTCAAAATAGCAAAGAGAGGGCCGGTATCCGCGCCACCCCTGTTTCTCAATTTTATTCGCACGTTCAGGCTCTCGGCAGGGTTGATGATGAAATTCGATTTGTTTGGCGGTTGCACGATATCCACAATGATAGTGCCGAGTGTATCAACCTCCAGTATGGGGCCTTCCGGCGCACCGCCGGGGTTCGGCTTGCCCTCTGAAAAGGCATGGGCCAAATCCTCGCTCGTCTCATCATGCCCGGAAATACCGTTGCCGCCGGCTGTGACCTCGCCAAATTCAACGGGCGCAAAATCTGTGAAGCTCACTCGGCGCTGCCAGGATTTGAAGAAAGCATGCGTCTGGCTGGCAACCGGTTCCTGATCGGAAAGAGAGGCTTCATTGTCATAATAAGACTTGACGGCGTCAATATCAAGCCCGTCAAGACCGTGGCCGGTTTTGTCCACGGCTTCATCAAGGGGGCCGGCTGCCACCACGGCTTCGGGCGCTTCGCCGGCATCGGTAAACCCCGAAAGATTGGGCTTGGGAACTGAAAACAAGGCGCCCCAAACTACATAATCTACGTCCTGTACGAGATCGCTGGCGCCGTCCCACTTCAACAAGAGAACGACTTCATTAGCATCCGCCAAATTCGGATCGGCAAAAGACGTCAGCGTATCGGGCTTGACGCGCCGCATGTCGTTGGCCGGATTGCCGTCGTTGCGATTAATCTCGTAAGTCGGCGCTTGGCTGTAGCGAAATTGGAATGAATTGGCGTTGAAGGCGATGGTTTGATACTCGCGCGGCGCAATTTTGGCATGCGCTGGAAATCTCACAAAAAAGTCGCCGTTGACAATATTCAAAGAGCCCATGCCCATAGTCAGCCGGGTATAAGAATTGTCGTTTGAGTTTACATTGTCGGTCAAATAGTAATCCGCCAGGCTGAGCGTGTCGGGGCCCGGATTATAAATTTCGATGAACTCCGCGCTGCGCGGCCGCACACAGATTTCCGAGATCAGCAGATGTTTATCCGGCGGCGCTTGCAGGGTATTCTCAAAACCAATCGACGGGCTGGATTGGCGGAAGAAATCTCCGGACATCGTCAGGTCGCTGCCAGACTGATTTATGCCGCGATATTCGTAGGAGAACCCCTCGTCGGGCAATCCATCCATGTTAATGAAATCGCCGACCGTCCATAAACCGGCTTGCACGGCAATATCTTCGATGACGCTCACCCGGCCATTGATTTGCACAAAGTCGACCATGTTGCAGGGGTTGTCGAATGCTGTGGTTGAACCAACGGTTGTGCCTTTTACCAGAGCCAAAGCAAACGCGCCATTGGCGGGGCCGCCCAGGCCCATCTCAGTAACAACAGTAATATTATTTCCCCAAAATCTGGCGTAATCAGAAAATTCTCCGTCGATTATGGGTAGCCTCGTAAAAATGTTTCCATCGTCATTGGTTCCTTGCGCCAGCCAATGAATCACCATCAGGCCATTGGGTGGAAGCGTCGCCGTATCCGGAAACGCCCAGAAGGTATTCAAGGCATCGCGTCGAACCCATAGCGCAAATCCGGCAAGCGAAACCGCCGTGGCATCAAGGTTCTTTATCTCAATCCGTTCCGTAGCTAAGTTGCTTGCATCATTGAAATCCTCATAATTCGGGTTATGAAGAATTTCGTTGATGACGACTTTATGAAAAGGCGAAATGGCACCAACGTCTACCGTTCTCGTGCATTCAACGGATTGCGATGTGGCATCGGTGATCATGCACCTCACGGTGATGGTATTATCGCCGGGACTCAGAGGAATAACGGCCGTCAGCGCGTTGCCGGTTAAAATGGCCGGAACGCCATTCACTGTGCCGGCGATGGTGAACGGCGGGGTGCCACCGAAAATCTCAATCACCGCGCTCACCTCCACGTCGCCGGCGCAGACGGAAGCGTTGGTTTGCGGCGAAATGACCGCCACGCTGCAATCGAGCGGTGGGGATGGGTTCACTGTGATTGGGCAATCATTGATGGTGAGAATGCCCAGCAGGTCGCTAAGAACAGAATTTGTCAACGCTGAAAAGCTAAGGTGAATGTTGGTTGTGTAGCCCGGCGGACCGAGCACTTTGAATTTGAAGTTCAAAAGATTGATCGTATCGGGATCAACACCGCCGGCCACGAAATTGCTGCTACCCCATTCCACTATACCGTTTGCGGCGCCGGTCGTATCAAAGTTTGGATTGTGCCAAGGAGAGGGCGCCGGCGCAAAACTAAGGAATTGAATAACCGCCGGATCCCAGTTCAACGTTGCCTGGTAGGCCGACAGGCGATTATCCGGCGGCTCAACGCCTCGCATATCAATATTGATGGCAACCGCAATCGTGTCGTTTTGATGCGGGTTCGCATTGCTGACCGTGCACTCGGCGATGACCTGCCCTCCCTGTGCCAAACCTTCCCCGGTCATCATCAGAAGAATAACGACA
>Ga0247727_10020598_pt1 | contig 10061 bp, 4 predicted proteins | sample WisWelCaveWW1625_FD_202498 | JGI IMG/M metagenome (GOLD analysis project Ga0247727, IMG submission 202498) | Biofilm microbial communities from Wishing Well Cave, Virginia, United States - WW16-25 | ecosystem: Environmental > Aquatic > Deep subsurface > Groundwater > Cave microbial mat | place...
CCGAATCTGGGGATCGATTTTGCGGAAGTGAAGAAACCCTACTGTTTGATGTTTGAGCTGCGGTTTCAACTGAAACCGGGCACCGTGCGCTACAACAAAGTGCAAAGTGATCTCGAAAAATTTTTGCGGAAAGCCGCGACCTTGCAATCGCCGGAAGAAGCCCAGGCGATGACAGACGTGATGGAGCCTACGATTTATTTGAATCCGCGAATCACCGTCTATGTGAATGACGACGCGCACATCGAGTTTATTTCTTTTCGCCGGAATCAGCAGAAATTGACCAAACCCGGCGCGCGCTACGTCGTGCGCGGCGACGGCGAGACTACCACGGCGATTTACGTTGGTCATTTCGGCCCGCTGCGCGAAAAGAACGACACCACGCCCGGCTCCAAAGCTTTTGCCGCGACGCCCCAATTCAATCCCCAAACGCTTCGTCTTGCCTTACAATCCGTGTTGCTCGTCATCCGAGCGCCGCATGGCTTTGTCGATACGTTGTACAGCAAGCTGAATCTCGCCGCGCTGCAAAGCCTGGTCGCGCCGTGAACCTCGCCTCATAAAAAGCGCGAGGCGGCGCAGTTTTTATATCGCCAGAAAACGTGAATTAATATAAAACGGGCCAAGAGACAATGTCTGCTGGCCCGTTCCATTTTAAAAATCACCAATTAAAAACGGGAAGTGAAGGAAAAATTAAGCTCGTCTACTTTCCTGTCGGCGCTGCAAGCGGCTGATCGCGGCGCCGGCTCGTTACCCTTGCCAAAGGTTTTCCCTTCCTTAAAGAATTGCGCTGTATAATTCGCAGATCCTGCGCTTCGCGGGATCTGCGAAAACGGAGATTCGCTTCGCGCTGCCGGAGGCGGGCGAAGTGACGGTGAAAATTTTTAACATCGCCGGCCAGGAGGTTCGCACGCTGGTGAATGCGCCCTTCCCGGCAGGCCGGCAAACCCTGCGCTGGGACGGCCGCGATCAATCCGGCAAGGTCATAATTCAACAACGGAGTGTCAAGCTTTAGCGTGACAGCGCGCCGGCACAGGAAGTTTCGGCGGGAGCAGGCGGCGCTTTTATTTTATCTTTATTTCACGTAACCGTTGTTTATTAAAATTTTTTTGCCTATTTTGAAACGGCGCGCAAAAAATTACCTTAAAAATTTATTCACCCGCAGGCTGCAGAGCTGAAAAAACCGCCGGCGCCTTTTCCGCATAAAACGAATGTTGCCGGTATAAAATCAACGTTTAAACGAGCCCTGGCTGACGGCATTTCTCACGCTCGTTCTCTCTACCTCAATGTTTTTTCTTCTCTCTAAAAAAACTTTCCGTCACGAATGATAATCCCTGCCCAGGCCTGGGCGAGTGCATTTGGTTCTTGGCTGCAAATGAATTTACCAACAAGGAGACCGGCTATGCTTTTCCCACCCGCAGTGGAGCTTCGCAAGAATCTTCATTTTATGAACACGAGGGGAAGGACGTTATTTTTTGTTTTCGCTGTTTTATCGTTTTTTCTTTTTTCCAAAGCGGCCTCGGCGCAGACCACGGTTTTTTTCAACGAAATCCATTACGACAACACCGGTACCGATGCGGGCGAAGCCATTGAAATCGCCGGCCCGGCGGGGACGAATCTCACGGGGTGGAGCATCGTGCTTTATAACGGGTCAGATGGGGCGAGTTATAACACCACCAATTTGACCGCGACGATTCCGGATCTGGGCGGCACCGGCTTTGGCGTTGTCGTCACGAATTATGCCGTGAATGGCATTCAAAACGGTGCGCCGGATGGCATGGCGCTGGTGAATGGCACAACCGTCGTTCAGTTTCTGAGCTACGAGGGCGTTCTCACCGCCACCAATGGCCCTGCCGCCGGTTTGACGAGCGTCGATATTGGCGTGTCAGAAGGCGGAAGCGACCCGACGGGACGTTCGTTGCAACTCAGCGGTACCGGCTCAACTTATCAAAATTTTACGTGGCTGGCGGCAGCGACAAGTACATTTGGCGCTTTCAATAATGGCCAAACCTTTAGCGGGGTGGACCTCGCGCCGACCGTGAGTACCACGACGCCGGCCAACAACGCCACCAATGTCGCGGTCAATACTAACATCACCATCACCTTCAGCGAGCCCGTAAATGTCACCGGCAGTTGGTTTAGCCTCTCCGGCGGCGCGCACACGGCAACGGTCAGCGGTGGGCCGACGACTTTTACGCTCGACCCCGACGCCGATTTTGCCAACAATGAAGTTGTTACGGTGGCGGTGTTTGCAGCCAATGTCACGGATCAGGACGCGAACGATCCGCCGGATAATATGGCCGCAGATTTCAGCGCCGGCTTTACAACGATCGCCAACGATATTGCGCCGACGGTGGCCAGCACCACGCCGAATAACAACGACGCCGGCGTGGATGTCGCCACGAATATCACCATCACTTTTAGCGAGCCGGTGAATGTGAGCGGCAGTTGGTTTAGCCTCAGCGGCGCACATACGGCAACAGTCAGCGGCGGGCCGACAAGTTTCACGCTGAATCCGGACGTTGATTTCAACACCGGTGAAACCGTGACGGTAACTGTTTTTGCGGCCAATGTCACGGATCAGGATGCCACCGATCCGCCGGATAACATGGCCGCGGATTACGTTTTTAGTTTCTCAACGCCGTCGCTCATCATCAACGAGATTCTGGCTGATCCGAGCGCCACCGCTGGCGACGCGAACGGCGACGGCACGATCAACACGACGCAGGATGAGTTTATCGAATTCATCAATGTTTCCGGCGCCGCGCTCGATATTTCCGGCTGGACGATTTCCGATGCGGTGCAAGTGCGGCACACTTTTTCCGCCAGTACGATGGTGACGAATCAGTGCGGCGTCATCGTTTTTGGCGGCGGCACGCCGACGGGTACTTTTGGCAACACGGTGGTGCAAGTCGCGAATGCCAGCGGCAATTCGCTCGGCCTGAACAACACGGGCGACACGGTCACATTGAAAAACGGCGCAACCGTGATCGCGACGTACACGTACGGTTCGGAAGGCGGCGCCGATGAATCGCTTACGCGCAATCCCGATATTACCGGGCCGACGCCGCTGGTGAAACACACGACGGCGGCGGGCGCCTCCGGCCGTTTGTTCTCGGCGGGCTTGAAAGTCGACGGCACGCAATTTTCCGGTTGCGCGCCGATTGTGATTTTAACCAAAGAGATTTTTGAAATTCAAGGCAACGGCACGGCCAGCCCGTTCGTCAATCAAACCGTGACGACGGAAAACAACGTGGTGACGGCGTTGGCGTCGAACGGATTTTTTATACAAACCCCGGCGGTGCGCAGCGATAACGACGCGCAAACCTCGGACGGCATTTTCGTTTTCACCAGTTCCGCGCCGGCGGTGAGTGTTGGCGATATTGTCAACGTCACCGGCAACTTGGCGGAGTTTTTCAATTTCACCGAATTTAACAACAGCCCGACAGTGACGACGGTTTCCGCCGGCAATCCGTTGCCGGCGGCGATTCAATTAGACGCGATTACGCCGACACCGAATCAGCCGCAGCCGGCGACGGAGTATGAACGCTTTGAAGGCATGCTGGTACAAATTGCCAACGGCGTCGTGACCTCGGGTAACCAAACATTCGGCACTGATCCGACTGCGGAAGTTTTTATTACTGCCGGCTCGAACCGTCCCTTCCGCGAACCCGGCATCGAGTTCCCCGGCCTGGCTGGCTTACCGGTGTGGGATGCGAATCCGGAAATTTTTGAATTCGATCCGGATCGCCTCGGACAACCGAATGCGACAATTCCCGGCGGCTCGACTTTTTCCGCGACCGGCGTGTTGGGTTACGAGTTTAATGATTATGAATTTTGGCCGACGTCTTATTCCGTCAATGCGGCGACTTTGCCGCGTGCGGTGCGGGCGCGCAACAGCGGCGAGTCAGCGATTGCAACGCTCAATATGCTGCGGCTTTTCGATGATGTTGACGATCCCGGCATCGGCGACGAGGTCTTCACGTCGCAAAAATATGCGGACAAATTGACCAAGCTGTCGCTGTACATTCGCACGCTGCTCAATGCGCCGGATATTCTCGCGGTGCAGGAAGCAGAAAAGCTCGGCGTCTTGCAGGCGCTGGCCGACAAGATTAACAGCGATGATGCGTCATTGACGTACACGCCGTATCTCGTCGAGGGCAATGATGTCGGCGGCATCGACGTCGGCTTTTTAGTCCGTAGCGGCGTCACGGTCAATTCGGTGACGCAACTGGGCGCGACGGAGACGCTCTCGGTTGACGGCTCGCTGCTGCACGATAGGCCGCCGTTGTTGTTGGATGCGACTTTAGCAAATGGCTGCAAGATTTCGGTGTTGGTGGTGCATCAGCGTTCGCTCAATGGCATCGACGATCCGACCGATGGCCCGCGTGTTCGGCAGAAACGTCACGAGCAGGCGGTGTCGGTTGCCAACATGGTGCAAAACCAGCAGACGGCGAACCCGAATATCAATCTCGTTGTCACCGGCGATTTTAACGCTTTTCAATTTACCGACGGCTACGTCCACGTGCTCGGCCAGATTATGGGAACGCCGGCGAATGCAAGCGAGGCGCTCATTCCCGGCACGGATATCGTAAATCCGGATTTGACCAACACCGTGCTCTCGCTGCCAGCGAATGAGCAATATTCTTATGTTTTTGCAGGCAGCGCGCAAATTCTCGATCACATGCTGGTCTCGCAAACATTGCAATCTTCGGTGACCGGCATTGAATATGCACGGGCTAACTCCGATGCCGCAGAGAGTTTTGAAACGGATGCTTCGACGGTGTTGCGCACCTCGGATCACGACGGTCTCGTGCTCTTCGTCACGCCGAATCTGCCGGTGGCCAATGCCGGCGCGGATCAAGCCATTTGTGTTGGGCAGTCGATTGCAATTGGCGGCAGCCCAACGGCCAGCGGCGGCACCGCGCCATACACTTTTAACTGGACGCCGGCCACCGGTTTGAATGATGCGACACTGGCGAATCCCACCGCGTCGCCAACAGTGACCACGACTTATACGGTTGAAGTCACCGATGCGACGGGTTGCAAAAGCACGGATGAAGTGACGGTCACCGTGAATTCATTGCCGACGGCGAGTATCAGCGGCAATGATCCGGTGAATGCCGGCTCGACGCACACGTACACGGCGACGACAAACGCGAGCAGTCCGACGTATTCGTGGAGCGTGACGAACGGAACGATCAACGGCGGTAATACCGGAAGTTCCGTGAGCGTGATTGTTGGTGCAGCGGGAACGATGGTGGTGAGCGTCACGATCACCGACGGCGGCACGACTTGCAGCGCCAGCGCGACGAAGAACGTCACCGTCAACGCTTGCACGTTGGTGGCGAATGCCGGCGATGATCATGCAATTTGCATTGGTCAATCTACGGCACTCGGCGGCAGTCCAACCGCGAGTGGCGGCACTCCGCCGTATACTTTCAGTTGGACGCCGACCACGGGTTTGAATGATGCGACGATTGCAAATCCAACCGCTACACCGGCGGCGACTGCGACTTACACTGTTACTGTGAGCGATGCGGGCGGCTGCAGCATAACGGATGAAGTTGTCGTCTCCGTGAATCCGTTGCCGACCGCGAGCATCAGCGGTAATGATCCGGTGAATGCGGGCACGACGCACACGTACACGGCAACGCCGAACGCGAGCAGTCCGGCATATTTGTGGAGCGTGACGAACGGCTCGATCAATGGCAGCAATAGCGGCAGCTCGGTGAGTGTGACGGCTGGCGCGGTTGGAACGATGATGGTGAGTGTTACAATTACGGATGGCGTGACGACGTGCAGCAACAGCGCGACAAAGAACGTCACGGTCACGGCCGGTTGCGCGCTTACGGTGGATGCCGGCGTTGATCGCAAAGTGCTTTATGCGCTCACGACGACGCTTGGTGGAACTCCGACCGTCAACGGCGGCACGCCGCCATACACTTACAGTTGGACGCCGGCAACGGGTTTGGATAATCCGGCCGCGGCGAATCCGAAAGCGGTGATAACGACGACGACGACGTATACCGTCATCGTCACGGATGCCAACAACTGCTCCGGCACGGATCAAGTCACGATCACGGCGTTGAGTTATGTGCTGTTGAGCAACAACAATGTGACGATCAGCCAAAATAAGAACTCCAAAGGGGACATCCACGCGAACAACGATATCGAGTTTCTGGCGGGCGCGCCCGGCACGCATGTTGGCAATTTGACGGCGAAGGATGATATCACGATTCAAACGAAGAATACCATTCAAGGCAATGCGACGGCCGGCGATAATATCGATCTGTTTGGCACCGCCACGATCACCGGCATCAAACAAGATCATGCGGTTGTGGCCGAAGTGCCGCTGCCGAGTTTCATCTATACGGCCGGCGGCCCGAATGTGACCGTGCCGAAAAACGGCACACAAACTTTAGCGCCGGGTTCGTATGGCACGGTCAAGGTGAATAGCAACGGCACTCTGAAACTGAGCGCCGGCGACTATTTTATCAACACGCTTGACGCCGGCGCGACCGCGGCGATTCTATCGATCAATGCGGCCTCACCAAACGGGGTGAATATCTATGTGGTCAACGATTTGCGCCTCGGCAGCAGCGCGCAGGTGAAGCTCACTGCCGGCACCACGGATAAAGTGATCTTGGTCACGCTGCAAACGGCGAAACTGACCGTCGGCAGCAAAGCGATTCTGTACGGCACGCTGATTTTGCCGAAAGCGCAGGTGCAGTTCTCGGCCAACAGTTCGATCAAAGGCGCGGTGTTCGCCACGGCAATCACGCTGGATGCGCAGGTGAAGTTTATCCATCACGCGGCAACGGGCGCGTTCCCGAAAGTGTCGGAAGAAGCAGTGGCAGAAGCAGCGGCAGTCAGCAGTTATCAGTTGGAACAGAACTACCCGAACCCGTTTAATCCGAGCACGATGATTAGTTTCAGTCTGCCGGAAGCGAGTCGCGTGACGGTGACGATTTATTCCGTCACCGGCCAGCGCGTGCGCGAGCTGGTAAATGGCGAAATGGAGGCGGGCGGGCAAACGGTTTATTGGGATGGTCGTGATCGCTCCGGCGAGGTTGTCGCGGCGGGCGTGTATTTGTATCGCCTGATCGTGACCGGTGCAAACGGGCAAGCCGTGTTCACGCAAACGCGGCGCATGGCTTTTGTGAAATAAAAGTCCGAGATCGTTGGGTCCGAAGTTCGAGGCTGGTTATCAATAGGCTTCGAATAACCGCCGACGAGAAAAGTTTAAAAAACGCAACGCCACTTGTTCGGGAAGAGCGGAACAGGTGGCGTTTGCTTTTTCAACAAAGTTATTGATTCAGCGGCATCTATTCTTTTTTCGTTCGGTAAAAATTAAAGAATGCCGGCGATCCTGACTTGGGATAATTCATCCGGCTTCGGACCTCGAACTTTTGACCTCGGATTCCGTTAAAGGCGACAATCCCCACGCGATCCGCGCCTTGTCGCAGCGCTCATGCGGCTTGCCGTTTTGCCAGGAAAATTCAAACTCGCGACAAACCGAAGAACGTTTTTCGTAAATCGAACAACCGACGCATTCGCCAATGGTGCCGTCGAGCGCAATGCAACGCGGATTTTTTTGATTCGTGCCTTTCATGACGACGAAAAAGTCGTTGAGTTTTTCCGTCGTTTCGGGGGGAACGGCGCCGCCGGTAGCGGGATCGGCTTCGGCCCAATAAAACGACGCACGAAAATAAGCGCAACACGCGCCGCAGGTGATGCAGGGGTTGTAATCACTCGCCATTGGCAAACGTAATTAACTCTTTTCCGTTTTCTCAATCTTCGCCCAACTATCTCGCAACGTCACCGTGCGATTGAAGACGAGATGGTTAGCCGACGAATCTTTTGCCTCGGCAATAAAATAACCATGCCGCTCGAATTGATAGCGATTGCCGGCAACGGCGCCCGCCAGACCCGGTTCCAGACGACACGACATCAACGTCTCCAGCGAATGGGGATTGAGATTCACCGTAAAATCCTGCCCCTCGGCAAAATCATCGGGATTCGGTTTATTGAAAAGATGATCATACAACCGCACCTCCGCCGGAATCGCGTGCGCCGCCGCAACCCAGTGAATCGTGCCTTTGACCTTTTTACCCTCAGTTCCGGAGCCGCTTTTGGTGGCCGGATCATACGTGCAACGCACTTCAGTGATCTCGCCGTTTTGATTTTTCACGACGCCGGTGCATTTGATAATGTAGGCGTAACGCAAACGCACTTCGTTGCCGGGAAATAAACGAAAATATTTCTTCGGCGGGTCTTCGCGAAAATCTTCCTGCTCGATATACAACTCGCGCGCGAATGGCACTTTCCGCGTGCCGGCATTCGGATCTTCCGGATTGTTCACCGCTTCCAATTCTTCAATTTGATCATCGGGATAATTTTCCATAACAAGCTTTAGCGGACGCAACACGGCCATCACGCGCGGCGCGCGCTTATTTAAATCTTCGCGCAGGCAATATTCGAGCAAAGTCAGATCGACCGTGCTATTGCTCTTCGCCACGCCGATGCGCTCACAAAAATCGCGGATGGCTTCGGGCGTGTAGCCGCGGCGGCGCAAGCCCGCGAGCGTTGGCAGGCGCGGATCATCCCAGCCATTCACAAAACCTTTTTCAACCAAAGCCAGCAGGCGGCGCTTGCTCATCACCGTGTAAGTGAGATTGAGCCGCGCAAATTCGATCTGCTGCGGATGATGAATGCCGAGCTGATCGAGATACCAATCGTACAACGGCCGATGATCTTCATACTCCAGCGAGCACAGCGAGTGTGTGATGCCTTCGATGGAATCCGATTGGCCGTGGGCCCAATCGTACATCGGATAAATGCACCACTGGTTGCCGGTGCGATGATGCTCGGCTTTGCGGATGCGATACATCACCGGATCACGCAAATTGATGTTCGGCGACGCCATATCGATTTTCGCGCGCAGCGTTCTAGCGCCGTCGGGAAATTCGCCGGCGCGCATGCGGGCGAATAAATCCAGATTTTCTTCCACCGAACGATTGCGATACGGACTCGCTTTGCCGCCTTCGGTTAAAGTCCCGCGCCGTTCGCGAGTTTCATCTGCGCTTTGATCATCCACATACGCCTTGCCGGCTTTGATGAGTTGCACTGCGAAAGCATAAAGTGACTCGAAATAATCCGAAGCGAAATAAAGGTGCTTGTCCCAATCGAAGCCCAGCCAGCGGATATCGTCCATAATCGCATCGACGTATTCCTGCTCTTCCTTCGTCGGGTTGGTGTCGTCAAAGCGCAGATGGCAGCGCCCGCCAAATTCCTGCGCCATGCCGAAATCGATGCAGATGGCTTTGGCGTGGCCGATGTGCAAATAGCCGTTCGGCTCCGGCGGAAAGCGCGTGATCACCTTGCCGCTGAATCGGCCGCTGTGATGGTGTTCTTCAATGAAATCACGAATAAAATGGGAAGGCTTGCTGGATTCGGTTGTGTTCATTCCGTTATTCCTTGCCGCAGGTTAAAACCACATCCGGATAAGTATGTTTACCGATTTTTTTAATTTTCACCCGCATATCGCTAGAATAGACGTTGCAATCGCGCGTTAGCAACTGCGTGTCAAGTATTCGTGAAACATTGGTCGCAATGCGATTGTGCGGACGGTTCGCGCCCGCCATTGCAAACACCTCGCCCTGAAAATACTCGCTTTTAAATTCAGCCTGGCGTTCGCTGTCAAGATACGCTTCCGGTGTTACAACGGCTCTTTGTGGTTGTGTTGACATGACGTAAAATCCTCATGAAAATAAGCGAAGGTCACTTGATCGTACACGGAATATAAGGTACGAAAATTTGGCGGGAAATTCAAGTACCAGCGCGATTTTCCGCCGGGACAGACCTCCCAGAACCGTTGCAGAATAATATAAAAAGAAACGGCCAGCCGCAACGAGCGGCCGGCCGATAATATTGAAAAATTTCGCTTATTTCGCCGACAGCAAATCGCCGCTCAACAGCATATCGATTTTCATTGCCATGCCGGTTTCCGTTTCCGGCCCTTCGAAGCCGACGGTTTTAAATTGAATCACGCCTTTGCGGTCGAT
>Ga0247727_10020599_pt1 | contig 10061 bp, 9 predicted proteins | sample WisWelCaveWW1625_FD_202498 | JGI IMG/M metagenome (GOLD analysis project Ga0247727, IMG submission 202498) | Biofilm microbial communities from Wishing Well Cave, Virginia, United States - WW16-25 | ecosystem: Environmental > Aquatic > Deep subsurface > Groundwater > Cave microbial mat | place...
TTAGCCACCCCTTTTTGGCTAAAATCATACCGAAAACAATTGAAATCGATTACGGACATTTTTATCGCTAACATAAAATTATCAATGACTTACAAAAACTAATTTGAAAACAACCGGACAGCCGTGAATCAGTATATATAAAAAAGGAGAAATCCATGGCCAAGGTTTTGATGATCAACCCTGTTGTGCGTGAAGAGGATGATCCAAAGCACATCCCTTATGGGATCGCGTTATTGGCCTCCATTGCTTTGGAGAAAGGGCATTTGATCCAGATTTATGATGAAAATGCCTGGCGCAAGGGGCCCAAAGTTCTTGCTCAGATTTGCCAGGCTGATGATTGGGATGTTATCGCCATTGGAGGTATTACGACGACTTATAACTCGGTCAAATCCATCATTAAAATTGTCAGCGAGGCCTCTGTCAAGTCTTTGATCGTTTTAGGAGGAGGGATACTCACGAGTATGCCTAAAGAGATGATGACTTGGCTAAGGGAAGTGGATGTGGGCATTGTTGGAGAAGCCTTTGTCACATGGGCGGAAGTGCTGGAGATGGTCGACCAGAAAGATTTTGATTTTTCAAAAACGCTGGGCGTTTGTTACCGGGATAAAAATGGTGTGCCGGTTTTAAATAATGTCCGCCCTAACATCAAGGAATTAGACGTTATTCCCTATCCAGCCTGGGATTTGCTGCCTTTGGAGGAGGTTTATTTTAAAAACTCTCGCTTGTATTTCAGCGAAGCCGGCTATATGGCCAAACGCCGTATCGATATCATGGGCAGCCTGGGATGCAGCCTTGTCTGCAAATTCTGCTGGCATTTGGGGACAACGGGAGAGATGCTGGTTGAGGAAGATGGGACAGGAGAAAAGGACGTCCGGTTCTCTTACGGACGCAATATCCGTTATTTTAGCCCGCGGTATATTGTCGATATGGTTAAAACGCTGGTAAGAAAATACGGGGTGGACTTTGTCAACTTCATCGATGAAAATTTGATGACCATGGATGTGGCCAGCGGCCGTATTTGGATGAAAGAGTTATGTGATCTGTGGACCAAGGAGGGGCTGCAGCCAACCTCCCGCCGGGACGGTGTTTCCGATGAGCAGAATAAGGGCGGGGTCTTCTGGTCAGGGACCAGCCACGCGAGTTTGGCCAGAAAGGAAACGCTGGAAATGATGTATAAAGCCGGCTGTTCGCATCTGATTTACGGGATCGAATCTTTTGATCCTGGTATCCTGAAGAATCTCGGCAAGGGCGTGAATCAAAAGCATAACATCAACGCCCCGCGTATTTGCATGGACACCGGAATCATCCCGATTCCCAATATTATGATCGGATTTCCGGATGAAACGTTTCAGAGTATCCGGACGACCATGGAGTGGATGATGAAGCTCGGGATTCATTCCCGGCCGCATTTCGCGACTCCCTACCCTGGATCAGAATGGTATTACGCCTATAAAAAGGGTATTTTGGAACAGTATAATGGCGATCTAGAGGCCTTTGTTTCCGATCTAGGCGATGCCTCCAAACCGACGGCGGTGATTTCTCACCGTTTTTCGCCAGCCCAGTTGTTGGGATTACAGGAAATCGTCCATCAGCGTAGCATGCGCCTTTTGGATTTGACAGAGAAGCATTGGGGACAAGCGGATGCCATGATAAGCCCGCTGGCGGTTCCTAATGAATCGTTTAATATTATTAAAAAGAATATCAAAGCGCCGATGGAAGAAACGGCTAAACCTATTTGAAAGGTTTGTCAGGAATAATATTGCATTAATTTATCAAATATGTTAAATTAATTCCATGGAATTTAAAAATTTCCTATTAAGGGTGCAAAATTTTCCGGTTGTGGATACAAAAATTTTATCCACGGACTTGGCTGAATCGTTGTCTATCAAGGTTCAGATCAGCCGTTGGGTCAGGTCCGGAAAATTAATTCAACTTAAACGGGGGATTTATTTGCTGGCTGAACCCTATCGTAAACTATCCGCATCAGAATTTTATATCGCGAGCGTGCTTAAGAGTCCTTCTTATGTCAGTCTGGAAAAAGCTTTGGAATATCATGGTCTTATTCCGGAAGCTGTTCCTGTTTTTACGTCTGTCACGACAAAACGGCCTACTGTTTTTGAAACCACATTTGGCCGGTACGATTACCGGCACATCCAACCGTCACTTTTTTGGGGATATGGTTCTTTGAATTTCAACGGACAGACCGTTTTTATGGCCACACCGGAAAAGGCCTTATTGGATTTTTTTTATTTAAAGCATGTCAAGGTTTCCCTGGATTATTTAAGAGAAATGCGTTTGCAAAACATGGACGGTTTTAGCCAGGAGCGGCTGGAGGAAGTCGCTCAACGGTTTAACAAGCCAGGTTTAACGCGAGCGGTTAAATGGGTGGGGCAATATATGAGAGATGAATTCAAAGAGGTCAAGTATTTGTGAAGGATTATTGTCTAGAGTTGGTCTCATCTCAGAAATCCACTGCAGCTAAATACAATATGATGCGTGAATATTTACAGGCCTATGCGTTACGAATTATGCATGACCGAAAAGCGTTTCAGTCAATGGCTTTCGTGGGAGGGACGGCGTTAAGGTTTTTATACGACCTGCCGCGTTTTTCTGAAGATTTGGATTTCGCGCTGCACAAGGGGCCCACCTATTCATTCAAGGACTTGATGGGTATTCTTAAACAAGAATTCATCTTGGCCGGCTATGCGGCGGACGTTTCTTATGACGAGACGAAAGTCGTCCAATCCGCTTTTGTCAAGTTTGATGGATTGATGCATGAAGCAAAACTTTCCCCGCTTAAGACAAAGAAATTTTCCATTAAAATCGAGATCGATACAAGCCCGCCCGAAGGGGCCGTTTTAATAACACAAATTGTTAACAAGTTTTTTCCAATCGCTTTTTTATCCTATGATTTACCTTCATTATTGGCCGGAAAGATCAACGCGCTTTTAACCCGCCCATATACCAAAGGGAGGGATTTTTTCGATATCGCCTGGTATTTATCCCGGTTTAAAACCCTATCACCTAATCTCTTGTTCTTGCATAATGCTTTGGCGCAAATCGGATTTAAAGAAGCCATGCCCACGCAAGATAATTGGAGGGGATATCTTTATGGCGTTGTTGAAAAGGCCGATTGGGAGATGGTTTATAAAGACGCGGTCAATTTTCTGGAGAATGCGAAGGACATGGATATTTTCTCCAAGGAAAATGTGCTTCAATTAATTCATACTTCGGGGGTAGGACATGAAACTAAAGGATAAGAAAGTCCTGGTGACGGGGGCCGATGGATTTATCGGTTCTCATTTAGTCGAAGGCCTTCTGGAGGAGGGGTGCCAGGTTAAAGCGTTTGTTTTTTATAATTCTTTCAACAGTTGGGGATGGCTCGATCATCTGCCAAAAGAAAAGAAAGACGCTATTGAAATTTTTATGGGAGATATTCGTGATCCCAATGGCGCGCGGGAGGCGATGAAGGGGCGGGCGATTATTTTTCATTTGGCGGCGTTGATCGGGATTCCCTTTAGTTACCATTCACCGGACAGCTATGTGGATACCAATATTAAAGGGACGTTGAATATCTTGCAAGCGGCGCGGGATTTAAGTTGTGAGCGCGTCATCGTGACGTCCACATCGGAAGTTTATGGCACGGCCCTGTTTGTCCCTATTAAGGAAGACCACCCACGCCAGGGGCAATCGCCCTACGCGGCCACTAAAATCGCGGCCGATTATATGGCCGAGTCTTTCCATAAAAGTTTTAATGTGCCGGTCGTTGTCGCGCGGCCATTTAATACGTACGGCCCGCGTCAGTCAGCCAGGGCGGTGATCCCGACGATCATCACCCAATTGTTAACCGGCAAGACCGAAATCAAGCTGGGGGCCGTACATACGACAAGAGATTTTGTTTTTGTGGAAGATACGGTCCAGGGCTTTATCGAAATCGCCAAGGCCAAGGACGCAATCGGAGAAGAGATCAATATCGCCACCAAAACAGAGATATCCATGGGCGAGTTGGCGCAGAAACTGATTCAGATCATCAACCCACGGGCAAGGGTTGTGATGGACGATCAAAGGATGCGGCCCACCAACAGTGAAGTGGAACGGTTAATGGGGGATAACGCTAAAATCAAGCAATTGACGCGCTGGCAGCCTAAATACAGCTTTGATCAGGGATTGACGGAAACGATCGAGTGGTTTAAGGATGAGAAAAGGTTGGAGTTATATAAAACTGAGGTCTACAACATTTGATAGACCAGGTTACACCTCGTAGGTGTAACCTGGTCTGATGAGGTCATATTTTAAGAATGGCTCAAGAATCCGTACAACCTATAAGTAAGATGATCCATTTCGACGCGCCTAATGTCGGCGCGCTGGAGAAGGAATACGCCGCCAAAGCGATCGACAGCGGTTTTATTTCCACCTTTGGCCCGTTTGTCGGCGAATTTGAGCAGACGGTGGCCAAATATGTGGGCGCGCCATCGGCGGTCGCCACTCAAAGCGGGACCGCCGCGCTTTATATGGCGTTATATGAATTGGGCGTTAAAGCGGGGGATGAAGTCATCGTTCCCGCCATCACCTTTGTCGCAACGGTGAATCCTGTCATTTATTTGGGAGCGACTCCTGTTTTTGTCGATGTGGATGAAGAGACCTGGAACATGGACCCCAAAGATTTGGAGCGGGCGGTGACCAAAAAGACAAAGGCCGTTATCCCGGTCCATATTTACGGAAATCCCTGCGATATGGACGCCATTATGTCTATTGCTAAGAAACACAACCTCTACGTCATTGAAGACGCGACCGAAAGTCTGGGGGCGACCTACAAGGATCGGGCCATGGGGACCTTCGGCGATTTCGGCTGCCTGAGTTTTAACGGCAACAAAGTGATTACGACCGGTGGCGGGGGGATGCTCTTGGGGACGGACGTGGGGAGGCTTAAGCACATCAAATATCTTATTAACCAGGCCAAGAGCGAATATATAGAGGAAGTCCATCAGGAAATCGGTTTTAATTACCGTATGACCAATATCGAAGGCGCGATCGGCATCGCTCAGATGAAGCGCGTGGGTGAGTTTTTGAAACTGAAAAGAAGATTTTCCGAAATTTACCATGAGGGACTGGAAGGGGTGTCTTCCATCACGATCCAGAAAGAATATCCCAATGCCCGGAGCTCATGGTGGGCCACGTGTCTTCGGTTTTCGGATGGAAGGGATGTGGAGCCTCTAAGACAGCGGCTGGCGGCCTTGAATGTGCCGGTCAAAAGGATCTTAAAGCCAGTTCCTGATTATCCTCCATACGCGACATATTCCATGCGACCGTGTGAAGTCGCCGGTAAGATTTATCATTCTTCTTTGGTGTTGCCCAATTCGACCTTAAATGCCGAGGAAGATATCGGCCATGTCTGCGCCGTCATCAAAGAGTGTGTGCGTCATGGGTGAGGTTCGTCAAATGAGTGAACAGCAAAATACGGAATACAAAACAAGCTGGCATGCTGCGGGTTTTCAGCGGGGAACATGACAGGGATGAACTTATGGACAAAGCGGGGTTTGAAGGATAGAAAAAATTTTCGAGGAATTTATTTGAATCCCGCCCTTATCCTAGGTTTGGTGGAGATGACCATTTCCGGCAAACCGACCAGCAGCAAGCAGAAGTACCGGTTAACCGAAAAAGGACGGTCTTTTTTGGATAGCAATGTTTTCGGGGGATAACGAATGAGCAGAGATCAACTGATTTTAGTGGGAGGCGGGGGACACTGCCGGGCCTGTATTGACGTTATTGAGATGGAGGGCAAATATGACATTGCCGGAATTATTGATATCCGTGAAAAACTGGGTCAGGAAATTTTAGGATACAAAGTGATCGCGACCGATGAAAATCTGCCTGAGCTGGTCGGGCAATACAAGTATTTTTTGGTCACGTTGGGGCAGATTACAGACTCCAGCCGGCGCCATGAGCTGTTTGATCAGTTAAGAGCACTGAAGGTTCGGTTACCGGTGATTGTTTCCCCTTTGGCGTATGTCTCCAAACACGCACAAATCGGGGAAGGAACGATTATTATGCATCAGGCGGTTATCAATGCCGGAGCGCGTATGGGGAACAATTGTATTATTAACAGCAAGGCCCTCATTGAGCATGATGTTGAAGTTCAGGACCACTGTCATATCGCGACAGCCAGCGTGACTAATGGAGGAAGTGTTATTGGCCATCATTCATTCGTTGGAAGTCAAAGTGTGATCCACCAGAATTGTTTTGTAGCGCCTTTCTCTATTATTGGCGCGGGGGCGGTTGTGTCCGCTTCGATAAAAGAAAGCGGCGGCATCTATGTGGGAAATCCCGCCCGAAATTTGGTGAAACGATGAATCAAGTCTTGATCATTGCCGAAGCGGGCGTTAATCATAACGGCGATTTGGACATCGCCAAAAAGATGATCGAGGCCGCTTGTGAGGCCGGCGCTGACGCCGTCAAGTTTCAGACTTTTAAGGCGGAGCTCCTTGTTTGTAAGGCGGCGCCAAAGGCCCAGTATCAATTGAAAACGACTGATCAAAACGAATCTCAGTTTGAAATGATCCGTAATCTGGAATTGGACATCGACACACATAAATCATTGATCGGCTATTGCCAGCGCCAGGGAATCGTATTTATGTCTTCGCCGTTTGATCTGGAGAGTGTTGCTCTTCTTGATCAGTTGGGTTTGGATATATTCAAAATTCCATCCGGAGAGATCATCAATTTGCCGTACCTGCGCAAAATCGGCAAGTTAAATAAAAAGGTTATTTTATCGACAGGGATGGCTGAACTTAGGGAAGTAGAGCAGGCCATGGATATTTTAACGCGGTCAGGCACAAGGCTGGAGAATATCACCGTCTTGCACGCCAATACCGAATATCCCACACCCATGGAAGACGTGAATTTAAACGCCATGGTTACCATGAGAGAGACTTTGGGGGTTGAGGTGGGCTACTCCGATCATACCTTGGGCATTGAAGTCGCGGTGGCCGCGGTCGCTTTGGGGGCGTGTGTCATTGAAAAGCATCTGACGCTTGACCGGACAATGCCGGGGCCGGATCACAAGGCATCTTTGGAACCGCGGGAATTTAAAAGCATGGTTGGGGCGATACGCAATATTGAGGCGGCCCTCGGGGATGGTGTCAAAAAACCGTCCCCTTCAGAGCTAAAGAATAAACCCGTGGCCCGCAAGAGTTTGGTCGCGGTCAGAGACATCGGGCCGGGCGAAGTTTTTTCTGAAGAAAACATCATCGCCAAGAGGCCCGGGACAGGGATCAGTCCCATGCGCTGGGATGAAGTTTTGCGCTTAAAGGCCAAACGTCATTTTAAGAAAGATGAGTTGATTGAATTATGAAAAAGATTTGTGTGGTCACGGGTTCAAGAGCGGAATATGGTCTGTTAAAACCGCTCATGGATGAGATAAAAAATGACGCGGACATGACGCTTCAAATCGCCGTGACAGGAGCTCATCTGTCGGAGGATTTTGGTTTAACCTACCGGGAGATTGAAGAGGACGGGTTTGTGATTGATGAAAAAGTGGATATCCTCCTGGATTCGGATTCCCCTGTTGGCGTGGCGAACTGCGTTGGGTTAGGCGTTCTAGGCTTTTCCAGAGCTTATGAACGGTTAAAGCCTGATCTGGTTACCGTTCTGGGGGACCGCTACGAAATTTTGGGGGCCGTCATCCCGGCTCTAATTATGCGGATTCCCATCGCTCATATCCACGGCGGGGAATTGACGGAAGGCGTCTTCGATGACGCCATTCGCCATTCGATCACGAAGATGAGCCAGTTTCATTTTACCTCCACAGAAAGTTACAGACAACGCGTGATTCAGCTTGGAGAACAGCCCGAGCGGGTGTCCAATGTCGGAGCCCTGGGGATTGACAATATTAGAACACTCAAACTTTTGACTAAAGAGGATTGTGAACAAAGCTTACGACGCCAATTTAGTCAAAAGAATTTACTGGTGACGTTTCATCCGGTGACTTTGGAAAATAACACTTCGCAAGAGCAATTCGGTCATTTGTTGGATGCCCTGGAATCTTTAGACGACACGCTGATCGTTTTCACCAAGGCCAACGCCGACACCCATGGGCGCGTTATTAATCAAATGATTGACGCTCATGTGAAGAGGCACCCTCATGACAGTGTCGCCTTTACCTCCATGGGCCAGTTGAATTATTTGTCGACCATGCGCTATGTTGACGCGGTGGTCGGCAACTCATCCAGCGGCATCCTGGAGGCCCCCAGTTTTAAGATCGGAACGATCAATATCGGCGACCGGCAGAAGGGCCGTATCAGGGCCGGCAGTGTCATTGATTGTCCGCCTGTTAAAGAAGACATCGAGCTGGCACTCAGGACGTTGTATTCCAGAGAATTTCAAATGAGTCTGAAGGATACGGTCAACCCTCACGGGGACGGTTACGCGGCCCAACGGATCATGGGGATTTTAAGGAAGGCGGATTTAGCCGGTTCCTTGAAAAAAACATTTTACAACCTGCCGGCCATGGAGCGCGAATAACAATGGTTTACACGGCGGCTGTCATCGGATTGGGGAACATCGGTTTTAAATTTGATCTGGACGCCAAACGGAAAGAGACCTGGACGCATGTCGCGGCCTATCAAAAATGCCCGTTAACCAAATTGGTCGCCTGTGTTGAGCCGGATCCCGTTAACGTCAGATTGTTCAAACAACGCCACCCCCAGATTCCGGTTTATGCGACCGTTAATCAACTATTTGATCATCATGATATTGACGTGGCATCGGTCTGTGTCCCGACACCATTACACGCCAAAGTCCTTTGGGAAGTGCTGGGACGTCAGGTGAGAACCATTTTCTGCGAGAAACCGTTATCGATGCGTTATCAGGAATCCGCGCGGATCGTTTCCATGGCCAGGAAAAAAAAGGTTCAACTGGCTGTGAATTACGTCCGGCGGTGGCAGACGACATTTCAAGCTGTTAAGGCAAAAATTGAAGAGGGGGGCATAGGTCATATCCAGGCGGCGCACGCCTTTTATCCGGGACAGATTTTTAACATCGGTTCGCATCTGATGGATACCGTCTTGATGGTCACGGGGCTTAAACCCAAAAGGATCAGCGCTGTGAAGACAACGACACAAGGGGATGACCCTTCTCTTAGCGGATGGATCGAATGCGCGGAAAGAAAGGCCATTACCTTTGCGGCCACAGGCAAAAGAGAAGACCTGATTTTTGAGATTGATGTCATCGGTGATGAGGGGAGGATAAGGATCCTGGACAACGGCGGCCGGATTGAGTGGGGCGTTTTTAAAAAAAGCAGGAGATATTCAGGTTACCGGGAAATTGTTGCCAAAACACTGCGTGTTCCTGAGGCCAACGACCGTTTCCTGGATGCCGTGACCAATATCGCCAGGAATCTGACCGATAAAAATGAAAAGGTGCTGTGCTGTGGTAGTGATGGTTTGATCGTTGACCGGATGATTGAGCGGGCGTTATGTTCCGCCAAAAGAAAAGGAAGCGTGGAGACCATATGATAGAAACCCAGCCGCGGCTTTTAGAAACGTGTCCCTATTGCCACCACAAGCGGGCCGAGCTGTTTCGGCCCAACCAAGCCCTTCGCCATGGAAATGGGCATCGGGATTTTTATAAGTGTGTTGAATGCGGCATGGTTTATCCAAGACCCCGAGGGCTCGAAGTGTCGGGAGACAGCCCCCGGTTTCAGGACCCGCTGGTTAAGGACGCGGGCGCGCGTTATTTAACCAAACTTTTTCGACGTTTGAAGGGGACTTACGGCACAAAAAAGGCCCTGGACATAGGCGCCAATACTGGAAAATTATGTTATATTTGGTCCCAATTGGGGATCGATGCCGTTGGCCTTGAAGCGGGGAAAGAGTTTGTCACCTACGCCCAAAGTAAAGGGATCCGCTGTTATCAGGCCGCGTTTCCCGAAATTCCTAGTGAATTGTCAGGCCATCAATTTGACTTAATCTCATGCAATTCAACGGAATTTTATTTTCTTGATCCCAAATCTTGTTTCGAGAAAATATACGCCCTGCTCAATGAGGGTGGGATATTTTTTCTTA
>Ga0247727_10020600_pt1 | contig 10061 bp, 14 predicted proteins | sample WisWelCaveWW1625_FD_202498 | JGI IMG/M metagenome (GOLD analysis project Ga0247727, IMG submission 202498) | Biofilm microbial communities from Wishing Well Cave, Virginia, United States - WW16-25 | ecosystem: Environmental > Aquatic > Deep subsurface > Groundwater > Cave microbial mat | place...
CGAAGCACAAATAGCGGCGCGTAAGTACGATCAGATAACGAAACCGCCGGCGCGGATTTCCTCGCCGTGATCAGGATCACCTCTGGGGTTGCTCCCAGCGGCCCGAGAGCCGGAAAACTCCAAACCGAGCCAGTTCAGCAACGGGTAAGGTGAAGGGGATTGACCGGATAGCACCTCGTGTCGAGACATCCTGGTCGCGGCGAGGGGACCCGCGCAAGCCGAAAGGCGGCAGGAATAGATGCCGACGCTACGACAAAAGTATTATGAGAACAATCCGCGACAAAACATACAAGCGTGCTCTGGACTCTCCCGAGCAGCCCTGGGCGCGAAACATCATCGAAGCTTATGAGAGCGAACGAAAACGCATTGCCAAATTCAGGGATGAGAACCTTGCATCGAGGACGCCGGCCGAGCTCGAGTTCGAGAGCATCCTGAAGGAGCTTGATGTGCACTTCGTGCGAGAGCAGACCATCAGAAGGAGCGGACATGCGTATTTCGTCGACTTCTTCGTCAAGGCACCTTTCTGGATCGGATTCGAAGTTGACGGCAGGATCCACGAGCGCAGAGCGAGCTACGATCTCAAGAGAGATATCACAATCATCGGCGGCCAGTTCCCTCTCGTCCGTTACCTTAACGAGGACGTACTCGAGCGTCGAGGCACGATTCTCGGGGACGTTAAAAAGATTTTCATCAACCAGGCCGCAAAATGGTCTGGAGAGAAGTGGCAAAGATATTCGAAAAAGTGGCGGTGGTTTCCCCAGAGGCTCATGCAAGGGCCTGATTCCCCCGGATTGGTCGCTCGGTCCGGAGGATAACCGTCGGTTCAGTGGGCTGACTGCTCGACATCTCGAAAGAGGCGGCGCGGTAAATTCAACCACCTGGGCGCGCCAAACAGAGCAGAGCGACACACGAGACAAACAACGCCATACCGGTAGACCATTTTCGGCCACCGCCACGTCTCGATGATTCACAAAAATCTTCCAAGGGCTGATCACGTCCAATCCGCCACCCGGTAGATAGGGCAAAATCAGGGCCGGGAACAAAAAGCAAAGGCTCTACAGACCAGCGATGGAGAGAAACATGAAACTCGTCAATGGGTGGCCGCACTTTGAGAAGAACGACTTTGGGTACGACGGCCGGCATCTGACGTTCGCGACGCCGGCGGTGTACCAGGCGCTCAAGCGCGTATACTCCGACGTCGATGTGGATTATGAGCTCCGGCAGCTTGAGATCTGGCTCACCTCGCATCCGCCGAAGCGGGACTGGAAGCGGTTCGTATGCAATAACCTCCTGAGAGCGAAGAAGCGACAGAGCGTACCGAACACAAGAACGATCGAACAACCTGGAGTCGACCGGGATGGTCCGGCGCGGCAAGAACCGCGATCGATCGGGGACCTCCTGGCCGATTTCACCCGGCGGGGAGTGGCAGCGCAGAACGCGGTCGACCGCATCACCGGGAGAGCGCAGTGACCTGCTACGTAGTGAAGGATCCGGAGACGGGAACAGTCACCATCGCGTGTGCTCGAGGGACTCGCTGGGTTGCGTGCATCTACTGCGGCAGGCCTCACGAGGTCCTATGCGATGGGCCTGGGAAGGCGCCGGGCAAGACATGCGACAAACCGATCTGCCGACGATGCGCCCTCTGGTATTGTCGGAACGGAGCACTTGCAAGCTCCGTCGACTGAAACATCGAAAGAAACGACCTAAATGAAGGGCGAACCGTTCGAGAAGAACTGCGAGGAGTGCGGGGTCCGGATGGTATTCCTCCGCAACCCGAACACAGGCAAGAACGTCCCGGTCGACTACTCGAGCTACCACGGCGAGGAGACGTACAACCGGGACGTGCACACATCGCACTTCGACACGTGCACGGAACCGGGACGGTTCAGCCGCGGGAGCGCGAAGGCCTCGGGCGAGATCATCAAGGAGCTCGCGACGGAGATCAAGGTCCTGAAGCAGCGCGTAGACAAGATATGGACGACGCTCATGTCACCGGAGCGGCGATGAACGAGGTCGAGGAGAGAGCGATTGTGCGAGCGGTAGCGCCGCATAAGGTCCTGAGCAAGGAGGCAGAGTTGTTTGCGCGAATGCTGAGGACCGAAAGGGCGAACGGGAACGTGACGCCCGTGAACCCGATTAAGGGCAAGGAGATCGCGCGCAGGTTCAATCGGAAATTCGGAACCGACTGCACGGACGAGTACGTCCGAGAGTGGACGAACGAGGTCAGGGCGGCCCGCTGCCCGATCGCGTCCAGCTCGGCCGGCTACTTCTGGGCGCTCACCCCGGGAGAGCTCGCGCACACGATCGCGCATCTACGCTCGAGGGTGAAAAAGATCAACGCAGCTGCAGCGGGACTCGAGTTATGCTTCCGGAAAGAAGTCCCACTGTTCGAGAACCCGGAAGTCGAATCATCAGTTGTCAGCTTGCCCGTGAGATCGGCACAACTCAGAAAACCGCATGGTTTATGCTCGGACGTATGAGGGAAGTCGCTTCTTCGATGGGAGAAACGGGCGGGCCGCTGACTGGCATTGTAGAGGCGGATGAAATATACGTTGGTGGCAAAGAAAAGAACAAGCACGCCAACAAAACCCTTATGGTTGATAACACTGGGCGTGAGGAATTGCACGGCTTTATTACCGATAACGTTCTCGCTGGTTCCCGAATCTATACCGACGAACATCCATCCTATAAGCAACAGCAAGTAGAGCGACTAAATTCCATGCTCGAATCTGTCCCCGGCCTTCGTCTCACCTACGAAAAACTCATCGCATGAGCGATACCACTTTGTACGTCCCCGCACCGATAGACGACCTCTTGAAAGCCGCGGTGACGCATGTCCCGCATAGCGCACTCAAGCAATGGCTCAACAAACTTCATTGTGCGGACTGTGAAGAACTGCTCGCGAAGATGCCCGCTAATTCGATTGGCTTGATTGTCACAAGCCCGCCCTACAATCTTAGAAACTCGACTGGAAACGGGATGAAAGATGGACGTGGTGGGAAATGGAAAAACGCGGCTCTCATCGATGGCTATGAAACACATGAAGATGATATGCCGCATGAAGAATACGTTGCATGGCAACGGCGTTGTCTGATTGCCATGTTTCGGGTGCTCAAAGAAGATGGAGCAATCTTCTACAACCACAAATGGCGCGTCCAAGATGGATTGTTGCAAGATCGTTCTGATATTGTTCAAGGGTTTCCTGTTCGGCAAATCATCATCTGGAAACGTGCCGGGGGAATCAATTTCAACGCTGGATATTTCCTGCCAACGTATGAAGTCATATACCTGATCTGCAAGCCGGACTTCAAACTTGCTCCGAAGGCCAACGCCGTTGGCGATGTTTGGACAATCCCACAAGAGAGCGATAACGCTCATCCTGCACCCTTCCCCGCTGAACTCGCTCAACGCTGTATCCAGTCTACAACAGCTAAGATTGTGCTTGATCCCTTCATTGGTTCTGGGTCAACGGCCATTGCTGCTGAGGGATTGAAGCGCAACTGGATTGGCATTGACATCTCCAAAGACTATTGCAAACTTGCTCGTGAAAGAATCGAGGTTGCCAGAAAACAACTGGGGAAAAAGTAAATGCCAACACCGTATACCCCGCCAACTCGTTCCGCTCCCACAACCAAGAAAGAACTCTTTCAAGAACTCACCGAACTTGTCCGACATGGCCCGTATGAAATGCCGCTCGCTATACCGGAACAGGTGCACCGGGCCTGTATCTGGAAGACCTTTTTGGGCTGAGTGTTGGCAACAAAGACATTCCTGACAGTCTTGGTTATGAACTCAAATTCTACACTCCAAAAACTGAACTGATAACCCTTTTCCACAAGGAACCACAACCGGAAGGCGTTGTTGGCTATATGGTGCGCCGATTCGGTTGGAAAGATGCTAAAGGGAGAAAGAGTTTCAGACATACGATTGCGGGGAAATCTGATAGATTCAGAGTTGAGGCTGACGGAGAACAAATCGTTGTTCGCCCTGTTCGTGGCAATGGGCTTATTCCATACTGGACATGGGAAGTCTGCAATGGGACTGTCAGGATAGATTTCGATGCCCGTGAAGCAAAAGCTGGAAGTAAAGGATTCCGCAACCACGGCACAAAATTCCGCGTCCAGCCTGAAAATATTTGCCGTCTCTATGCCCGCAAAGAACGGCTTTGTTGAGTTAAGTATATAATCCCCAATTTAAGGACGAGAGCGAATCGCTCCGTGAGCGTGCGGGCTTCTGACCGCCGACGAAAAACTGCTTGACAATTGCCCGCCGATCCAGTATATTCCGGCTCGATGGCAGATCCCAGGACCGACTCGCTCGACCAAATCGGCGCGGCGAACCTCTCGTTCGTGCAAGGAGAGTCCTTGCCCGCTTCCGAAGAAAAATCCTCGAACATCACCACCATAGACACCAAACGGGACAAGAAGGCTTTTGGCCGACCGCGCATCGCGATCGACTGGAGCACCTTCGACAAGCTCTGCGGGTTGCATTGCACGCTCGAAGAAATGGCGGGGTTCTTCAGTTGCAGCGAGCGCACGATTGAGAAGGCCGTGAAGCACGCGAAGGGGATGACTTTCTTCGCTTATTTCGGCCTAAAAAGTTCGGTCGGGAAATTGTCGCTGAGGCGCTTTCAGTACGCAGCGGCGAGGGATGGGAACACGGGCATGCAGATCTGGCTCGGCAAGCAGTGGCTCGGGCAGCGGGATGAGTCGTTGATCAATGATCCGGCGCTCCTCAAGAAGCGCGTCATGATCATCGAGGATGAGGAGCCGCCCGCAAAGCAAGATGCGGACGTGAAAGCAGGATGAGGACCAGGAGGACGACGACGCCCGTCTGCGGGAGATGCGGCAAGAAGCATAGGTCGGACACGCGTTGCCGCAAGAGCGAGACCCAAGTCTCGCACGGCAACCGGACCACGGACTGCTTCGGCAATCGGCTGCCGTTCTATTTGCAACCGGACACGACGATGCGCGAAGCGATCGAGATGCCCGAACAGCCGGCGAAGTATTGGAGAACGAACATCGAAGATCGAACTTAAGAGGTGGAGACCTCGGTGAATATGAAGATCGAGACGGTTGGAGATGTCGAGCGGGTGCGCTACAGACGGAACCCGCTGCAGCGCCGGATCAAGTTCGCGCTCGAGACAGAAAAGAAAATCGTGGGCGTGTTCGCGAGCTGGCGGAGCGGGAAGACGGACTATGTCGCGCTCGAGCATTGCATCCGGAGACAGGCCTACGACAACGGCGGCGTGCTGCACTTGATCGCCGCGAACACTTATGGCCAGCTGATCGATTCCACGCTCCGGGCGCTCTACGATAAGCTCGAGCTCATGGGCATCCCGCATGTGCCAAGGAACCTCCCGAAGTCGCACCGGCCGTTCAACGTCTTTGTCTGGAACGGCGACCGCTGGGTCGAATTCGCCTGCCGGTCGATGGACAACTTCGACATGGTCGCCGGGATGACCTTCGGTTCGATCTGGCTCGATGAGGTTTGGAAGACCGAGAAATGGACCTACGAGCTCGCGATCTCGAGGCTCTCGGACAAGCGATCGCGACATTTGCAAATGGTCTTGACGACAACCAAGGACGAACCCGAACATTGGATGTACACGGACATCGTGCAGCTGCTGGACCTCGGCCGAATCATGGAGGGAGGCGTGAAGGCCTCCGAGGTGATTGAGCTGGTGGAAGGCACGACCTACGAGAACGAGTGGAACCTGGCGCCGGGATTCATTCGGACGCTGAGGGCGACACTGGACCCGAAGATGTTTTCACGCTACGTCGAAAATAAATGGGTGAGCGCGGCCGCAGGCCAAATGTTTTATGAATTCGACAGGGCGATCCATATGAAGACGCTGCCAGTGGAGGAATACCTGCCGCTGATCGTGAGTTCGGACTTCAACATCGATCCGATGTGCTGGTCCATCTGGCAGATGCCGAAGGGGGAGCGCTTGAATTGCGTCGACCAACTGAAGATGGACTTCGATGCGGACACGGAGACGGCCACGAAAGAGATCTTAAATCGCTACCCCCGAGTCCGGCATTTCGTGTGGACCGGCGACGCTTCGGGTAGGGCGCGGTCGACCAAGAGCAAGAGCTCGGACTATCAGATAATCCGGGCGACGGTCGAGGCGGCGGGCCGGACAATCGAGCTCCGGGTGAGGCAATCGAACCCGAGCGTGCGGGACAGCGCGAACGCAGTGAATGGTATGCTCAAGAATGCCGAAGGCAAGGCGCGCATGTTCTTCGACCGGACGAAGGTGCCGGATGCGATCCTCTCCGTCGAAGGCGCGAAGTACAAGCCGGGCACGCTTGAGAAGGACGACTCGGCGGATCGGGATCCAAGCTCGAGGGTGAAGACACATTTCGCCGACACGGTTCGCTACGTCGCAGACGCGTTCTTCCCGGCGAGACCGCGACCAATTGGCAGGCAGTTCACAAAGTAATTAATGGAGGTCGAGCTCACATGAGTCAACCGAACCAAGTCGCGGATTTACAGGCGATCGCCGACGCGATCGCTTACCTGATGGCCGACCCAGATAAGAAGGCGGCGACGATCTTCTTGCCGCCGCTCTCGGACTCCAAGTGGCGAGTTCGAGCGACAAGAACATGCAAGAACAAGCGCGACTTTCGGCTGACGATCGGCTGGCCAAACTACCGCGAGCGGAAATTCCTCAAGCTCTGCAAGAAGGCAGGGACGAAGCCGCGCCGGGCATGGTTCCAAGAATTCCCGAAATCCAGAAGGAAGCGCGCATGACGCCGACCAGCTTTCCCGAGGCGAATATGAATCTATTGGCGCCGCCGGACATGCCGGCGGGCGAATGGGGCACGCTGCCGGTCTTCACGGACGGGATGCATTGCGTCTCGAGGTGGCGACCGAGCTTGCGGGAGCGGTTGCGAGTCTTTCTCGGTGGGACGATCTGGATGACAATCGGGAGCAGCACGACGCGGCACCCGGCATCACTCGGCACGAGGCGGCCCTTCATGCGGCCGAAGCAGGTCGAGAAGAAGGAGCTGGCCTGACATGCCACTGACCGGGCAGCAAGCCGTGGAGATGGCCTCGATCGAATTCTGGAAGAAAATGGAGGAGGAGCGCGTCCTCCGGTCCCAGCGGCTCTATCACTGGTATCACGACGAGCGGGACGATGTGCTTCAGAATGTGCGGGATGCGATGGCGAAGGTCTTCCGCGAGAGCACGTTGAAGCAGATGAACGTGCGAGCGGTCAACCTCGTCGAACCTCTCCTGGACCGGATTTGCCAGGTCTACAAGAAGCCGGCCCAGCGGATGCTCGACGGCGGGATCCAGCGAACCGTGGACCAGGGAGGCAAGATCCAGACGAAGCAGTCGAAGTTGGACGAGAATTACCAGGCGATCCTCGAGGAATCGACAATCAACAAGCAAGCCAGGGAATGGCACAAGCTCGGACGGCTGTTCAATACGGTACTCGTACAACCGATCTGGATGCAGCCCGGCGAAGGTGAGGAGGAGTTCGAGCCCTATCTGGACTTCATCGTGCATACGCCGGCTTACACGATTGTCGAGACATCGGACAGAGATTGGCTCAGGCCGCGGGCGTTCTATTACGCGGCTTGGATGAAACTGGAGTCGGAAATCCCCGAACAGGTCCTGGTGTTCTGGTCGAGCGAGGAGCACTTCGTAATCGATGCGAACGGGAACAGGCGGCCCTTCCCGGGGAGCGCCTCGAAAGAGAACCCGATCGGGAAGCTACCGGTGGCGGTGCTGCGCTTCAAGGACGGACCGGACTTCTGGGGCGAGGGCATGTGGAAGCTGGTGGACGCCTGCCAAGAAATCAGCGCGCAGCTGACGAATCTCTTCCACGTCTCGATCTTCCAGACACACGGGCAGGCGGTCGCCGTGAACATGGGTATCAAGGGCGAGATCGTGGTGGGACCGGATGCGCCGATCGCGGTCGACCAGGCCGGAGGCGTAGGTCTCGATGGACAGGAGTCGCAGTTCTATTTTGCGAACCCAAACCCGAATATCCAGGCGGTGCGGGAGACGATCGACTGGTACATCCGCAGACTTTTTAGTCACGAAGGAATCGGACCGTCGCAACAGGAGATCGAGGCCGCGACGATATCGGGCGTCTCGAAGATGGCCGACGCAATGGTGCTCGGCGAGCGCAGGGAGGACGATCAGACGATCCTCGAGGGGTTCGAACACGACCTCTACGAGGTGACCGCGGCCGTGGTGAACGAGCTCGGGCCTGGGAAGCTGAAGCCCGGGGCGGAGTTCTCGATCAAGTTCGGCGAGCATAAGCCGATGAAAACCGCCGCCGAACGGGACCAGGAGCGCAGGAGCGCGCTCGAGGGAGGCTGGGCCTCCAGGGTCGATTTTATCATGGAGGACGACCCGAGCCTCACGCGGGAACAAGCCATCGCGAAGCTGAAACAGATCGTGGTGGAGAACAGGGAGTTCCAGGATAAATTCGGGCTGTTCGAGCAGCCATTTCAAGAACCGGAAACATCCGGCGGAAATGGCCAAGGACAGCCGGTGGACCAGAGAGTGTTGTAGACACCTTAATTCACGCTGCACGCGTCACCGCGAGACGACCGTCCGCGACGACGAAAAACCCGACACATCCGATCGGAGGAGACGCGCATGTTGACACCGGAAGAGATCGCGAAGATCAAGGCAGGAGGCGGTGAGCTCGCCGCAGTGGCGGAAAAACTGGAAAAGGCCATCGCCGAAGGTCAGATGATTCCCAAGTCGAGATTCGACGAGGTGAACGAGGCGAAGAAGAAGTTCGAGGCGGAGCTGGAGAATATCCGCGCCGAGCAGAAAAAGCTCGACGATGAGAAGCTCCGGGCCCAGGGAGAGCACGAGAAGCTCGCCCAACAGGCCCGAGCCGAGCTCGAGAAGGCGAAGGCTGAGCTCGAGCGAGAGCACGCGACCGCCGAGGAGTTCCGGAAGCACAGGGCCGCCCGCGTGGAGGAAATGAAAAAGAAGATGGGCGACGAATGGCTGCCGGAGTACGAGAACTTTTCGCTGGACTCGCTCGGGAAACTCGAAGCGAAATTCGACGACAAGAAGCGAGGACCGACCTCGCCGCACAGGCCCGGAGGACCCGGAGCACCCGACAAGACGCTCCTGGAGCTGACGCCGGCCGAGCGGGAGGCGAAGATCGCCGCGGCCAAAGCCGGAGCTTTTCAGAAACGATGAAGGAGATGATAAGCAATGCCAGATACGACGAGAACACAAATCCCGGCGGAAGTCAATAACTTCTACGACCAGGTTCTGCTGATCCGCGCGGTGCCGCTGAACGTGCACGCGGCTTTCGGGCAGACGAGGAATATCCAGAGGAAAGCCGGATCGAATACGATCAAGTTCAGACGATACGGCGCGCTCGCCGTGGCGACGACAGCCCTCACCGAGGGCACGAAGCCGGCGGGAAGTCAGCTGTCGGTCACGGACATCACGGCGGCCGCCCTGCAGTACGGCGACTTCGTGACGATCACGGATGTGGTCGACGAGCAGTCGATCGACCCGGTGCTGACCGAGACCGCGGAGATCTTCGGCGAGCAAATGGGCGAAACGAACGACCTCTTGACGCGCGATGTGCTCGTGGCCGGGACGGTCGTGCAATACGCTTCGACGGCGACCTCGAGGGTGACTGTGGCGGCGGGCATGGTGCTGAATGCGGCGGAGATCCGCGAGGCAGTGCGGACAGTCAAGGTGGCGAAAGCCAGGAAGATCACGGCGATTTCGGGCGCGAGCCCGGGAATCGGGACTGTACCGATCTGGTCCTGCTTCGTGGGCATCGTGCACCCGCGCGGGAGCTTCGACCTGAAGGGCGTGACCGGGTTCGAAACGCCGGAGAAGTACGCGCCGAACACGGTGCTGCTGCCCGGAGAAGTCGGGAGGTTGGACGAGGTGAGATTCGTCGAGAGTGCGAACGCGAAGCTGTTCGCCGGGGCAGGCGCGGGCGCCATCGATGTCTACGCGACCATGATCCTGGGCGCGCAGGCGTATGGAGTGGTGGACCTGGGGAACTCCCAGAATGTGGGCTTCATTTTCAAGCCCCTGGGTTCGGCAGGATC
>Ga0247727_10020601_pt1 | contig 10060 bp, 3 predicted proteins | sample WisWelCaveWW1625_FD_202498 | JGI IMG/M metagenome (GOLD analysis project Ga0247727, IMG submission 202498) | Biofilm microbial communities from Wishing Well Cave, Virginia, United States - WW16-25 | ecosystem: Environmental > Aquatic > Deep subsurface > Groundwater > Cave microbial mat | place...
ATAAAGTGTATGTCATGAATGACAGAGTAGATACCATGAATGATAGAGCAGCTATCATGAATGATTTTGCAGAACTTTTTTAATAATTCAGTTGAAAAACACTTGAAAATGGAGAAAATAGATAAAACGGCATTTGATCGGCTCCAACTGGCAGGCAAACGAAATGCAAACAGTTTTTTCGCCAAACTGCTGGAGCTGAAACCCGATGAAGGCTTGATCATCCGCAGAGCGGAATGGAACAACAAACGCAACACACCCAACACGCTTGTGCGCAGGATTGAAAAACGCTACTCCATGAAATTCAAAAGCGGTTTGATGGCTGATGGCAGCGGATGGGCGGTGTTGAGGGTGAAGTGAACTGATCTGCTAACTCTGGCAGATGCTTTGATTTTTGTGTCAAATCTGTGTAATGTTTTAAAAAAAAAGGTGGTTCATGGAAAAATGTTGATTAGCTTCGATACTAATAAGTGTTCAAATATTTTTTCATAAAAATCTGGTAACCATGAAAAATTTAGTCCTCACCATTTTTGTTTTGTGTTTGATTCAATCTAATTGCTTAAAGGCGCAATGTTCATTAACGTCAGATTTCTATTTCGTTGCCGATACAGTATACGTTGATCAGGAAATGCATTTCTTAACATCATCTGATACCAGTTGTGGCTATTCGTACCAATGGGCATTCAACTACGGCACACCTGATACTTCAAGTCTTCCTTATCCGGTTTCGGTTTGGGATTCGGCAGGAGTATTTCAAGTTCAATGTATTGTTAGCAACGGATATGAATCAGATACTGCTGTTCAGAGTGTTTATGTTCTGAGCCTAGGTGGATGTGTCTGTCATGATGAAGATTTATCGGGCTGCAACCTGATATGTAATTCGGCATTGGACTACATTGGTTCGCCTCCCACGCAAGACAATGGAGCATTCGCGGCAGGTCATATCTTTAATTGGTGGGATGATACACAGTCAACATCAGATTGGATTTTAGATGACAATCAAACAATGGGGGTTCCCTATCCTGCTGTTACTCCGCCCACACCACCGAATGATGGTTTTGCAGGGATGAAAGTTCTCATTACACCAAATAATGCAAATTACGAGTCAAATTGCGAAGTGATAACTACCAGCCCTAGTTGTTTTTTGGCCCAAAACGATCATAATTATATTTTGTCGTTTTACGAGTTCAACACATCTGCACCAGGTAGTGGTCCAAATGACCCTTTAAGCTCTCTGGAACTAGATGAACTGAATGTCGTGCTGTATAATGGAATGTTGACAGGGGGAAATCAAATGACGTTGCCTGCATTAAATATGTCGGCACTTCAGGAATTTAATATAACAACTTCTAATAACCCCGCACTTCTTGAATGGAGGCAGTTTATAGCTTGTGTTCCAGTTCCTGTTGGCGTTGATTATGAAAGAATGGTTATCTATGGTAAAAATCTCACGTGGAGTATTCCTAATAGTATTAGTATGTTCGTTGATCAAGTTGAAATGATTGAGGATGATTTTGAAGATCAGGAATATACAATCTGCAACGGAGAAATCATTGAAATAGGTTCACAGTGCGCAATTACCAATATGGAGTTTTTGTGGAATACCAGTGAAACAACAGGACTAATAACTGTAAATCCTTCAACTACGACTACTTATACTTTAACAAGGAGTTTTGCTTCAAGTGGTACTTACGGTAATGATCATTCTTGCGCTGAAGGTTCGATTGAAATAACGGTTAACGTGAATGCGAATCCGACAGTGGATGCCGGCAACAATCAAACGGTTTCCTGTGGGAGTACCTTCTACATCGGGGGAAGTCCTACTGCATCTGGAAACGGACCTTTTACCTATGCATGGTCGCCCGGCACTTTTTTGAACTCCACAAGCATTGCTAATCCGCAGGTACAAAATATAACTGCAAATACTACTTATACTGTTACAGTTACAGACGACAATGGATGCACGGCAAGTGATTTCGTGACAATAACAATATCCTCTTATTGTAATCCTTCAACTTCAGGAACTACATATTGGGTATGTGAAGGAACAACCATAACGAGTAATACTACGTGGTCGACCTATGATTACATAATTATTCAAGGTCAATTGAATGTTAGTGCGACCTTGACAATCCAAGATGCAACTGTACTTTTTATGCAGACCAGCAGTTCCTGCGGAGGCATACTTGTCAATGGAAGCAGTTCATGTTCAAGTCCCTATAAGCTTGTATTGGACGGATGTACTGTAAGGGCAGGTTGCAATTATCTGTGGGATAAAATAGAAGCATATAACCATAATGCACAGGTAGACGTTATTAACGGGACTGTGATACAAGATGCCCAATATGGTCTTTATACCACGAGGGGCGGAGTATTTAATATCTACGGTGGTTCGATTATAAAAAATTGCGCTGTCGGTGCATACATTGAAATTCTGGGTAGTGTCACCCTACCAAGCTGTTATAATTGTTCGGGCGGTGTATGTTATTACCCAGGCAATATTTATGATGCCAAGTTCACCGATGATGCAGCCTTGCTTGCTATTCCTCCAGGGAATCCTTGCGGTATGGACTTGTGCGATAACGCAAACACTTCGCCAATGAAAGTTGATGCGTCAAATATTATGAGCTATGGCTTGTACATTTATGTTAAACCATCCAAGAATGTAACATTTGATATTGGTGAATCAAGTAGTGGTGATTATTACACCACGGTTTTTGAGAATTGCGATAAAGCTTGTCTTTTTAGCAGGAATGCGAACCTGAACATTGTGAACACAAAATTCTGGCTTGATCCATATGCGTTTACAACACCCTTTACTCCAGGAGGGCAAACAAACGATTGCGTAAGTAGTGGAGGAAGTACTACAGCCGGTCTATTTGGGATACAGATTGATAATGATGCGAGCATGAGTGGAAGCAGTAGGGTAATGGATATTGGAGGCACAGGCACTAAGAATGGAAATCGTTTTGTTAATCTTCATCAGGGTATTAGTGCAAGTACCAAGAGTGAAGGGCATATTTGGTACAACTCATTTAAGGATTGCGTATATTCTTCCATTTACCTTACGACTAGTGTTATTGAGACCAATATTATAAGCGATACGATTGATGTAACGGGAATTAGTGACGCGGCAAGAGGCATTTGGTGTCATAACAATAATGATGGCACCCTGAATATTGATGAGAATCTTATATACCTGAATTATAACTCACCTCAGGGGATTAGGTTGAGTAATAGTACCTCACCAACTCAGTCAGGTCATTACCGAATGGATCTGAATTATATTGTTGCGGGCAAGCGTGGCATTGAGGTAGCAAGTCATCAGCATGTACAAATAAGCAACAATGCAATCACTCTTACTTATGCAGCAACATCTGGCTACAATGATGAATATATTGGAATACTCACTACTGGCTGCAAAGCTTCAACTATTCAGAGCAATAGCATATACAAGGATTATTCCAGTACAAGCAATGGGGAATTTTGGGGTATTGACATTCATTCGCCTTCAGGTGGTGGCAATTACGAGACAAGTTACATTTGTGAGAATATCATGTCACACTCCTCAGGTGCCTCACCAATGGAAAGAGGCCTTGTATTGGAAGGTAGCCAGATTAATTCTTCAAACAATCCGGACATACTTAACAACGTGTTTAATGATTGTGACATATCGATTTATTTGGATGCCGCAGATATTGGACCGCAAGGAAAGGTGAGTCCAGAAGAAGCTTGTGATAATCTTTGGATAAATTCAGATCCGACTAATCAGCCAGATACACACGCTGCAAACGGAGGTGGACTTACAAGCATATTTAATTATAGTGGGGCCAATTACAGCGGGAACACAGATTATAAGAACGAAAACAACACAAATGATGGTGGAAGTTTTGCTATTCAGTCAAACCAATTAACCGATGGTTCACCAAACTATTGCGCTACTTTACCTTACCAACGTCTGAATGGTGATTTATCACCTGAAATGGCTTTAGTTGCAGAGGCATTGGCTGACAGTACATTTACAGGAAATACACTTTGGCTGCGACTTCAATCTATTTACCAGACTTATGTGCATGATCTTTATCTTCAGGAGCAGGATACACTGCTTGCACAGTTTATTGACAGTTTAGCCAATGAACCGATAGGACGGTTTGAAGAGATTGACAACCTTCTTGCTTCATCATTCGATACATCTACTTTAACCCTAGATAGCTCGGTCATTTTTGATGCACTGGCTTTGAACAACAGCATTGAACCAACTTTTTATATTGAGGAAATTAACCAAATAGTGAATGACATTGGCATCAACGAATATCTCAATGGAAACTTAACGGTGGACAGCACGCAGATGGATGCGTTGTTAGAGATAGCTCATTTATGTCCTCTGCAATATGGTTCCGTAGTTTTCGATGCCCGTGTAATGCTTGACGTATTAATGATACCCAATTTGAATTATGATGATGAAACTTGCGACAACAGTGTAGGATTGCGTAACCCTAATCCGGAAGGTGAAAATTTCAAAGTTCAAGCGATTAACTTCAAATTGTATCCAAATCCGGCAAGCAATTATGTAGAGTTAACATGGAATAAATCATTGGAATCAGGCAATTGCCTGTTTGAGCTTTACAATGTAATGGGAACAAGATATGAAATTGTTCAGCTACCTATTGATGCTAAAGAAATGACAATCGGTATGGATGAACTTGTTTCGGGCATCTATTTTTACTTCATCTTGGATTCGAATAAAGTCTTAGATCAGGGTAAGCTGATAATTCTTAAATAGATAGAGTTATGTTACCTTTTGGCAAAATCAAAATACTACAACCGCAGAGAGGAACCTTGAAGAGTTCCTCTCTGCGGTTATTTATACTACTGATCTTATGCATTTTTCTTTCTGAGTCTAAAACTTATGCTCAGTGTAAATACGATGCAGTTTGGACTTTCGGAGATTCATGTGGGATTGATTTTTCAGATACAAGCAACATTACAACATTTACTTCATTATCGCACAATGTTGAATCGGATGCATCTATATCTGATTGTGACGGCAATCTGTTGTTTTATACAGCTGATTTCAATTACAATGGAAGTCCTTATATATTTTCATTATTTGGATCGGACAATGTCATAATTGCCAATGCAGACAGCCTTAATGGAGGGTACTCAACAACGCAAGGTACATTGATCCTGCCTTTTTCATATGATAGCAGCAAATCCTATGTGTTTCATATTGGTAGAAATGCTATTTCGAATGACGCTAGTATTTTTTATACGATAGTTGATATGGATGCTAACAATGGACAAGGTGCCGCTATCGAAAAAAATGTAAATCTCTTACCAAGTATTAGTATATATAACTCAACAGAAAAAATGATTGCGGTTAAGACAGCTCATAACGATGGCTACTGGCTTATGAATCTTACAAGGGATAACCTTGTTTACGCTCCAGATACATTTATCCGTTATAAAGTTTTAGACGATACCATTGAAGGACCATATTATCAAATTTTCGAGGATTATGAGAGTACTTTTTTAGGATATGCGGGATACATGGTATTTAACCATCAGGGGAATCGATTAGCCGTTACCAATGGGAAAAAAAGTATTTCGATTTTTGATTTTGACAGATGCACTGGGTTGTTGAGCAATATGGAGTATATTGATTCCGTTGATCAGAATGCACTTGAAAGTTGGTATTATGGTCTTTGCTTCTCTAAAAATGGAAGATTCCTTTACACTACAATGATTCATTTAGAAGATGGCCTACCTCACCGTGACACTTTAATACAGTATGATCTACTTTCTAGTGATATATATAGTTCTCGATACCTATATGTTCCTAATGAAGATATATGTCCTCAATTAGGATCAGCTATGGGTGCTTTGGCTTTAGCACCAGACGGAAGAATTTATGTAAGCAATGTTTATAGTTATGCCATTTTTAATGACACAGCCTCATGTTTAACAAATGAATATTTAAGTGTGATTAATAACCCTGAGCAAAAATGCCCTGATTGTGATTTCCAGGAATACTCGTTTTATTTAGGCGGTCATCATTCATTTCTTGGTTTGCCAAATATGATAAACTACAATTTGGGTCCTCTTGCAACTTATCTTTATTCGGCAGGAAATGATACTTCTATATTCACAGGAGATAGTGTACAAATCGGTGTTCCTGCAATGAATAATTACAGTTATATATGGCAACCTGATGACGGTTCGTTAAGCAGTACAACGGTAGCGCAACCAATCGCCAGTCCAACTCAAACAACGCAGTATATTCTGTTGATGGAAGATACAGTTAATAATTCATGTGGCTTTATGACAGATACAGTTATCGTAACAGTTAATTGGCATGATGTGATTAAGAGTGTTGGTGACGAAGGAGGGATTAGAATTTACCCGAATCCGGTAAATGAGTTGTGCGTTGTGAGTTGTGAGTTGTGTGAAGTAGAAAATGCCGTGTTGAAAGTTTATGATGTGATGGGAAAGGAAATTTACAGTAGTAAGTTTTTCAATGGAGATTTCAAACTTGAAACTCCAAACTTTTCGAGTGGAATTTATTTTGTGAGGATTGATGGCGGAGATGGAAGGATGGAAACAGGGAGGTTTGTGGTGGTGAGATAGTCTTTGAATCCAAGATGCTTCCTTCGTCAGCATGACAAGAAATTAATCGAAGCTGAATTTCGCGACACCGATTGAAGTGGAAATCATCCCGATTTTTCATCGGGAAGATTGTAGCGAACAGCCCGGTTGAGCCTTGTGTAGTTAGCCGCCCAAATAATTTTTAAAATTTTGTTTTAAAAAAAAGCCCCGCATTTCAGCAGGGCTCTTTTCCATCAATAAAAAAACAGGCATCTTTTGCGGATAGTCATGGCAGCTATCCGCATAGAAAAAATAAATTACCGGACCACGGTTACGTTACCGGATTTCTTCAACTCAATATTGTTAGAACAAATGGCTTCGAGATAATAAACAAAAACTCCGCTGGACACTTTCAATCCGTTATAGATGCCATCCCACCCGATTTCTTTGTCGGCAGATGACCACATCAGTTGTCCCCAGCGGTCGTAGATATTGAACAGGGTGATTTCAAAACCATTACCGCGCACGTAGAGGATGTCATTTTTTCCGTCATTGTTTGGAGTGAAGGTGTTGGGTACATAAATAATATCGTTGGTGCAATAACCGATGATATCAACCAGCACTGAATCAACCCCCACACATCCGTTTTGATCGGTGACATAAACCGTATAGTAAGCGGTTTCAGTAGGCGTGAAGGATGGATTGAAACAATCATCGCAGCTTAAGCTGAAGGCAGGATCCCAGAAATAACTGACGTTTGAATTATTGGAAATGGCAAACAACTGAACTTCTGTTCCTTCTGTAATAGCGAGATCAGCACCTGCATCAACAACCGGAGGCTGATTGATGGTGACCGTTACATAATTTGTATCAGGCGCACATGCTCCGCTGAAAACGATGGATTGATAAACGGTGGTTTGAGTTGGCGTTGCGATTGGATTTGGAATCGAGGCATCGTTCAATGTTTGGAAAGGCAGCCAGAGATAAGCCACACCGAAATCGGATGCGCTGATGACTTCAGCATTTAATTGTGCTGATCCGCCAAGGCAAAGCGAAGTATCAGAATAAGCGATAGCATCTACTTTATCAATCACGTTTACGGTCATCGTATCTGTATCCGTACATCCGAATTGATTATCACCAGTTACAATATATGTAGTGGTGATTGTCGGAGTTGCAAATGGATTGGCAACAAACTCATTGCTCAAGCCGATGTTTGGAGTCCAGGTATAATTCACTCCACCTGATGCGGAAATAGTCATTCCTTCTCCTGAACAAAGTGTAATGTCATTACTTGCTGTGATAACGGGAAGCGGATTAACAGTGATCGTGATGTCTTCATTATCCGAACAACCGAAAGCAGAGAACACCTGAACATTATAAACAGTAGTTGATGTCGGAGTTGCAAAAGGATCAGGACACGCGGTGCATGATAATCCGGTTACAGGAGTCCATGTATAAAGTACACCACCTGTTGATGCAAGTTGAACGGTTTCACCAAAACAAATTGCCTGATCGGGTGATGCAACAATATTTGGAAGCGGTTCAATCGTGAGAACGAATGTGTCGGTGATTGCGCAACTGAATTGATTGGTCACAACAACATGATAAATTGTAGTAGTCGTTGGCGATGCAATCGGATCAGCACATGTGGTGCATGATAATCCTGTTGAAGGAGTCCAGTTATATGTCACACCACCGGTTGCTATAATCTGAACGGAATTTCCTTCGCAGATAGTTGTGTCGTTGGTGGTGATTCCTGTTGGTATCGGATTAACCGTTACCGTAACAGTTCCTGTGTTCTGACAAGTGAATACATCTGTTACCAAAACATTGTAAGTAGTTGTGATGACAGGAGTAGCAATCGGATTTGAAATATTCGGATCATCCAATCCGGTGATTGGTGACCAGGAATAATTTATTCCGCCTGTTGCATTCAGTTGTAATGACTGACCAAAGCAAATCGCCTGATCGGGTGTTACAGTTACAGTCGGAAGCGGATGCATTTCAATCACGTTTATTATTTGTGTGATCTGACAACCGTTTGAATCCGTTGCAACAACGGTATATGTTCCGGCAATTAATGTATCGCGGTCTTCAGTGGTGATCAAATCATTCCATAGATAAGTGTAAGGAGCAACACCACCTGTAAGAGTAATATCAATCGAGGCATCGTTTCCACCAGCGCAGGTAACATCAATATGTGTTTCAGAAATTGCAAGTGCGGTTGGTTCAAAAATAGTATCGGACAGAATCGCTAAGCATGAATTTGCATCAGTAACGGTTACAGAATAAATTCCTGCAGTAATATTTGAAAGATCTTCGGTCACACCAGAATTACTCCATGCAAAATTGTAAGGAGTTGTTCCGCCAATAACGGTGAGATCAATCGAAGCATTATTTCCACCGAAGCAAAGAACATCTACATGAGTGGATGAAAGTGAAAGCAATGTTGGTTCAGCGACAATCACCGAATATGTTTCGATACATGCATTGAAATCTGTTACTGTAACATCATAAGTTGCGGCAGTAAGATTCGTGCGGTCTTCATTCGTGTCGCCATCATTCCAGATGTAAGTGTAAGGAGCCACGCTACCTGAAATGGTGATTGAAATGGTTCCGTCATTTCCTGCAAAACATGAAACGTCTGTATGAGAACCGGCAATGATGAGATCCGCAGGTTCAACAATTGTTGCAGATAAATTAGCGATACAACCATTAGCATCAGTTACGGTGACATCATAAATTCCGGCAATCAGTAATGAACGATCTTCATTCAGATCACCATCATTCCAGAGATAAGTATAAGGAGCAACACCGCCATTTATAGTGAGGTCAATTGACCCGTTATTTCCAGTGAAGCAGAAAACATCAACATGTGTTTCGCTGAGTATGAGTAACATTGGTTCAACAATATTTATTGAAATAGTTGTTGTGCATGAATTTGCATCCGTCACAATTACTGAATATGTTCCGATGCTCAATGCACTGCGATCTTCAGTCAATGTTCCATCATTCCACAAGTAGGAATAAGGTGCAGTTCCGCCTGACATCGTAATATCAATCGATGCATCACTTCCGCCAAAGCAGTAAACATCAGCATGAGTTTCTGTTGCAGTTAATATTCCGGGTTCAGTAACCGAAATAGTAATTGTTGAAGTACATGCATTCGCATCAGTTACTGTAAGCGTGTAACTTCCGGCAATAATTGAATTCAGATCTTCTGTGATTGATGTATTACTCCAGAGGTATGAATATGGCGCAACACCACCGCTTATTGAAATATCTATTGATCCGTTGTTGAATCCATTACATGTTACATTGATATGTGTTTCTGTAATTGCGATTGCAGTTGGTTCAACAATATTTATTGTCAAAGAAGTAACGCACGCATTCGCATCGGTCACATCGATTGTATAAATTCCTGCAAAGAGTGAAGAACGATCTTCATTGGTGTCGCCATCATTCCATAGATAAG
>Ga0247727_10020602_pt1 | contig 10059 bp, 7 predicted proteins | sample WisWelCaveWW1625_FD_202498 | JGI IMG/M metagenome (GOLD analysis project Ga0247727, IMG submission 202498) | Biofilm microbial communities from Wishing Well Cave, Virginia, United States - WW16-25 | ecosystem: Environmental > Aquatic > Deep subsurface > Groundwater > Cave microbial mat | place...
TCGAGCGTCACACCGCCTGAGACCTCGATGAGGGTTGCGGGCGATTCATTGCGGATCATGGCCACGCATTTTTTAATCGCGGCGATGGACAAATTATCAAGGAGGATCAAATCGCAGCCCTCTGAAAGCGCCTCGCGCACCTCGGCCTCGTTGGTGGCCTCCACCTCGATCTTGAGGGGGTGAGAGAGCGTGGAGCGAACTTGCCTGATTGCGGCCGCGATGCCCCCCGCCAGGGCGATGTGATTGTCTTTGATGAGCACCATGTCGCCCAGATGAAACCGGTGATTCCAACCGCCACCCGCAAGCACCGCCTCTTTCTCGATCGCGCGCAGGCCCGGTGTCGTCTTACGTGTATCGGCGATGTGGACGCGGCTCTTGGCCGTCTTTTCCACAAAACGACGGGTGGTGGTGGCGATGCCCGACATGCGCTGCATAAAATTGAGCGCCGTCCGCTCTCCCTTCAGCAGGGCGCGACCGTCGGCAAAGACAAAGGCGATCACGTCGCCCTCTCCCGCCGTTTGTCCCGTGGCGATTTTGACGTCCACCCCCGTCTTGGGATCGAGACACTGGAAGACGGCGGCCAGCAGATTTAGGCCCGCCACGGTTAGTTTTTCTTTCGCAATGACGCAACCAACGGCGCGAATGGGATGCGAGAAGAGCGCCTCGGTCGTGCGATCCCCGTAGATCAAGTCCTCGCTCAGCGCCCGACGCGCCGTCTCCGTGAGTAGAAAAGATTCCATCGTCTATGACCCCCAAGACACGCGGGCAGTATACCGAAAATCTCGCGGGTGGGAAAGGCCAGGGGTGGGGTATTGCTGCCAACAAACCACGGCCAGTCCGTTGTCCGCGCCAAACGCCTGTGTTATCATCCGCCCCGTTTTTTGGCGCCCCGTTTTTGGGCGATCTTCATGCGGTTTGGAATTGTCGTTTTCCCGGGATCGAACTGTGACCGCGACTGCCACGACGTGACCACCCGTCTGCTGGGGCAGCCGACCACCTTGATCTGGCATCGGGAGACGGCGCTTCCGGGTGTGGACGCCGTGATCCTTCCCGGGGGGTTTTCCTACGGTGACTATTTGCGGGCGGGCGCCATCGCGCGCTTCTCGCCTGTGATGAAGGCCGTCGCGGGCTTTGCCGAGCGGGGTGGCCTGGTCATCGGCATCTGCAACGGGTTTCAAATTTTGGTCGAGGCGGGCCTGCTGCCTGGGGCGTTCCGACGCAATCGTGGCCTCACGTTCATCTGCGCGCCGACATCGGTGCGCGTTGAAAACTCGGACACGCCGTTTACCGCGTGCTACGCGGTGGGCCAGGTGCTTTCTTTGCCGATCGCCCACGCCGAGGGCAACTATTATGTGGACGAGGTGGACCTTGTCCAACTTCGCGCGCAACGCCAGATTCTCTTCCGCTACTGCGACGCCTCGGGCGCGTTGGATGTTGCCGCCAACCCCAACGGCGCGGTGGATCACATCGCGGGCATCTGCAACGTCACGCGCAATGTCCTGGGCATCATGCCGCACCCCGAGCGGGCGTCCGATCCACTCTTGGGTGGTATTGATGGCATCCCGCTCTTCCAATCTCTCATCGGCAACGGATCGTCCTTATGTCTCATCCCCTAAGCGACGACGAACTCAAAGCAGTCGAAACCCTGCTGGGGCGCGCGCCCAACGACCTAGAGCGGGCGCTCTTTTCGGCCATGTGGAGCGAGCATTGCAGCTACAAAAGCGCCAAGGCCTTTCTACGCCGCCTCCCCACCGAAGGCGCGTCTGTCGTGCAGGGGCCTGGAGAGAACGCCGGCGCGGTGGACATCGGCGGCGGCTGGGTGGCCGTCTTTAAGATCGAGTCGCACAATCACCCGTCCTACATTGCCCCCTATCAGGGGGCGGCCACCGGCGTCGGCGGCATCTTACGCGACATCTTTACGATGGGCGCGCGTCCGGTGGCGCTGCTCAACTCCCTCCGCTTCGGGCCCCTCTCCTCCCCCAAGAACCGCTACCTGTTCGAGCAGGTCGTCTCCGGCATCGCGGGCTACGGCAACTGCATCGGCGTGCCGACCGTGGGCGGCGAGATTTATTTCAACGAAAGTTACACCCACAATCCCCTCGTGAATGTCTTCTGTCTGGGCATTGCAAAACGATCGGAGATCGCGCGGGCCGCGGCCTGCGGCGTGGGCAATCCGGTGATCTATGTCGGCTCCGAAACCGGGCGCGACGGCATTCACGGCGCCACGATGGCCTCGGCGGCACTGGGCCAGGCGGAGGAGAAGCGCCATACTGTTCAGGTCGGAGACCCCTTCTGCGGCAAACGGCTGCTGGAGGCCTGCCTGGAGGCGTTGGAGACGGGGCAGATCGTCGGTCTCCAGGACATGGGGGCCGCGGGGCTGATCAGTGCATCGTCGGAGATGGCCCACCGCGGCAAAGTCGGCATCGAAATTGACGTCGCCCGCGTGCCCCGGCGCGAGGCAGGCATGGCGCCGGAGGAGGTCTTCCTCTCCGAATCGCAGGAGCGGATGTTGTTGGTCGCGCGCACGGGAGGAGAGGCCGACATCCAGGCGGTCTTCAAAAAATGGGGGCTGGCCTGCGTCGTCATTGGGCGGGTGACCGACACCGGCGCGCTGACCATTTTGGAGGGGAATCAGACGGTGGCCTCTGTTCCGGTCTCCGCGCTCACGTCGGATGCGCCGGTCTATGAGCGTCCGGCCGCGCCGCCGCGCTATCACGACCTGATTCAATCGCTGTCGCTGGATACGATTCCCCCACCCAAGTCCTACTCCGACACGCTGCGGACGCTGCTTGCGTCCCCCAATCTTTCCAGCCGGGCCTGGGTTTATCGGCAGTATGACCACATGGTGGGCACCAACACCGTGCTGGGTCCGGGCGCGGGCGCCGCTGTCATACGGATCAAAGAGACGGGCCGGTATCTGGCCATGACGGTGGACGGCAACAGCGTCTATTGTTTGTTGAATCCTTACTACGGCGGGGCAATCGCCGTGGCGGAGGCGGCGCGCAACCTTATCAGTGTTGGGGCCAGGCCGATTGCCCTTTCGGACGGTCTCAACTTTGGCAACCCGGAACGCCCGGAGGTGATCTGGCAGTTTGGCCTCTGTTTGGAGGGGATGGGAGAGGCCTGCCGGAAGTTGGAGGTGCCGATTGTCAGCGGCAATGTCAGTTTCTACAACGAGACGCGGGAGATGGGGATTTATCCCACACCGATTGTGGCGATGGTCGGGCTGGTGGACGAGGGGGGCGCGCCGATTGCGCCCGGATTTAAATCTGCCGGGGAGCGGGTCGTGCTGGTGGGGCAGACACTGGAAGAGTTGGGCGGCAGCGAATATTTGAAGGTGATTCATGCCCAGGAGCGGGGCTTCCCGCCGATACTCCATTTTGAAAAAGAGGCGACCGTGCAGGCAGCCGTCCTTTCCGCCGCGCGCGCGGGATGGCTGACTTGCATTCAAGATTGCGCCGAAGGGGGGCTGGCCGTGGCGCTGGCCGAATGCGCAATCCACGCGCCATTTAGCATTGGCGCGCGCCTGCACGTGGATCCTGGAAACGTCCGGCTAGATGCCTATCTGTTCGGCGAGTCGCAGTCGCGATTTGTTGTAACCGTTCCCCTCGAACACGAGGCCGCCCTTGCCGCGCACCTACGCGCAGCCGGTGTCCCATACACGCTGTTGGGTGAGACCGGCGGCGATGCCCTCTCGATCACGCTGGGAGACGGGGCCTGCCTCGACCTCTCCCTCGACGAAATGCGGCGGGCCCATGCCCACGGCCCCTTGCTTCCCCACGGCCTCTTGCTTCCAACGTAGCGGCGCGTCGGCAAGCGCGCGGGGTGAGGCGCCTTAAACGAAGGAGAAGCGGTGGCGGACGATCAGATGGAGCAGCGCGCAGGAAAGGTTGCGGCGCTGCGGGCGGAGGGCATTGAGCCCTATGGAGGCCGGTTTGCGGACACGACGGCGCTGGCCGACATCCGCGCCCGACACGCCGCAGACACGGAGGCGACACTGGCCGCGCAGCCGTGGTCCTATAAAATCGCAGGACGCATGGTCGCGCTGCGCCGATTTGGGAAGGCGGCCTTCGCGCATCTTCAGGATGCCTCCGGGCGGCTCCAGGTTTACTTTAAGAAAGATGTGCTGGGCGAAGCGGGCTTTGGGCTTTTTGAACGACTGGACATGGGCGATCATGTGGGCGTCGAAGGCACCCCCTTCTTCACCAAGACCGGCGAGATGACGTTGCTGGCCAAGCAGGTCACGCTGCTTTCAAAGGCACTGCGCCCGCTTCCTGAGAAGTGGCATGGCCTCACCGACGTCGCGCTGCGCTATCGGATGCGCTATGTGGATCTGATTGCCAATCCGGAGGTCAAAGGCGTGTTCGTCCAGCGTAGCCGGATCATTGACACCCTGCGTCGGTTCCTGATTGAACGCGGTTTCTTGGAGGTCGAGACGCCGATGATGCACCCGATCCCCGGCGGCGCCGCTGCCCGACCGTTTGTGACGCACCACAACGCCCTCGGAACCGACCTCTATCTGCGTATCGCGCCGGAGCTTTACCTCAAACGCCTGATTGTGGGGGGGTTTGCGCGGGTATTTGAGATCAACCGCAACTTTCGTAATGAGGGTCTCTCCACCTTTCACAACCCCGAATTTACGATGCTCGAATTTTACATGGCCTACGCCGACTATCAGGACATGATGTCGTTCACAGAGGCGTTGCTTTGTGCCGTCGCACAAGAAACGGTCGGGCGGCTCCAATTCGATTATCAGGGCAAGGCGCTCGACCTCACGCCCCCCTGGAAACGGTTGACGTATCTGGACGCCATCGCGCAGCGCCACGGTGTATCTGTCGTGGATCTGTCCGACGCGACGCGCGTCGCGGACCTGGCGGCGTGTGCGGGCGTGCCTGTGAAACCGGGCGACCCGCCGCACAAGACGCTCAACGATTTATTTGAAGAGACGGTGGAGCCGCACCTGATTGACCCTGTCTTTATCTGCGACTACCCCACCGCGATCTCTCCGCTCGCCAAGCGCAAGGCCGACGCGCCGGATCAGACGGAGCGCTTCGAGCTTTACATGGCCGGGCGCGAAATCGCCAACGCCTTCTCGGAACTCAACGACCCGCAGGATCAGCGGGCACGCTTTGAGGCGCAGGCGGCCGAACGCCTCGCGGGCAACACCGAAGCCCACCCCGCGGATGAAGATTATCTGCGCGCCCTGGAATACGGCATGCCGCCGACCGCAGGCTGTGGCATCGGCATTGATCGCCTGGTGATGCTCCTGACCAATCAGGCCGCTATCCGTGATGTTATCCTGTTTCCCCAGATGCGCCCAGAGTGAGCGGCCCCACGCGCGCCTTTGTCCACGGCATCGAATCGGCGCCATGTTTTAGATGAAGCGTGGAGGGGACTGCGGCCCTCTAAGCCGCTTGGGCCGCTTGGGCCGCCTGGGCCGCCTGGGCCGCCTGGGCCAGCGCGATTTTTCGGAGGGCGATCACAAATCCCATCATCACCCAAAAACTCGGATAGGTTAAGACGGAAATAAAGATGCCGCACACAAAGAAGGCGACCAGGCTGCCCTCCATGGCGTAGCCCCACGTTTGAATACGGGCGGCGTCGCCGAGGCCGCCATGATTCTTTGGCAACCTGAAGCGGCACAGGAATCGGACGTCGCGGTAGGTGCGGTAGACGATCATCCCGTAGAGGACGGTGCCGACCAGCCCCCATTCTGGCAACAGCGTAAAATAGAGGGAGTGCATGGCGCGGCCGGCCCGCGAGCGTCCATCCAGCCCTTCCGTATTCCCGCTCATGGTTTCATATTTCGCAAACTGAAAAGAAACGTTGCCCTGTCCCACCCCAAGGATTGGGTTGTGCAAAAACATTTTCCAGGCAATCTTCCACAGGTAAACCCGGTCTTCCCCAGTGCCTGTTTGCGAGCCCTCCTCCTGGATCGAACGGACTTCATCCCAATACGTAGGCGGTGCGGCTAAAAACATAAAGAAGGCGAGCAGAACAATGAGAAACGCGGAGAGCGCCTTTCTCTTGGACCGCATCCAGCAATACCCCCCCACCCCCACCAGGCCGACGAACCCGCCACGCGATAGGGTGGCCATAATGGTGAATAAAATGAGGAGGGCTATGGCAAAGTAGGCCAGTTTTTTGATCCGACGTGTTTCGGACATCCCCATAAAAAACGGGAAGGGAAGGGCCATGTTGAGCGCCATGCAGAAGTCATTCTCATCGGCGATAAACCCTCCGATACCCCGTCCCCCCTTGAGAATGCCGTTGATAGCCAGATAAACGTGAATGATCAGCCACAGGTTGATGAGCTTCTTGAATTTTTCTGTCGAATCAATAAAAGTGATGATGCCCAAGTAAGCCACGAAGGTGATGAGCATCACGCGGGTGATAGCAAGCGCAAAGAAATTGTTCATGGCGATAGGGATGTGGAGGAACATCAGGGCGAACAACCAGAGAAGGAGTTGGGTCTGACGGTCACGCCAAAGGGGCACCCTTGCGCGGGCAAGGGAAAGCACGAGCAGGACCGCCAGAATGGCGGGGACGTGCAGCACTTCTAGGGGTGGCAGAAGGGCCTGGGGCCGACCGAATTCAAAAAAGAGATAGCCCAGGACTAGAGAGAAGGGGAGCGTCGGGCCACGCACGGCCTTCCCACCGATGGCCCGAATGGCCTCACGCGCTGGGGCCATGGTGCACCTGATAATGGGACGCATCGGACGCGCCCGTAACGACCGCCTCAAAACCCTTTAGGATACGGTCCCACGAGAAGTGTTCCGTGACCCACCTGTGTCCGGATTCTCCCAGGTGGGAACGCCCTTCTGCGGACTGGAGCAGCCGCAACGCCTCTTTCTGGAAGGCGGGCGCCGTGTCGCAGAGGATCAAATCCCGTCCCGATACGGCATCAATCCCCTCGTTGGCCAGAGGTGTCGTGAGCACGGCCCGTTTTGCGTAGAGGATTTCCAGGATTTTGTTCTTCACCCCAGTTCCCCGCCACAAGGGGAGGATAAACACGTCCACGGCATTGATGTGGGGCCACACCTGCGCCACCTCGCCCGTCACGACCACCCCCTCTTGCTTGCCGAGGGCCGAGATCGCTTCGTTTGGATCTCTGCCGATCACATACAAGGACAGCGCCGGCAGTAGGAGACGCAAGGGACAAAAGACCTCTTCGTAAAGCCACAAGGCCGCCTCGACGTTGGGAAAATAACCCATGTTGCCCAAAAACCCGATGCTCGGCGATGTCACGCCGCCATGACGCGCTGGAAGATAGGTGTCCACGGAAATCCCGTTTGGCAGGGCGTAGCGAACGGCGTGTCCGGTTTGTTGGGGAGAGAGCGTTTGCGCGTCAACCTGAGAAATATAGATGCCCGCCGTCACCTGCCGCAGCAGTTTGATCTCGTACCGCCTTGCCTTCCATGCCTCGTATCGGTAAAGGGGGGACCGCGTCGCCCCGCCGACGTTTCTTGCGTAGAACCCGGTGAGCGAATCCACAAAATCAATCAGCACCCGTTTGGCCGAAATCTGCTGGATGTGTGGGGTATGCCAGGAAACGCCCACGCACAGCAGCGTGTCATAGTTCATGCCCTGGGTCTGCGCCCGTATGTCGCGCGACACGCGACCGGACCGGTGCAGCAGGCAGTAATGCGGCGGCGTCCACGGCATCAGGACGTCCATCCACGTGGCCCACTTCTCCCACCAAAAATGTTCTTCGAGCCGATCATTATTAATAATGAATAAGTTTCTACAGTAGGCGCGGAGCGGCTCGGCCTGCTCGGCCACGCCGTCTCCAACGATCATGATGTCCAAAATGTGGCGTTGGGCGAGGAACGCGATGACGGGAAAATAACGCAGCCCAAGACCCGATTCGTGCGGAGGATAGGGAACCCGGGGCAGGACCATCAGGAGCGTCTGCCTCCCGTGCGTGTCGCGCGCCGTGGTGGATCGGGTTCCCAAATCCGGCATCGCAATAGGCATGGGTCGGGCACGTGGGCGTCCTTAACGGCCGCCCTCATAGGGGGAAGGCGACTTTGTGGAAACGGAGTAATAAATAAACTCGGAGAGTCCGGAGTAGCCCTTGAGTTTGTCCTTGAGCGAGGGTGAAGTACGGTCCTTGTGCCGCGCGTGCAGATAGTCCTCACAATCATCGGCACGGATATGAAACCGGTGGCGCGCGATAAACGCGCGGATACGCGCCACGGTGAACGTGTAGGGATGTCCCCGGTCAATTTTGAGCCTCGATAGGATCGTATGGAGAAAGCCGCCCCAGGGGGGATGCACGTTGACCACCAAGTACAGGATCCCATCGGAGGCAAGCACCCGATGAATGTCCTCTAACACCCCACTGGCCTGGTGGACGTGATCCAGCACGTTGTCTAGGATGACGAGCGAGAACGTCCCGTCATCGAAGGGAATCTGCTCGCCCGTCCCCTGCCCGTAGTGGACGCCTGTGTCGCGCAGATGACAGAGCGCCGCGTTGGATTTGTAAAAATTCTCCAGGGGATCGAGCGTATAGCGCTCTCCCCATTTGAGAAAGCTGACGATCCCGATCGGCCCGCTGCCGATCTCAAGAATTTTTGCGGTCTGTTTTGGGTGCGCGCTGGCGTGCGGGGCGAGGCGCCGCTCCATCTCTGCGGCCTTCCATCCATACCAGTCCATCTGATGGGCGCTTCCATCTGCAATGCGATCCGCCCGCTTTTGCCAATAGGCCTGCTCGTATGTTTGCGCGCTGCGCCACCGTTCTAAAGAGGCCATATCCCATCCTAGACCTGCGTGGAGCGCTGCGCCCAAAGCGCGCGCCCCCGCGCGGATAACTTTAGCCCACACAACCCAATGTGTCCACGTGGGCGCCAACGGGCCGCGTGTCATGGGTGTGCAACGGGAGATTTTTGGCCTGTCGCTCGGCGTGGTAGGAACTCCGGACGAGGGGGCCGGCCTCAACGTGGGGCAGACCCATCGCCTCGCCCTCCGCTTTAAGCGCGGAAAACGCATCGGGATGAACAAAACGGGCCACCGGCAGATGCCGCGCCGTGGGCTGTAGGTACTGGCCGAGCGTCAGAATGTCGCAGCCGACTTCCACCAAATCGCGCATCACCGCGCGCACCTCGTCCAGCGATTCGCCGAGACCCAACATCAACCCAGTTTTGACGCGCAGGCCCGACGTCTTTCCCCATGCAAGCACCTGCAGCGAGCGAACGTATTTGGCTTGGGGCCGCACGGTGGGGTGTAGGCGCGGCACCGTCTCGATGTTGTGGGCTAAAATATCCGGGCGCTGCGCCAATACCCCATCGAGCGCCGTTTTGTCCCCTTGGAAATCGGGAATAAGTACCTCAACGGCGCAGCCGGGCGCGCGCCGCCGAACGGCTTGGATGCACGCCGCAAAAACGCGCGCGCCGCCGTCTTGCAGATCATCGCGATTGACGGAGGTGATGACGACATGGCCCAGTCCCAGGGACGCGACCGTGTCGGCCAGGCGTTGCGGTTCGTTCTCATCCACGCCAGCCGGTCGCCCAAACGTGACCGCACAAAATCCACAGCTGCGGGTGCAGACGTTCCCCAGGATCATGAACGTGGCCGTTCCCGCGCCCCAGCATTCCCAAATGTTCGGACATTGGGCCTCCTGGCAAACCGTATGGAGCTGGGCCTCACGCATGCGGCGGCGGAGCGCCAGCGCGTCCTGCCCCGCCTTCGCCTCACTCCGAAACCACGACGGCAGCCGCTGTGTTCTCGATTGAGGCGGCGTCAGATAATGACGGTTGGGCATCACGGCACCTTTCCTACTTGACCCCTGTTCGACATGACGCCCCCGGGTCGCACCACGACACGATGCCCTGGTCGCATCACGACACGATGCGTTATGCCCTGCGCGCAGGCGCAGTCCAACGCCAACAAAACACGGGCGCAATGGGGAAGTCAACGTGCGGCATGGGAGCGTGTCATGACTCTTTAGAAATGTCATATCTGTGACTCGTTAGAAATGTCCTATTTTCGGATAATACCTTCTTCGAGATAAGGAGGTGTTAAATGGAAGGACATTTGACGATGAGCAAGAAAGAGAGA
>Ga0247727_10020603_pt1 | contig 10059 bp, 11 predicted proteins | sample WisWelCaveWW1625_FD_202498 | JGI IMG/M metagenome (GOLD analysis project Ga0247727, IMG submission 202498) | Biofilm microbial communities from Wishing Well Cave, Virginia, United States - WW16-25 | ecosystem: Environmental > Aquatic > Deep subsurface > Groundwater > Cave microbial mat | place...
GACCAGGGCGTTTCTCGGCATGACGCCCACGAGCGTGTACGGCGCGCCGTTCACGAGGATGCGCCCGCCGACCGTGCCCGCGTCGGCGCCGAGCCGCGTCGACCAGTAGCGGTGGCTGACGATCGCGACGTTCTCGCCGCTTTGGATCTCGTCGGCGGTGAAGCCGCGCCCGACCGCGGCTGCCATGCCGAGCGTCGTGAAGGCGTCGCCCCAGAAGAACGACGAGAACAGGTTCTCCGGCGCCCCCGCGTGAGCGACCTGGCGGTTGCCATGTCCCAGGCCACCACGCGCTCGAGCGTGCGGCACTCGCGCGCGATGTCGAGGTACTCGGCCGGGGACAGGTTCTCGAAGAACGTCAGCTCCTGGCGCAGCTTCGGGATCACGGTGCCCAGCGTGACCAGGCGCTCCGGCTCGGGGAACGGGAACGGCCGCAGCACGACGGCGTCGACCACGGCGAAGACGGCGGTGTTCGCCGCGATGCCCACCGCGATCGTGAGCACGACGGCGGCCGAGAGCCGGGGATGGCGCAGCAGCGTGCGGGCCGCGAGCCTCAGGTCCAGACGGACGGCGTCGAGCATGGAGCCTCCTCGCCGCCGCAGCGGCCCGTGGGGCACGGCATCGGCGACGAATCGCGCGCTCAGCCGCCGCTTCAGTCCAGGCCCCAGCGCGTGCAGGGCTTCGCGCCAGTAGAAACGCCGAGCGGACGTCGGTCCCTCCTGCTCCAGGAGCCGCTGGTACTCCTCCTCCAAGTCTCCGAGCAGCGGGTCACGGTCCTCCGGAGGTGTCGCGCGGCTCACCAGCCATGACGCCAGGCTGGGAGGCCGTCCGCTCATCGCGACTGTCCCCTCGCCCGGCCCAGGTCGAGGCCTTCCCAGAGCCGCTCCTGCGCCTCGCGCGACGCGCGGAGCGCGCTCACGCCGAGGGCCATGAGCGCGAAGTGCCGGCGCGCGCGGCCGCCACGCACCGGCGTCTTCTCGCCTTCGCGCGAGCGCACGCAGCCTTTCGCCTCGAGGCGCGCGAGCGTCGCGTAGACGGCGCCGAGCGCGGGCGCGCGGCCGGTGCGCCGCTCGATCTCGCGCCGCAGCGTGACGCCGTAGCCCTCCCCGTCGAGGCGCGCCACCGCCAGCAGCACGACCCCCTCGAACTCGCCCAGGCGCTCGCCACGCGGCATGCGGAATAGTTCTACAAAAATAGAAGAAATACAAGACTCTCGGCAGCCGGCTCCCGAGACGCTCCTCGAGCGCGAGCGGGAACGGGCGCGCCGAGCCGCGTGATCGCGGCGAGTTCGAGGGCGCGAGTCTGCTAACCTTGTGCGGAAGGACCCTCGTGGGGGCCGCAGATGACGAGCGAGAGTGGAGCGACCAAGGCGCGCTGCGTGAGCTGCCGGGAGGAGATCTCGGTGGCCGAGCGCTACGCGCACGGCGACCACATCAAGTGTGGCGTGTGCGGAACCGAGCACAAGGTCGTGCGCGGTGACCGGCTGCGGCTGGTGCTCGCGGACGTGGGGCCGCTGCGCGACGCGCTGGCGCAGAACGAGCGGCTCGTCGACCGGCTCGAGGCCGAGCTCACTCGCGCGCGCGCGAGCCTCGGGATCGGCGCCAACGGCATCGGGATCGGCCTCATCTACGCGCTCTACCAGGTCGGCATCAATGGAGCCCCGATCGGCAAGGGGTTGTTGTGGACCTCGATCGGCATCGCGCTGTTCTCAGGCCTGCTGCTGGAGCTCGCGAACTGGTCGTTCCTCGCCAAGCGCAGCGCGATGATGCGGCTCGGCCGCGAGCTCGACGAGGCGCGCGCCGAGGGCCAGAAGCTTCGGCAGCAGATCCGCGAAGCGACCAGACTCTGAGCTGGGGGGTGCTGCGGTTACTCTATCTGGCCGCTCTCGAGCAGCGTCGCGACCGTGCGGTAGATCGCGTAGGTCGAGCGCGGCAGGTCGCGTTGCAGCTCGGCCAGCGTGGCGCCCTTCTTGACGCGTGACCAGACGGAGGCGGCGAGCTCGATCGACTCCGGCTCCTCCCACGCGAGCTGGCTCGCTTTCTGCCGGAACACGCGATCGGTGTGGGGCAGCCGCTCCTTGAGCACGGGCAGCTCGTCCTGCATCCGCACCGATTCCATCAACAGCGAGATCGCGGGCATCGAGACCTCGCTTTGCACCTCTTCCTCGCGCACCTCGCGGCCCGTGAACGAGAACTCGCCCTCGACGGGGCTCTGGAACAGCTGGAACACCGCGTCGTCCCCCACCAGCTGCCGGTAGCGCGCCCGCGCGATGTTGCCGTGGTAGAAGAAGATCTCGGCCAGCTTGTGCTTGTCCTGGGTCACGACCAGGGCGCCCGTCTGGTGCGAGCCGATCAACGTCTGGATCACGGTCGCGAGGTCGAAGAAGCGCAGGTTGCCCTGGAGCTGCTTGCCCGAGGCGCGCGGCACCTTGAGCGTCGTGGTCTCGAGTCGCTTCGCGAGCACCACGCACAGGTTGCGGGAGAAGGCGGGCAGCACGTCCATCAGGTCGAGGAACACCGCCTTCTCGACCGCGAACAGCACCGCGTGCTCGGGGGAGCGCACCGTGGCGCTGCGCGGCGAGCTCGTGAGCAGCGCCAGCTCGCCGATCACCTCGCCGTTGCCCAAATAGGCGACCACCATGGGCTCGGAGCCGTCGGTCGGCGTCGCCACCACCTCGAGCACCCCGCTCTTCACGACGAACAGCCGGTCGCCCTCGTCGCCCTGGCGGAACACCACCTCTCCGGGGCCGAACTCAAGGAGCTGCCCCTGGGCGAGGACCGCCCGGATCACCTCCGCCGGCTGGTTCTCGAAGAGCTCGGAATCGCGGAGAAAGGCGGGATCGATCGGCTCGGTCATGAGAAGGCCCGGATTATAGCCTTCACGCATCGCCGGCAGCGGCCCTAAACCTGTGCTAGCATTGGACAAACGCGGGGCCGCACTGTCCCCGACCGGGCGGGTCGTCGTGGCTAAGTCTCTGAAACGAGAGTTCTTGTCGCAATACGACCGTGGGATGACGTAGGGCGGGGTTCCTCTGCCCACCGTTCTCGGCCATGAGTAGCGACAAGGAGCTCCGGACATGACCGTTTCGACCCTCGGTCCCCTTTCCCCGACAGGCGTTCACTCCGTCCTCGCGCGGCACACGCTCGCGGACGGCTATGACCTCGTTTTCGATTTCGAGCGTAGCCACGGAGCCTGGCTCCACGACGCGCGCAGCGGCCGGGAGTACCTCGACTTCTGCATGTTCTTCGCGTCGAACCCGATCGGCTACAACCACCCGAAGATGAAGGACCCCGAGTTCCTGGAGGTGCTGCACCGGGTGGCGCAGCTGAAGCCGGCGCTCTCCGACCTGTACAGCGTCGAATATGCGTCCTTCGTCGACGCGTTCGGGCGGCTGGCGATGCCCGCTCACATGCGCTACGCCTTCTTCATCGAGGGAGGCGCCCTCGGCGTCGAGAACGCGCTCAAGACCGCCTTCGACTGGAAGGTGCGTCGCAACCGCGCGAAGGGGATACCGGGCGAGAAGGGCCAGCAGGTGATCCACTTCCGGCAGGCCTTCCACGGGCGCACCGGCTACACGCTGTCGCTCACCAACACCGACCTTCGCAAGACCGACTTCTTCCCGAAGTTCCCGTGGCCGCGGATCGAGAACCCGGGACTGCGCTTCCCGGTGACACCCGAGGTGCAGCGCGACACCGTGGCGGCCGAAGCGCGAGCGCTCGACCAGATCGAGAATGCGTTCGCCTCCAACCCCGACGACATCGCGGCGATCCTGATCGAGCCGATCCAGGCCGAGGGCGGCGACGTCCACTTCCGCCCCGCGTTCCTGCGCGCGCTCGAGCAGAAGGCGCGCCAGCACGACGTCTTCTTCATCCTCGACGAGGTGCAAACGGGCGTCGGCATCACCGGGAAGATGTGGGCGCACGAGCACTTCGGGCTGCGGCCGGACGCGGTCGCCTTCGGCAAGAAGGTGCAGGTGGGCGGCTGCATGGTCGGGCCGCGCGTCGACGAAGTGCCCGACAACGTCTTCAAGGTCTCCTCGCGCATCAACTCGACCTGGGGCGGCGGGCTCACCGACATGGTGCGCGCCGCGCGCTTCCTCGAGATCCTCCACGAGGACGAGCTGCTCGCGAACGCGCGCGTGGTCGGCGAGCGGCTGCTGTCGGGCCTCGTGGCGCTCCAGCGCGCGGCGGGCGGGAAGCTGCAGAACGCCCGCGGCCTCGGGCTGATGATCGCCTTCGACCTCGATACGCCGGAGCTGCGCGACCGGGCCCAGGAGCGGCTGCTTGCGAACGGGTTGCTGCTGCTCGGCTGCGGGGCGCGCTCGATCCGCTTCCGCCCACCCCTCAACCTCACCGCCGCCGAGGCGGACACGGCCCTCGACCTCGTGCGGAGGACCCTCAAGGAGCTATAGATGATCGAGCGCGAAGCGACGGTCAAGATCAGCAGCGAGCTGCTCGCCAACCTGCTGGGCGGGGCCAAGGCCGCGAACGGCCGTTTGGTCCGGATCGCGCCCGAGGGCTTCTACGAGGTCACGCTCGCCCTCCAGGGCGGCAGCTACACGACGCTGCTCCCGATCGCCTGCACCGTGATCATCGCGACACAAGCTGAGTCGGCGGTCCCGGCGATCGAAGTGGAGCGCTAGGGGCGCCGCGGGAAACCCGCCGATGGCTCGCACGGTCAAGGTCGCGATCGCGGGGCTCGGGCCGGTGGGCCAGGCCGTGGCCCGCGCGGTGCTGCAGACGCCGGGCCTGAAGCTCGTTGCGGCGAGCGACCCCTCGCCGCTTCACGCCGGCCGCGACCTCGGCGTGGTGCTGGGCCTGCCGCGCAAGCTCAAGGTCAAGGTCGAGGGCCGTCCCGAGCGCTTCTTCAGGAAGCTGCGCGCCGACGCGGCTTTCGTCTGCACCTCGTCGCACCTCAAAGAGATGAAGCCGCAGCTGGCGGCGCTGCTCAGCCGCCGGATCAACGTGCTCACGACGTGCGAGGAGCTGGTCCACCCGATCCCGGCGCGCGCCGCCGCCTTCAGGGAGCTCGACCGCCTCGCGAAGAAGAAGAAGGTCTCGCTGCTCGCGACGGGCGTGAACCCCGGCTTCGCGATGGACGCGCTGGCGCTCGCGCTCACGGCACCCTGCGCGCGCGTGCGCCGCATCTCGGTCACGCGCGTGGTCGACGCCGCGGCGCGCAAGCTGGCGCTGCAGCGCCGCGTGGGCGCCGGGCTCAACCTCGGCCAGTTCCGCCGCGCCGTCACCGAAGGCACCGTCAGGCACGTCGGGCTCGTCGAGTCGGCCCAGCTGATCGCCGCCGCGCTCGGCTGGAAGCTCGACCGCGTCGACGAGACGCTCGAGCCCGCGATCGCGCCGCGCGACCTCGACACGCAGGAGCTGCGGATCCCCGCCGGCGCCGCGGCCGGCATCCGCCAGTCGGTGCGCGCCTACCGCTCGGGCGACCTCGCGATCAGCCTCGACCTCCAGGTGTACGTGGGGGCCGAGTCGCCGCGCGACCACATCCTGGTGGACGGCGACCCTTCCGTCGACGCGACGCTTGCGGGAGGGATCAACGGAGAGACCGCGACCGCAGCGGTCCTGCTGAACAGCCTTCCCCGCCTGCTGGCCGCTCCCGCCGGGCTGCTGACCGTTCGGGATCTACCGCTCGTGCACGCCCTCAACCCCCAGGACCTGGCCGTTCCCCTTCCACGAAAGCGCTAGCGTGAGCGCGCCGGGCAACGGCGGCATCAGCGGCGAGGTCGCCGAGGGAGTCCTGCCCGAGCTGCTGCGCGGGTTCTACGTCGAAAGGCGCAGCGGAACGCTTCGCCTCGTGCGTGGCGAAGAGGAGCAGAGCCTGCGCTTCCGCGGCGGGCATATCGTCAACGCCCATACCAACGTCGTCGCGGACCGGCTCGGGGAGATGCTGGTGCGGCACGGGCTGCTGAGCCCGGCCGACCTGGCGCGCGCGACCGAGGTGGTGGTGCGCGAGAAGCGGCGGCTCGGCGAGGTGCTGGCCGAGCTGGGACTGCTGGATGCGAACGGGCTCGAGGACGCGATCGCGGTCCACGTCCACGAGATGCTGGCGCGCCTATTCACCTGGCCGGACGGGCTCTACGCGTTCAAGGACGAGCCCGAGGACGCGACCGGCCAGGAGGTCACGCTCAAGCTGTCGACGGGCGAGCTGATCCTCGAGGCGGTGCGCGCGGTACGCGACCCCGACGTCGTGCGCTACGCGCTCGGGGACATCGACCGCGTGCTGGCGCTGTCGAGCGATCCGCTGCTGCGCTTCCAGAAGCTGACGCTGTCGCCGGCCGACGGCTTCGTGCTCTCGCGCGTCGACGGTGCGACGAGCGCCCGCGAGATCCTGCAGCTCATTCCGCTGCCGGTCGAGGAGACGCAGAAGAGCCTTTTCGGGCTGCTCTCGACCGGGGTCGTCGAGTACCTGGCCGGGCAGCGCCGCAAGCGCGACGCGGCCGTGCCCGCCCATCCCGCGCGCGAGAGCCCGCTACCCGCCGAAGCGGCGCCGCAGCCAAAGGCTCCGCCCGCAGAGCCCGTGTCACGGCCGGCCCAGGCCACTCCACCCGCAGCGGCGCCGCCGCCCGCAGCGCCCGTGGCACGGACGGCCCCGGTCACTCCGCCCGCAGCGGCAGCGTCCGCACCGGCTGCCGCCGAAGCGCCCTCGGCCCCGCTCGACGCGAAAGCCGAGGAACGGCGCCACGAGATCGTGGATGCCTGGGAAGGACTCGCGACGCGGAACCACTTCGAGGTGCTGGGGCTGGCTCGCGCGGTGGGCGAGACCGAGGTGAAAGAGGCGTACTTCCGGCTCGCCAAGCGCTTCCACCCCGACGTGCACCACGGCGCCTCGCTCGGCGACCTGCGCGACAAGCTCGAGGCCGTCTTCATCCGGCTCGGCGAAGCGTACGACACGCTGCGCGATCCGAAGCGCCGCGGCGAGTACGAGGAGCGGCTCGGCCGATTCAAGCCGCGGCTGCCCGACGCATCGGTCGCAGCGACCAGCCAGCCGGCCTCTCCCGCCGAGCCGGAGCCGCCCGCGCGCGACCCCGAAGAAGAGGCTCGCCAGGCCGAGGAGGCCCTGCGGCGGGCCGCGAAGCTGCTGGAGCAGGCCAAGACCCTCGAGCAGGAAAAGCCAGACGAGCCGGAGCACCAGCGGCTCACCTACGACGCGATCCAGCTGCTCGAGCCGATCCTCGATACGGTGGAGGGCAAGTCGCGCCTGCGCGCCCAGCTGTCGCTGGCGCGCGGCTACTCCAAGAACCCCAAGTGGGCGAAGCGCGCCGAGGAGCTGTTGCTCGACGCGACCCGCGAGAACCCGCAGGCGGCGGAGGCATGGGCGCAGCTCGGCGCCATCTACGCCGGGCGAGGGCTGAAGACGCGCGCGCTCAGCATGTACAGGAAGGCGATCGAGCTGAAGCCGGAACACGAGGAGGCGGGCCGCTACGTGGCCGAGAACGCCGGCACCGAGCCGGCTCCACCCGAGACCGAGGGTGGCGGGGGCCTGCTCGGCCGCCTGTTCCGGAAGAGCTGATGCGCCTCGTTGCGGCGTTCCTGGCGAACCTTCTCGTGGCCGGCCTCGCGGGCGCGGACGTGGTCGTCCTCGTGAACGGCGATCGCGTCACGGGGCACGTCGTCGGTAGCGTCGCGAAGCGTGTCCGGCTGCAGACTCCCTACGGCGTGCTCGTGATCCCGCTGGAGCGGGTCGAGCGCATCCGCCGCGACGACGGCAGCGAAGAGCTGCTCCGCACCCCGCCGGCGCCGGCAGCGACGCCCGTGCCGGCGCCGGCGCCGGCGCCTTTCAGGCCGACGCTACTGCTCGTCGTGAGCGGGGCCAGCTTCTGGCACGCGTGGGACCCGAAGGCCGCGCCCGAGGACCCGAGCCTCCGCCTGGAAGTGCGCCTCGACGAGCGTCTGCTCGCCAGCTACACCGATGTCAACCTCGACCCGGAGGACCTGCCCAAGGCGATCGTCAACTCGTTCGTGTTCTCTCCCGAGCGGCTGTTCGTGAGCGGGGGCGAGGGCATCACGGTGGCGCCGCCGTCGCTGGCGTCGTCCGAGATCCGGCTCGAGATCCGCGTCCCGCCGGCGCTCGCGGGCGAACGCCGGCTGCGGCTCGCCTACCAGTTGAACGACGCCGGATCGGCCGCCCCGCGCTGGCGCGACGTGGTCGTGGCGGGCTCGCCGGTCACCCTAACGCCCGGCCGCAGCGTGCGCGCCCGGGTACTGCAGGACCGCGGCACGATGGAGTATTCGCGCCAGTTGCTGCGGGGGCTCGGACAGATGCGCGGTGTCGAGACGTTTCGCGCGACGCTCGCGGTCGAGCCTCCTTCTTGACACCCCCCAGCAGGGGCCCTAGTCTCGATTCATGGAGATCCAGGCGCTCGCCGAGTTTCTCCCCGCGCTCGCGATGGCGATCGCACTCGCGTCCGCGGCGGGGCTGCGCGCCTGGCTGCCGCTGCTGGCGGCGGGCGGCCTGGCCCGGCTCGGCGTGCTCCAGCTCGGCTCGTCGTTCCAGTTCCTCGCCTCCGACAAAGCGCTCGTGCTCTTCGGGGTCGCGACGGCGATCGAGCTGATCGGCGACAAGATCCCGGCCGTGGACCACGCGCTCGACGTGATCGGCACGCCGCTGCGGCCGCTGGCGGGAGCCGTGCTCGCGGCCTCGGTGCTGGGCACGGTGGCGGACCCGCTGACCTCGGCGGTGCTCGGCATCGCGGTCGGCGCGCCGACGGCGCTCGTGCCCCACCTCGCCAAGTCGGCGGTGCGCGCCGCCTCCACGACGGCGACGGCAGGGCTCGCGAACCCGGCGCTGAGCTTCGTCGAGGACGCGCTCGCGGTCGGGCTGCTGATCCTCGCGGTGCTCGTTCCGCTCGTGGTCGTGGCGCTCCTCGGCGCGACGCTCTTCCTCGTCGCTCGCTGGCTGCGCCGGCGCCGCGCCCCGGCCATGGCCGCGTGACGCGTCCCACGCTTCTGGCCCTCGGCCTGGGCGCGCTCGCCGCGCTCGTGCCCGCGCAGGCCCAGGAGCCGCCCGCCCAGCCGGTCCCCAAGCCGTTCACGCTCGAGGTCGACGTGGACGTCGTCTCGGTGACCGCCGTCGTCTTCGACAAGGCCGGCCGGCCCGTGCGCGGTCTGGGCACCAAGGACGTGGATCTGCTCGAGAACGGCGTCAAGCAGGAGGTCTCCTACTTCCGCGAGGCCTCGAGCCTGGGCGACCCAGCCGAGCGCGTGCCGCTCTCGGTGGTGCTGGTGCTGGACACCAGCGGCAGCATGGCGCCGAACATCCGCTTCCTCCAGGAAGCCGTGCTCAACTTCGTCTACAAGCTCGAGGAAGTGGACACGGCGCTCGTGGTGAGCTTCAACGAGAGCGTCAAGGGCAGCGCGGAGTTCACGGGCGACACCGACCGTCTCGAGCGCTTCGTGGAGGGGCTGCAGGCCTGGGGCGGGACGAGCCTGTACGACGCGATCCACTATTCGCTCGGGCGCATCAAGGACGCGCCGGGGCGCAAGGCGCTGATCATCTTCTCGGACGGCGCCGACACCACGAGCCAGCTCCAGGACAAGGACGTCGTCGAATACGCGCGTGCGGTCGAGGCCACGGTCTACAGCATCGGCTTCAAGGGCACGGGCTTCATGGCCTCTAGCCCGCGCGGCTTCCTGCGCAAGATCGCGACTGAGACGGGCGGCCAGTTCTTCGCCCCCGACAAGGTCGGCGAGCTGATCAAGGTCTTCAACGAGATCTCGAACGAGCTCAAGAACCACTACCTGCTCGCCTACACGCCGATTCGGCCGCCCGACGGCACCTGGCGCGAGATCGCGCTCAAGGTCAATCGGGCCGACGCCGAGGTCCGGGTGCGCAAGGGCTATTTCGCCGTCAAGCGCCGCCGCCGGGCCGATTGAAGCGACAGAGCCCTTGATGGCACCTGGCCAGCGACAAACGGCACTGATCACGGGCGCGTCGGGCGGGATCGGAGTCGACCTGGCCGCGTGCTTCGCGCGCGACGGCTACGACGTCATTCTCACCGCGCGGTCTTTGGGTGCCCTGAACGACGTGGCCGCGCGGCTCAGCAGG
>Ga0247727_10020604_pt1 | contig 10059 bp, 11 predicted proteins | sample WisWelCaveWW1625_FD_202498 | JGI IMG/M metagenome (GOLD analysis project Ga0247727, IMG submission 202498) | Biofilm microbial communities from Wishing Well Cave, Virginia, United States - WW16-25 | ecosystem: Environmental > Aquatic > Deep subsurface > Groundwater > Cave microbial mat | place...
GGCATTCTTGGCAGTATTGAAGGCGTAAAGGTTCGTGTTGTTCCGGGGATTCATTATGTTTTGGATGTTTTGAATGTGAGGGCCTTTATGCAACAAGTGGATTGGGTATTCACGGGTGAAGGTCAATTGGACGCTCAAACGGCACAAGGCAAAACCATTCAGGGTGTCACTCGGCTTGCAGCCGGAATGAAAAAGCCGGTGATTGCATTTGCCGGCAAGGTGGTTCTCAACCCACAACAAATTAGAGCCATGGGACTCACCGCGGCTTTTGAGATTAGGTGCAGGACAAAAAAGTTACCATTGGCGGTAGACCTCCCCATTCCCCTCCTTGCCAAGGAGGGGTTAGGGGAGGTGGCAACTGTTTTGTCCTGCACGTTGGAGGAAAGCATGAAACATTCGCGTCGTTGGCTCAGAAATTCAGTAGCCAATGTTGTCCGTTTGATTCGCCACAGGCAGCTCTGTGAGGATGACAATTGACCTTGCCCAAGAGTTTATACCTCGTATGAATAAGAGACCCCCACCATCTCCCCCTTGCCAAGGGGAGAGTAAGAGGGGGTGGATGTACCGAAACGATATTTCGCTTGAATAATTTATGGAAATTCCTGTCCCTTTCTCACCCATGAAAAATCGCGGAGACCGGGTGTTGATCATTCTCATGGTTGCGATGGGTATGGTCTCCATCTGGTTATGGCCGCGTTGGTTTCCGGCCGCAGAAAAGCAGGCCGGGTGGGATGAAGAGTCTTACACATGGGTTGCGTGTAGTATCCGACTAAGTGGGGCGAACTTTTTAAAGGCCTTTGGCAAATCGTTTATGACCGACGATAAAACGATGCACCAAGTGGCGCCGAACCGGGTGCTGTTGCCTTTGTGGTTGGGCTGGGGATGGCAGGATCCGGAGAAGGTCACGGTCAGGGATGTACGGGGACGCATGAACACGGTGAGAGCGGGATGGCTGATTTTGTGTGGGTTGATTTGCTGGAAAGAGCTGGGCAGACGTCGAGGCCTGCTGGCATTTGTCTTTTTGGCTTCTTCGCCCCTCTTCATCGGCACGGGCCAACGGGTTTGGGCAGATTGGTTGCTGGGTTTATGGCTGACCGCAGCTCTTTGGGGCGCATGGCGATGGTGGAATGACGGAAAAATTGGGTGGTGGTGGCTCATATTGATCTGCGGATTACTGGCGGCAGCGACAAAGGAAACAACGATGCTTTATCTGGGAGGTAGTGGGTTTCTGCTTGGGTGGCTGAGCCTTGTCTTCTGGTGGAATCGCAGGAAGGGTACATCATTCAAACAGCTGGGGTTCTTCTGGGTGGCATGGGTTCTGGTTGCTGCAAGTCTGGGTATCTGGTTGACCTGGCTCTATGGAGGCATTTTCCCGTTCATCGAACGCACGGGAAACATTGCCACGGCCAACCTTTTTTCCAGGGCTTTTTCCGGCGGTCCCTGGTTCCGCTACGCAGTGGATGAACTTTTGATCAATCCGCTTGTCTGCTTGCTGGCAATCGGAACTCTGCTGGGTTTCAACCGTGATGTTTATCCATCACCCTGGCGGGCATGGTTCTGGAGTGTTATAGCGGTATTTTCCATTCTTCCCTTCAAGGATTTGAGATATCTCTGTCTGCTGGATCTTCCATTGGCGATGGCAGCTGCCACGCAGGTGGCTGTATGGAGTCAGCGGCGCGGAAAGATTTTTGGCCTGGCGCTTGCGATTTTTATTTTTGGAAGTGAATTGTACCAGGCGCAGAAAATTTTTGTGGATACGAAAACATACGGTGTGAATACCTATGATCTTATTCGTGCGGATGGATTCCTTGGACCACCCTCGAAGAAAAGCGAAGAGGACAATGCCGGGCCATCCTCCTTTTTCAAACATTACCGCACAAATTGATCACGCTCTAACCTGCATATTTCATAAGATTTTTGTAGCGGCGGTCTATGACCGCCGTAAGGCTGGGGAGGCGACGGTCATAGACCGCCGCTACAATCTGTCGACAATTTTTGGTTGGTGTAAAATATGCGGCTGAGTGTGGTCAATTGACTTTGCATGAGAGTTAAGGATAATATGACTGATGGAAGTACTTGACTTGGCTCCTCCACAAATCAATCGCCTCGGCGCTGCATCCGTGGATTGTCTTGAGGTGTGGCCGTCGCGTCCTCCCGAAGTCACGGGGCGGTTGCAAAAGGAGGTTCTGGAGTTAAAGAAAAAACGCAACGCAGTCATCCTAGCCCATAATTACCAGACGGCGGAAATTCAGGATGTGGCTGATTTTGTGGGTGATTCACTGGGCTTGTCCTATCAGGCTGCCAACACGTCTGCGGACGTCATTCTTTTTTGTGGAGTTCACTTTATGGCGGAGACCGCCAAAATTGTGAACCCTACCAAAAGGGTTTTGCTTCCCGATCTGAACGCGGGTTGCTCGCTGGCGGACAGTTGTGAGGCCGAGCAGGTGGCAGCTTATCGCCGAAACCACCCGGACATCTATATTGTGGCCTATATCAACTGCACGGCGACTGTCAAAGCGTTGGCGGATGTCATTTGCACCAGCGGCAACGCGGTGAGGATCGTGGAACAGGCCCCGAAAAATCGCCCCATTCTTTTTCTGCCGGATGAAAACCTGGGTCAATGGGTGATGGAAAAGACGGGTCGCAAAATGGAACTTTGGCGCGGCGCCTGTCACACGCACCTTGTTTTTACCAGCGAAGCTTTGCAGCGGTTGCATCAGAAATATCCGGATGCCCCGGTGGTTGCGCATCCGGAGTGCACGCGCGCCGTGCGTTTGCTGGCCGATCATATCTGTTCCACCGAGGGAATGGTCAAGTTCTGTCAGGAACATGATGCCGACACGTTCATTATTGTGACCGAGGCCGGCATGTTGCATCGGTTGCGCAGGGAAGCGCCCGGCAAGACGTTTATTCCGGGCCCCACCAAAACCTGCGCGTGCAATGACTGTGGATTCATGAAGATGAACACATTGGAAAAAGCGCATCAGGCCTTGGAGACTTTAAGTCCGGAAATCACAATGGATGAGGGGGTGCGACGCCGCGCATTGATCCCCATTCAGCGCATGCTCGCCATGAGCATGGCGTAATTATTCCAGCTTGTAGAGAATCACTACCAGCGAAGTTTTGGGATCGGCACGGGCATCGATGAGTTTTACACCGGAAATTGGCGCAAACCAGAACAGGTCCGTGAACGATTGATAGAGGAGCGACTCTTTCAATCTCTTCTCAGAAGCGGGTACCAAATACTCCAGCCCGCCAGAGGCATACATGCCCTGCACCATTCTTCCATCGAAAGTGCGTTCGACGGTTTGCTGAAAATCATGGCTTGTCACCAGAACATGGGTCACGCCTCGTTGTTTAAGTTGAGTGACAGCCTTCGCTGCCGGTAAAACCAGCAGCTTTATTTGTTCCATGTTGGATTCCAGGTGCTGCATGTCGGCTGTTGGCTGCGCACCGGTGAATGTCCTCACCAGAAATCCGTAGGATGGATTGCAAAGCACGAGTTTTTTTGGGGAGGGGTCATCACGCACCTTTGAAAGGCTGGAAACAAGGGTTGCCGGACACAAACAGGTAAAACCACGCCATTCTTCCAGCGAAAACAACGCCAATAGGAAGATCACACCCAGTGCATTCGACAGCCATGGACGCCATTGAGCCGCTGCAACCAAAAACCAGCAGATCAAAAAAGCGACGCCGATTTCGGTGATGAAAAAGAATCGAACAGCCTGAGCGGCGAAAAGAATGGGCACAAAAAATAATGCGACTTCGAAGAACCGGCCTCTCAGAAACGCGACAGCAACCAATGCAAGCAGGGCAAACCCGAGCCAGGAATAGGTGTTCATCCACCTCGCCCAGGTGAGAGGCATCAAATCTCCAATGTGAAGATCCTGTTGCGCGACCAGATCGATTCCTCTCATCATCCAGGCCATGGATGCAGCTTCCTGTTTTAATAGTGGTCCTGAGAAAATAACGACAGCCCCACAGCCGATCATGAATCCGAAGGCCGCAATCCGTCGTTTGACCGGAGTTGACCAGTTACGAAGACGCCAGCCAATCGCGCAAGGTATTGCCGTTGCAACCAGAACCCAGATATCGGGACCAACAAACGATCCCACAAGGATGAGAAGGGCAAATATCACAACCATACGCACCCGCTGTTTCCCTGGAACACTGGCAACATAACGGTAACCTGTCCAGATGGCTGCCATGATGAGTGGAAGGCTCACCTGCTGATGAAGAAAAGCGCCTGTGCAGAAGAGAAAGCTTGAAGAAAGACAGCTGTAAGTCGCGGAAGTCCAGAATGCGGTGCGCGTGTTCCCATAAACCTCACGCAGCACACCAAATAGAAGCAGGACCGTTGCTAAATGGAGCGCGTTGGAAAGCAGTAAAAGGAGATAAAAAAGTGTGTTGATTGTCAAATTTCCAAAAATGGGGAGCATCCATTGAAGTGGATCTGCCCAGAACAGGTGATAATACCCCTTTGCCACTCCAATAAAGAACCAGATGTCCGCACCGGCGCTTGAGAGTGGGCCGTACGTTTTGAAATACAAAATGTTGGAGACAGCTCGAACCCCGGCCACGAAGAGAATGAGAATGAGTCCGTGCCATCCGAGAAAACGGACTGAGGAACCGGTTTGGTTTTTCAAGATATAAGGCAACCTGTGGCTGCGGGATGCCCCTACAAGGGTTGGTGAGAAGTTCGGGCTAACCCGCATATTTCACAAGATTTTTGTAGCGGCGGTCTGTGACCGCCGTAAGGTTGGGGAGGCGACGGTCATAGACCGCCGCTACAGATCAAGGATGGTAAAGTGTTTCTGCGCAATAAAATGGTTTCTTAGAAACCGGTGATTTCTCAACAGGCATTGAGGCTAAAGCTTCAGGCACATCAACAGCTCGGCGTTGGATTTTGTTGCCCGCAGTTGTTCAATCAGTTTCTCCATGGCCTCGAGAGATGGATGTTCCGAAAGCTGGCGTCGTAGTGCATGGATACGAACCAGTTCATCCGGGTGATAAAGCAGATCCTCGCGGCGTGTGCCGCTCTTTTCAATGTGGATTGCCGGGTAAATTCTCCGCTCCTGCAAGTCGCGACTCAAGTGAACTTCCATGTTTCCCGTTCCTTTGAATTCCTCGAAGATCAAATCATCCATCCGGTTGCCGGTTTCCACCAATACGGTGGCGACGATGGTCAGACTGCCGCCTTCCTCCACATTACGGGCGGCGCTGAATAGTTTACGAGGTTTGATGAGAGCCCCGGCTTCGATGCCGCCGGACATGAGCTTGCCCTTGGAAGAGCTCAAGTGATTGCATGCGCGCGCCAGGCGTGTGAGTGAATCCAGCAGGACGATCACATGCTGTTGATTTTCAACCATGCGGTGCGCCTTTTCCATCACCAGATCAGCGACGCGCACGTGGCGCTCGATGGTTTCGTCAAAGGTGCTGCTGATAATCTCACCCTTCGCGATTTTACAAAAGTTGTATACTTCCTCGGGTCTCTCATCCAGAAGCATCACCAGAAGATTCATCTCCGGATAGTTCTTCCCGATGCTTTCGGCAAGTTGTTGCAGTATGATGGTCTTGCCGGCGCGTGGCGGAGCAACCAGAAGACAACGCTGACCGCGTCCAAGCGGCGCCAGCAGATCCAGCGCCCGCATGCTGATGGATTCAGGGCCTGTCTCCAGCACCAGACGCTCCTGTGGATAAAGCGGCGTGAGATCTTCGTAGGATTTGCGTTGACGAAACTTTTCCGGCAATTCCTTCCAGATGAGGTCCACATTCAGCAGGGTGTGATAACGCTCCCGGCTCCGGGGTGTGCGGGCCATGCCGGTTACCAGATCGCCGGTTTGTAACCCATACTGACGGATCAACTGGGGTGTAACGTACGCATCGTCTGATCGTGGCTGATAGTTTGCCTCCGGTGAACGGAGGAAACCAAAACCACCGCGGCTCAGGTCGAGAATTCCATTCATCAGCTTGAGGCCATGTTTCTCGGCATGAACTTTCAGCATTCCATGGATAAGCTCCTCCCTTGCCTTTTGATCCCGCTTTGGAGGAGGGACTCCAAGTCCGGATGCGCGCTCCTCCAGTTGCTGATCGGACAGGTTCCAGAGGCCCGCAACATCCAGTGTCTCGGGTGGTGATTCCGGTGATTCTCCATCCCGATTTCTGGAGCGACGCCACCTGCCACGGAAACGACCGCGTTGTTCGGAGGGAGGCCGATGAGGGCGGGATTCCGGCGACGATGCCGCTGATGAGGACATCTCTGGAGTTTCTTCTGTCACAGCAACTTCAACTGTTCTTCTGTCAGCGACCATGATCCATTGTTCCAGATGACAAGATCTGCCCGATCGATTTTCTTTTGCAGTGGCCACTGGCTCGAAAGGCGCTTTTCAATCTGCACTGGATTCAATCCACGCTGACGCAGTCGGGCAATCTGTTCATCCCGCGAACACGCAACCACCCAGGTTTGTTGGAATTCCTGAACAGCATCCGTTTCATAAGCCAGTGGGATGATCACCAGCGTTCTTCTGCCGCTGCGCACAGTTTCAGCCGCCCTGCTTTTCCATTCGGAGCGCACTTTGGGATGTACCAGCGCATTCAATCGTTTGAGCGCCAGGGGATCGCAAAACACGATTTCGCCCAGTTTTTGGCGATCCACGCGACCTTCGGCTGAGACCACATCATTACCAAATTCCCGGGCAATCTGGCGGGGCAGGTCCTGATCCGGTTCGTAAAGACGGTGTGCAATCTTATCGGTGCAAATTACAACCCAGCTTTTGGTTTCGAACCACTCTGCCACCTGCGATTTGCCGGTGGCCATGCCGCCTGTAAGGCAGATCAAGGTGGCTGTTGATTGGCAAACTTCAGACATAAAACCATTAAAAGAGCACTCCTTGGCGTGGCCCGGAAACGTGGCGGCTTTCGTTTTTATACAACGCAAGGAGGGATTTGAATTCCAGTTCCGAAAGCGCCTCCAGTAGAGGCTCGTACCTCGGTTCTTGCAAGCGAAAATCATCCAGCGACGGTATTTCCGGGATGGGGTTCAGCCGGACCAGCTTCAGATTCCGTTGGAGCACGTTAATGTGTGCGCTGAGCGCTGCCCGGAGCCTCGGGCGCTGAACTTCATCCAGGGATGCCAGGAGTTTTTCCACGGAGCCGAAGCGACGAATCAACTCGGAAGCTGTTTTCTCCCCCACGCCTTTAACGCCGGGGATGTTGTCGGCCGAATCTCCCTGTAACGCCAGAAAATCAGCCACCTGCCCAGGTTCGATTCCCCACCGTTCACGCACCCAGGTTTCGTCCGCAATCACCGTTTCCCGGGGTGTGCTTCGCAAAACCTTGATTTTCGGACCCACGATTTGAAAAAAATCCTTGTCGTTGGACGCGATTCGAACATCGTGCCCTGATTTTGCGGCCATCAGAGCCAGGGCTGCAGCCAGATCATCCGCTTCTTCCGTGGAGTTAAGGGCTGTCGGCCAGCCCAGTAATGGGAAAAGCTGATTCAGTTTCGTCAATTGGGAAATCAATGGTTCCGGTGTGGGCGGGCGATTGGCTTTGTACTCCGGCAAAAGTTCAAGGCGGCGTTTTGGAGTTTCCGCATCCAGCACGATGGCCAGATGGGTTGGTTTGAGTTCATTGCACCACCGACGGACCGACTGAACAAAGCCGTAAATGGCGTTGGTCGGAACCCCCCGGGAATTCGAAAGCGCCTTGATTGCAAAAAAGCTCCGGTAGGCAACGTTGAGAAAATCTATGAGGAGGAACATGGATTGCCTTTTACATCCTGATCAAAAAGAGAATATCAATCTGCAATTGCTGTTTTTTGGTTAAAAAACCAAAGTTCAAATTCCAATGTCCAAATAAGCCTTAAATCTCAAAATCCAAACATTTGGATTTTCTGGCATTGGAATTTATTTGGAATTTGGTGTCTGGAATTTGGAACTTCCATCCGGCTGAACGGCTTTTCGCATTTCTGAAATAGCCCGTGTCATGTCTTTGGAATGGAAGAGCGAGGTTCCTGCCACGAAAACATCAGCTCCGGCTTTTGCGCTGGCAGCAGCTGTATCCACATCAATGCCGCCGTCCACTTCGATATAATAAAAATGTTTCTGCCGTGATGGATGGTTCGCCAGAACCTTTATTTTGTTCAACACCGATGACATGAACTTCTGACCTCCAAACCCCGGCACCACGGTCATGCATAAAACCAAATCCACTTCTCCCAGATAATTTTCAACGGCAGAGGCATCTGTTGCGGGGTTCAGGGCGATGCCTGCCTTGCAACCACCCTTCCGGATGGCTTGCAATGTTTTCATTACATGATGGTGCGCCTCCACATGGACGGTAATTCGGCTGGAACCTGCCTTGAGGAAGGCTTCCACATATTGATCCGGCCGCTCGATCATCAGGTGCACATCCAGCGGCAGGCGCGTTGAACGTTTCAAGGCGGCTGTGACATCCGGGCCGAAACTGATATTGGGCACAAAGTGCCCGTCCATCACATCCACATGCAGCCAGTCCCCGCCCGCTGATTCGGCGCGCTTCGCCTCTTCACCGAAGCGCGCGGAGTCTGCTGCAAGAATGGAAGGTGCGATGACGGGGCTTGCCATGGCTTGAAAGCTTGTTTAAAACATATTATCTATGTCTCTCTGCAGTTTTACAGAGAAATTTGAGCTGAATGCGCCAATCGACAGGGTTTTCTGTCATTTTACAGACACGGAAAAAATAGGTGGTTTCTTTCCTCCGTCGCTTCGGATGCGGGTTGTCCGAAGGACAGCGCGTCAGTTAAGTCAGGGTAATTCCATCGATTTCGAGGCCCGGCTGTTTTATTTCCCGTTTCGCTGGAAATCCTACGTGCATTCATTCAATCCCAACCGGCATATCGCGTATCTCATGCAGGGTGGTCTGCTGGACTCGTGGGAGCATGACCAATATTTCGAGTCCATTTCCGGAAATCAGACGCGAGTCACCGAATGCCTGCTTTACCATCCACCCATGGGGGTGATCGGAAAACTCGCGAATCGATTGTGGATCGGACCCTGTTTACGCCGGTTGTTTTCATTCCGCCATACAGGTTTGATTTCATTCTTTCAGACAACAACTTGAAACGACCTCGAAGTCAATTGCCTTCCTCGTCCAAATGCATCCCGCTTCACGTGGCTGAAACGGTGGCAGGACAAAAACGCCGGCTCCGGCAGAGGATGGTTTTTACCAATGGATGTTTCGACATTTTACATGCCGGCCATATTGGCTATCTGGAAGCCGCCCGGAAATTGGGGGATTATCTCGTTGTGGGTGTGAACTCGGATGTATCGGTGCGGAAGCTCAAGGGGAAGGGTCGTCCGATCAATGACCAGCAGAATCGGGCGAGGATATTGGCAGCTTTGGCATGCGTGGATTATGTGGTGGTTTTTGGAACAAAAAGAGTCACCCCTCTCCTTCGCCGTCTACGACCGGAAATCTATGTCAAAGGTGGTGATTACAAAGTTGAGACTCTGAATAGCGAGGAACGCACGGCCATTCATTCGTACGGCGGCCACATTCGCATTCTCCCGTTGTGGCCCGGCTATTCGACCACGAAATTGATACGGAAAATAACGGGATGATGGAAATTACTGCTCATGCGGGCCGATGTGAAATTGCATGTCTGTCAGCGCCGCGTCCAACCAGGTTAGTGGACGATAAAAGTAATAGATCCACTTTTTGTCTTTTGGGAAGATCACATAGAGATTTTGATCTCTTTCCCATAGTTCAGTATGTGTTTTTCGAAAAGCGACGTAACTCAGCGTATATATTCCATACACCAAAACGAAACTAAGGACAAAAAGCTTGAGCTTGCTCTTCATGGAGATGTTCTATGCCAAAAGCATTCTAAGCTTTCTGCGTTTAGCTTTGAGATGATTTTGTGAAAAGTGAAAATGCAAAACAGAAGTTGCGCAAATTATTGAATGAAATTCACAGGCGTCCCATAGGATTTCAAGAAAAAGTGTCGGATTGGAGATTTAACCCTGCCACAAGGTAGGGATGAAAAAAAAGAAAACCACCAATCCAACGAAGTCAAAG
>Ga0247727_10020605_pt1 | contig 10059 bp, 10 predicted proteins | sample WisWelCaveWW1625_FD_202498 | JGI IMG/M metagenome (GOLD analysis project Ga0247727, IMG submission 202498) | Biofilm microbial communities from Wishing Well Cave, Virginia, United States - WW16-25 | ecosystem: Environmental > Aquatic > Deep subsurface > Groundwater > Cave microbial mat | place...
GACTTTCTTCTCGAAAGACTTAAAAGTACGTGCTTATGGAACGCTCTTATGGGCTCTCTTTCAAAGGTGTATAAATATCACCATGAGTTGACTAAGAAATCAGAGTTTTCTATTTTGGAAAAAGAACGTGGAGCATTGTTTTCTCAGTGGATTGGCAAAGGAAAGAAGGTTTTGGATATTGGTTGCCGTGATGGAACATTGACCAAGTACTTTTCAAAAGGCAATGATGTTTTGGGCGTTGATATCGACCCCAAAATGCTTGAAAAGTGCAAAAAGCTAGGCATCCGTACAAAGTTGATGGATTTAAATGATGACTGGACTATTAACGAAAAATTTGAGGTTGTCGTGGCTGCCGAGGTTATTGAGCATTTGTATTATCCTGATGTGGTTTTCAAGAAGGTGGCAAGCGTCTTGAAGCCAGATGGCATATTCATCGGCTCGGTTCCAAACGCGTACAATATCAAGAATCGTTTTCGATATTTGTTCGGCATCCAGAAGAACACGCCTTTGGAAGACCGGACTCATATTAATCATTTTTCATATAAAATGTTGAGTGAATCTTTGCAGAAAGGTTTCAGCGATGTACATGTAACTGGACTTGCTGGTGGCATGTCTGCTGGTATTGCGCGCGCTTTTCCTAATCTTGGCTCATTCATGCTTGTTTGGCGGTGTGTTAAATGAGCAAAAAGGAATTTGAGGAAGAATACTGGAGCCATCATGCTCAGAAGTTGGAAGAGCGTCACAGACTTGCTTTAGAATTAATCGGCCAGCCTTCCAGCGTTCTTGATTTGGGGTGTGGAGACGGCCTTTTTTTGAGAAATGTCGATGCTAAAAGAAAAGTTGGCCTAGAACTTTCCAAGACTGCTGTAAAAAATGCGAAAAGGCGAGGCATTGATGCCCGTTTGTTTGATTTTGAGCATGAAAAGTTGCCGTTTAAAGATGAGGAGTTTGATTGTGTAACTCTGTTGGATGTTCTCGAACATACTTTTCAGCCGGATAAAGAGTTGCGGAATGCGGCTCGTGTTGCGAAGCGTGTCGTAATTACCGTTCCTAATTTTGCATTTGTTGTGTCTCGCCTGCAGGTTTTGTTTGGATTGGTTCCGTCTGTTTTAGGAGAACGTAAGGGCCATGTCTTCTATTTTACAAGACGAAAGCTGCACGAGATTTGTAGACGGGCTGGTGTTAAAATTGTGAAAGAGACGTATTATTTTCCTTTGATGCATCTGCCTTTAATTGGATGGTTAAGCAGCGCTGTTGGATATTTGTTTCCAGGACTTTTTGCAACAGAATTCGCTGTATTGGGTGTCAAACGATGAATGGTTTGCAATTCGCTGTAAAGGCATTCACCTTTTCACCCCTGCGAACGCTGGAATATGATGAGGTTAAGAATCATGAGCTTTCTGGTAGGGTGCTGGATTTGGGCGGAGGCGGCATATTTATGTATTCAAAGCTTTTCAGGGGGAAAATATGATGTGACTTCTATAAACATCAACCCGGAGACAAATCCAACTGTTGTTGGTGATATAACAAAGCCCTTTCCATTAAAAGATGGGGAATTCGACTTTGCCGTGAGTTTTAACACATTCGAGCATATTTTTGATTTTAATACGCCGATGAGTGAGACTTTTCGTGTTTTGAAAAAGAGTGGCAGATTCATCTTTTCAACTCCCTTTTTGCACCAAATTCATGGTTCTCCCGATGATTATTGGCGCTATAGCGCATCTGCCCTTGAAAACATATTGAAAAACAAAGGATTTACTGTAAGAAGCATAATGCCGCTTGGAAAGGGAATCTTTGTTGCCAGGTATTCACTTCTGTACGTTGTACTTCCACGATTTCTGAGGCCAATATTCGCAGGATGGGCATGGTACATGGATCGCGTGCTCGAGACTGTATCTGCACGTTATCGAAAGTTGTGTATGTCCCATAATTATCCGCTTGGTTATTTTGTAGTTGCTGAGAAGCCCAGCTGATGCGATCCAGATATTATTTCTTGTTCTCGAGTATTTCGAAAAGTTTTTAAAGTAGGTACCTGCTGTGAAACATATGGTTCCTAGTTTTTTGAAAAATTTAATTATATCTTTCAAGGGGAGCGGCATTCCTCAGGATATTTTAAGTTGGCTTCCTCCACAATGGCTTTCTCTTCCTGTTGCAGGTGGCATATTGATAGAACCTACGAATTTCTGCAATTTTCAATGTGAGTTTTGTCCTATAAATCGTGGTTTGAAAAGGAAAAAAGGATATATGACTCTGGATAATTTCAAAAAAATAATTGATGAAATAAAAGGTAAGAAAGATTACATTTACATGAATTTTGCTGGCGAACCGACCATGAATCGAGACATCTGGAAGTTTGCCAGATACGCAAGGGATAACGGAATTAAAAGCATGATAAGTACAAATGGAAGTATTTTGAACACCTATAAACCAGAAGAAATTTTGGGTTCCGGCTTAGATCGCCTTATGATTGCAATAGATGGCGCAAGTCCCGAAACTTACATTAGGTACAGGCAATCCTTGAGTGGAAAAAATTATTTTACTGAAGTCATAGATAACGTAAAAAAATTAGCTGAAGCAAGAGAGGCCTGGACGGGCGATGCTCCTGTGTTACAGGTTCAATTCGTGGTTTTCAAGCACAACCAACACGAAGCCGAACTAATGAAACAGCTTTCTCATGAACTTGGAGTTGATGCACTGACTTTAAAGACTCCTGCATTTATGTTCGGCAAACAAAGTGACGTAAAGGTCCAAGTTGATGATTTTGATACAGAAACTAGATTTAAAAGGAAAACTTATAAGCGAATTTGGTGCGGCTGGTTATGGCAGGGAGTTATCCTTTGGAATGGTGACGTCACTACTTGTTGTTATGATTACGAGGGTGAGCATGTTGTAGGTAATGTGTTTAAGGACGGCGGGTTCTGGAATGTGTGGAACAGTAAAAGATTTAATCTTATGAGAAGAGCTGTCTTGAAAGGCACTCCCAAATTATGCCAAAAATGTGAACTCCCGATGGATGATTACGCGGCTGAGCGAGTATTTTATAAGGATGTACAAGGCAATAAGTCAAATTATAATTTGACTGAAAAAAAATTTTTGAATGTTATTAATTGACACTATTCCTATCATGAGGCAAACATATGGTTGAATTGCTCGTTCCAAAAATTTATACCCCAAAAGGTCTTGTGAAAGAAAATATCTTATCAGGCAAAAAAGTCTTGGATTTAGGATGCGGTACCAAAAAATTACCGGGCTCAATAGGCGTAGATGTGAAAAAACATCCATCTGTTGACGTTGTACATGACTTAAACAAATCTCCATGGCCTTTCAAAAATAGTTCTTTTGACATGATTCTAGCTCAACACATAGCCGAGCATGTGGATGATTTTATCTCGTTTATTAGTGAAATCCATAGAATTGCTAAAAACAACGCACACATCATCATACAAGCCCCATATTTTCGTTCGGTTAACGCATTCGCAGATCCTACGCACAAAAGATTTTTTGCAACGCACTCTTTAGATTATTTCTTAAAAAAGGATATTGTTTTATCGACGTATAATTATACGAATTTTAAATTTAGACAAGTCGGATTTTGGATAGAGTGGCCAACTAAACGAAGATCCTTTTTTGGAAAACTTTTCAATAAATTCATACACAGGCACCCTGATTTTTATGATCAATATTTATCAATTTTATGCCCGGCAAACACACTGACATGGGAATTAATTTGTGAAAAACCATGAACATTGGAATCGTTTTACCTCGTGCTTTCTCATCAGGAGGTAGCGGCTTGCAACGCTATGCCACAGATTTGACTAAAAATTTGTTGGAATACGACAAAAAAAACTTTTATTATATTTTTGTAGAGAACCACGTCGATCTTGCTCAGCTATACAGCTATTTTGGTAGAGATTCCAGATATAAAATAATAAAAGTTGATGGTGGTGTTTTCTGGTTGCAGTTTGGTCTATTTTTTAGATTGAAATCATTGCCCCGAATGAGCGCCATGATTTTTTATAACACGCTGCCGTTGTTTTTTAAAGGTAAAAATGCAGTTTTAATCGTGTGCGATTTTTATTTCAAATATTTTAAATCACTTAAATTAAAATTACTTGATTTCTTAATTAAAGACTCATTAGAGAAAGCCAGAAAAGTTGTTTCAATATCCGAATCCACAAAAAATGATGCTTTACGGTTTTATAATGTAAATAAAGAAAAGATTCTGGTGATATATCCTGGTTTTGTAAACCTATGTAAAGAACGCAAATCAAGAGCGCTGAAAATAAACAAACCATTTATATTGTTCGTTGGCTCAATGAAAGAAAGAAAGAACGTTCTCAATATGATTAAAGCTTATGCTATTTTTAAGAAACAAAAAAATGCGTCACATAAATTTATTGTTGCTGGTAAATATGATAAGGAATCTGATTATTTTAAAGAAATTGACAGCTTTATCAAGTCACAAAACCTTTCAAACGATATATTTTTATTAAATCAAGTAACCGATGAAGAACTAGCTTATCTCTACAAGAATGCTGACTCTTTGTTTTTCGCCACCAAATTTGAAGGTTTTGGCTTTCCTGTGCTTGAAGCCATGAGTTGTGGCGTGCCTGTTATTGCAACCAATGCATACTCTTTAAAAGAAATATCCAAAGGTTGCGCGATTTTAGTCAATCCCGACAGCATTGCCGAGATGGCTGAAGCATTGTCTGAAGTAAGCTTCAATAAGTCTCTGAGACCTGAATTGATTAAAAAAGGATATGCTAATGCGCTAAAATATTCATGGAAAAAAGCTGTTAAAAAGTTTATAGAATTAATAGAACAGCTTAACAATAACCCTGGCTATTAGATTAATTTATAAATAAGAATAATGTCATGCCAAGCATGGAGATACGAAGATTGTTGTCTAATATATATAAAGAAATATATAAAAGGTTTTCTGGGTACGGATTAGGCAATTTTTATCCTTTTAAAATTCTTAACAATTATATAATTTCCAGGTTAAAATCAAGGTTTGCCATAATCGATAATCATAAAATGTTTTTGGATTCGAAAGATTCGCTAAATCTTTCAATTTATGGTTGCCACGAACCTTTTGATACAGAACTGGTAAAAAAGGAGATAAAAGAAGGTGATGTAGTTTTAGACCTTGGCGCGAATATCGGATACTATACCTTGATTTTTGCTAAACTTGTTGGCCCTGAGGGCAGAGTTATTGCATTTGAACCTGAACCGGATAATTTCTCTTTGCTTGAAAAGAATGTAAAAATAAACGGCTATAATAACGTTGTATTGGTAAAAAAGGCAGCTTCGGATAAAGCTGGAAAACTTAAACTTTATTTGTCCGAAAGCAATAAGGGAGATCATAGGATATATAACTCGCATGACGGACGCAATTTTATCAAAATTGACGCTGTCCGTTTAGACGATTATTTTAAAAATCATAAAAGACCAATAGATTTTATCAAAATTGATACGCAAGGAGCTGAAGCGAGAATAATTGCAGGAGCGCGGCGTATGTTGCAAAATAATAAAAATATAAAAATCTTAACGGAATTTTGGCCTGTTGGTTTACAAAGGTCCGGAGCCAATCCTAAAGCGTACTTAAATTTGCTTTTGAAACTTGGTTTTAATTTGCACCACATAAAAAGCAAAGTGGAACCAGTTAGCATTGCTAAATTAATCGAGATTTACACCCCTGAAAGGGGGAATAAAACCGATTTGTTCTGTACAAGATACTAGCCAATTCATCGCATGCTTTTCCATGCAGTTAGCAAATATGCAATGTTTGACAATGCTTTTGCTGTTACCACTCCATATAGACCGTACAATGGTGTCAATACAATAAGCGATGTAATCTCTACGCTTGCATATATTATATTAATCGTATAAAGTTTCTTTTGTTGCTTGTATGCCTGCTGCACAAGGCTAAATACAAAGGCCACGGCTTTTGGTATGCTAACCAGAATTAATAACTGTGCAATCCTGATTGCTGGTTCGTATTGTGATGAGAAGAAGAACGGGATAATGATTGGTATAAATAATACAACTAATATTGCTATAAATGCAAAGAAAAGTACTAGCAGGCCTGCCCTCTTTTTTACTTCTACATAGATTTTTTCTTTCTGCTGCAATGCAATTTTCGGAAAAACAAGCAAACCCACACTTTTAGAAATCGCATAAAGCTGCTCTGCTATGGCTATACCAATGGCGTAAATCGCAGTTGTTGTGAAACCTAAAAAATATGTTACAATTAACTTATCAAAATATAACTGTAGATAAGGTATGAAATTTATTAAAGACATGTGATAACTATAAGACGCAAAATTAGGGTCTGTTGTTTTGTTCTTAAGGTGCCTATAAGAAAATCTGAATGCAAAAGCCATCCCTAATGCCTTGACCAAAAGGTATGCTAACAATATATATATGAGATTTTTTGTAAAAATTAAAGTTGCCAATGCTGTCAATGAACTGCCTGCCTCTGTTATAAGTTGAAAAGCGCAACTTTTACTGAATTCTCTTCTTCCCGCAAAGAAAGTATGTACGACATCAAAAATCCCTACAATTGGGTATAATACGATGCCTATCAAAAAGATAGGCCACATTTGTGCGTAACGTGGCTCATGTTTAAAATAAAAAAATGCTGCTGTTAACAGCAACCCTATTATCAACAATGCGCTCCATTTAAATTTGAACCAAGCTCCTTGCAGAAGGGTACCTTCTTTATTTTGGGATATGCCTAATAATACAGCAGCATTCGTACCTGGCATTAAAAGTACGCCTAACGCACCAAGTATAGCAAGAATAAATTGAAATTGTCCAAAAAGCTCTTTGGTCGCTAGGCGTGCAAAACCAATTGAGAGTATTAAGCTACTTAGGACAAGTAAGAATTGTGTGGTGAAAAGAATCGCACCTCCTTTAAAAAAGTATACCACGTCAAGCTCTATCCATTTTTCAAGAAATTTTACAAGATGTTTTGCCTCTTTTTTTATCATGTTCATGTGATTTTTTTGAAATAATCAATGGTTAGCTTTAATCCTTCATCCAGCTCTACTTTTGGTGTCCAATCAAGGTTTGACTTTGCACGCGTGATATCCGGGTTGCGTTGTTTCGGGTCGTCTTGTGGCAGTGGCTGGTGTGTTATTGTTGACTTACTGCCTGTTATTTTGATAATTTTTTCTGCAAGCTGCTTTATTGTAAACTCGCCTGGATTTCCCAAGTTGACTGGTCCTGTTATGTTTGAATTCATTAGCTTGATCAACCCCTCAACCATATCTGTTACGTAGCAAAAGCTTCTTGTCTGGCTGCCCTCGCCGTATATTGTTATCGGATTTCCTTTTATTGCTTGAACGATGAAATTGCTTACAACTCTTCCATCATTTGGCAGCATGTTGGGTCCGTATGTGTTGAATATTCGTGCTATTCTTATTTCTGTTTTGTGCTGCCTGTGGAAGTCCATGCACAGTGTTTCTGCTGCTCTCTTTCCTTCATCATAGCAGCTTCTGACTCCTATTGGATTGACATTACCCCAGTACGTTTCTTTTTGTGGATGCTCTAACGGGTCTCCGTATACTTCGCTTGTGCTTGCCTGCAATATTCTTGCTTTTCTTCTATGTGCAAGTTCAAGCATGTTGTATGTGCCTATTACTGATGTTTTGATTGTAAACACTGGGTCTTTTTGGTAGTGTACTGGTGATGCTGGACATGCTAAATTGTAAATTTGGTCTGCTGTTTCATTAAAAGGTTCTGTTATGTCGTGTTCTATAAATTGAAATTTTGAATTTTTAAGAAATGGTTCGATATTTCTTTTCGTGCCTGTATACAGGTTGTCAACGCAAATGACTTCATGACCCTGGTCTAGTAATGTTTTGCACAAGTGGCTTCCGATAAAGCCAGCGCCTCCAGTTACAATGATTCGCATTAAGCTCTCCCTATTGACCTGTATTCAAAGCCTAGTTTTCTCATAAATTCTGGATCGAAAACGTTTCGTGCATCTATTAATTTGCCTACGTGCTGTTTTATTTTTTCCATATCTAGTGTTTTGAACTCTGCCCAGTCTGTTGCTAATATTAGCAGCTGGCTTCCTTGTGCAACCTCGTATGCATCTTTGCAATATGTTGCATCTTTGAGTATTTTCTTGGCGTTTTCCATTGCTTGTGGATCACAACACCTGATTTTTGCACCTTCTTTTTGTAGTTCTTCTATAAGCAATATTGCCGGGCTTAATCTTGTATCGTCCGTATTTGGCTTGAACGCTAATCCTAGAACTCCGATAGTTTTGTCTTTTAGTGTTCCTAGCATTTCTTTTGCCATCTCTTTTACATGTGTACGTTGATATTCGTTTATCGCTCTGACTGCTTTTAGCATGCTCGCGTCTATTTTGTGTTTTTCAAGTACTGAAATGAATGCGTCTAGGTCTTTTGGGAAACAAAAGCCACCATAACCAAGTCCTGCGTTCAGGAATTCTCTGCCTATGCGTTTGTCTTTTCCTATTCCGTCCATGACTGTTTCGATATCTGCACTGACTTTTTCGCAGAGTTGTGCTGTCATGTTTGCAAAGCTTATTTTCATTGACAGAAATGAGTTTGACGCGTGTTTGATCAATTCTGCACTGTTGAGATTTGTATGTATTACTGGCGCGTTTATTTTTGCATAGATTTCTGTCATTATTTTGTCTGCTTTTTGTGTTTCTGTGCCTATAACTATTCTATCTGGATGCAGGAAATCGTGTACCGATGTTCCTTCGCGTAGAAATTCTGGGTTTACAGCTACATCAAACTCTATATTCAGGTGTTTTTGGAGTAGTTTTTTCATCCATTCTGCTGTCTGCACTGGTACTGTGCTTTTTTCAACTATGACTGCGTAATTTTTTAGGTGTGCGCCTATGTCTTTTATTACATGTTCCATGTAACTTAAGTCTGGTGTTCCGTCTTTTTTTGGTGGTGTTCCTACGCAGATGAATATTGCTTCTGCTTCTTTGATTGCTTCTTGTATTGATGTGGTAAAAGCTAGATTTCCAGTTTTCAGGTGTTTTATTAAAAGCTCTGGCAGCCCTGCTTCAAATATGGGACATTTTCCTTGTTTTAGCTTGGCTATTTTTGCTTCATCAATATCATTACAAATTACAGTATGCCCGATTTCTGCAAGGCACGCTCCTGTTGTTAGTCCTACATATCCTGTTCCGATTACTGCTATTTTCATTGAAAAGAACTGCTTCAGAGGGTATATAAATAGCTTATGATTCTTTAATAGTTATTTCAAGTCCTTCGTGGAAGGGTGTTTGTGGCGAGAAATGAAGTACATTTTTTGCAAGTGTGATGTCTGCAACTGAGTGTTCTATGTCTCCTTTTTGTGCTGCTTCTTTTTTTGGTGCAATGTCAACTTTAAGAATTTCTTTAATGTGTGCAAGCATTTCGTTAATTGATACTTGTACGCCTGTTGCTATGTTGAATACTTTTCCTGCTGCATTTACTGTTGTCATCGCTTTCAGATTTGCTTGAATTACATCTTTGACAAACACAAAGTCTCTTGTTTGCATTCCGTTGCCAAAAACTGTTGGTGGCTGCTTCTTTTTTAGCGCTGTAATAAATTTTGTAATGACTCCTGAGTATGGTGATGCTGGGTCTTGTCGTGGTCCGTACACGTTGAAATAGCGTAATGCTACTGTTTCCATGCCGTAGAGCTTGTTGAACATTAAGGTGTATTCTTCTCCTGTGAGTTTTGTTAGTGCGTATGGCGTTAATGGTTTGATTGTGCTTTTTTCTGTTTTTGGCAGTGTTGGCTCGTCACCGTAAACTGCTGCACTGCTACTGTAGATAAATCTCTTAACGCCTGCATCTTTTGCAGCTATCAGAACTTTGAGGGTTCCTGTTGAGTTTATTTCGTGTGTTTCTAGCGGGTGCTGGACTGAGTATGGTACGCTGGCTATTGCTGCGAAATGGAATACGTATTCCTGTTTTGCGCATGTTTTTTTGAGAAGATTGATATCGCTAATGTCGCCTTTTACAAAGGTTATTTTGTCTTTGACTGTTTTCAAATTGTCTTGTTTTCCTGTGCTCA
>Ga0247727_10020606_pt1 | contig 10059 bp, 9 predicted proteins | sample WisWelCaveWW1625_FD_202498 | JGI IMG/M metagenome (GOLD analysis project Ga0247727, IMG submission 202498) | Biofilm microbial communities from Wishing Well Cave, Virginia, United States - WW16-25 | ecosystem: Environmental > Aquatic > Deep subsurface > Groundwater > Cave microbial mat | place...
TGTGATTGATCGCAAACGCCCCTCGCGCCATATGGCCGCCGGGGACTTGGCCGCCGATGACGCCTACGACCTACCCGGCGTCCCCTGGGTGAGCTACTTTAACGGCGGCATTGCCATTCATGGCACGTATTGGCACAACGATTATGGCCGGCCTTGGAGTCACGGGTGCATCAACGTCTCACCGCCGGATGCCAAATGGTTCTATCGTTGGACTCTGCCAATGGCGCCAGCCGATCGTCCACTGATTCAGGCTCGCGGCACGACGGTGACTGTTGTGTGACGTGCTACAATCATTCCTCATGGGTCAAAATCAAAACAATCGCATTAACGTCTTTCTCTTTGTGATACTGGCGGCGCTGTCACTCTCTGCCACCTTCACCGCCGGATATGCAACCCGGGCCTTCGCCGACAATGGACACGGCCAGCTTGAAGGTCAATACCCCATCTTTGGCGAAGTACGCCAGATCATGAGCCGCAATTTTTTGGGGACACTGCCCGACGACAAAACGCTGGAGTATGGCCTCGTGCACGGCTGGCTCAGCGCGGTGGATGATCGATATACTATTTTTCTGGAGCCATCGGCGCAGGAACTTGAGACTCAAAGCCTGCAAGGTGAATTTGGCGGTATCGGCGTCAACATTCGCCGCAATGAAACCGGGGTCATCGTGCTTTCCCCTTTCCCCGACATGCCAGCGGCCTTTGCCGGAGTCATTGAAGGCGATATATTGATCGCCGTAGATGGAAATCAAATCACACCGGAGACGATGACGGATGAGATTTCGGCCTGGGTACGGGGGCCGGTGGACACCGAGGTAAAAATCACCATTCAGCGTGGCGGCCAGACCATTGAATTTGTGATGAAGAGGCAGGTGATTGAAATCCCCTCGGTCATCGGGCGTATCCTTGAACCAGACCCAACTATTGGGGTGGTAGCCGTCAGCCGATTCAGCGAAAAGACACCCGATGAAGTTCAACGTACCATAGACGACTTGCAAGCCAAAAGCGTAACTCGGATCGTTCTCGATTTGCGCGGCAACGGCGGCGGGTTGCTGGACTCGGCAGTGAAGACCGCCAACCTGTTCCTCGATGGCGGAGTGGTGATGTATGAGAATCGGCGCGATCAGGCAGAAAAAACTTACAATGCACCGGGAAAAGGGGCAGAGGCCGATCTGCCATTAGTCATCATCGTCAATAGCGGCACCGCTAGCGCCGCCGAGATTCTGGCCGGCGCTCTGCGCGATCGGGGCCGCGGGCCGCTAATCGGTCAGACTACTTTCGGCAAAGGGTCGGTGCAGTTGATCTTCACCTTGTCCGACGGCTCATCTATTCATGTGACCAACGCCCAGTGGTTTACGCCAAGCCATACGGGTATTGACGGGGTGGGCCTCAAGCCCGACATTGCAATGGAACCCGGCGCCGGCGGACGCGACCCGGAACTGGATCGGGCTGTTGCTTATTTGCAAAACTTGCCATGAGTGAAAATAAAATTCTGGCCGCCAATCGAAAGGCGACGCACGATTATTTTGTGGAAGAGTCCTTTGAGGCGGGTATTGTTTTGCGTGGGAGCGAGATTAAGTCCATCCGCGCCGGTCAGGTGCAACTGCGCGAATCGTACGTTCGTATTGAGCGGGGTGAAGTGTGGTTGCTCAACGCCCACATCAACGCCTATGACCCGGCCTCGAGGGAGAATCACGACCCATTACGGCCACGCAAACTGCTTCTACACCGCCGCGAAATCGCGAAGCTTTTGGAGAAAGTCAAGCTCAAGGGCTACACGATTGTGCCGTTGGATATGCACCTTGCCAAAGGCCGGGCGAAAATCAACATCGCGCTGGCCAAAGGCAAGCGGCAATATGACAAGCGGCAGACGATTGCCAAGCGCGAAAGTGAACGTGACATGGCTCGCGCCTTGAGTCAAAAAGGCCGGCGCCAATAATGGAAAGCGCTATTCATTCCATTGGCGGGTTGAACAAGCTCGATGATGCCGGGCGGTTCGACTACTTGCGGATGTTGTTCCCCCCCACCCTGCTCGAACGATACGGCATTGACGCCGAGACATTCAGTGATGACGAGGGCCACCCCCTGCTTCGTTGGATTGGCTCGCCGGGAACAAATGCCATTGAAGTGTCTCTATATCATCGGCATGATGCGCTGGACCCGATCGTTTATTTTCACCTCACCGATACCATTGCCCAACAGCTTCACGTCCTGCTCGTCATTCTCAACGATCCGGAGAGCGAGCGATTTGGCGTGGATCGGATGCCGGATGGCAGCAAGACTCATTTCGGCACATTCAGCCGCAACCTCGAAGCCGAGGTGGCGGCGATGCAAGCCGGGCTGGCCCCGGGTCAAATCCGGCGCGGCTTGCGGGCCTTCCGGGAAGCGATGGAATGTTTCGAGGCGTTTGTGCAAAGGCTCGGCCATGACATTTATTTCGTGGAGCCGCTGGCTTATCACAACGCGGTGATTTTCGAGCGCTACGGCTTCGCCTATCAGCAGGGCCGCCGTTGGATGCAGAGTTTAAACATTCGTTTTGCGGAGGGCGGCGATCTGCGCTCAAGGTTGGATGGCTCAACGCCTTTTCGGCAACCCGAGTTTGCCCGCACAATTCGAGGCCGTAGTTGGGCGATCCACGACAACGTTCTTGGCGAACCCTACACCGGGGTGGTCATGTATAAACGTGTCGGGCAGGATGCTGACGTTTCGACGTTCACGGGTGAGGAGTGGTGAACGGTTGAGGCGTGAGTGGGCGGCGGCATCACCATCAGTGATTGATTAAAGAGGGCCCATGACTCAGGAACAGCAATCCCGATCAGAGTACGGCGCAAAGTTTGATTTCAGTAGCGATATGAGCTATGGCGATTATCTGGCGTTGAACGATGTCCTTGCCGCGCAACACCCGCTCTCGCCCAACCACAATGAGATGTTGTTCATCATCATTCATCAGGTGAGTGAGCTTTGGCTCAAGCTGGCCTTGCACGAGTTATCGGCGGCGCGCGAACAGATCGTGCAAGACAATTTGCCGCCCGCTTTCAAAATGACGGCCCGGACCTCGCGGATATTGGAGCAATTGATCAGTGGCTGGAGCGTGCTCTCGACGATGACGCCAAGTGAATACAGTTTGTTCCGGCCCTACTTGGGCAATGCTTCCGGGTTTCAATCCTATCAGTATCGCCTGCTTGAGTTTGTCATGGGCAACAAGAATGAGGTGATGATCCGGCCTCACCAGCATCGGCTCGATTTGTTTGTAGTGCTGGATCAAGAATTGCGCCGCCCCTCGCTCTACGATGAAACGCTCCGGCTGATGGCCCGGCGCGGATTTGCGATAGCGTCCGAAGCCATTGAGCGCGATTGGACGAAGCCCTACGCGCCCCACGATAGCGTAGAACAAGCCTGGCTGAGGGTGTACCGCGACACCGAAAAGTATTGGGACTTGTACGAGTGGGCGGAAGAACTTTTGGATTTGGAAGACTTGTTTCGCCAGTGGCGGCACCGGCATGTGACGACGGTGGAGCGCATCATCGGCTACAAATCGGGGACGGGCGGCACAGCCGGAGTCCCCTATCTGCGAAGTGTGCTCAATGTGCAGTTGTTTCCAGAGTTGTGGAAGTTGCGGACTTCTTTATGATACAATTGTGCCACAATCCGGGGATGACAGGCTTCGACGGATGAGGCTGGCATCGGATTGCAAGCCGGGAGGCTCCGACCCCGTAAAATCAGAGCAAAATGCTAAAGTGCCAATCGCACCAATGCTTATGCGGCTCTCCCACTCGCGGCCTAATCCCCGCAAGTTAAGAGCCTGATCCTCTAAGCGAGGATCCGTCTGCCCCGAGCGCCCCCGACCGCGCGGCCAGCAGGCGAGAGAAAAGCCGGGGTTGCCATCGGGCAATGCCTCTAGCCCGGTGAAAGAGCGGCTTTCGGGCCGCAGAGGTCCGGCAATCTGACAACCCTGTCCGCCGGGGACGGATCGCTAAGGATAAATAGGCCGACTAAGCTTGTAGATATTCGCTGTCGAGTCATTCGGACGCGAGTTCGATTCTCGCCATCTCCACCACAGTGAAATGCCACGTTTCGGGACGCGGCATTTCTGTTTAAACGGCGCAAGCTATCCCCAATTGCAGAGCGAACTTTTCGCGGTATGATAGGTATAAATTGACTCAAGAAACGAAAGGGGGCGACATGACTCAAAAAATCCTGATCGCCGATGACGAGGCCTATATTCGTCTGTTGATCTCACAGGCACTTGAAGAGCTGGAGGATCGGGCGGTGAAAATTCTGACAGCGGATGACGGCGACGCGGCGCTGGACGTGATCCGCGCGGAGCAACCGCGACTGGTTTTTCTGGACGTGATGATGCCAAAAATGAATGGCTTTGAGGTGTGCAATGTTGTGAAAAACGAATTGGGGATGCGCGATATTTATGTGGTGATCCTGACCGCCAAAGGTCAGGAATTTGATCGACAGCGCGGCCAGGCTGTTGGCGCAGATATGTATATGACCAAGCCTTTCGACCCGGATGAATTGCTGGAGAAGGCCAAGGAAGTATTGCAACTTCTATGATTAGAGAAATTTGCTTATAATCCGCGCCATGAAATTAGCTCGTGGCTTTCCAGGAAGTACTTCTCGAACTTTTGTAACGAATGATCCAATAGTTGCATTTGTATCAAACGCCTTGCGAAGCAATTCTGCCGTTACTCCTGGCATCCCTACAGAGCCTAGATGTTGACCTGCACCAATGGCTAATTTCGCGTTTTCGATAAGCGAATTGACTCGAAGAGCCTCCTGTAAATAATCTTTCAGAGCAACAAGGAGTGGGCCAGTAATATTGCTGCTGATGATGGGGTTAAACAGAAGTTGCTTGACTACTTCAACAGGATATAGCACAAACTCACCTGTCAAATGCCTTGCGCTCTCGCGATTAAGTGGATGTAAATACTCGGCTAACTGCATCTCCCGAAACGCCCCTTTGAGTTTCGTTAAGCCAGCTGTGTCATTCGGAACTCACCTCTACCACAACTTCCGATGCCTGGAGCATTCTTAGCGTCCCTGCCCAAAAGAGAAATGGCCCCAGGCTGAGCGCGGCCAGGATCATCGCCATCCACCGCGGATCCAGGATATAGCGATCCAACGCCAGACTGGTGAGCCACACGGAGGCAGACATGGCGAGGGTGAATAACCCAAAGTCGAGTGCGAACACGCGGCCCAGGAAGTGATTGGGCACTTTCATTTGCAACAACACATCGCTATAGGTCCAGTTAAGCGATCCCCCCACCCCACGCAGAAGACAACCGATCAGCACCCAGACCAGGGAAGGTGAAAAGCCGAGAACCAACCAGCCTACGGCAATGACGGCATAGCCGGCAGTGATGGCGCGTTGCAACATGCGGGCGCTCTGGTCGTGAAACAAGTTGCCGAGGAGCGGGCCGAGGATCGCGCCAACGCCGAACATTGCCAACATCAATCCCAACGTCACCGCGCCATCCTGTCCGACGCGGAAGACTTGTCCGGCGTAGGCCGCCGCCATTACGTCCACGCTTCCCACTTGCCCCATCGCTTTGACCAGGGTGATAACGCTGACATTGGGGTGCTGACGCACATAGCCTAACCCGGCTATAAAATCAGTCCAGCCGTTTCCGTGAGCGTTGCTGGAAATATCAGCTCGCGGCGGTAACTTGATTTGCCACACTAACAATGCCGAGAGGACGAAGGATGAGGAGTCGATCACCAGCGCAGTTTGCGGGCCGAAGATCGCCGCGGTGACTCCGCCAATCGCCGCGCCCAGCGTCGCCATTGCCGACCAGGTGGTGCTGGAGAGGGTGTTGGCAGTGAGCAATTCGTTTTCGGCCACCAGGCTGGGCACGATGGCGCTGCGGGCTGGCTCAAAGAATGCCGATACCACAAATTGCAAAATGGAGAGAACGTAGAGCAACCACACGTCCTCGGCGCTGTTCACCAGCAAAAAACCGGACACGATCAGCGCCCGCAAAATATCGGCGACGATCAGCACCGCTTTACGATTGAATCGATCGGCCACTACTCCGGCAAACGGCCCGGCCAAAAATGGCGGCAGGGCCCGCGCCAGAAACAGGCCGCCTACCGCCAAGGCGGAGTTGGTATAACGATTGATGAGGACGACAGCGGCGATGACGTTGAACCAGTCGCCAGTCAAACTGATCACTTGCGCCAGCCACAAATAGCGAAACTGCGGGCGTAGGCGAAGGAGAGTCAGGTAGCGTTTCATACCGCCATTCTGCGCTATTTTACGCAGAATGGCAACGGCCATAGAAACAGCGTTTGCCGGATCGAAGGTACAGGTTCACATCTTCTCCTTGTTATTTCTTCATCTTTTTTTCATAGGCCGCCAGTAGAGTGGAGGGCATTTAACCCGGATTGGAGGTAATGTCATGCAAAACAAAAACTTTCTGATGATTGGCGCCGCCGTACTGCTCCTCATTGCCGTAAGCGTGGGCATATGGGCCTATGACTTTGTGTTGGGCGAGCCGGAAGCCGCGAGCGGCCCCATTACGGCTGTGCCATTGGCCGTCAACACCGTCACTTCTGCTCCTCAGCCCATTCAATCGGAAGCGACAGCCGCTCAGGCAACCGCTGCGCTCCCTCAGCTCTCGCCTGAACCCACTGAAGGGCCTGTCGCTGAACCGACTGCGACCCGTGTAGCTGAGGCGGCCGCCGGACTCAATATTTTTGAAATTTCACAGGAACAATCCGAAGTTCGCTTCTCCATATTTGAGGAATTGGCAGGTCAGCCGAAGACCGTAGTCGGCGCGAGCAATCAAGTAGCAGGGCAAATCGCCATTAACTTGAACGACTTGAGCCAGACCCAAGTCGGAGTCATTCAAGTCAACGCCCGTACGCTACTCACGAACAGCAACCGCCGGAACAATGCCATCCGCAATCGCATTCTTGAGACCGATCGATATGAGTTCGTCACCTTTACCCCGAAGGAGATTATTGGTCTAAGTGGCAGTGCTCAGCCGGGTCAGTCTTTTACGTTCCAGATTGCCGGCGATCTCACTGTCCGCAACATCACGCAACCTGTCATGTTCGAGGTAACAGTTCAAGGGGAGTCTATGTCGAGGATAACAGGGTCGGCGACCACGATCATCAAGCGCGCCGATTTCAACCTCGTCATCCCCAGCGTGCCAGACGTCGCCAATGTGGGTGAAGAAGTGACGCTCGAAATTGATTTCGTAGCTGAGGGAGCAGGCTAATCGAATGAAAACATATCACATTACCGCCGCTACTACGCCTCGTACCTCTCCGAAGGACTGAAAATCTATGCCCTGCTCACCGTCCCGAATGGCGAACGTCCGGCCACAGGTTGGCCGGTCATTGTTTTCAACCATGGTTTCATCCCGCCCGATGTGTATCGCACTACTGAACGTTACATAGCTTACGTGGATCGTCTGGCGCAAAGTGGTTACATTGTGTTTCGATCAGACTATCGTGGGCACGATCAATCCGAGGGCGAGGCCGACGGCGCTTATAGCAACCCTGGCTATGTCACTGACATCCTCAACGCAGTGGCCTCCCTCAAACGCTTTCCCGAGGCTGACCCCGACCGCATCGGCATGTGGGGACATTCCATGGGCGGCTACATCACCCTGCGCTCGATGGTCATCACCTCAGACATCAAAGCCGGCGTGATTTGGGCCGGGGTGGTGGCGCCGTACCCCGATTTGTTTGCCCGTGCGAACACGCGTCCCACACCAGCAGTGACCGCAACGGGCACATCTTCTTTTCGTGGCCGCTGGCGCACTGCCTGGATTGAACAATACGGCACGCCTGAGGAGAACCCTGAATTTTGGAACAGCATCTCTGCCAATTCTTACCTGGCCGAACTCTCCGGCCCGATCCAACTTCATCATGGCACTGCCGACGAATCGGTGCCATTGAAAGCGTCACAGACTTTATACGAGCAAATGCTGGCCGCCGGAATGCCGGTTGAGTTTTACACCTATGAAGCCGACAACCACAACTTGTCCGGCTTCTTTACGACGGCGATGAACCGCACCATTGAGTTTTTTGATCTCTATCTCAAGCAGTAGGGGATCCATGACCTAAAATCTCCATCGCTGCATTGCGCCCATTCAGCGCAACCACGCCGCCGCCGGGATGGGTGCAAGCCCCGCACAAAAATATGCCCGGCATCGGCGTGCGATGGGCGAGGCGCTTGTCCCACATGTAATCAGGCAAAATTTCGCCCTGAAAGATGTGGCCGCCGGTGAGGCCGATTCGCTTTTCGATGTCGGGCGGCCCCAACACCTCTTTGGCGATGATTGATTCCGGGAAGTCGTGGCAGTGTTTGGCGATGGCGTCGATCACCAATTGCCCGGCCTCTTCGCGCCGCGAGTCCCAGTTGCCCTCGGCGAACGTATACGGCACGCACTGCGCGAACACACTCATCGTATGCCGGCCTTTGGGCGCGACGGACGGATCGTAAACTGTTTGCAAGTAATTCTCCGTCCACATTCGTTTTGGCAAATGGCCGGCGCGCGCCGTCTCATACCCGGCGTGATACTCGGCTTTGGTCAGCGGCGTGTTGATGACGGCGCGGTGATGCGGCTCATTGAGTCCGGGACGCGCCTTAAAGTTGGGCAAAGCCCTCAACGCCAGATTGACTTTGACGGTGTTGCCGACAATGGGGATGGCGGCGGCCTGCGCCCCCCACCCGGCATCGGCGGCTTCGCCGAGGAGTCTTAAGGTCACACGCGGGTCGGCGTTGGAAACAATGATTGGGGCGTTGATTCGATCCCCGCCCGCCAATTCAACCCCCTCTCCTGGAATGATTCGGGCGACAGGTGTGCCACAGGCGACGGTTGCTCCCAACTCGCGGGCAACGTCACACAAAATAAATGACACCATACCCATACCGCCTTTGACGTACCCCCATTGGCCGATGGTGTCGCCCATGCGACCACAAAAATGATAAAAGTAAACCGAGGCTGTCCCGGCCTCATAGGGGCTGGTGTTACTGCCAATTACCCCCTGCCCTAAATACGCCATCTGCATTCGTTCATCTTTGAGATAGCGTTCGAGATACTCAATCATTGACCAATTGAAGATGAAGTCAATGGCCTCATGATCGCCGTTCAATCGCGCTTCGACCATTTCGCGTGTGGGAGCGCCGCCCAGCCACATGTCTCGCTCGTCGGGCGGGCGTATGGCGTCAGTGGCGCGGGCCAGAACGTCGTGCATCGCCCTCCAGCCCTCCACGTCGCCGGGCGCAAAGCATTTGATTTCCTCAAGGCAACGATCATCATCATCCCACAACTGCACACTGCTCCCATCTTCAAACGGGATGAACATGCCGCCTTCAGCATGTTGCCACTCAAAGCCGTGCGCCCGCATATTTAATTCGTCAATTACCAACGGATGCAAAATTCCGGCGACGTAGGCGCACGGCGAGACATGATAGCCCGGCCACGGTTCATCCAGTGTGCAGGCCCCGCCGACTCGGTCGCGCGCCTCAAGCACCAGCACCTTTTTGCTCGCGCGAGCCAGATAGGCGGCACAAGTGAGGCCGTTGTGTCCGGCGCCGACGATGATGGCGTCCCACGTTGTGGCGGCCAATTCTTTGATGGGCGCGGGCAGGCCGAGTTTGCCCAAGAGGGAGGCGGTGGATGAAGTCATGGCGTCCTGCTTGAAATCACCAAACGTGAAACGACAAACGACAAGTCACTTCGAGTCTTTCAAAATCTCCAATGCCGCCAGGCGGCCGGGGCCGCCAGTGATGCCGCCACCGGGGTGGGTGCCGGAGCCGCACTGGTAATAGTTGCGAATCGGCGTGCGATATTTTGCCCAGCCGGGAACGGGCCGCAAAAAGAAAAGTTGATCCAGCGTCAACTCGCCATGAAAGATGTTGCCTTCGGTCAAGCCGAACTCGCGCTCCAAATCCCACGGGGTCAGCACTTGGCGGTGCAGTATCAAGTCTTTGATATTGGGCGCGAATTCGGCCAGGGTGTTCACGACGGCATCCCCGAAGGCTTCGCGCTTTTGATCGTTCCAGCCGCTGTTGAGGTGATAGGGCGCGTATTGCAC
>Ga0247727_10020607_pt1 | contig 10058 bp, 8 predicted proteins | sample WisWelCaveWW1625_FD_202498 | JGI IMG/M metagenome (GOLD analysis project Ga0247727, IMG submission 202498) | Biofilm microbial communities from Wishing Well Cave, Virginia, United States - WW16-25 | ecosystem: Environmental > Aquatic > Deep subsurface > Groundwater > Cave microbial mat | place...
CAAATACACGAAGAACACTAGACAACGCTTTGGTTCGATCCAGCAATAAAGTTACAGGCACAGATATTTATGGTTGGTTCAGACATTGTGGCTATACCTGTCCACGCAAATGAAAAACGCTATAATCGTTTTGCCGGAAATAGTTTTGCTCTTGGTCTTTGCTTTCAATGCGCGGCTTTCACTTAAAGGAAACTCGTTACTTTCGTTTCTTCCCCTTCTTCTTTCTCGCGCTCGATCGCTTGAAATCCACACGAACGATGCGCGTGAAAATGCGTTTGCCCTCGATCACTTCCTCTTCTTCCAGCACGTCGGCTTCGGTGTGTTTGCGGCTGAAAACGACGTAGTATCCCACCTCCAATCCTTCCGCGAGCAGGTATTCCGCCAACTGCCTTTTACCCCGCTGAAAGTAACTTTGGTCCGTGAAGATTTTGGTTTCGATGATATACTTGCGGTCGCGAAACAGAATCATGATATCCGTCCGCCCGCGCCCGGCTGGAACTTCGGTGAAAGTCCGCCCGCCCAAGCGCTCGATGAAAAAGTTGATGAAGCCGTCCAAAGAATAGTGCCACGCGCCTTCACGGAGTTGTTTGGTATCGAACGCGCGAAAGCCGCGCCGGGCGACGTACTCCACGTAACGCTGCAAAATTGCCCGGACATTCAAGCCGTCTTGATGAACGTATTCGCTGAAGGTGTCATGCGTTGAAACGTAGTATTCGCCTTCGCCGTTGCTGGACGGACGGAAGGCGGTGAGCAGACACTTTTTATAGAGCGGCACGGGAACCTCAGCCCATCCTCCGACATTCTCCACCACGCCATTCGCATAGAGAAAACTTATATCGGGCTGATGCACCGTGAAGGGAATCGGATCATCATTGAACAGCAAACGCATCATGAAAGATTTCTTCTGCTGCGCTTTGTGGACGATGTTGATGATGTTCTTGTCGAAACGTTCCGTCAAAAAGTGTTTGAGCGTTTTGTAAAAGTCCGTGATCGTTACCGCTTGGGTTCGGTCCGTGGCAACCTCTTCCACCAAATGCGCGCAGAGCGCGCATGCGAGTCCGGGCTGGCCGTTCGTGTTATCATAAATCGCTTTGATCACTTCGCCGTCAAACTTCTGCCCGCTCTCGGCCGTGTATTGCGCGATCAAGCTTTGCGCTTCTTCAAAGGAAAAATAGGGGATCTTCAGCTCGTCGGCAATATTGAACGGCGACGCGGAGGCGGATACGATCAACTCGGCAATCGTGCTCACGCCTACCAATAACAGGGAGTGCAAGGCGTAATGCTTCTTGCCGTGATAAATTTCCCGGAAGCCATGCATCAGCTCACTGACGACGCGGCGAGGCACGCCTTCAAACTCGTCAATGATGATTACCAAAGTGGGACACTGGCCTCGAATCTCTTCAAAGAAGTTGGCCAAGTCGATGCCGCGTTTCATGACGAGCGGCAGACGCACGCCGTATTCCGCCAGCTCCCGGCCGATTTTATGCGTCAACGCCTCATAGAACTGCTTTTTAGTGGTAGACTTCAAATTCTCAAAGCTGACTTGAACAGGCGTGTAGCGGCCGGTTTGGCGCAGCTCCTCCATCAGCAAACGAAAGTACGTCGTCTTGCCAGCTTGGCGCGGAGCGAAGAGGGTGAAGTATCGCCCTTTTTCTACTTTTGCCATTCCCACCGCAATGAGATCGCGCCGCAGAACCGTGTAATGCTTGGCCGGATCACAAGGGCCGAAGGTGTTGAAGTATCGCATGGGTTGCTCTCTTCATTTTTTGCAAAACCATCTTACAAAAATCCGCGCTGAAATCAAAGCCTCTCTTCGCGCCGCCTGTCTTCCGCTCTCTTGTCACCTGAATTTTGCAGCTGTGATGCTGCCAACGTTTGCTTGATGCTGAAGCATCAGGCTAGGAGGTGAAAGCCGTCTGAAGACGGCTAATCACCCATTGGTTGGTAGCCAACATTAGTTGGCTTGCATCTCCTAGCCTGATGATTCATCATCAGGCGACGGTCGGCGATATCACCAATGCAAAATTCAGACGCTCACCTTCACTCACCCACATCAAGATGTAGCCTCCGCCCACATGCTCATGGAGTTGTTGACGCGCGGCTTTGAAAGTATCTTAGCGTCGTTCGTTTCCCGTTTCATTCTTTGAGTTTGCAGATCGGAAGTCTGCGCTACGTTGAATCAAAATTCAAAATGAAGGAGGTGCGTATGGCGCATCACTTTTGGCAAAGCTGCTTTCGGAGCAAGAGCACGCTCATGTTGTTTCTGCTGTTGCTCAGTCTCGGCGGGTGCAAAGATTTATTCACGTGCAAAGGCGATCCCGTTGGCCCGGATCCTGATTCCGGGCAAAATGCTTTCGCGGTCGCAAAGATCGCCCGATGGGACGGCAATGAGTGGCACAGCCTCGGCAAAGGCGTGACTTCAATCGAAGAAGGTTTCGCAGCTGTGAATGACATCGTCGTACACGAAGGCATCGTTTACGTTGCTGGTGTATTTGACTTCGCTGGAGAATACGAAGTCAATAGCGTCGCGCGTTGGAGCAACAACCAATGGCAGGGCTTTGGCTTTCTCGGACTCCCGGGCGTGCATCAAAGCTTTCCGACGGACAAAGGCGCGGTTCACGCGATCGCTTTTACCGGCAGCGGCCTTGACTCCAGAATGTTTGTGGGAGGAAATTTTCAAACGGTCTTCAACGACGAAAACCTTGACGGGCTGAATGCGAACAACCTCGCGCTCTTCGATTTTCGTTTGAGCCTTTGGCGATCGCTGGACGAGGGCGTCAACGGCGACGTCAATGCGGTGGCAAGCAGCGCAGGCATTCTCTACGTGGCCGGTTCATTTCAAAGCGCGAACAACCTTCCGAATACCAACTTGATCGCGCAATACAACACCATTTCGAGTAGATGGACTGAGATGGGCGCGGGCCTCAACGGCTTTGTCGCGCATACGCTGCTCGCGCAGGGCAACGATTTGTATGTCGGCGGCAAATTTCATTTGGCGGGCGCGTTACCGGTCAACAATGTGGCGCGATGGAACGGCACGAGTTGGAGCGCGCTCGGCAGCGGCTTGAACGGCGAAGTTTACGACCTCGCGTGGTGGGGAAATGAATTGTATGCCGCGGGCCAATTCTTCGCTGCGAGCTACGAGCAGTTTCATTCTCTCGCGCGCTGGCGCGACGGCGTATGGACTTTGTTGGGCGATCAAATCATGCCCGGCAGTTCGGAAAGTTATCACATCAAGGGACTCACGCTGGCAACCAACGGCAGCAACATTTATCTCGGCGGCCACTTCGACAAAATGGACGGGCATCCCATGAATCACGTCGCGCGATGGGACCGAGAGAGGTGGTTCGACTTGACCGGCGGGACGCACGAGATCGGCGACACTGCGCTCTCCGGCGTGAGAGCTCTGGGAGTTTTAGGAACAGAGATTTTTGCAGGCGGCACGTTCTCTTCCGTCGGTAAGCAATGACGGTCGAAGCATGGTGTGGACGAGCCGCGCTTAAAATTTTCGGACGCAGATCAAAAAGATTCTCACTCATTTTTCCGTGAAGATCTGTGAAAATCTGCGTCCACGCGTTTGATTTATTACTCAGAGCGAAATATAGGTTACACTTCTCCCTCCTTGCATGTCATTCAGAAGGAAACTTTTTACGTGCTGGAGATGCTGCCCTGTGCTTAAAAAGATTCCTCCTGAATGACAGTAATAGAGGCGCGGAGTGTAACCTATTTTGTGCTCGGAGTAGTAAAAGTAAAAATTTCACTTTCTCACTCAATACGGAGGCTTCACATGAACGCCAAGGAATTATTTCGGGCGATGATGATTGCAGCGCTTTTGTTGTTTGTGATGAGCGCGCACGCGCAAGTGCCGCCGCTCATCAACTATCAAGGGCAATTGACCGATGCGAGCGGCAACCCTGCCAACGGCGCATTCACGATGGTGTTCAACATCTTCGGCGCGGCGACCGGCGGAACCGCAGTCTACACGGAAACGCAAAGCGTCACCGTGAGCAACGGCGTCTTCAACGTTCTGTTGGGAAGCGTGACGCCGATTCCGTTGAATCTGTTTGATGCAAGCCCGGATCGTTACTTGGAGATTACGGTGAATAGCGCCGTGCTCACACCGCGACGGCGCTTCGGCAGCGTGCCCTATGCGTTCACAACGCGCGGCGGCGGCAACGGCGACATCACTGCGGTCAATGCCGGCGCGGGTTTGACGGGCGGCGGCGCAGTCGGCGACGTGACGCTCGCAGTTGCGAACAACGCCGTCAACAGCGCGATGATTCAAGACAACACGATTGTCGATGTCGACGTGAATACCAACGCGGCGGTTGCGGGCACGAAGATCAACCCCAACTTCGGCGCGCAAAATATTTTGACCACCGGCAGGATCGGCCTCGGCTTGAATAATCCCAGCGCCTCGTTGCACATTTTATCAACCGGCATTCCGCCCGTGAGTTTGCCGTTGGCGGAGAACGGTTTGTTGTTGGGTTCGAGCGGCGCGGCAAATTATAAATGGATGCAAAGTTACAACGGCGCGCTGGCGCTCAATCCCGTCGGCAACAATGTCGGCATCGGCACTACGGCGCCGCAGAGAAAATTCGAAGTCGTGGAGGACGTGAATGCGGTCGGTCACATGGGCATTCGCAATCCCAATGCGGGCACGAGCGCATATGCGACGATGGCCGTGAATGCGAACGATGCGCAGCTTTCGTTGGTCGCATACAGCAGCGCTTATACAAGTCCGCAGCTTGCCGATCGCGCGGGCGTGGTTTCTGCCAGCAATACCGCCGGGTTATTCTTGGGAGCTTCCGCGACAATCGGAGATATCAGATTCTATACTGCCGGGCTTGCTATCGCGGATGAGAGAATGCGAATTACCTCTTCCGGCAACGTCGGCATCGCCGCAACAACTCCGGGCAAACGGTTGGTTGTTGGTCAAGGAGGCGGCGCCTCGGGCGTTTTTAACGACGGCATTTTTGTGAACATTCCCGGCGGCGCAGCAGTCACCGCGCGAAACAGCACCACAGGCGTGGAAGCTCAACTCAATGCCGAGGCCTCTACGGCTACGTTCGGAAGCGTGTCCAATCATGACTTGAACTTTCGCACGAACAACGTGGAGCGCATGCGCATCACTGCCGGAGGCCAAGTCGGTATCGGCACCGCGGCGCCGACGCACCAATTCGACCTCAGAGGTGTTTCCCGGTTGCGCGCGGCCACTTCGACCAATCTGTTGATCACCAACACGGCGCCCAATCTGAATGACGACATCGGCATCGATCTCATCAAGGATACCAATGTCACGCCCTCGGCGAGAATTTTGTTCGATGGCTTCACCGATCAAGCCTCGCACGAAGGCTCGGTGGCTTTCTTTACGCGGCAAATCGCGGACGCAAACGTGAGCGAGCGCATGCGCGTTGCGGCAAACGGGAATATCGGCATCGGCGTTCCCGCGCCCACGCGGATTTTGCAGGTCGCGCAGAACTCTGCGACCGATCCGATCGCGGACGCGTGGACGATCTACAGCTCGCGGCGTTGGAAGACGAATATCAAAACACTCACGAATGCTTTGGATAAAGTGCAACGGCTGCGCGGCGTCACGTATGATTGGAAAGAAAACGGCAAACCCGACGTCGGCTTGATTGCCGAAGAAGTCGGCGAAGTGATTCCCGAAGTCGTCACGTATGAAGCCAACGGCAAAGATGCGGCGTCGGTGGATTACGCGCGCTTGGTTGCGGTGTTGATCGAGGCCGTCAAGGAGCAGCAAAAAGAGCTTCAAGCGCAGCGCAAGAAGATCGGCGAGATGCAAGTCGTGCTCAAAGCGCTTGCCGCAGCGCGAGAAGAAGCGAGCGATCAGCGCGGCGGTGAATGATGAAGCGGTATTTTAATGTTCTACCTCAATTTTGCATCAGTACAAGCGCCAACCTCCGCCTGCGGTTTCAACCGCAGGCTAAAAGGTGTAAGTCGTCTAAAGACGACTAATCACCGGCTGGGTGGTAGCCATAGTTGGCTTACAACTTTTAGCTTGATGATTCATCATCAAGCGATGGTCGGCACGAACGAGATGCAAAATTCAGGTTCTAACGATCCAATCGGTAACACAGCGTGTTCCCTCATATGTCATTCAGAAGGAATCTTTTTGAGCACTGGAATTGCCCCCGGAGCTAAAAAGGTTTCCTTCTGAATGACATTTAAAACCGTTATTCGGAGAATATACTCATGAATAAACCACAAATCCGCGCCGAAGGACTCGCCTTGCTCATGTTGCTCTTGCTGCTGGCGCACGTTGAAGCACGGGCGCAATTTCAATTGCGCTGCGAAGGCTTCAGCGCGATTGGCGGTGTAGGCTCGGCAACCGGCTTCAACCTGCTCAACGTTGCAGGCCAACCGCCGCCCATCGAATCTTATTCAAACGCGAATCATATTTTGAACCCTGGCTTCATTCCGTGTCTATTGCCGCCGGTCACGTTGGAATGCCGCGTACTCGCGCGTATAACCGCTCCCACAGAAGTTTTGGAAAACGCCCAGTTCACTGCCGCAGTGTTCATCGACATGCGGCAATGCCCGGCGCCGGATAATCTGCTCGGCAGCTTCAGCAGCACGCTGAATTGGGATGCGAGCTTGCTGCGCTTCGTCAGCCACTCCGGCGTGCAGTCGGGCTTCACGGGCGTCGTCAACACTGCCAATACCAACGCGGGCGTGCTCGAATTTAACGGCACCAACCCGGCGGGCGCAAGCGGCGACGTCAGAATTATCGAGATCGCTTTTGAAGTGGCGGGCGCGAACGGCGCGAGCGGAGTTTTGGATTTGAATTTCTCCGCGCTGGCGGCCGCGCTTTCGTTCACGAATTTGCTGCCCAAGCTCAACATTGCCGATGCGCCGTTTCGCATCATCGAAAGTATGTGCATGCGTTGCGGCGACGTGAATGACGATAACGCCGTCAATTCCACCGATGCGTTAATCGCGCTCTCGTATGACGCCGGTCTCACTTTGCCGCCGGCCATTCTCGAAAAAATCAATGCAGGCTGCGGCGACGTGAATAGCGACAACACCACCAATTCAACGGACGCGTTGATCGTGCTCTCGTATGACGCGGGCATTCCCGTGCCGTTCCCGGTTGGAACCACCGGCGGTTGCGGCGGCAACGTAATCGCCGCCAAAATTGAAAAGCGAGAAGCGAGGGCCGTAGAGCAGCAATAGCTTCGCAGTCCAACGCTGTTTCCTCTTTCTGTCATTCTGTAAGAATCTTCCCTAGTGCTCGAGACCTAGTTTGCTTTGAGAGGTGTGCCGAGTGCGAGGGAAGGTTCTTACAGAATGACAGCACAAATTTGTTTGTGAAATCAAATTTCAAAGGACGTGAACCATGAAATACGCGAAAAAGATTTTCAGCACAGCCGCGCTGCTCCTGCTATTGTCATTGCCGAACGCCGCGCTGTTGGCGCAAGGAACGGTGCAAGCCGAGTCCGCGCCCTCTTCGACCACGCCGGAAAGCAACGCGACGCTCACGGTCGATATCAACATCGATGTTTCCAACACCTCGCCTGCGCAATTGTTGGGCAGCTTTTCCGGAACCTTGCGTTGGGATCCAGCGGTGTTGAATTTTGCAAGCCACTCCGGCGTGAAAGCCGGATTCACCGGAGCCGTGGGCACGGGCAACACCGCGACGGGCCAACTCACTTTCACTGGCGCGAATCCGGCGGGCGCGGCCGGCAAATCAAACGTGCTCACGATCACTTTCAACGCAATCGGCGCCAATGGAACCACCAGCGCGCTCGACCTTGAATTTTCGGCCATGACTGCGGCATTGACTTTTGCAAATCTGCATGCGATATTGAGCGTGATTGATGGCGCGATTACGATCGGCGCGACGCGCGTTGAAGAGCGCGCCGAAGCCTCGGAGCTTCCGCAAGCGTATGCGCTCTCGCAAAATCATCCGAATCCTTTTTCGCGCAACCGAGGAGTGGAAACCGAGATCGGCTTTGCGCTGCCCAAAGAGAGTCGAGTCCATCTCGCCGTTTTCAATCTTCTGGGCCAAAGGATCAACACACTGATTAGAGGTACGGTGAAAGCCGGGCATCACACCGCGCGTTGGAATGGAAAGGACGAACACGGCAGAAACGTTCCTTCCGGTTTTTATATCTATCGCATGGAGGCGGAAGGCATGGTGTATGAAAAAAGGATGACCCTGTTAAAATAAATGCCGCAGAGTCTCACTGAACCAAAAACAAGGAGCAATTACTCATGACAAACTATGCAAACCCCGAGGTCTTGGTCTCAACCGATTGGGTCGCGCAACACAAAAACGACGCGAACGTTGCCGTCGTTGAAGTCGATGTTGACACCAACGCCTACAATGAAGGCCACGCCCCGGGCGCGCTTGGCTGGAATTGGCAAACCCAGTTGTGCGACACGGTGCGCCGCGACATTATCAGCAAGGCTGATCTGGAAAAGCTGTTAAGCTCAAGCGGCATCGGCAATGACACGACGATCGTGCTCTACGGCGACAACAACAATTGGTTTGCCGCGTGGGCGCTGTGGCAATTGAAAATGTACGGCCACAAAGACGTGCGCATCATGAACGGCGGCCGGAAGAAATGGCTGGCCGAAGGACGCGAATTGAGCAAGGACGCGCCCGCGCCGAAAGCGGCGAATTATCGCGCCGGAGCCGTGAACGAATCTTATCGCACGTATTTGCGGCAAGCGCAAGACGCGATGAAAGCGCCGGACGCGGTGATGGTGGACGTGCGCTCGGGCGATGAATTCACCGGCAAGATTCTTTCCCCTCCCGGGCTTCCGGAAACCTGCCAGCGCGGCGGCCACATTCCCGGCGCGAAGAACATCCCATGGGCGCAGGCTTGCAATGAAGATGGAACTTTCAAAAGCGCCGCAGACTTGCAGGCGCTCTATACGGGCAAAGGCATCACTGCCGATAAGAACGTCATTGCTTATTGCCGCATCGGCGAGCGTTCCAGCCACACATGGTTCGTGCTGAAGTATTTGCTCGGCTATCCGAACGTGAGCAATTATGACGGCTCGTGGACCGAGTGGGGAAACCTGGTCGGCGCGCCGGTGGAGAAAGGCGCGTAACGCTTCACGCAACGTATTCGACGCAGAGCGCATGGTGTTTGAAAAGCCATGGCGCTCTGCTCAAAGATTCCACTATAGAACGAAGCAACGCAGCCGGAGGAAAACGTGAACGGCAATCGCGACTTCAGAGATTTCTTGCAATGTTTGAATGAAGCGGGCGCGCGCTATTTGATCGTCGGCGCGTATGCCGTCATTTATCATACCGAGCCGCGTTATACAAAGGATCTGGATATATGGGTAGAGCCCCTCTCGGAGAATGCTAAAAAAGTTTGGGGCGCCTTGGCAAAATTTGGCGCGCCACTATCGGACTTGACTGTGACTGACTTTTGTAACCCTGACATGATTTATCAAATCGGCGTCGAGCCTAATCGGATCGATATCATCATGGACATTAAAGGCCTCAAATTTTCCGAAGCCTGGGATAATCGAGTTGCCAATACCTACGACGATCAACCGGTTTCCATCCTTAGCCGTGAAGACATCCTTCAGGCTAAAAAGGCTGCCGGAAGGCCACGTGACTTATTAGATGTCGAAATTTTGGAACTCAGCAAAAAACGAGATCAGAAAAAATGATTGAACAGCCCGAACAACGAAAAGAGCGTGTCGTCATGTCTCGCCTGGTTCGACGCGATCAACAGGACCGTACTTTTGATCTTGAATTTTGGGAAAAGATCGGCGCTGCGGGCCGCTTCGATGCTGCCTGGCAAATGCTCAAAGAAGTCCAACTCATCCGAGGCCAGCGCGCGGAGTTGCCGCGCATGCAAAGAAACGTGACCCGCATTATTCGCCGCTCTGAAATCAAAAAATCCGGCGCGGCCGCAGACGAGTGATTTAGGTTGATGTCTGCGGCTTTGCGCAGGCGCATGAAACCCCGCTAAGGGTTTGTCTCCACTCTCTCCTTCCCGCCCGTCACCTTTCTCTCTTCACCCACATCTTCATGTAGCCTCTTCCTACATCTTCATGGAGTTGATCGC
>Ga0247727_10020608_pt1 | contig 10058 bp, 6 predicted proteins | sample WisWelCaveWW1625_FD_202498 | JGI IMG/M metagenome (GOLD analysis project Ga0247727, IMG submission 202498) | Biofilm microbial communities from Wishing Well Cave, Virginia, United States - WW16-25 | ecosystem: Environmental > Aquatic > Deep subsurface > Groundwater > Cave microbial mat | place...
GTCCCGCCGCGGCCTCGAGGCCGACCTTGCGCGCAGGGAGCTGACCATCAACGCAATCGCCTTCGACCTCGTGGGGGGCGTCGTGATCGATCCCCTCGGCGGACTCGCCGATCTCGAGAGCGGCACGCTGCGCCTTCCCAGGGCAGGCGTCCTCAGGGAAGACCCGATCCGGGCGCTGCGGGTGGCGCGGTTTCTCGCCGCGATCCCCGGCGCGCGGCTCGCGGCCTCGACAGCTCGCGAGGCGAGGGCGGCCGCGGGGCGCGTCCGTCGCGCCTCGGTGGAGCGGGTCCGGGACGAGATCGATCGGCTCCTCTCCTCGACCGCGCCCTCCCTGGGCCTCGCGGCCATGACGCGTCTCGGCCTGCTCCCGGCAGCGCTGCCCGAGCTCGTCCCCATGGGCACCTGTCCGGCCGGCGAGGGACGACCCAACGCGTGGGTTCACACAGAGCGCGCGCTCGCCCTCGCGGCGCGACCGGGGCGCCTGCCGGGCGGCGCCGCCGTGCGTGGCCCGGAGCCGACGCGGGTGCTCCGCTGGAGCCTTCTCCTCCACGACATGGCGAAGCCAGAGACGCTCTCGCGGGGCGCCGGCGGCCGCCCCACCTTCCACGGTCACGAGGTCCAGGGATCCCGGGCGGCCGATCGGCTCCTGCGCAGGCTTCGGCTGCCGAGCACATTGAGACGTCGTGTGGCCCGCCTCGTCCTCTTCCACCTGCGCCCCCACCATCTCGCCGACGCAGGCGCTCCCGAGCGGGGACTGCGGCGTCTCGTCCGTGACGCCGGGGATGACCTTCCGCTCCTCGTGCTCCACGCCGCCTGCGACGCCCGGGCCTCGGGAGCGCCAGACGGCGCGGCCCGCTGGAGGCGGCTAAGGCCCGTGCTCACGGCCCTCCTGAAGCTGCACCACGACTCCCTCGCCCGTCCCCTTCCGCGGCTCGTCGACGGAAACGACGTGATGCGTGCCCTCCGCCTTCCGCCGGGCCCGGAGGTCGGAAGCGTCCTTCACGAGGTGCGCGAGATGCAGGAGCAGGGAGTCATCGTCGATCGCGCGCAGGCGCTTTCACACCTGAAAGCGCTGAGCGCCCGACCGTGAGGATCGGGTCAACCGGCCGCTCCTCGAAGAAACTCCTGGAGACGGTCGGCGAGGACGGCGTTGGCCGCCAGAAGCCCCGGGAGCGAGGCATCCGGCCGGTTGAAGGCCAGGGCCGACCCGTCGATGCGACGGACGGTCCCACCCGCGGCCGTCACGAGGGCAACCCCCGCGGCCACGTCCCACTCGTGCTTCGGCACGAGCGTGAAGGTCGCGTCGGCGCGCCCCGCCGCCACGAGGCTCATCTTGTACGCCACGGAGCCGGTGGGGCGGACCTGGAAGGGTGCGTGGCGGAACCGATCCCACTCGCCTCGCGCCGTCTCGCTCCGGCTCGCCAGCACGAGCGCCCCGGCCAGCTCGGCACGGCTCGATACCCTAACGGCCGAGCCGTTCTCTCGAACCCCGCTCTCGCGATCGCCCAGGAAGGTCTCTCCGGTCACCGGGTTGCACGTCCCCCCCGCGACCGGGGTGCCATCTTCCACCAGGGCGATCGAGACGCACCACTCCGGGATCCCGGCCACGAACTCCCGCGTCCCGTCCAGCGGATCGACGACCCACACCCGACGACGGCTCAGTCGGGTCCCGTCGTCCCGGGTCTCCTCGGAGAGCCATCCCTCCTCGCCCCGAACGAGCGTGCGCCGCAGCAAGTCGTCCACAGCCCGATCCGCCTCCGTCACCGGATCTCCCCCCGCTTTCCGCTCCACCTCCATCCGCTCCGGCGAGAACCCCCTGAGGAGATCCGCGGCCGCCACGAGGGCGCCCTCGATCCGCCGGAGGTCGTCGTGCCCGCCTCGGAGTGACAAGATCAGGCGTCCTTGGTCCAGGAGGAGGCGCGCGCGCGCAGCGCGCGGTGCACCTCGAAGGTCGCCCGGGTGACGCGCAGCAGAACGGCGAGAGGAATCGGCGATGGGCCGCCCGCGCGCACGGCGGAGATGAGGGCGTCGATCTCCTCGCCGTGGCCCTTGCCGCGCCCTCGCACGGTCTCCGATCGGCCGGGCCGGAGGATCCTGCACTCCCGGTAGTCGTCGATCCAGGCCGAGCAGCCGCCCGCGTGTGCTTCCACGCGCTCTTTCGCGAGCGCGGGATTCCCCCGTGCCGTGTAGAGGATCTGGCCCACGCTCCCGCCCGCGAACGAGATCTGGAACGCCACGTCCTGCGCGAGGGCGCGGGAGGAGCCGGCGCACATGGCCTGCACGTCCACGATCTCCGCGTCCTGGGCGAGGAAGCTCACGAGATCCACGAAATGGCACCCCTCCCCGATGATCCGGCCCCCTCCGATGTCGGGATCCTGTAGCCAGTGGCCTTCGGGGAGAATGCCCGCGTTGACGCGGACCTGCATCAGGACCGGTCCGCGTGAGGCGAGAGCGGCGGCCACGGCCCGGGCCATCGGGGAGAACCTGCGGTTGAAGCCGACGAGGAGAATCCCGGGGGACGAAACCGCCGCCTCCTCCACCGCCCGCAGCTCCCCTTCGTTCAACGCCAGCGGCTTCTCGACGAACACGTGCTTTCCGGCCTCGAGTGCCCGGACGACCAGGGAGGCATGCAGATCGTGGCGGGTCGCGATGCACACGAGATGGACCGCGGGATCCTGGAGCGCTCCATCGGGGTCGGTGCCCGCCTCCTCGAATCCCCATCGACGGACCGCGTCCGCCGCGGTCAGCCCGTGGGCGGTCACCACGTGACGCAGTGTGGCGTCCGCGCTGCGCGCGCGAAACCCGGGCAGGAGAACGGAGCGCGCAAAAGCGCCGGCCCCGAGGAACGCCACCCCGATGCGGCCGTCGATCGGCCGGGCCGCCGACCGCGGCGCCGGCGACAGAGAATGACGCGCCGGTACCGCCGAGGCCTGGGAAGCGGAAAACTCGATGACCATTCCCAGCGGGCGCCTCTCGCCCGCGGCGAACAGCTCGTCGTACGCGGCCGGGGCGTCCTCCAGCGGAAAGCGATGGGTGATGAGGGACGCCACGTCCACGCGCCCCTCCCGGAGAAGGTGCAGGAAAGCTTCCATGTTGCGCGTCTCGGTCCAGCGAACATAGGCCGGCGGGTAGTCGACTCCCTTCTCCTCGAAATTCCGATCGTACCGGCCGGGTCCGTACGAGCGGGAGATGCGAAGCTCCAGCTCCTTCGCGTAGGCGATCTCCCGGGGAAGGCCGAACGGCACGAGGCCGACCGCCACCACGCGGGCTCGGTCGCGGGACATCCCCGCCGCCGCCACCATCGGGCCCTCGTTCGCGCTCGCCGCCGTGACGATCACGCCGTCGACGCCGAGCCCGTCGGTCCACGCGAGGGCGGCGTGCACCTGATCGTCCACCGAGCCTGCGATCCCCGCCTCGGCCCCGAGCGAGCGGGCACGCTCCACCAGATCGTCCGACAGGTCGAAGGCTGCGACGCGCGCGCCGTGGGCCCGCAGCACCTGCAGCGTCAGAAGACCGAGGATTCCGACGCCGATGACCGCGAAACGCTCTCCGAGCGTCGGCGCCGCTTGCCGCACCCCGTGGAGGGCGATGGCCCCCAGCGTCGTGAAGGCCGCGGCCTCGAACGAAACGCCGTCGGGGATCCGGGCCACGAGGGAAGCCGGGACGCAGTTCACCTCGGCGTGAGAGGCCACCCCCATCCCCGCGCAGGCCACGCGGTCCCCGATCTTCAGAAGGTCCGCCATTCCGTCGCCGATCCCCTCCACGACCCCCGCGCAGGAGTATCCGAGGGCCCTCGGCTCGACGAGCTTCGCCTGGACCTTTCGGTAGGCAGCCAGCACCCCTTCGCGCTTCACCGTATCGAGAACGCGCCGCACCAGATCCGGCCGCGCGCGCGCGGTGCGCAGGTAGGAATCGCGAACGGTCGAGATCGCCGCCCGCTCGGTGCCGGGAGAGATCGCGGAGCACACCGTGCGGACCAGGACGGTACCCGGAAGAAGCGCGGGGGCGGGAAGTGCCACGACCTCGATCTTCCCGGATTTGGGATCCTGGAGGAGCTGTTTCATGGGGTACGCAGGATAGCACCAGACCGACCCGCCGCCGGCTCCTCCCGGAGGCTCAGTTTCTCGCAAACAGCTTGTAGACCGCCACGAAGAACTCCTGCATCCCCTCGAGGTCGGGAATGTCGGACCTCAAGGCTCGACCATAGCCCACGGAGATCACCGTCATCCACGGTCCGACGATGTTCCCCGAGACCCCGACGCCCGTGAAGCGCTGGGGCGAGCCCGGCGCCGAGAGATCCAGGACCCGAGCGGTGTCCAGATCGACTCCGATCCGGAGAACCTCGAACAGGTTGAAGTCGTACGCTCCCCGCGCCACCCACCCGCGGTCGAACCGGACGCCCGTCCCGGCGAATCCGTTGAGACGGGCGTCCCCGAAGAAGCTGAACTGGTACCGGCTGAAGCGGTCGAGGTCCCCCCCGTCGAGATAGTTCACGCTCCCGCGGATGCGCTGGAACCTCGGCAGAAACCACTCCTTCGTCGCCGCGGCACCCCACGTCAGGAAGCTCGCGTCGGAGGGATCGAACGCCGGAAAGCCTCCCGTGATCGTGTCCGGGCTCCCCCAGGGCGCCCAGCTCGAGCGTCGGGACGCGGCTCCGAACAGGGTCACCCCGTATCCCTTCCGGTTGAACTCCCACTGGACGGTCCCGGTGAGGACCCTGTGATCCCGCGGCAGGACGAAGGCCGGGTCGGTCGCGTCGGCACGATCGTAGGTCAAGAAGGTCAGGTCGCCGATCAGCGAGAGCTTGACGAACGGCCCCGCCGGAAGCCCGAGGCGCGCGGAGACGTTCTGGCTCCTGTACTGCACGGTCTCCGCCTCGATCTCCTGCGCACCCACGTAGATCCGATCGTCCCGCTTGAGGGCAAAGCCGGTGACCTCCGCGGTGGCGTCGAGTCTGGTGCCGAGAACCGCGGGATCGGTCAGGGTCCCGAGCAGGAGAACCCCGGCGAAGAACACGTTCGTCTGGATGTTCTTGTGCCCGACGTCGTAGTTGAAGTAGTTCACCCCTCCCAGCGGGACCACCGTGTCGAGGGAGTTGTCCTTGTAGAGGCCTGCGGCGATGAAGAACTGGCTCGAGTCCAGGGACTCCTTGAGCGAGCGCGATCCGTCCGGCTCCCTCTGCAGATAACGGAGCCCGTGGTCCGTGTCCCTCAGCATCTGGTGCTCCGAAGCGTACGCGCTCCGCCTCCGCCCCTCGAAGTCGGCGGCGGCGGGGTTGATGTCGAACGAGGTGAACGTGACCTCGCGCTGGACGACGAAGTTCCGCCCCGCCGTCGTCCAGATCTGCTGCCCGCGGGTGTGGGTCACGAGAGAGAACGTCTCCCCGCCGGGGCCGGCCACCGGGCCGTAGACGCTCTTTTCCTCGTTGGAGAGAACCGGGGCTTCGAGCCCGCCCGTCTGCACCACGGAGACCTGGAGCCTCGCGAACGTCTCCCGGTCGATCCACACGCGGCCGCGGTAGAGCGCGCGAGCGCCGCGGTCTTGGGGCGGCTCGAAGGCGAGCACGTAGGCCTCCCGCCCCAGGACCCCCTCCTCTCCGGCGAGGCGATAGACGTAGGTCCGGTCCAGGGTCAGATCGAGGGGAACGGTGGCGACCTTCTCGGGCTGGACGAGCGGAAGCTCGGGGATCTTGCTCCACGTGACCCTGTTCCCGTTGATGGAGTAGTCCGTCTGCTCCCATTCGAGCTCGCCGCCTCGCTCCCAGAAGTAGTTGCTCTCCACCGAGACGTCGACCGTGCCTCCCGACTGGGCGAGCTTGAAGTGGAGATCCGTCCGGCCTCGTGCGGTGAACCGGTGCAGACGGTCGTCCTGCACCCTCTGGACCTGCTGGTGTCGTGCGATGATTTCCTCGGCGGTGAGCTTGTGCGCGCCGGAAACGTCGAGCTTCTCGCTGGGAAGCTCCACGGGCGCCTCGGTCACCCGGTGGAAGATCAGCGCCATCGGATGATCCGTCAGCAGAACCCCCGCGGTTCTGAGCCCGGGGTTCGTGGGGTGCCTCCCGATCGCGCTCGGAAAGCGCTGCCCGCTCGCCGGGTCGAGCACGCTCGCGTCGCGGGCGTCCCGAACGTCGAGCCCGAGGAGCGCTTGCTCCGGCCTCGTCCCGCGCGGGAGCGGGCCGGAGTACACCACGAGGTTCGAAAGATCCTCCTCGTGGACGAACCTGCCGAGCACACGCGGCCCCGCGCGCGGGTCGCCCGCGGGGTCGGAGAACTGGAGGCTCCCCTCCGGCGCCGGAGCGTATCCGGCGCCGAAGACACGGTGGATCCCGTACATCCAGCGTGCCTCCCGCTCCAGCTCCTGGGGATCCTCGACCGGGGGCGCAAGGGCCGTCTCGGCTGTGGATGCCAGGGCTTCCACGACCGTGGATGCGGCCAAGCCCGGCTCTCTTCCCGGCTCCACGTACGCCCACATCTTCGGGACGGGGGGACTGGCGAGAGTCTCGTCGAAGAAACTCTTGAGGGTCGAGGCGACGGCTCCGGGGGAAGATCTCTCGCCGACGCGCACGGGAAGGATGTCGATGTACGGTGCGACGTCTTCGGCAAGGAGGGCTCGCTGCCAGGCGAGCCCCAGGAGCCCGGCGGCTCCCTGGGCCACCTGCAGATGCGTGCCCCGCTCCCGCGCCTCGGCGCGAGCCGCCAGGGCAGAGCTCTTGAGGAGAAACGCGTAGAGGTCCGGGGCGAACGCCGGCCCGCTCGCCGTCCCGTCGGGAGAGTCCCAGATCTCGAGAACCCACAGCGCGCTTCCCAGGGTGCGGACGGCGCTCCGGACGAACTCCACCCATCGCGGGAGAGACTCGCCCGCGAGCGGCGACGGAAGCTCGCCGGCGGGAAGGTAGAGCGGGTTCGACCCGCTCAGACACAGGACGACGCGGTAGCCCAGCCCGTGAAGCCGCGCGGTCTCCTCCGCCAGGCCCGACCAGTCGTAGACCCCCGCCGCGCGCTCCACGTCGGCCCACGTTGCGACGAATCGCAGGATCATGCCGCGATCCGGATCCTGCACCAGATCTCTTGGCAGCGCCGCGGCAGCGGCGAGGTCGATCCGGAATCCGAGCGAGGGCCCGTCGCGTCTCGCCGCCGAGGAAGGGGCTCCCTCCTCGGCGCTCGCCAAGCAGGCAGCTCCCCACGCGAGGAGGAGCATCGGGAGAAGATGCCGGAAGGCGCTCTTGATCACGGGACGGGAGTATTCGTTCCGGCGCATGGGTGTGTCAACCGCGCGACCGGCGCGTGTGTGCCGTGCTATAACGGCGCCCATGCGGGGCGACGTGCTTCTCGCGGGTGCGGTCCGGACCCCCATCGGAAAGTTCGGCGGGGCCCTGGCCTCGCTGTCCGCGGTCGAGCTCGCCGTCGTCGCGGTGAAGTCGACCCTGGAGCGCACCGGGCTCCGCCCCGACCAGGTGGACCAGTTGATCCTCGGCCACGCGCGACAGGCCGGGTGCGGCCCGAACCCGGCGCGGCAGGTGGCCGTCCTGAGCGGGATCCCGGTGGAGAAGCCCGCGTACACCGTGAACCAGGCGTGCCTTTCGGGCATGCAGGCGCTGCTCGCCGGCGTGCGAGCGGTGCGGCTCGGCGAGGCCCAGGTCGTGATCGCCGGCGGGACCGAGTCCATGAGCCGCGTCCCCTATCTGCTCGACGCGCGGTGGGGATTCCGCATGGGACACAAGCCGCTCGCCGACGCCATGGTGCGCGACGGGTTCTTGGACCCGCTTTCCGGGAAGGTGATGGGCGAGACCGCCGAGACCCTCGCGGCGAACTACGGCATCCCGCGCGACGAGCAGGACGCGTTCGCGGCTCTCTCCCAGCAGCGCTGCGAGGCGGCGCGCCGGGCGGGGAGGTTCCAGGCGGAGATCGTCCCGGTCGAGGTGGGCGGGCAGACCGCGGCACGGATCGTGACGGAGGACGAGCACCCCAGGAACGGCGTCACCGTCGCGTCGCTGTCCCGACTGCCACCCGTTTTCTCCTCGGGCGGCGGGACGGTGACCGCGGGGAACAGCAGCGGGATCACCGATGGCGCCGCCATCCTGGTGGTCCTCTCCGCCGAGGCGGCGCGGGATCTTGGCGTGAGCGCGCAAGCGTCGGTCGTGGGGTACCACGTGGCCGGCGTCGATCCGGCCGTGATGGGGATCGGCCCCGTCCCCGCGGTGCGCGCCCTCCTGGCCCGGACGGGGATCGGGCTCGATCGCATCGATCTCGTGGAGATCAACGAGGCGTTCGCCGCGCAGGTTCTGGCCGTGGATCGGGAGCTTCGCTTCGATCGCGAGCGGCTGAACGTCAACGGAGGAGCGATCGCGCTCGGTCACCCGATCGGGTGCTCGGGCGCGCGGATCGTCGCCACGCTCCTCCACGAGATGGACCGGCGGCGCTCCGGCCACGGCCTGGCGACCCTGTGCGTGTCCGGTGGAATGGGCGGCGCCCTGCTCCTCGCGCGCGCCCGGGGATTCGGGAGGGGATCGTGACACCGTTCGTCCGCTTCGCCGTCCAAGGACCCGTGGCCCGGATCACCCTCGACCGGCCGCCCCTGAACATCTTGACGACCGCGATGATGCGGGATCTCGCAGAGCTCCTCGACCGCCACGGGTCTGCGCCGGAGGTGCGGGTGGTGCGTCTCGACGCCGTGGGGAAGGCTTTCTGCGCGGGCGTCGATGTGGGCGAGCACGAAGGGGCCGCCCTCACCCCCATGATGGACGCGCTCCGCGGGCTCTTCGACGCGCTCGCCCGCGTACAGGTTCCGACCGTGTCTCTCGCGCATGGGGCGGCCCTGGGGGGCGGCTCGGAGCTCGTCCTCGGCACGGACGTGTGCCTCGCCTCCGAGCGTGCCTCCTTCGGGCAGCCCGAGGTGAGGCTCGGTCTATTCGCGCCCCCGGCCTCGGCCCTCCTTCCGCGCATCTCCGGCGAGCGCCGCGCGCTGGCGCTTCTCCTCACGGGGGAGACGGTGAGCGCTTCGGAGGCCCAGGCGATCGGGATCGTGCATCGCATCTTTCCCGAGAGCACGTTCCAGGAGGACGCGGACGCGTGGATCGACCGGCTCCTCACGCTCTCGGGCTCGGCGCTTCGCATGGTGAAGCGCGCGGTCCTGACCACGCGCGGGCTCCGGGCCGAAGAGGCGCTGGGCGCCGTGGACCGACTCTACCGGGAAGAGCTCATGCAGACCGAGGACGCCCGGGAAGGGCTCCGCGCCTTTCTCGAGAAGCGGCCCGCCGCGTGGAAGCACCGGTAGGAGAGCTCGTCACTCCCCTTCCAGATCCCGCACCGAGACGACGAAGTTCTTCTGGACGAGGGTCACCGTACCCTCCCCGACCAGCGGGAAGAACCTCGGGATCGCGTTCAGGTAGTCGATCACCCGCGACCGATCCGCGGGCATCACCACCACGAGACGCCCGACGAGAGCGGTCCCCCCCGCGAGGCTCAGCCGCACGGGGACGTGCCGGCCGGTTCCGGCCTCGATCCCCAGGATCTCCTCGGGATCGCCCTCGACCCGGACCGTCACGATTCCGGACTTGTTCACGAGAAAACGCTCCAAAGACGACCGCAGCGCGACGAACTCCTCCGTCGGATCGTTCAGCCGGTCGACGACACGCCCCGGGAGCCCGTCGGGGCCGGTCAGCGCCGTGAAAAACCCGGCATCGAGCACGCGCCCGTCGTCGAGAAGGAGACGGACCGGCGCCTCGCGGCGTGGAACGCGGAAGAGATCCATGCTCGGCCCTCGTCGCCTCCGGAACGCGACCCCGAACGGTCCTCATGAACCGGCAGGGATGGTACCACGCTCCGTCGCCGGGTCGACGGTTGCCCACCCGGGACTCCGGCCTAGATTCTCCATCGATGCCGCTCTCCGGTACGCTCTCCAGCATGTCCCTGCCCGACCTGCTCCAGTGGCTAAGCCACGCGGGGAAGACAGGCACGCTCGAGGTGGAGCGGAACAAGGTCGTCCGGAGGATCTTCTTCCGGAACGGTCACGTCATCGCCTGCTCCTCGGACGAGCCCGCGCAGCTCCTCGGGCACCAC
>Ga0247727_10020609_pt1 | contig 10058 bp, 14 predicted proteins | sample WisWelCaveWW1625_FD_202498 | JGI IMG/M metagenome (GOLD analysis project Ga0247727, IMG submission 202498) | Biofilm microbial communities from Wishing Well Cave, Virginia, United States - WW16-25 | ecosystem: Environmental > Aquatic > Deep subsurface > Groundwater > Cave microbial mat | place...
CGCCGGAGGTTTTGTCCACTTCGTAGACTCCGCCCGCCGCGTAAATGGTCTTCTCTCCATGCGCAGATATTGCTTCTTTACATGGTGCCTTTGATATCCTTCGGGATCGAGATTTTGCCCTTACGGCACTATCTTTAAACTATTGAAAAAATACTCATATCCCTTCTCAAATTCGCCGCCGCGTTCTTTCTCGGCAACTGTAAAATGAATTTCGTACATTTGATCTTTGACCATAAAAAATGTCCTTCTGTTAAACATCACGGATGGATAGTCGTCCTGTGCGGGTTCGACTTGATACTCCAAAACGCTGGCATCATACCCGTCAATCGTAATCTTATAATCATTTAGCACTTTATATCGGAAATGACTATTGTAGCTTTGTTTGAGTGATTCGACTTTAGTGTTGGGGGTTTGATCGGGTTGACTAGGTACAATCCTAATGACAACGCTCCCAAAGTCATTTGGTGTAGGATGGGAATCCTCAGGGAATGGAGTTGGTAGGGTACGGAATCGTGGATTCCCCAAACCAACAACCATTGATAAACCTCCCTCCTGCATTTCTTCGCTGAAAGTCCACGAACCTGGATAATCAAATTCCAAATGAATATTGAACCCTTCGGACGCAGTGTAGTGGATATAAGGCGGCATAGTAGTCGGCGACTGTGGAGTAGGCGTAATGGTTGACGCCATTACGCCACAGCCAGCAAGCATGACCGCTGCTACGCTTGCTAAAAGAAAATGCCAAATATGAATACTTGTCGTTTTGTTCATATATGCCTCTTGCGCAACTTTTGTGGAATCATAGTTAGGGAAGTGGTGGTAGAATACCATAACCACCTTGAGACTCTTCTGTAACATATAGTGGTTCATAGGTATCGAACCATACATTTAAATCGTTAGCAAATTGATTCTTGTTTGGATTATTTAAGTCTACAGTGAACACGCTTAGTAGGTGTTTCATATCTGAGCTTGTGCCATACCCAGCTTGAATAATATCGTTCCTGACAATGTCACCTGTTAACATTGCCTGATACTCTTCTAAATAATGTGCCGCCAGCACCGGTCAAGAGATTATGAGCGATTTCATGTGCTATGGTCCCAGCAATAAAGGTAGCTGTTGCTTTGTAACATGACGGCGGTGGTACCACTATATTTTCGCCTCCATGCCCAGCACAAGTTTTGCTATATTCAATCGTGTATCCTTCTGCAACTCCGTAATCATATAAAGATTGACCTAGTGGAGAGTATTCCAGATAGGATATGGCTGTTTGGATGCTTGAGGGCGTTGCTGTAGCCGTGGGTGTGCGTGTTGGCGTTGAGATAGGTGTACGTGTTGGAGTATTAGTGGGCTTTGTCGGAGTTCGCGGAGGAAGACTATTACATTCCGGGTCTGAATAAGAAAATCCGCAAACAGAGGTATGCCCTGTTGGGTCAATATACCGCAAGGGATTATTCCTCACGTACGAATAGCGATTGAAATCCTGCGGGTTCGCGGCGTTCGGCACGATGGTGTCCGCGCTGAGGAATCTTCCCAGCTTGGGTGAATAGAAGCGTGCTCCGTAGTGATAGATGCCAAGTCCCGTGACTTCGCGCTGGCTGGTGTATAGTTTGTCGGTGAACATACTGCCTGTGGTCAATCGCGTCTCACCGAAGGGGTAATAACGCTGTTCACCAACAATCGCGCCCGTTGAATCGGTCACGACGCTGGCTGAGCCGAGATGATCTTTCAAGGTGTAATACAGTGTACCATTGACGCGCATGGCTCCACCGGGATAATACACGGTTGTTTTTGTGACAGTACCGCCGGAGGTCTTGGCTGCTTCGCGAAGACCCATACCGGAGGAGTCAAACATCTCACTTACAGAGAGTAGAGACCATTACTTCATGGTTAGGAATATTGGCAAATCCATGCTTTGCTGTGTAATAAATGAGTATAAGTTGACCATCATAGAATACTTTATCTTGACAAACCGCTCTATGAAATAGTCCTTCCAATTGTGGATGCTTGTTAATATCAAGTTCATTTGCCTTATACAGTAAAGCATGAATACTGTAAGAAATCTTGCGGTTTTCTTTAGTGTTTGTTCCCCATTGCGACAAAAGACTATTTGCCTCATCTACAATGCAAGCCGCCACGATATCGTCAGGATGCTTGTCAATCTCATCTTGCATCCATTTCGGTATAATTACCGTCATATGGTCTACATCGGTATACTCAGACCCAAGGATAGCGTAAATTTCTATTTGCTTACATGGTGATAAAATCGCAAAATCGCTAGCCTTCTCAACGTTGAGGTTTTTAAGTGACTCATTCAGATATTCTTCATGAGTCCTACAAGCGGCGAGAAGAAATAGGAAAATGAAGCAAAAACCAAGCATAACTTTAGCATTTCTCGATTTGTCCATCTGAATACTCCGTTAAGGAAGGTTAATCCAAATATTACAAGGCGGCCTATCTAATCGAATATTGCTGTCGTTAGCAAATGCAATTTCGCATTTAGCGCCTTGGACTTCCACCCATGATGATTCGTATGGGTCGTAGTCTTGCCAATTGTCAAAGAGTAGGCCTCCTATCATGTCACGAACAGCGAACATGAATGTTCGTCTTTGTTCCTTCGCTACATCATTAGGATATTTCCCGTAATTTGCTACATGATCTAGCTCATGTAGCAGTACAGGGGTGGGAACATCGGGACTAAAATATTCTCCCAAACACCAATAAATATTGTTGGAGTTAGTTCTTGCAATGATGTCTTTATTGAAGCTACCCGCACAACTCAGTTGCCAGTATAAGTCCGATGGATCTGTTTTGATAACTACATCATCTAACATTTCCGCATCAGCGCCTTGTGCAACAAGGATATCCACAATATCTTCAGGCAATGGGCCTTCATACCTCTCACCAAAACCACTGCCTCCACCATTAGGTTTAATTGCTGGCTTCTTCACCATCGGCAGTGTCTTTGCTTTCCCTAACTCAGCGTGATTGCCGCGGATCATTCTATCCCCAACCCTTGTGGTTCCGCTGCCATAACAAGTAGGAGTAGGGTCTTCAGGATCAGTGCATACATGCCCAGTAGGATCGGTATATCGCACAGGATTATTCCTCACATACGAATAGCGATTGAAATCCTGCGGGTTGGCGGCGTTCGGCACGATGGTATCCGCGCTCAAGAATCTTCCCAATTTGGGAGAATAGAATCTCGCCCCGTAGTGATAGATTCCAAGTCCCGCCTCGACGGATGCCGCGCCGTTTGTCAAACCGCTCCCGGTTGCGGAGGAGATGAGGCGTTTTTGGTGTCAAAGACCCGCGTTAACGAGTCGTCTTTCGGCTTATTAAATTCAATCAATCAGTTCAACTACCTCTACTGTAAAACCTTTACACTCCATTTTTTTCATTAACCGATACAATTTTTGAGATATCAGCAGAAGCGGATATGTACGCAATAATCCTCGATTCACACCAAACATTTCTTTTGTCGCTACAATATCGCTTCCATCCCAAGAACCCTTATATATTGAAAGTTCTGAGAGAATATTCAGGCCGATAGTGTGCCCATTTTTGCAACGATAGCTATTATCCTCATCTTTATCGAACGGACCGTTGCCCGTTTTCGTCATAGGACTTATGCTTACTAACGAATTGACTATTAATTGGTGCCAAGTCTTTTTAGGATTTCTAGTTGATTTGGTTGGGGAAACTTTATGGTGTACGCGACCTAACTTATACCCTGTTATGTTGTTATCAATAAGGATTTGGGCCATTTCTTGACTGATGACTATCTCATTTGAAATCGTTCTGGCAATATCTGCATTCTTGGGTATTGTATTTAGGTCAAGAATCAATTCTGATATTTGCCGTATTCCTGAACCACAAATTTCACAAACATTTTGATTGTCGTAAATTGTGCCACATTCCAGCCCAGCAGGCTCAAAAGTTCTAGAGATTTTCAAAAGCAACAACTCTGCGGATTCCAACTCCTTTTCAGAATACTTGCGTTGAATATCCCAGCCAAGAAAAAAATAATCCTGATCTCTGGATCTAACTAATTTGTAAAATTCGCCAATTTTCTTGTGCATTTCACTATCAGTGGGAACGCGGACTCTTCTGACAAAATCCATAACATTTTTCCCAAAATCCGCTGGGAGAAATTCTTTAGCATAAGATTCTGGCACACGAAATTCAGCATACTCTTTCATTTTTTTGTTAATCCTTACGTTCTATGGTAATGGAAATCTGTTATAGACTTGTTGCATAATTCTCTGGGCTTGTTCAACAGTAGGTGCACCTTGTCCGTATCGCCATAATTCTCGAAACGCGTTGGTAATTACTTGGTGGTAAGCAGCATCAATCGCGACAACCTCTCCGTTCAGATTGCCACCTAAATATGTAGGAAAGATATGATGTAATTCAATATTGCCTGCTTTATTCGGATATTGCTGTTGAGCCTGTCGCACCAACTGATTAGTTTCTTGAGCTCCTGCCCCACCGGCCATACCAGTGAGCAGGCTGCAAACCACATTACTAATACATGATGTAGCTACTCCCCAAAAACTTCCTTCAAGACTAGATAATGCGGCGGAGCCTAGGCTCATGCATAGACCTGTGCCTAAGCAAGCTAATCCGCCTGCTAAATAAACTGCAGGGTCTTCCCAAGTTCCACCAACATCTGTGCCACAACCCCATGTCGAATCACTGCAATCTGCTATGCAAGTATAAAAAGTACAACTATCACTTCCATCATCAGGATCGGAGATAATTTCATCATCGCTCCCGCCATTTCCACCTCCTCCACCATCCTCGCCCCTAGGAGGATCAGGAAGTAGTGTTGGAGGAATACATGGCGTTGTTGTAGTTGGCGGAGTAAGCGTGTTACACTCCGGGTCTGAATAGGAAAATCCACAAACAGGGGTATATCCGGTGGGATCAATATATCGAACCGGATTATTCCTCACATAACTATAGCGATTGAAATCCTGCGGGTTCGCCGCGTTCGGAATGATCGTATCCGCGCTCAGGAATCTTCCTAATTTCGGAGAATAGAATCGTGCGCCATAATGATATATCCCCAACCCCGTCATCTCGCGTTGACCGGTGAAGAGCTTATCGGTAAACATACTGCCTGTCGCCAGCCGTGTTTCACCGTAGGGATAATAGCGCGCTTCGCCTATAGTCGCGCCGCTGGCATTAGTTATCACATTGGCAGAACCAAGATGATCTTTCAACATATAGTAGAGTGTACCATTGACCCGCATCGCGCCCGCGACAGGATAATACTCGGTGGTCTTTGTCACCGTGCCGCCGCTGTGCATCACCAAAAAGGAAATGGATGAAGGTTTGGAAATCTTCGAGGAAGTGATCACCATGGCTGAGAAGGAACAAGGGTTAAGATAGAAATGCTTGAAGAAGACACACCCCGAAAATTCGGGGGGTGTTCATTTGTACTTTTCCGCTTTAACCTTCACAAGCACCGCGCGGGCGATCATACGCTGTCGATAGGAATTGGTCGTATTCTTTGTATGTGATCAGAGTCAGCAAGGTTTCCCACGCCCAAACCGAAGGCCTTCAAGGTTGATTCATCAACTCTCAGTGAGGCCAGATAGACGCAGGAGTTTCAAAACAAGTATTTAACTGACTTGATCTAAATGTTTCGTAGAAAGACTCGACAGTGAAGTCGGTAACAGATTCGATCGGTTGAGGTCCTAAAGAAGTAGAAACTCCTAATGCCCTATCATCTTGCATAAATTCTTCGTAGTTTGAATTCTCCCTGTTCCATATTTTTATCTCAATCTTGCTTTGCATAGGGCAAATTTGAATATCATCCCTAATTTTTATGTTCGAACCCTGATAACGCATTAGGAAACCTTGTTGAGGATATATGATCCACAGAACAAAGGGATATGATCCTGCCGGATCGGCTGTGATGCGCGTTGTATCTAAAAATATTTCTTCTGGCATACCATACCTTCTAAATATCTCTGAAACAAAAAAACGTTGCCACATTCGCTGAAATTCTGGATTGTTGTAATCTCGAGGTCCGTTCTTGTCTTGATAGGCTACCGCGTGAATCAGGATTCGCGACACCATACCATCTCCTCCAGAAGCAATTGACGTATCAACGTCATGGATGGCTGTCTCAAAATCCGGAAAAAAAACTCTAAAGGTGATCCACTGAGAAGAAAAATCGGAATAGGCAATGGCACCGAATCTTGAAAGGAGAGTATTAACTTCATCAAATTTAGTCTGGCCAGGTATTACCCCTAGCCAACATGGCAGGGTGCACTCCGTGTCTTTTTCGATTAGGTTTACAAAAGTTTCAATCGCAATTTGTTGCGATAAAGTTGGGACTGGCGTTATTGTCGGAGTCCGAGTTGGGCTCATGGTAGGCAATACCGTTGTCGAAATAAGCGTGGGTATATTTGACGCTACTGGTGAAGTAACTGGTTGTTCGGTAACGGTAGTTTGCATCCCACAACCTGCCAGGAACGCGAACACCACCATGAGTATCGTGTTAAGAATAAATGTGTGTTTCATTTCTAAACGTGTTCTTACCTGATCACTGCGAGAATGAACACTATAACTGGTCTTGTATAGCAAAGTGAATCTAATAATAGCTGTTGGTAAATTATTACACCCAACTATTATAACCGGTCACTACTAGAGTAATGGTTGAATAATTTGCTTATGGCTCTAGCAGTCTAAGTATCCAATAATACATGTTGTTGTTCATAAATTGCCTTCGTTGCCAGCCTCCTGGTGTATCAAGAAAATCATCAAAAACCCACATAGAGTGCATGTTAGCATAATCCTCACCAGTAGAACCGCTATTGTCTAAGTATCCAGGCGTAATCGCTGCATCAATTGCTGGAAAATTCGGATTATTAGCTCTCTCAACGGCCAAGGCGTCATAAGGGTCATAATATCCGTTGTTAGATATTAGCGCATTAAAGACATGACCCATCTCGTGAGCAGCAAGAATCGGGTCAATATCTCCTCTAATATCTGCGTAACACGTAACTCCAAGACCAGCATCACGCTGGCAGTAATCCCCTGATGTATCAGAAAAAGTTATCACTGTAGTGCCATGGGTTGCCACATAAAGCTCTGCTGGAGAAGAAAATTCGCAGGCAGAATCCAACTCTTGGCAATATACCTCATACATGGCATTTGCTTCTTGAGCTGCAGCGACGACAAATGCATCTATATCTCCGGCATCACCATCGCCTTCAAAGTCTAGTCCAAAACGACCGCCATCACCATGCGTGTTCGCGGGTGTTGATGGAGCAACCCATCGATTCGTTGGAGTCACATTGTTTGGATACGGATTACCATTTTCACAACTTGGCGTTGGGTCTTCGGGATCCGAGCACACATGCCCGGTGGGATCAGTATATCGCACGGGATTATTCCTCACATACGAATAGCGGTTGAAGTCCTGCGGATTGGCAGGGTTCGGCACGATCGAGTCCGCGCTGAGGAATCTTCCCAGCTTGGGTGAGTAGAATCGCGCGCCGTAGTGATAGATTCCCAACCCCGCCATTTCTCTTTGTCCTGTAAAGAGTTTATCAGTATAAATCGTCCCAGTCGTCAGGCGCGTCTCGCCGAAGGGGTGATATCGCGCTTCGCCAACGGTGTTTCCGCTGGAATCGGTCACAACGCTGGCTGAACCCAAATGATCTTTCAAGGTGTAGTACAGTGTACTATTAATTCGCATCGCGCCGCCAGGATAATACGTCACGGTGCGCGTCACACTGCCGCCGGAGGTTTTGTCCACTTCGTAGATTCCACCCACGTAGAGGGTTTTGCTCCCATCGGGCTTGGTTTTCTTGACGAGGTCCCCGTCGCCGTTGTAAAGGAATTGGGTGGTCTGCCCGCTGACCGTCACCGAGATCAATCTGTTCTCGGCGTCGAAGGTTTGGGTGTAGGTCAGTCCGCCCTCCACGCGTTGAGTCATGTTGCCGTTGGCGTCATACGTGTAGCTTTCGCCGGTTGAGAGCGCGGTCGCGGCGTGTTTGTGGGCTGAATTCCCATACGTATACGCGGCTGTGCCTTTGGCGGTGATGTTCCCAATGGAATTGTAGTCGTGGTTCAGGCTGTACGCGCCACTGACGGTATCCAGCCGATTCAGTTCGTCGTAGGTGTAATTCAAGGTTTCACTGCGCGTCGCATCCACGATCTGGCTCACGTTGCCATTCGGCTGATAGGTATACGAAAGATTCAGGCGCGGGCTGGCGGGGGTCGCCGCGCAGGTCTGGATGGCTCCGCTGTACACTCGTAATTTTGTCATGCGCAGTGTGTTGGTGTCGTAGCAGGATTGCTGGAGCAAATTGTTGCCCAGCAGTTGGTCCGTCACCTGCCCGCTGGCGGCGTGGTGAATTTGCGAAACGTAGGTGTCCGTTCCGCTCAGGCTCGAAAGCGCGCCCATGGCGTTATACGAGTAGTTGAGAACTTCACCGTCTGGCAGGGTCTGGGTCAGCGGACGGCTAAAGGCATCGTAGGTGGCGCTCAGGGTGTAATTTGTGCCGATGTCGTGCGTCTCGCTTTTGACCTGACCCAGTACATTGTATACCCAGTCCGTCGAATTGTTGATGCCGCTGTCGGTCATGCCGGTGCGGCGTCCCAAGCCTTCGTTGCCGCCTGTCGTTGAGTCATAGGTATACGTAACGTCCGGCGTGGGGTCACAGGCGCCGGGTCCGGTGTATGTTTTTCCGGTTGGGCGATTCAGGTCGTCATAGGCAACTGTTGTAACACAACCGCGCGCGTCCGTCTGGCTGGTGAGGTTCCCCAAAACACTATAGCCGTAACTCCACGATCCCATGTCCGGGTCGCTCATAGAAGTCTTGCGCCCGAAGCCATTGTAGATCATCGTAGTCTGGTTGCCCGCCGCGTCGGTCACTTTCTTCAATAGATTTCGCGGGTCATACTCATAGGTTGTGGTGGCATAAAGTGTATATGGATTGCTGCCAGTATATTCCTCTGCCTTCACCAGCCGCCCGAAGGCATCGCTCTCCTGTACTTTTTGGTGGCTGATGCGGTCAATCGCCGTTGTACGCAAGCCGGAATAACTGAACGTCTCGGCGCTGCCATCCGCATGCGCAACAGAAATTGTCCTGCCCAACGCGTCATAACTGGCAGTGGTATGTGGAACGCTCCCCCACGCAGGCGCGAAATAAGTCCCGCCCGCGGCGGGGTAGTGACAGTTAATATATCTTTTTCAAATACTACTTCGTTTCAAATATTCTTACATTCGGAGTTTGGCTTATAATGCTTTTAAGATCGGTTAGTAAACTATCAATAGCCTCATCAGACACTGGAACACCAAGATATTTCTTGTCGTAGAAAGCAATTTCAAACCTTGTTGGGTGGAGGGCATTATTACCAGAAATCCTTACATCCTCGCCCGTCATCTCGATAGCAAATGTATCGCCTGTTGGCGTGGTTTGCCCTATGTGCAGGCTAAAATTATATGTATCGGCAAACCTTTTTAGTTGGTCGAAAAACTCATCACGTTGGTCAAGATCAACAATTACCACGAAGGATGCTCTTGCGTGCCGTGTAATAACATTAATAAATATTCCTTCTTTCAACATTTCAGAAAAGATTATTATTCCAAAGACGATAATGATTGCGACAAAAACACGAGCAAACATTATTATCGTCTTACGCTTGATTTTTATCACAGGCGCCTACTATTGATTTGCTAGTATATAGTCTAGCATTTCCGCATCGAAAGTATTGAACTGAATGGGGGCTAAAGTCTGGTTGAGAGGAGCTAGGCTTAGCTGACTTCCAAACACCGGACCAGGTATTGTAAGATTATTTCCAATGCCTGTCGTCGCTATATACCATGAGCCATCTGGGGCTTGAACTGCCCTCCTTATCAACTTGGCCAACATACATAAAATGAGCAGGCTGTGTAATGTTAGTTATTGTTAAGTAGTTGTCGGTAAGAACCTTAAAAACATAAAACGAGAGCGCAAGCCGTGAGATACTGGGCGGATGCCCAAGACACTCAGTTTTCAACTTACGGAAGCAGGTTTGCAGGAAATAGTGGAGG
>Ga0247727_10020610_pt1 | contig 10058 bp, 13 predicted proteins | sample WisWelCaveWW1625_FD_202498 | JGI IMG/M metagenome (GOLD analysis project Ga0247727, IMG submission 202498) | Biofilm microbial communities from Wishing Well Cave, Virginia, United States - WW16-25 | ecosystem: Environmental > Aquatic > Deep subsurface > Groundwater > Cave microbial mat | place...
GTCCCAGATGTAGTCAGCAGCGGCGCCGGCGGCGTACCAGAAGATGTCGTCGACCCCGTCACCGGTGAAGTCACCGCTGACGGGCTGATAGGCGCCGGTGACGCTGCGGGCAGATGTCGTCCGGCCGCCGCCTGGGTTGTAGTCCCACATGGTGTCGGCGGCGGCGCCGGGGGCGTACCAGAAGATGTCGTCGACCCCGTCACCGGTGAAGTCACCGCTGAAGGGCTGATAGGTGCCGGTCACCTGCAGCGTGGTCGAGGTGTGCGTGCCGTCCGCGGCGAAGCTCCAGAGGCGATCCATCGTGGCGCCGGGGGCGTACCAGAAGATGTCCTCGACGCCGTTTCCGTTGAAGTCACCAGCGATCGGCACGAAGCCTGGTCCTGTCGTCGCGGACTCGGTGACACTCGGCGCGGGTGGTCCTGTGCGCGGTGGGTCGATGTAGTCGAAGATGGTTCCTGGCGCGCTGGAGCCGCTGGGTGTCGTCACCGTCAGGGGGACGTTGCCGGGGGCATGGGCCGGAGTGACGACCTTGATGAGGGAGTCCGTCCACACAGTGAATGTCGCGTCGATGCCGTCGAGCTCGACCGAGGTTGCTCCGATGAACCCGGAGCCCGTGATCGATACCGTGGTCCCGCCCAGCGCGGTGCCGGCTTGGACGTCGAGCGCGGCGATCGAGGGTGGAGGGGAGGTGGGCGTGACGACAGCTGAGATGGACGCCTGCGACGGTCCGAGCGGGTTCAGGGCAACGACGTGGAACTCGTAGGCGACGCCGTTGATCAGGTCCTCGATGACGGCGTCTTCGTCATCGGGACCAACCAGGACGACCGGATCCGCCTGCCCTTCGTGGACCGGTGTGATCGAGAAGGCGGTGAGGGGGAGTCCTCCGTCATCGCTGGGGTAGCCCCAGCGGACGATCGCGGACGCGTTGCCCGGGTAGGCCTCCACGTCCTCCGGGGGGAGGGGCGTCGATTGCGGTCGGGCGTAGCCCGTGTTCGCCGACTCGCTGTCGCCATGCCCGTTTGTGGCGTACACCTGAAACTGGTAGTCGCGCTCCCGCGTGAGACCGGTGAACGTGCAGCTGAAAGGCGGTGCCGAGCGCGTGCACATGAGATCCTCGCCCTCCGGGCCGGTCACGGTGTACGACGTGATTGGTGACCCGCCATCAGACGCCGGAGGCGACCAAGTCACCGTGACGGATGCCGGTCCCGGCGTTGCCGCCGAGGCCGATGGCGGAGTGGGACGTCCGAACGCTTGCACGCGCCCGATCGAGCTGTTCCCGGAGTTGGTGAAGTACAGAAAGCCGTCGGGGCCGGACGTGATCGCTCCAGCGTGGTCGACGCCCACGCCTGTGAAGTCAGCCGTCACCCCGGCGGTGGTCATCACGCCGACGGTGTCCTTCGGGCAAGGCCAGATGTTCTCGCAGTGGCTCGTGTACCAGATGTTTCCGTCGGGTCCCACGGCAAGGTCGAGCGTGCCGAGCGCCGCCGGAAAGCCCGTGATCACCCCGGCAGGGGTGATACGGCCGATCTTGAAGCCACCGCTGTTGGCGAACCAGAGGTTGCCGTCGGGGCCCGTGATGATCCCGCCTGGGGAGCTGATGACCGAGTCATCCGTGTAGCGGGTCACCACCCCGGCCGTGGTGATCCGTCCCACAGCGTTGTTGCCGTCGGTGAACCACAGGTTGCCGTCGGGCCCGGTGGTGATGCTGGTCGGAATCGAGCCAGGACCGATCGGATGCAAGGTGATGGCCCCTGCCGTCGTGATCGCTCCGACGCCGCCTACAGAGATGGTGTCACCCCCTGTGTAGGTGAACCAGAGGTTCCCGTCGGGACCCGCGGTGATCCCATACAGCCAGCGCACGTCAGGGTGGGTGAAGGTCGTGGTGACGCCGGCTGGTGTCATCCGGACGATGCCTTCCTCCGTCGTCATCCAGAGGTTGCCGTCGGGCCCGATCGCCAGGCTCCCTGGTCTGACGAGCGCAGGGTCGTCGAAGCGGGTCATCGTGCCGTCAGGTGACCTCCGGGTGATGCCAGCCCCCCCGTTTGCGATCCAAAGGTTCCCGTCGTCGTCCCGGGTGAGATCACCGGGCCACGACAGCGCATCCCGGAAGGTGGTCACGGTCCCCCCGGGGGTGACCCGGTTGATCGTGGTTAGGTTGCCGTCGGTGAACCACACGTTGCCATCAGGGCCCGTGGTGATCCCACTCAGCCAGACGCCGCCCGCAGCGACGGCGCCGTCGGCCGGAGCCTCTGCGACGATCGACGCCGTGCCGGTCGTGGTCATGCGACCGACCGAATCGTCGTCGTTGTTCGTGTACCAGAGCGCCCCGTCAGGACCCGCGGTGATGTCGTCGGCGGCCCCGACCGTAGGCAGCGGAAAGCTCGTGATCTCGCCGGCTGGAGTGATCCGGCCGATGGTCGCCGCGCGTTGGTTGGTGAACCACAAGTTGTCGTCCGACCCGAGCGCGATGTGCTCGGGATACCTGACCGCCTCCGAGGTGAAGGTGGTGATCACACCGACCGGCGTCACTCGTCCGATCCGGTCGTCGCCGATGGTGAACCACACGTTGCCGTCCGCGCCAGCGACGATGCCGATCGAGAAGCTCGAGATCTCCGGAGAGCTGAAGAGGGTCACGACCCCCGACGGGGTGATGCGCCCGACGGCGTCGTACATCCCCGTGAACCACAGGTTGCCGTCGGGCCCCGCGACGATGTCGTGTACTCCATCGGGCGCGTAGGGAACGTCGATCTGAAAGGTGGTGACATCGCCGGCGGGTGTCATCCGTCCGATGACATCGTTGTATTGGCTCGTGAACCAGAGGTTGCCGTCGGGCCCGGTCGTCACCGCCCTCAGACCATCGGTTCCCGTGACTGGGAAGTTCGAGAGCTCGCCCGACACGGTTATGCGGCCAATCGACTCGTTGACGCTGTTCGCGAACCACAGCGCACCGTCGGGACCTGTCGTGATCATCTCTGGGCCTGCGACACCGAGGCCAAGGTTGGAGATGTCCCCGACAGCCGGAGTCGGCTCCGCAGCGGATGCCGGTGCCGTTGGCGCGCCAACCGACATCCCCGTGCTGAACACCACGGCCCAGACGATCAATGCTCGCCCCGCCGTCCGCCACCTCCGGGCTCTGACCACCCGGGCGCGGACCTCGCGCAAGCCCACTCCCAACGAACCTCCTTTGGCAACCCACCCTGTACAGCAGCCGAGCAAAGGTACCCCACTCGCAACGGATCCCCAATCGGAGGGACTACAGCTGACGCCTGAGCTCACGGCCCATGTCGAGGCCACTTGTCATGCGAGCGTCGGCGTTCCTGGCGAGCCGGCCGCCCACTTCTGCAGCCGTACCCACCACTGACGCCGCCAGTCATCGTCCGTGCTCACGGCGTCACTCTGCCTGAGATCCCGCGGGCAGATCGGCAGCTATGCCGCGGCCAAACGGGCTGCCGTTCGGCGGGCAACCTCCACGGCCTCTTCTCTCGCGTCACCACATGCCGGCTCCCATCGCTCTAGATCCACGAAGATCGCGAGGAAGTCCCCGGCCAAGGGGCCGTCATCGCAGAGCGTGTACAAGTCCTCATGGACGGCGGCCCACATGTCTTGGATCGAAGCGCGGCCGTCCGCGAACTCCTGAGCAGTGTCGACTATCAGCTCGCGCAACTCACCTTGCGTCACTCGGCCAGCCTGCCGCATGGGGTGGCAACAGTCCGGCAGATATGGCCGCCCGCCGCTCACGGGTGGTACTGCTCGCATATCTCCACGACCTGGCCGGACTCGAAGGTCACCCAGTAGAGGGTGATGTCCGGATCGTCATTAGCGAGGTACGAGGGCAGCTCCCCGAGTGTGCCGCGGGTGATGCCGGCGTCGCCGTCGGTCCGAAGTCGAACCAGCCAGACATCCGCGTCCGGTCGGACGACCGCCGATCTCACCCGATCGTTCTCGTTCACGGTGAAGGCACCGTTTGGAGCCTCGGATTCGTCAGGATAGACGGTGCGGTATGCCTCGTCAGCGTCGTCCCCGACGAGCTGCTGCACGATGTCGAACGACAGGCTGGACGCTCGCGCATCGAAGTCGGTCAGGTATGTGGCATACGTGCGATCGCCCGAGTCGAAGGTCGCAGGGCTGTTCTTCGTAACGTCTCGCTGCGCGCAGTTCCCTCGTTTCTCCGAGGGCGGATCGGCAGTTGTGGAGGAGCTCGTGCTCGTCGTCACCTCCAGTTGTGTTGTTGTCGTCCGATCGTCGGCCTGGTCCGGATCGTCGGACGTGCAACCCGCCAAGATCACTGCTGTGACCAGCATGGCGCCGCCAAGATGCCAGCGTCCCCCCATGGCGACGCAGTCTGCCCGTTCTGCCGTGGTCGTGTTCGGCAGCTATGCCCGAGGGCTCCGAGCGCCAGGGGCCTCCGACCATCGCTGAGGTAGACGCACGCAGGCACATCCCTCTGCGTCGCAGGCCCAGCCGATGACCCGGGTGACCTCACTGCCCGGCGCAGGGATTCCATACGCTTCCTGCGGCTCGCGAGTGGGGCTGTCGAGGGTGCCTTGGATGACGGTGTCCGTCCTCATCTGGTGGAGGGTCATCGGGTGCCCGCATTCCGTGCAGGACTCCGTCGAGCTCTGTTCACCCATGGATGCATGGTGCCCGCTGGGACCGACCGCGTCATCCCGTGCAGAATTGGAGCCTGCCGCCAAGGTGGAGGTTGCCTGCTCGCCAGAGCGACGGCGGCAGTCGATCGACGAGTGCGGCGGGGAGAAAAGTCACGGCCCAATGGTCGCACCGGCGAGCCGTTGCCTATCGGCAGCTATGCCCGCGATCAAGGCTGTGCCCTTGTCAGCCCAGCTGCAACTGATCGCAATCCATCAAGTCGGCGGAGAGCACCCTGCCACTCTCTCCCTCGTGGTGGAACTCGACGCAGTCTCCGACCCTAAAGGTGTTGTCGCCGCCAACCTCGCTGGGATCGAAGCACTTATCGACGGCGTCGGGCCGCCGATCAACGCAAACCTGGCCGTCTCGAACAGACCACACGGTCCCTCTTGTCTCGTAGGGCCCACCGCAACCAGCAACAAGCATCACCACGGCGAGACCCGTCGTCACGCGACCCAGACGCACCGCAACAGTCTGCCCGATCGGTTGCGCATTCCGGCAGATCTGGGTCAGTCAGTTCGCGAGGTGCCGGGCAACCTCAAGTGCCCGATCACTAACGCCGTCGCCGCCAGCCGAGCTCCACACCGCCTCCCAGAGCACCTGTCCATCGCCGCTGTCAGTTCCCTCGACCTCGATCCAGTCCACCATGACCACGAGGCTCGCCCACTCCTGTAGCCCGTGGCCTCGCGCCCACGCGACGACGAGCCCGCGAGCGAGGTCGCTGAGCGAGACGCTGACGGTGGCATCGTCCGCCGGGTGGGGATAGTCGACAGTGAGGTTGCCTGGTGACCCCTCGATCGTGAAACCCATCGCGCGCAGGGCGTCGGTCGATTCCTCACCCCGCACGAAGGCCCGCAGCACGTCGGCGGTCGACATCGTCAAAGACTGCCCGATCATGCTGCGGCAGATCGGCAGACATGCCCAGAGGGAAACGGCACTGGAGTTGCGTTGTGTCTGTGTCACACGCTCGGGTTGAGTCGCCCGCCGTATGGTCAACGACGTGGTGGCAGTAGCTGGCAGCCCGCTCCCTGCGTTGGCCTTCGCAATGTGCTGCCTGGTGATCGGGGCGTACCTCGCGGCGGACATCGACCGCTATCGGGCGTTCCTCGAGCACGCCCTTCCTTGGCGACGACAACTGTCTGATCGCTACGTCCGCAATCATCGAGCGATGTCTGTTGCGTTGCTAGCCCTCTCGACCGTTCTGGTTCTCGGCACGCTTGTATCAGCGTCGTTCTGATCCTTCGACGACGGCAGTCCGGCAGTTACGCCCGCTCTGCTTCGTCGATCTGGCCTGCTTCTCGGACCTCGCCAGCCCACCGGTGTGCCAACCACGAGACGACGCCGATGGCTCCGGCGTAGAAGGCTGCGGCACCCCACTGGCCGCTAGCGACGTAGGAAAGCGCGAGCAGGGCCTCCCCGGCCACCATCGCTAGGGCCCACCAGAGAATCAGCCCGCTCAGCCTCGGATGACGAGCGATCCATCGCACCTCACGGGCCACGTTCCGCTCGCGACGTTCAGCGTGGCTGGTCACCGCGTCATCCTGCCCGCTACGCCTGCCCCCCGCGCTGCAGTCCGGCAGGAATGGGCGCCGTCCGCTAGCCCGCCAGCGGCTTGCCACAAGAGCGGCAGAGGCCGCGGAGGCGTCGGACGGGCAAACCGCAGTGCGGACATGGCGGGCGCGTCGCTCTGGCCCCTGCGATCGACAGGCTCAGTGCGAACAGCAAGACCACGGCCGACACGATCAAGAAGCCGATGACGACCAGGGCAGCGAATCCAACCTCAGCCACGCAGACACATTGCCCGATCACGCCGCGGCAGATCGGCAGGTAAGGGTCACTGGCAGGCATGCCCGCCGGCTCGACTATTCGGGGCGCAACCCCGGCTCGCCCCCCGACTTGGTGCACACGAAGGTGAGAGCCACCCGCTCGCCGCTCTTCACGTCGACGGTCGACGGGCCGGCGCAGTACGCCTCCGTGGGAGTGGTGGCTGTCGCCGTGTAATGGAATGCCCCCGTGTTGTAGATCCCCTCGGGGGTGTCGATTTCAGCAGTGCCTGATGTGGGGATCCATGCGTTCGGTTGCTGGTCCGGCTCGTTCTGATACGTGAACTCGCCGTCTACCGGGTGGCCGACGTCGTCCGTGAGCGTCACCACGATCGTCCCGTCCTCCGGCTGTGCACAGCTCCCAAGTACAAGGGCGAGCAATGCTACGGCAGTTGTCCCGTTCATGCGTCTCAGAGTGCCCGATCACGCCGCGGCAGACCGGCAGAACTGGGTCAGGTGGCGTCGGACGGACGCTGACACTCGGGGTAGCGAGACACTTCGCCGCCACGAAGGCTGTGCATCGCCTCTCCCGAGTCCCAGGACTCCTGCTCAACGCGGCTTCCAACCGCCCACCCGCTGCCCCTGGGGGAGAGGTGGAGGTCTTGCCCACAGCGGCAGCACTCCTGCTTGCCGTCGAGGACTCCGCCGGCCTCATGAACCAACCCACGAGCGGCTGGCTCGCGAGATGGCCGGAGCATCGCCATGCCCACATACTGCCCCCGACCCTGCAGTCGTGTCGTGATCGGCAGTTGTGCCCGCGCTGGGCTAGCGGGTTGACACATCGACGCGGACGCAGTTCTCGTCGTTGAAGCTGCATGCCACCACCGGCGACCACGTGACGTCACTCGGGATGACGAGCTCAGCCGATCTGCTGATTGGGCAGGGAAGGGGCGAGACGTCCGACCACGAACCGCGGCTCAACAGACCGCGCTCATGACGGGTCCACTGCAAGCCATCGTCGGACACGTGGGTCAACTGCCACCGACCTAGGTATGTCGGTCGGAACAGGTGCTCAAAGGAAGGGCCGCACCGTTCGTCGCCCGCTGGAAGATCGATCGTGACCGACTGACCCGGCGACACCGGGCCAACGTCGGTCACAGTCGCGAGCGACTCCGTGTTCCACAGGAAGGGACCCGCGACAGCGACGACCAGTAGTGCAAGAGCCCCAATCGCGACGACGACCGTGAGGCGTCGTGGCCACGGTGTCGTTCTCGCCACTTCTGCGGTCGAAACGACATCGCCCAACTGGTCCGCGCCCACGGGCTACATAGTGCCTTCGCGCCGCACCCGCGCCTAGGCGTCCCGACGCGACCAGTCCGGCCGATCTGGGACACCGTTGGGGCCGTCAGGCATATCAGGCCTCTGGCTACGGTCGTGGCGTGTCCATCTGGGTGGTGATTGGGCTTGGAGGCGTGGCCATCGGAATCGGGACGATCCTCGGCCTCGGTTCCCTTGGACGGCTACGAAGCGGCGCGGACCTAGCTCCTCGCTCGCGAGTGGTGCTTGGCTCCATCACAGCGCTGGTTGGGCTCGTGATCATCCTCCTCGCGGTGGTGTGACGCCGTGACGATCATCAACTAGCGCAGGCTCTGCGGCGGCGGCAGGCACATCGGCAGATATGGGACGCGCTAGCCGGACCAGGTGCCGAGCGCGTCGCCGGTCGAGGCATCGACGGGGACGATGACGTCTCCGGGAGCTTCGTTTTCCGACGGGGCTCCGCGGGCATATCCCGAGATGTCGACGTCCTGCCACCACACCAACCACACAAGGCGATCCTCAATTGCCAGATCGACACCGGACGGCGTTGCCTCGCCGTACTCGCGGACGGTGGTCCGTGTCAGCACCACGCGCGGTTGAGCGCCGGTGGGGATCGCCTGTGCCAGCGCGTTGTGCAGAGCTGTCGAGGCCGAGACGGTTGCGTGGTCGTCCGCGCGCGGTGGGTCTAGGGCGAAGGTCCCGCCCATGACCGTCAGCGGCTCCGCGAGGCGGTCGCCCATCGCACCCGTGGAGGTCGAGGTGGTCGAAGCCCCTTGGCCTGGGTCGCTCCCGTGGCATGCGGCGAGGTTGAGCGCGAAGGCGATGACGGCGACAACGAGAGTCGACCAAGCGCAACGACCACCTACCTTCCGATGTCGGTAGCGCATCGCACTCACTCTGCCCCGATCTTCCGTGTCACGTTCGGCAGTTCACTCACGGCCAGTCGCACCACCGCAATCGTTGGTCGGTGCCGAACTGTGTTCTCGCATGGGGATTCGGATGGAAGCACGGACGCCGTCGGAGCCTTCAATCAGGTACGTGAAGAGGGGATCTCCGCCGTCCTCGCAGTCGACCTGCGTCGGTGAGGGGATCGTGAGCCGAAGCTGTATCCGCTCCCGAGCCTCAAAGCGCTCGATCTGGTCGCACGGCAGCTCACCGGCGAGCGTGGTGGCGAGGCCGGTGTTTTCACCTTCGTACCCCGCCGACCACGTCGGGCATGGGTCCACGGAAAGGGCGTCGTGCGCGGGGTTGTGAACCTCGATAACCACGTCGAGGTCCTCTCCGGCGGTCACGACTTCCGGCGCTTCGACAACGACAGCCGAAAGCGCTCCCCACTCTGCGGACAGGTCACGGGCATCCGACCACGGGTCAGCGGTGGATTCCTGCCCGTCAAGGTCGAAGGAGCGCAGCCCGTCCTGCCCGTCGCCGGTGCCGGTGCACGCGGCGGCCATCAACCCGGTCACAACCAACAGGCCAGCAGGGCGCACCGTGACAGATTGCCCGATCTGCGCGGCAGTCCGGCAGATCTGGGGCTGCTACGGCTCCTCGACCTTCATGGTCGTGCGGTAGCCCGCGCGTTGGAATTGGAAGGTGGTTCCGTCGCTCATCACCGTGAACACGAGCCTGTCGTAGGGCGGTTGGACCTCGCCTGATGCATTCGGGGGCGGCGACTTCGCCACGGACCCGTCTGCCCAGCAGACCACCCGTTCGTCCACCGACGGGTCGGCGAAGGCGGCGATCACGACACCGTCGTACTCGCGAGCGCCTGGCTCGCATGCGGCTACCAGGCTCGGGTCTCCGAGGATCGGCACCGCCGAGGTCGACGATGAGTCCAGCGGGTCTAAGGATGATGATGATGGGCCACAGGAGGCGAGCAAACCAACGAGAAGAACGAGGGCACGCACCCCAATGTGACGTTCGCGAGCCCGCTGCAGTTCCCCGCGCTGTGCGACCACGGAAAACACTCTGCCCGATCTGCGCGGCACTCCGGCAGATCAGGGGCGCGCCATCAGTCGTCCGTAGGTGCGCCGACTCCGTCGGCGCAGTCGTCTGAGACGAACTGGTCACGGGTGTTGTAACTGCCACAGATCAGCACTTCGTCCTCCAGGCATCCGCTGTCCGCCTGTACGAGCTCACCTGGCTTCGACCCATCGTCACGTGCCTGGGCGCTAGCCGCTGTGACCACGCAGTAGCCGACACCAACGTCGTCGTTCGAGCAGCCCATCGCCGCGGTCGAGGAGGCGCACAACACGACGAGCGTCCAGCAGATTCTTGCGCCCCGCATGCGGGCATCCTGCCCGGTAAGGGACGCTCAGCGCTCGCCAGGTTCAG
>Ga0247727_10020611_pt1 | contig 10057 bp, 6 predicted proteins | sample WisWelCaveWW1625_FD_202498 | JGI IMG/M metagenome (GOLD analysis project Ga0247727, IMG submission 202498) | Biofilm microbial communities from Wishing Well Cave, Virginia, United States - WW16-25 | ecosystem: Environmental > Aquatic > Deep subsurface > Groundwater > Cave microbial mat | place...
CGGTCCTTCCATGTCCGGCGACCGGCAGATCCGATGCAGGCCACACCCGTCGGCGGGCAACCAGCGTACGAGCCAAGCCGCCGGACCCGGACAGAGTGACACTCAGACCATCGTAGTCGCGCGCCGGCTGCCGCCGCGGGCGGTTGCAGAGGCCGCCGCGGGCGGTTGCGGAGGCCGGCGCGGCGGTTGCGGAGGCCGCCGCGGGCGGTTGCGGAGGCCGCCGCAGCCCGCCACACTCCGCCGCATGCTCGCCTGCGAGAGCTGCGGCAGCCAGAACCCCGACGGCTTCCGGCTGTGCGGCTTCTGCGGCACGCCGCTGGCGGACGTCGGGGCCGCATCCGAATCGCGACGGGTCGTGACGATCCTGTTCGCCGACGTCACGGGCTCCACGAGCCTCGGCGAGCAGATGGACCCGGAGGCGCTGCGGGACGTCATGGGCCGCTTCTTCGCCTCGATGCGCGAGGTCATCGAGCGACACGGCGGGACCGTCGAGAAGTTCATCGGCGACGCGGTGATGGCCGTCTTCGGTGCGCCGGTCGTCCACGAGGACGATGCACTGCGCGCCGTCCGCGCGGCCACGGAGATGCGGGTGGCGCTCGACGCGCTGAACCAGCGACTGCGGGCCGATCGGGGCGTCGCCCTCGAGATCCGGACCGGCCTCAACACCGGGCCGGTCGTCACCGGAGCCCCGCGGGCCGGTGGTTCGTTCGTCGTCGGCGATGCCGTGAACGTCGCGGCTCGATTGCAGTCCGCCGCGGCGCCCGGCGAGATCCTCATCGGAAGCTCGACGTACGAGCTCGTGCGCGACGCCGTCCAGGCGACGGCCGTCGGTCCACTCGTCCTCAAGGGCAAGGCGGAGGCGGTTCCCGCCCACCGGATCGACAGCGTGCGCGCCGGTGCCGAAGGGCGCCGGCATCGGCTCGATGCGCCGATGATCGGTCGCGAGCGCGAGCTGCTCGCGCTCGAGCAGGCGTTCGAGCGGGCCGTGGGCGACCGGACGTGCCAGCTGTTCACGATCCTCGGCGCCGCCGGGGTCGGCAAGAGCCGCCTCGTCGCCGAGTTCCTCGGCCGGATCAGGGATCGGGCGACGGTGCTGCGCGGGCGCTGCCTGTCGTACGGCGACGGGATCACCTACTGGCCGATCGCTGAGATCCTGCGCGGGGCCGCCGGCGTCGAGGAGGGGGCGACGGCCGCGAATGCCAGGGGCGCGATCGAGGCGCTCGTCGGCGATGGTGCGGATTCCCCGGCCGTCCGGCGCGGCCTCGTCCAGGTCGCCGGGCTCAGCGACGAGGGCGCCTCGCGCGAGGATCTGGCGTGGGCAGTCCGGCGGGCGCTCGAGGGCCTGTCCGACGAGCGGCCGCTCGTCGTGCTCATCGACGATATCCACTGGGCCGAGCCGACCCTGCTCGACCTGATCGAGTCGATCGTCGATCTGTCGCGCGACTCGCCGATGCTCGTCATCTGTCCGGCCCGTCCCGAATTCCTGGTCGACCGGCCGGCATGGGGCGGCGGGAAGATGAACGCGACGGCGACGCTTCTCGAGCCGCTGACGACGGACGGCGCCCTCGGCCTCATCGACGCGCTCGTCGACGGCGCCGACCTGCCCGTCACGGTTCGCCGGCGGATCGTCGACGCGGCCGAAGGGAATCCGCTGTATGTCGAGGAGTTCCTGTCGATGCTCGTCGACGCGGGCGACCTCGCGCCGGGAGTCGACGGCTGGCGGATCGTCCGGGCGGTCGAGGACGTCTCGCTGCCGCCGTCGATCCAGGCCCTCATCGCCGCCCGGCTCGATCGCCTCGCGCCCGGCGAGCTCGATGCCGCGAAGCGGGCCTCGGTCGTCGGGCGCGTGTTCGACCAGGCATCCGTGGTCGCACTTTCCCCGGATGGACGCCGATCGGACATCCCGGACGACCTCCTCGGTCTCGTCCGACGCGAGCTCATCCGGCCCGATCGGAGCCGGATCGTCGGCGGCGAGTCATACCGGTTCCGGCACCTGCTCGTCCGCGACGTCGCCTACGAGGCGCTGCCGAAGGCCGATCGCGCGGAGCTCCACGGGCGCTTCGCCGAGTGGCTCGAGAACGCCTCCGGGGACCGTCTCCCCGAAGTCGAGGAGATCGTCGGCTACCACCTCGAGCAGGCGTTCCGTTATCGCGAGCAGCTCGGTCCGGTCGACGATGCCGCGCGGCTGGTCGCGCGGCGGGCCGCCGAGCGGCTCGTCGGCGCCGGCCGGCGAGCGGCGACGCGCGGCGACGTGACCGCAGCCGTCGGACTCGAGCGACGCGGGCTGGCGCTGCTGCCGGACGCCGACCCGTGGCGGGTCGCGGCGCTGCCGCGCCTCGGGCAGCTGCTCGCCTCGAACGGCCGTGCGGAGGAGGCGCGGGCGACGCTCGACGAGGCCGAGCGACGCGCCGCGGCGCTCGGCGACGACGTGACGGCGACGAGCGCCCGGGTCGTCCGGATGCTCGTCCAGCGGGCGATCGCGGCACCTGACGCGGAGCATGACGAGGTCCACCGCGCGGCCGATGGGGCGATCTTGGTCTTCGAACGCGCCGGCGACCAGCTCGGTCTCGCGCTCGCCTGGGAGCTCCACGCGATGGCCTACTGGCGCGAGGGCCGGGTCAGCCTCGAGGAACCGGCGCGCGAGCGGGCGCTCGCATACGCCCGGGCTGCCGGCGACCGGAACGAGGAGGTCGAGGCGCTCACCGGCGTCGGCCGGGCGATCGTCCAGGGGCCCACGCCGGTGCCCGAGGGGATCGCCCGCGCCGAGACGCTCATCGCCGCGTCAGCCGGCGACCGGCGGATCGAATCGTCGATGTCCCACGCCCTCGGCCACCTCTACGCGCAGGCCGGCAGGTTCACCGAGGCGCGGGCGATGGCGGCCCGTTCGATGGCGATCCTCGAGGACGGCGGCGGCGCGGTCGACGCCGCCGTCATGACCGAGGCCTGCGCCGACGTCGAGCACTGGGCCGGCGAGACCGAGGCCGAGGTGAATTGGTACCGCTCGGGGCTCGAGCGCATGCGCGGCCTCGGGGCGACCGACGCGATGCACGCCGCGTTCCTCGCAAACTCGCTGTGCGAGGCCGGGGACTACGACGAGGCGGCCGAGCTGGCCACCCACGCGATCCCCGCCGGCGGCTGGGTCGCCGCCAACGCGAAGCGGGCGCTCGGGCTGGCGCGGGCACACGGCGGCGACCTGGAAGGCGGCGAGGCGCTCCTGCGGGAGTCCCTGGCGATCTTCGACGGCACGGATTTCCTGAACCTGCGCGCCTCTGCGTCCCTCGCCCTCGCCGAGGTGCTCCGCCTGGGCGGACGGGCAGCCGAGGCCCGCAATGCCGCCGCGACGGCGGTCGAGCTGTATCGCCTCAAGGGCAACGCGGTCGGGCTCGCCCGAGCGGAGGCGGCGCTCGACTGACCGGCGGCGCGGCCGGGGGTGGGGGCGTCCGGGCCGACCTGCTGGTGGCGGTGGGGTCCGGTGCGGACCGGTACGTTCGGGTCATGTTCGCCCGCCGTCCCCCGGCGCACGATCGACCGCGATCTTGGAAGATTCCGCGCCCGCCAGCCTGCGCCGCCCCGACGCCTCCGGGGAAGGGTCCTCGGAGGGCGCGCCGTCGCGCGTTCGCCGCGCCATGGGCCTGCCGGGGCAGCTCGTGACGGCGCTGCCCGGGATCCGGCCACGCGTGACGGTCCACGCTGCGATCGGCCCGCGAGGTGACGGGGAGGCGCTCAGCCTGCAGCGGGCGCTGTTCGCGGTACGCGTCTTCGGCCTCCTCGTGGTGGTGGGCTTTCTGGCGATCAGCCTGCCGGTCGACCGCACCATGTACGGTGCCGCCGTCGCCGTCCTTGGCGGCGTGCTCACGATGCAGCTGCTGTGGTTCCGCAGCGGCCGGCTGGATCTCGCATCTGCGGTGGCGCTCGCGGGCCTTGTCGGCGATTCGCTCACCGGCTACCTCGTCGGGCAGTCGTCGCTCGGCGAAACCACGTGGACGAGCTACATCGCGTACCCGCTCATCGCGATGGAGGGAGCACTCGTGTTCGGCGCTCGCGGGGCGCTCGGCACGACGCTCGTCAGCTCGGTCGTCTACGTCGGCCAGGAGCTGCAGCGGGCCCAGCAAGGCGCGGCTGTCGAGCCCCGGATGCTCATGGCCGTGCTGGCGACCTACCTGCTGTACGGCGTCTTCCTGACGATCTCGGTCGGCATCGTCAACCGGACACGCGGCAACCTGCGGGTCCTGCTCGACGTGGCGGGCCTGCTGTCCGCGCAGGAGTCGCTCGCCGGGATCGTCCAGCGGCTCGATGAGCGCCTGTCGCGACTCGTCGGCGCGCGAGTCCGCTCGATCGCCATCCGCCGGCCTGACGGGACGTACGAAGTCCAGCGCTGGCGAACGACCGAGACGCGGACCATGTCCGCCGACACGCTCGGGGCACTGTCCGCCATCGCCGGACGCGATGTCGAGGCGGAGACTCGAGAAGGGCGGGCGCTGACCCTTCGACTCCGATCGACGGATGACGGCGCCCTGCGAGCGGATCTCGATGTGCCGGACTGGGTCCGAGCGCTGACGATCGTGCCCATCTCGAGCGAGGGTGTCCTGATCGGCATCCTGCCGGTACTGTGGGATCAGCCGCGGGTTCCGTCCCCGGGCGAGATGGAGCTGCTCCGCGGCCTCGCCGACCAGACCGGGCTGGCCTTCGGGCAGGCCCAGGCGCGCCGCTCGCGCGAGCTCGCGGCGACCGACTCGCTGACCGGCCTGGCGAACCATCGGGCGTTCCGCGACGCCCTCGCCGCCCGCGTCTCGGAGGCGAAGCGGCACGGCGGCCGGCTGGCGATCCTGTTCACCGACCTCGACCGCTTCAAGCCCGTCAACGACCGGCACGGCCATGCCGTCGGCGACCTGCTCCTCCACCGGATCGCGCAGGCCGTCCGGGCTGCGGCGCGGACGGAGGACCTCGTCGCGCGTTACGGCGGCGACGAGTTCGCGCTCATCCTGCCCGGGGCGGACGGGGCGGCGGCGGAGGAGGTCGCGCGACGCCTTCGCGAGGAGGTCAGGCGGGCCGAGAGCGGGCTGGGCATCGACCTCACGGTCGGCGTCGCGCGCTATCCCGAGGACGCCGCCGACGCCGAGACGCTGGTGGATCGCGCCGATGCGGCGATGTACGCGGGCAAGCGCCTCGGCGGCGGGCGCGTCGTCCACGCCTCCCAGGCGGGGTCGGCCCCCTAGAGCGTCCCTCCCCGACCGGATCCGCCGAGGAGATCGTCCACGACGTCACGTCGGCTCGCGCGCGCGATGACCGCGTCGCCGCCGATGCCGCCCCGTCCGGACGGGCCGGTGTCACCGACGAGCCAATCCCAGCCGTCGACGGCGAGGCGCTCGAGCGTCTCGCGAGCCGTTCGCGCGGCGCCCCGCGCGTGGTCGGCGGCGACGCCCGACATCGACCGCGACGGCAGACTCGAGGCGACACCCGCCGCCACGGCCGCGGCCGCCCGCGCCTCGACCGACGCGATCCGGCGATCGCGAGCGCGTGTTCGGCGGACGATGAGCGCCCCGGCCGGGGCGCTTGGCAGGATCGCGGCCACGAGGTACAGCCACTGCGACCCGCCCTCGGCCGGCTGCGGTTCGACCAGCGCCAGGGGGTGGTCCCCGAGGATCGCCCGCCGGAGCGCGACCTCGGCGACCGCCCGGGCGGGCCCGTCGGGCTCGCCGATGAGCCATGTCGGGACGCCGCCGACGATGATCGCGCCGGCCGGCACGCCGGCCGCACGGGCGCACGCCGCGCCGAGGAGCTGGAGGCCGAGCGCCCGCCCGGCCCGGGTCGCGACATCCGAGTTGACACCGGCGGCGAGTTCGGGCGCGACGGCCAGAGGTCCTGCGCCGAGCAGGATCGATGTCCCGGCACGGCGGTGCACGCGGCATGACCAGTCGTGGTCGGCGATGGCCCGGGCCGGATCGACACCACCCGACACGACCTCCGCAGCAAGGTCTACTTCCACGAGGTCCACACGTTCCAGCGCCGCCACGACGGCCGCCTCCGGGCCACCGAGCACCGGCGGCGCCGTCATGAGCCTGACGTACCCATGGCGAGCGGCAGCGGCGCCGTCGAGGACCTGACGCAGCACCGCCAGGCCGCGCTGGCTGCCGGACGGGGCGTCGTCCGCGGGGTCGACCGCTTTCGCCCGGCGCGGCGAACGCCAAGTGGACACCTCGACGCCGCGCTCGCCGAGTCGGCGCACGAGCTCGCGCCCGACCGGGACCTCGACGCGCACGACGTCCGTGCCGGCCATCGCGAGGGTGCGCGCTTCGACCGCCCCTTCGAGCACGGCGGGTTCGACGAGTGAGCCGCCGACCCACGGTCGCGGCGGGTCGTCAAACAGCTCGAGCAGCTCGCTCCGCGCGACGCGATTCGCGTCGAAACGGTCGAGCGCGAGGCCGATCAGGCGCTTCACCTCCGCGGCGGCCGCCGAGCGGCGCTCCGGGCGAGCGAGCAGCTCCGACTCGAGCCGGAGATCGACCGCCCCGGAGGCCACGTCGAGGGCAAGGCGCTGCGGCGTGATGTCGTATTCGAGGAGCGCGACGGCGAACGGCAGCGCGATGCCGGCCGCGAGCCGATCCGAGTCGTCGAGCACGAACCGGTCGGCGACCTCGGCCGCGAGTGGGCGGCCATCGCGGTCGAGGCCGTCCACGCCGAACAGCCGCAGCACGCCACGCTCCCGCCCGATCGTCGTCCGCGTCTCCGCGACCGCGGCCCACGACCGCCCGAGGTTGTCGGCGAGATCGCGCAGGGCGGCGGCCTCGCGCTCGAGGCCCCGGGGCGTGAGCGTCACGATCCCGAGCCCCCGGGGCCGGTCCGCAGGGGTTCGAGCGGCGCCGAGGGTCCGGTGCGCGCCGGATGGCCGATCCAGACGTGTCCGTCGGAGAATCGCTCGGCCTTCCAGATCGGGGCGCGCGCCTTCGTCTCGTCGATCGCGTAGCGCGCGGCGTCGAATGCCGCCTCGCGATGGGGGGCGCAGGCGACGACCGCGATCGACGGCGCGCCGAGCGGCACCTCGCCGGTACGGTGGACGATCGCCAGGCGCGTCACGCCGAAGCGGACGCCGATCTCCTCGGCGATCGCCTCCAGGACTCGCCGCGCCATCGCCTCGTGCGCCTCGTACTCGAGCGCCTCGACACGGCGACCGACGTGTCGGGCGGCCTCCCCTTCCTGGCCCGGCGCCGGCGTTCCCGGGCTCTCCCGGGTCAGCCCGAGGAAGCCGACCGCGGCGCCGTCGGCGGACGCCGCCAGGCGAGTCGTCAGCTCGGCGAGGATCGAGGCCTCGAACGGCTCCGCTCGCAACTCGACGATGCGCCCGGCGCCGGCTGCGGCAGCGGCGCTCCCTTCGCCGGCGGCGCCCCCGCTGACGGGCGGGATGAACGCGACCTCGTCGCCGTCCGCCAGCGCGGCCGCCGCGTCCGTGTAGTCGCCGTTGCGGGCGAAGCGCACCGACGCGCGACCGGGCGCCAGGACCGCGTGCCGGGCGACGACCGCCGCCCAGGCGTCCTCGATCCGGGCGCCGACCGGCAGCTCGAGGGCCAGCTCGCGGGTCCCGGCGAGCTCCCGCTGGATGGCGAACAGCCGGACGCGAACGTGCATCTCAGCCCCGGAACGTTGCCAGCAGCAGGCCGTCGCCGACCGGCAGGATCGTCGCCGCGAAGCGCGGGTCGGACAGGACGGCCGCACAGAAGGCCCGCAGCTCGACGGTGCCGTCGCCGTCGCGGGCCGGACGACCACCGGCGACGCGGCCGCTCCACAGGACGTTGTCGGCCAGGACAAGGGCACCCGGAGCGAGCCGCGGGACGAGCGCCTCGAGGTAGGCGCCGTACTCGTGCTTGAGGGCGTCGATGAACGCGAGGTCGAACGGACCGGCGAGCGCGGCCTCGTCGGCGGCGAACGCCTCGAGCGCGCGAGCGCTCACGACGGTGATCCGCTCATCCGCGATCCCGGCGCGGCGCCAGTGGGCGCGTGCGCGGGCCGTCCGGGAGGTATCCGGGTCGATCGTCACGATCGTCCCGTCCCGCGGCTGGCCGAGGGCGAGCCACAGAGTGGAGTAGCCGATGGCGGTACCGACCTCGACGATGCGCCGCCGGCCGGCGGCGAGGATGCCGAGGACGCGGCCGCTGGCCCGGTCGACGATCGGGACGCCCTCGGGCTCGGCGTCGGCCTCCATCGCCGCGAGCACCGCGCCGGGCGTCACGCTCGTCGCCTCGATCCAGTCGAGGTCGACGGGGCCCGGGCACCAGCTCGCATCCGACTTCGACATCCGTCCCGCTCCTTCTTCAGACGAGGAGGCCGGCGCCGAAGTACAGCCCGGCGGCGAGGATCGTGCCAGAAGCGATCGCCCCGACGTTGACGTACAGCAGCCCGGTCGCCGACTCCATCGATCGGCTGCGCGCCGTCTGGATCGCCGCCCACGACACGACGAGCGGCAGCAACAGCCCGACGAGCAGCCGCAGCCAGACGAACATCGCCCACGGCCCGGTCAGATCGGCGAAGCCGCCGGCGGCCGCGGGGCCGGCGCCGGCGGCGAGCCAGACAAGCGACAGAACGAGCTGGAGCCCGACGACCCACAACAGGAGCCGCGAGAAGAGGACGAGCGGCGCCTCTGGCAGCTTCGGCGTGACGAGGTACCAGTGGCCCAGGATCATCGCCGCCCAGACCCCGCCGGTGGCGGCCGCCAGCACGACGAGCTGGATGAGGAGCAGGAGCGCGCCGACCGGCGTGCCGCCCCAATCGAGGGCGCCGAAAGCGAGCGCCGCGGTGGCGGCGATGGACCCGGCCGCGCCGACGAGGACGCCTCGACCGCCGCGCCCGACGGCGAACGCCATGGCGACGGCCAGGATCGTGAAGAGGGCGAGCGCAAGGCGCCGTGGCGACCCCCAGTCCGATGCGGGCAGGACCCCGTCCGAAAGCCATGCCAGGGCCCCGAACGCGGCCGCGGTCAAGGCGGTGAACCCGAGGTAGCCCGTCGTCGCCTGGCTGCGGAGCCGCAGCACCACCACCGCCCCGAACGCACCGGCGGCGACGCCGCTGAGGATGGTCCAGTTGATGAACGCCAGGTTCTCGGCGATCTGATCGGCGGGCACGTCCGCGAGTGTATCCGGGTCGCGGTCGCGGCCCTATCGCGCCGCCTTTCGCTCGCAGCGAAACATCTGCGGCTACGCCAGCGATAGACGGTCATGGGAGCCCGCTCAGGGGCCCCGCCGTGGCGGAGTTGTGAACGACGGGCGGCGCGCTCTCGGATCGCGCCGACTTCGCGCGGCGATCGCCGGTCCCTGTGGGCCGCATTGGCCAGGAGTTTCGCTGGCAGCGAAATCTCGGCGATCAGGCCGTGCCGAGCGTCGGAGCGACTCGGGGTCCGGTGCCGCGGGGCCCAGGGTCGCTACGATGGCCGCCGGAGGTGCCTCATGGCGTTCGGTCGCGACTGCGTCATCACCTGGTACGGCCACTCGTGCGTCGAGGTCCGCACGGCCGGGGGCAGGACGATCCTGTTCGACCCGTGGTTCACGAACCCCGTCAGCCCACGCTCGCCCGATGAGGTCGACCGTTGCGACCTGATGCTCCTGTCCCACGGCCACGACGACCACCTGGGCAACGCCCTCCAGGTCGGGTCCCGGACGCGACCGGAGTGGCCGGCGATCCATGAGCTGCAGCTGTGGCTGAGCCGCAACTATGCCGGGGCGGACAAGGTCATCGGCATGAACAAGGGCGGGACGGTGACAGCTGCCGGGATGCGGGTCACGATGACCCGGGCCGATCACTCCGCCGGCGCCTGGAACGCGGGCGGCGAGACGACGTTGTACCTCGGCGAGCCGGCCGGCTTCGTCGTCGAGCTCGAGGACGGCACCCGCCTGTATCACGCCGGCGACACGAACGTCTTCAGCGACATGCGCCTCATCGCCGACCTGTATCGGCCGGACCTGGCGATGCTGCCGATCGGCGGCCACTACACGATGGGCCCGCGGGAGGCGGCGCTGGCCGTCGAGCTGCTCGGCGTGAAGCACGTCCTGCCGATCCACTACGGGACGTT
>Ga0247727_10020612_pt1 | contig 10057 bp, 12 predicted proteins | sample WisWelCaveWW1625_FD_202498 | JGI IMG/M metagenome (GOLD analysis project Ga0247727, IMG submission 202498) | Biofilm microbial communities from Wishing Well Cave, Virginia, United States - WW16-25 | ecosystem: Environmental > Aquatic > Deep subsurface > Groundwater > Cave microbial mat | place...
AAAACTACCGAAGAGTCACCGTTCGTTGGGATCGTTTTGCAGATTCCTACGAGGCATTTATTGAGTTGGCATGTATTTTGATCTGTTTGAAGAGGTTATGAGATGACTTCTAGTGTACACGGGATTATCTGATATATATGGAACGAAAGAATACGAAAAGACGCCGGAAATAACCAAAGATTTTGCCACAGCTTTGGTGAAAGCGAATATTCGCCTCGTGGGATTGGATATGCTTAACCCCGATATCGAAGAATCATTTCCCATACACAAAATACTTCTGTCCGAAGAAGTTCTTATCATAGAAAATTTAACAAATCTTACGTCTTTAGTCGGTATAAAAAATTTTGATGTGTTTGCATTCCCCATGAAGCTTCACGCAGAAGCAGCTCCTGTGCGCGTTATTGCACGCATCCAATAATTTTTATTGTTATTTAATATCGTTATCATGTTCTAGAACAAGATAACATATTCATAGTATTAGACCTGTATATGTATTCGTGTTATTCTTCGGGCTGCAATGAGTGACGTTGACGAAATCAAATCCAGACTCAATATTGTCGATACTATTGGCAAGATCCTGAAGCTCAAAAAAGCAGGCCGTAATTTCAAAGGTCTCTGTCCGTTTCACTCTGAGAAAACCCCTTCGTTTATCGTTTCGCCTGACCGGCAGACATTTCACTGTTTCGGCTGCGGCAAGGGAGGGGATATTTTTTCGTTTATTACGGAGTATCATCATGTGGATTTTACTGAAGCGCTTGAAGATTTGGCGGCAACTGCTGGCGTCACATTGACCCGAAAATTTACAGACTCCAAAGAAGGAAGTCTCAGGCAAAAACTTTTGGAAGTGAATCATCTGGCGAGCGAATTTTACCAATATTTACTTATGACGCATGCGTTAGGGGAAAAAGGCAAGCTCTATCTTAAAAATAGGGGTATTTCAGACAAATCCATAAAGACATTTTCTTTGGGATATAGTGCAAATAGTTGGGATGGGCTCTACAAATTTTTACGTAAAAAGGGGTATGACGATGACGTCATGGAAAAAGCAGGGCTCGTGATTAAACAACGGGGGATTTACGATCGATTCCGAGGAAGGATTATGTTTACGCTGAAAGATCACCGGGGAAATGTGGTGGGATTTGCCGGGAGAGTACTCGATCCGGATGTGAAGGAGGCAAAATATATTAATACGTCAGAAACCCCTGTGTATAGTAAAAGCAATGTACTCTATGGTCTGGACGTAACAAAAGACGCAATCCAAAAATCTAACGAGGCGGTAATCATGGAGGGAGAGCTCGATGTTATTTCTTCTTTTCAAGCTGGGATTTCTAATGTCGTTGCGATAAAAGGCACGGCGCTTACAGAGGGTCATGTTCGACTGCTTCGAAGATTTACCGATCGATTAGCGTTTGCACTTGATAGCGACATGGCAGGAGACGCCGCTAGCCGCCGCGGCATTGAGATAGCTGACGGCATGGGTATGGATATGCGCGTAGTTAGCCTTCCCTCGGGCAAAGATCCGGATGAGGCAGCTAGGGAAAATGCTGGACTTTTTAAAAAAGCAATCAAAGACGCGGTGCCGGTGTATGATTACTTTATTTTTTCAGCTCTAGCCAGATTTGATGTAGCGACTGCTTACGGTAAGAAAAAAATTAGCGAAGAACTGTTGCCGGTTCTAGCCAAAATCGATAATCCCATTGTCCAAAACCATTACGTCAAGAAACTAGCAACCACGATTGGGACCTCAGAAGACGCCATCGCCCAAAGTTTGCAAAGAAATCAAAAAAGCGCAGGATACAAAGAGTCGCGTGAACCCTCGCCCGATGCTGTCGTTTCCACTCGGCCAGAGAAGTTGGAGGTGTACATCCTGGCGCTATTGCTTCAGGGAAAAACCGTGGAGTTGTTTGAAGATTTGCAGGAAGGAAATCTTCTGCCGGAATTTTCCCATCCTACGGTACATAAAATTATGGATGCACTTGTGAGCTATCTTGCTCATTCTCGAGTATTCCTTATTAAAGACTTTGGCGACGGACTTCCCCCAGAGCTCACGCCTACTCTAGACGAAGCATTTTTGTGGGATCTTGCGGATATTGTCGCAAGTGAGGAGTCTTTTATTCGGGAGTGGCAGCGCGCCCTTGCCGAGTTTCGAAAGACCTTCACACGACGAAAAATGTATGAACTCACCCTCCGAACGGGTGAAACCGATATTTCTCCTTCTCAGACGGATGATATCAAAAAACAATTAAAGGGACTAGCTGATACGCTCAGAAGTCTGGAAAAATCAAGCTAAATTTGGTATACTTCCTGTACAAGCGAAGTCGTCGGCTCCGGTAAACACCGGAACTGGGACTCTCGGTACCACAATGGCAAAAAAACCTTCAGTTGTTGCGACAGTCGCTGACCTTCTCAAAGAAGGAAAAGCCAATGGATTTGTAACTCAGGATGACATCCTCGTATTATTTCCCAAGCCGGAAGATCGCATTAAAGATCTCGATCAATTATGCGACAAGCTTATCAGAGCAGGCATTGATATTTTTGAAACTACTTCAGCGGACTCAGAACGCGAAGCCAGTAAAAGTATCCAGGATTTAGAAAAGGAAATAGAGGCTTTGGCGCGTGCTACAAGTGAAGGCGTGTCGGATCCGGTACGCATGTATCTTAAGGAGATAGGGCGTATTCCCCTTCTGACGTTTGCCGATGAAATCATGCTAGCCAAGCGCTACGAAAAAGGCGACCGCAAAGCCAAAAAGAAGCTTATTGAATCCAATCTTCGTCTGGTTGTTTCCATTGCCAAAAAATACATTGGCCGTGGCATGAGTCTTTTGGATTTGATTCAAGAAGGAAATCAAGGGCTTATCAGGGCTGTAGAAAAGTACGACTGGCGAAAAGGATTTAAATTTTCGACATACGCTACATGGTGGATTCGTCAGGCAATTACCAGAGCCATAGCAGATCAAGCCAGAACCATACGTATTCCCGTTCACATGGTCGAAACCATAAACCGTTTTGTCCGCGCTTCCCGCAGGCTCATGCAGGATTTGGGTCGCGAGCCCACTCCAGAGGAAATTGCAAAAGTCATGGAAGTCGATGTCACCAAAGTCCGGGAGATTATGAAAGTTTCCCAGGAGCCAACGAGCCTGGAAACGCCAGTTGGCGATGAGGAAGACAGCCATCTTGGCGATTTTATTTCCGACCCAGGACCTACGCCGTATGAGCAGACGAGTCGGCAACTGCTCAAAGAGCACATGGAAGAAGTCTTGACGACTCTTTCCGATCGCGAGAAAAAAGTTCTTATTCTTCGATTTGGTTTGGAAGATGGTCGCCCTAGAACGCTCGAAGAGGTGGGCGCGCAATTTGGCGTCACCCGCGAGCGCATCAGACAGATTGAAGCAAAAGCCCTTCGCAAGCTTCGCCATCCCAGCAGAAGCAAAAAATTAAAAGACTACCTAGAATAATGATTGCAACACTAGCTGGCGGGTGTTTTTGGTGTACCGAGGCGATTTTTCGGCGACTCAAAGGAGTGGAAAAAGTGACACCTGGCTATTCCGATCACGTAGAAGCAATTCAATTCACGTTTGACCAAAAAATTATTCCATACGAAAAACTTCTGGAAATATTTTTCCATCTTCATGATCCGACGAGAATACAACAACCAGGCACACTTGATACAGGTCCAGAGTATCGTTCGGCCATTTTCTATCACGATGAGGCACAAAAGAAAGTGGCACTAAAGATGAAAAGTGAAATTCCGAAAGCAATAACGGAAATTGTGCCATTTATGACGTTTTACCCGGCAGATGAATCTCATAGAGAGTATTACGAAAAAAATTCCTATCAACCGTATTGTCAGGTGATTATTGACCCCAAGATTCAAAAACTTATGAGCGAATATCGCGCGGATGTAAAGCCGGAGTATGTTTAAAAAAATTTCCCTTGGGATAGCGCTTCTTGTTCTTGGCGTAATTGTCGGGTTATGTTTTCTTTTTTTGTTGGGCCAATCTCCTATCCGCAGGCCTCAGATAGTTGGATTTATGCCGTATTGGCTATTGGATAAAGCGGACCGTAACTACCGGCCATTTTTTACCACACTTACGTATTTTGGGTTAGCGGTGGATGTCGACGGTAAGCCAATATATTTAGTTAATCCGCAAGAAGAAGAGCCAGGGTGGACTGCGCTTAAAAACGGCAGATTTGACGCGCAACATCTCAACGCATCGCTTCTGGTCCATAGCGCAGATGAAGACAAAATCGCGATACTTATTCAAAAGCCCGAAGAAGCAGCCCACGCGCTGATCACAGAAGTAGCGCCGATTATGAAAAAATATGGATTTAGTGATCTTAATTTGGATATTGAAAGTTTTTTACCGGCCTCCGATAGTGCGCGAGCAAACTATACGCTGTTTGCCCGGACAGTGGCAGAAGAAGTGCGAAAATCCCAACTTGGTTCTGTGACCATTGAGATTCCACCCATTGCTTTGGTTCGTAAATTTCTTATAGACCCAGTGGCTATTGGCCAGATTGCCGATTATGTGGTGATGATGACCTACGATTATCATTATTCCGGATCGCTTCTTGCCGGGCCGGTTGCCCCAATTGGCGGAGTGCCTAGCGTACGTGAATTTGATGTGGAGACGGCTATCATTGAAGCGGTAAAGGTAATTCCCAAAGAAAAACTCCTTTTAGGAATTCCGTTGTACGGGTATCAATGGGAGACTCTTGCGGCCGCTCAGGGCGCGGCGACTATTCCAGGCGGGGCTTCCATAGCGAGCACTCGAAGGATTGCCGAACTTCTTTCAACGTGTGCTACGTGTTCGGCTCAGATAGATTCGGTGTCCAAAGAGCCGTTTATTGTGGTTTCGCAAGGTGAGTATTTCCATCAAATTTTTTACGAAAACGAACAGTCGCTGCAGGAAAAAATTAGCCTTGCACAAAAATACGGGCTCGGAGGTGTTGCGCTATGGGCGTTGGGGTATGAAGACGACAGGATTCTCACGCCTCTCAAAAGCTATAAACAATCGTTCGAGTTTCGTCGTTGACGATAGCTGATTGACTTTGGACAAAATTCCAAACATTCGTATTGTTTTCATTATCAACTAACGCGATTTTTGCTGTGCCGCTGGTGACAAGAATTTTGACAATTGGGGCATCTACGCTGATGGTCGCATCTCCCGCAAGTTCGACAAGTGCATGGAGTGCGCGAATGGATGCATGTGTTTTGTAATCTATAACTCCTGCTGTATGCAAAAACATCAGCGAGTCGGGGATGAGGTTAACAAAGCTTATTTCTGCATCGTCACGCAAAGAGACAATTCCTAGATTGGCAAGCGTGATAGTAGCGGCTCCTCGTTTGGTAGCAATAGATTCGCCATGATGAATTATGCCGCCGGGAGTTGCTTCCTGGTAATCGTCTGCCTGCCGAGTGAATTGCTCTACAACTCCAGTGGACTGTGAGAGCGTTGCGGTGATTGCCTGTGCTGGTGGTTGGAGTGTGAATGTGGATGGTTGAGGAGTAAATGAAGGGACACTTCGAATCTGAATATACCGAAATAGAAGAATACCAATGAGGCCCAAAAAAATAGTACCAACTCCTATGAGAAACCGCATAGGTTTTGATTATATCAGCGCTTCGGTCATTACGCTTTCATTTCGCCGCTACAAACTTTGCAGTAATTCTTGTGGGTGGCAGCTAAGTAGACTGCTGATATTCCGACGAGTACATAGACGAGCGTTACGAGTCCTGGCCAACTACCCAACAAGCTCTCAACAAGATCGTAGTTAAATAGACCGATGAGTCCCCAATTCAACCCCCCTACCCACAGAAGTATGTAGGCAACCTGATGCATTTTTTTCATTATTATCACCACCCTTCTAATCTCTATGATACAATGTGAGCCATGGATTACAAGGTGATCGAAAAGCGCCTTCAGGCGGCGCAATCGATTCTTCATGGGGATTCCGTCAACCGATCAACGTTTGATTCTCTCAAAACGCTTCTTTCTGGCATTCATCCGAAATTAGACCATGCGTTAGCTCAGGCAGGGAATGCGATCAAGCATATTGACCACATCCAAAAAAGCGATGTTATTGCACTTGTTGCCGAAGGGTTGCCAGAAACAACTCCAGAGGATAAAAAACGTAAAAAAGCGATTCTTCTTTTTATTAAATTGTGGAATGATTTGAAAAACGAGGTTGCTCGCGTGGAAAAAGAGTTTGCGAGCGATCCAGACACAAAGCATCACAGCAATGCGTGGGGGAAAATTTTTGGACTGGCAAAAGGACCACTTGGAGTCGTGACGCTTAAAGCGACCGAAGTTTCGGTGACCGTTCAAAATAATGGGTGCGGGATGCTCACCCCTCCGGCAATCAATGTTCCTGGACTTAGACTTCCAGGTTCTATCCCAAGTGGCGGAGAGGTGATAGTGAAAACGCCGCCGTTTTCGTTTACCGTTGATACAACGGACAAAAGATTTACGCCAGTTACTCTTATGGGTATGACATATGATTTTGGTGGAAGGCCTACGACGAGCGTGCTATTTGACGGGGAGGAGATTATTGGATTCAAGAGATTAATTCGCCTGGGAGATAGTCCCTCACATACGCTGGAAATCCACTGTTTGTAGTGTTTATCCTTGACGCAGTGTAGTGTATTTGGTTATTATAGATATATGAAGCGACGAGGAGGACCAGCCAAAAAACGCCCGCTTTGGAAATTATTGTTTGTTTCCATTTTCAGTTTTTTTATTCTGGTGTGTATTACGGCAATCGTTGTCTATGGTAATTTAGATTTTCGCGCGCAAGCTACAGGCAACGCGGCAATGTGTGAGAATCTTTGTCAAAGAATCTGTGTGCAAAGAAGTTCGTCGACAAACAGAATTCAAAATGATGACTGTAGTGCACGCTGTACACTGATGTGTACCCAATTTGCGAGTCGCTATCGTTCTTCACGTCCTAATACGACAAGCGTGACTATTACGCCGACTCCGTCTATTGCACCACCCTCTCAAGCGCAGACGCCATCCCCCACGACGGTTGTCAGTGGCACTGCCCCGCAAACCCCTTCAACAGAAGCATCAATTCATTGGCATGCGCTGGGCACACATGATGGATTGAATGTCCACGAACATGGAGATAAGCCGCCAGACTGGGCAGACTCGTTTAGTCAGAGGAGCTTTGGTCATCCTGTTATTTTTAGTGGAGATGAAGCGACTCCAAACGAAAATGCCCTAAAGCACCAAGCGTACAAAGGATTTTTTATGCGCGCCAGCGGAGTCGATATTTTTATTCGCTATCACTCTATGAGTGCCCCTACTGATCGATCCGGACCACTTCATAGTTATGAGGTCTACGCCAAAGATGGTAGCGGCAATATATCGTTTTGGCAGGGATGGATTTTTCATGGGTATCCGGAGCATCGGGATCAGCGCATGTCCCGCCACAATGAACAACCCGGGTTTGATTCTGTAAATGGCATTAATTGGCCGGGAAGAAGTCAGTTTATTATCGCGGGAGCTGACACAGTCGATTGGGAAAAGTTTCTCCGGTGTGAACAGTGGTATGGCCATGCCGGGCTTTGGTCATGGGATCTATCGATTACGATCTGTGGGGCAACGACGTATTATAGTGTGGACGAACATTTAGGAGACATTTACAACCAGTCGACGTGGCATCCAACGGGAAGCCTCGGTGGCAGCAGGAGACTGGAGGTTTCCCATTACGGTCCGACCAATCCAAGGGTCGGAGGAGCAAATCTTCCTTTTGACAAATGGTTTTGCGTAAAGAAATTACCAAATGAAACTCGCTCTTCAGGAAGGACACCGACATGGGATGTCGGTGTCGCCGTATCCGGGCCGACAGCATGCCAGAACGGGTGGCTCCCTCAGTATGTTGCAAGCACCTTCCCCAAAGTCGGTGTGTATTTTGAAACAGGCAATACAGCAGAAAAGTCATTCCCAGTGCCAGGAGTTACCATTCCAAATTAAACGTAGCTAGCCAAGACGACTCCCATAGCCATGAGGGTAACGAGATAGTAGCCGTTGTTGAGCGCCCATAATTTCATACTCTTTTTTTCCCAGAGAACAGATCCAAAGGTGACGGGTGCCACAAACCCCAGCCAATTCCAAAATCCCACACTTACGCCCGCCGATGAACCGCTCACCTGCATGTAGGTCGAGGTAAATACCAACGCGTGCGCAAGAACATAGGCCATGATCAGAGAGCCAACAAACATAAGTCCGTAGGACTTTCCCATATCTTTCTTGTCAGATTCCATTTTCTCTTTCGTGAGGCCCATTTCCTTCATCCAGGCTTTCCCAAACAGAGGGCCATACCAAAGGTACCCCAATATCATACTCAGAACTGCTGTACCAAACACAGCTGCATAATTTACCGGAACGACGACATCATTCATAATTATTCCTCCTACTATTGAGTATATATCACCCAAAACATATTACAAGATATACTCAATGTATGGAATTATTTTTCAATAGTGTTGAAATGGTGTATTTGTTTTTTCGCGATATTGTGTTTTGGCTATCTGTCCGTAAACATTTCCAAAATGATCCACCCGGCTATGAGCCGGAGAAATTCGAAAAAGTATTACAAAGCATACAACCAACGCTTATTCATGAAACGGGTACACACTGGAAAATGCGCGATACACATATATTTCTTCTGCATCCATTTGATCCCACTAAGCCATCTATTACGTTTCATCATGGAGCAGGGCAAATCAATCATATGTTGCCAGCGACGTTTATTTTAGGAAAAAAAATAATGGATTCGTGCAATGTGTTTGTCATAAAAGCACAAAAACACACCTCAACGTATGAATATTTAACGGAAGCAGTAGATTCATTTTTACATCAGCAACAAACATTTGCCGGATCGGTTTTAGCCACAGAAGATATAGTAAAGTATCACAAAAAATATTCAAAAAAACCGATCATCGTAAGCGGTGTGTCCATGGGAGGCATTGTCGCCTCTCTTCACGCATGGATTTTTGGTACTGGAGATTTTTATGTCCCAATCACTGCATATCCAAATGTTGGAGAAATATTTTTAGGTCAGTCATATCGGTTTGCTATTTCGCAGTGGGACAAAAAGAGAACGATTCAATCTTATCTTGATAGCTATCGAATTGATAAGATTCCACGATCATTGTCTAAGCATGTTTTTCCAGTCTTGGGGAGATTCGATCGGATTGTGCCGTTTGACAAAGCAGATAAGTTTTGGAAAACACAGGGGATTACGGCCAAAGTTTTTCCCTACGGCCACTTCACGAGCATCATCGCCAGATCTGAAATCCGCAAGATGTTGCTTTCATGTCTTTAACTGTTTTACTTTACATTATGGGGTATAATAAAAATATGAAGAGTATGTCGCTGCTGTTTGCAGGAATTTTACTTCTTTTTCCTGTTCCTTCGGTGTATGCATCCATTAGAAATGAGGTTCACGCCAGTAGTACAGGCGGGAATTCGAGTGTCCGCGTGCAAGTTAACAATCAAGTAAATACCGGCAACAGTACCACGACTACGACGACAACTGGTAAAACAAATGTGGAGATTCATCAGACAGGAGACGGAACATCGTCGGTGAGCGTTGATGGGAAAGAGTGGAAACTTGAGGGGCCAGGGGATATATCGGAGAGTGTAGGGTCAGAAGAGTCGGCAACACCAACACCTGATGGATCCCCATCTGCGACACCCACGCCAACAGATAGTGAGCAAGAGACGCAAGGATTTGTAGAAGCTTTGAAAGAAAACCTTGAAAATTTCAAAGAAGCGCTTCAAAACCTCATGTCATTATTTTTTGGCGAGAAATAATAGGAATAGGTTGGTGGTATTCTCCAAACACCAATGATATAATATCCAAGTTTACATATGTACATTCCCCTGCTTGTCTCTCGTAGTCCCGAGCTTGTCGAGGGACGAAGTGGGATAGCTCGAGAAAGGCGCATATAAAAACAGAAAATTTAAAAATTTAATAGATCCCCTGTAGCTCAACGGTAGAGCGCCTCGCTGTTAACGAGGATGTTAGAGGTTCGAGTCCTCTCGGG
>Ga0247727_10020613_pt1 | contig 10055 bp, 11 predicted proteins | sample WisWelCaveWW1625_FD_202498 | JGI IMG/M metagenome (GOLD analysis project Ga0247727, IMG submission 202498) | Biofilm microbial communities from Wishing Well Cave, Virginia, United States - WW16-25 | ecosystem: Environmental > Aquatic > Deep subsurface > Groundwater > Cave microbial mat | place...
GGTGATCGTGGAGCCTACGAGCGGAAACACGGGCATAGGCCTGGCGATCGTCGGCCGCGTGAAAGGCTACAAGGTCATTCTCGCGATGCCGGAAGGCACGAGTCAGGAACGCGTCCAGATCCTGCAAAGTTTCGGCGCGGAGGTGGTCCTCACTCCCGCGAAGGACGGCATGGTCGGAGCGGTGGAAAAGGCCCGCGAGGTCGTGGCCAGCCTAAAGGACGCTTTCATGCCCCAGCAGTTCATGAATCCGGACAACCCCGCGATGCACCGGAAAACGACCGCGAAAGAAATTTTGAAGGATACGGATGGGAAGATCGACGCGTTCGTCGCGGGCGTCGGCACCGGCGGGACTCTCACGGGAGTCGGGGAAGTGCTGAAAAAACATGACCCAAAGATCCGAGTGGTCGCGGTAGAGCCTAAGACGTCCGCCGTGCTTTCGGGCGGCCGCCCCGGCCCCCACATGATCCAGGGCATCGGCGCCGGTTTCGTGCCGGAAGTCTTGAACCGCGGGGTGATCGACGAGATCATCGCGGTGGACGATCAGGAATCGTATCAGATGGCCAAACGCCTCTCCCGCGAGGAGGGGATATTCGCGGGGCTTTCTTGCGGAGCCGCCTGTGTCGGCGCGCTTAAAGTAGCGAAACAATTAGGCGCTTCAAAAACGGTCGTGGTGATATTCCCGGATTCCGGGGAGCGTTATTTGAGCATGGAGCCGTATTTCAACCTGTGAGTGACGAAAAATTTATGATCAAAATTTTTCGTCAAATCATTTTTTACGCGTTTCTCATCGGTTTTTGGAAGCTTCTTTTTTTCCTGAAGCTGTGGCCGCCGTATCTTTTTCCATCGCCGGAACAGGTGTTGGAGACCTTGGCGGAAGGTTTCGGAAACAAGACTTTTCTGATCAGCATTGGAGTGAGCCTCCGTCGTCTCTTTGTCGGTTATGGGATCTCCGTTTGTTTCGGGACCCTGCTCGGGTTACTGATAGGCAAATACAAGGTCCTCGATGAGACGGTGGGCGGATTTTTCGTGGGACTGCAAACGCTGCCGAGTATTTGCTGGCTGCCATTGGCGATCCTATGGTTCGGTTTGAACGAGGGAGCCATCACATTCGTGGTCGTGATGGGTTCGCTCCTGTCCGTGGCTATCGCGACGGACGCCGGCGTGAAAAATATACAGCCGCTCTATCTGCGCGCGGGACGGAACATGGGCGCCGAGGGCAAGGACATGTTCTTGCACGTGGTCCTTCCGGCCGCATTTCCCTCGATCCTGATGGGCCTGAAACAGGGGTGGTCTTTCGCGTGGCGTTCGCTGATGGCCGGGGAGATTTTGTTCGTGAGCCTGGGTTTGGGGCATCTTCTGAACATGGGCCGCGAGCTCAACGACATGAGTCAGGTGATCGCGGTGATGATCGTGATCATCTTTATCGGCGTCGTGATGGATGGGTTGGTGTTCGGGATGGCGGAAAAAAAAGTGAGAAAAATTTGGGGACTGGACAGGAAGTGAAAAAACTCTTGGTCGGTTTGGCTGTATTGGCATTGGTTTTGGGAGTGGTTATCGGACCCGCCACTAAAGCGTCGGCGGGCCCAACGCGGATCAAGATCCGCGTTGGGCATTTTCCGAATATCACGCACGCGCAGGCCTTGATCGCGCATGCCACCGGGAAGCTTGAGGAGGCGTACGGTGAAAAGGCGCTCGTAGAATGGAAAGTATTCAACGCGGGGCCCTCGGCTGTGGAGGCCATATTCTCTGGTAATTTGGATATCGCTGTCATCGGTCCCAGTCCGGCGATAAATGCTTTTGTCAAATCGAACGGCGAGGCGGTGAGGGTCGTGGCAGGTTCCGCTTCCGGAGGCGCCGCCCTTGTGACGCGTGCGGACCTGAATATTCAGTCCGTCGAAGACTTTCATCGGAAGAAAATAGCTTCACCGCAATTGGGGAACACTCAGGACGTGGCTCTCCGCTCGTGGCTTCAAGGCAGCGGATTGAAATTAAAAGAAGTGGGGGGCGACGTCCGGGTCTTTCCTTTGTCCAACGCTGACCAGCAAACACTTTTTATTAAAAAAGAAATAGACGCAGCGTGGTCCGTGGAACCCTGGGTCTCACTGCTAGTTGAAAAAGCGGGCGGCAAAGTATTTCTCGAGGAATCGGACCTTTGGGCCGAGGGCAAGTATTCCACGGCGCTTATTTTGGCGCGCAGTAGGTTTTTGGAAGAGCATCCGGATCTCGTGAAGCGTTTCCTTCAAGTCCACGTGGATCTCACACAATGGATCCAGAAGAACCCCTCCGAGGCGAAAAAGATCGTCCAGTCCGAGATCAAGAAGGAATCCGGAAAGGAATTGCCGGATAAGATCCTGGATTCGGCGTTCTCGCGGATCCTTTTTACGTATGATCCTCTGGCTTCTTCCATCGTGGAACAAGCGAGGGCGGCGCACAAGGCCGGTTTTTTGAAGAGTGAGCCGGATCTTGGCGGACTTTTCGATCTTTCCCTCTTGGAAGAGATCTTGAAAGAAAGGAATCTGGAGGCCGATTGGACCCTGGATGTGCCTAAAATGGCCCCGACTCCTGAACTTGAAGCTGAGGCTAAAAAGTGATAGACTCGGAACTCTCTTCGAGAGCATAGTTTTTAATAACCCTAGGAAAATAAATGAGTTACATCAAGGGATTAAAATGCAGGGAATGCCATCGCGCGTATAAGGCGGAAGCCATTTACGTTTGCGAATTCTGCTTTGGGTCTCTGGAGGTCGATTATGACTATGACAAGATAAAGGAAGCGCTTTCCCGGGAGAAGATCGAGAAAGGACCCAAGAGCATTTGGCGTTACCGGGAGCTTCTTCCCATCGAAAAACAACCGACGGTGGGGTTCCACGCGGGGTTCACTCCTCTTTTCAAGGCGGACAATCTCGCCCGGAAGCTCGGGATGAAAGAGCTCTACATCAAGGATGACTCTGTTTGCCACCCAACTCTTTCTTTTAAAGACCGTGTGGTGGCGGTGGCCTTGACCCGCGCGAAGGAATTGGGTTTCAAGACCGTGGCTTGCGCGTCCACGGGGAATCTCGCCGGTTCCGTGAGCGCCCAGGCCGCTTGGGCGGGTCTCAATCGTTTTATTTTCATCCCGGCGGACCTTGAGGCCGGAAAAGTGGTCGGTTCCCTGACCTACGCGCCGAACCTCATCGCGGTGGAAGGCAATTATGACGATGTCAACAGGCTTTGCGCGGAGATAGCGGCGCGTTATCGCTGGGCTTTTGTGAATGTGAACATCCGTCCGTATTACGCCGAAGGTTCCAAGACCTACGGCTATGAGATCATGGAACAGCTGGGTTGGCGCACGCCGCGGCATGTCGTGGTGCCGGTCGCAAGCGGCTCGCTCTTGACAAAGATCTGGAAAGCGTTCAATGAGTTCAAGAAGTTAGGCCTCATCGATTCGGTGGATGCGAAGATGTACGCGGCCCAGGCGACAGGTTGCTCGCCCGTGATCACGGCGATGAGGGAACGCAGCGAGATCATCAAGCCCGTGAAGCCGAATACGATCGCGAAGTCGCTGGCGATCGGAAACCCCGCCGACGGGTTGTACGCGCTGGACGTCATCAAGGAAAGCCGCGGCTCGGGCGAATCCGTGACGGACCAGGAGATCATAGACGGCATTAAGCTCCTGGCCTGCACGGAAGGTATCTTCACGGAGACCGCGGGCGGCGTCACCGTCGCGGCGGTTAAAAAACTTATCGAGAACGGCGTTATCTCCAAGAACGAGAGCTGTGTCATCTGTATCACGGGGAACGGCCTAAAAACGCAGGAAGCCATCAGCGACCATATCGGAAAGCCCACCCGTATTAAGCCGACCGTGGATTCTTTTGAGAAGGCCATGAAGGATGAGACCAAGATCAATGAAGATGTTTGGGTAAGACGATAAATCAAGGAGGGCATCGAATGGCGGTCAAAGTCAGGATTCCAACTCCGTTGCAAAAACTCACGAACAATCAATCGGAAGTGCAGTGTGAAGCCAAGAACGTCGATGAGCTTCTCGCGGGCCTCGAAAAGCAATACCCGGGGATCAAAGAAAGACTTTGCGATGCCGAAGGCAAATTGCGGCGTTTCGTGAACGTCTACGTGAACGAGGAAGATATCCGCTTTTTGCAGGGCCAGGACACGGCGCTGAAGGCAGGCGACGACATCTCCATCATCCCTGCCATCGCCGGCGGAGCCTCCCATTCCAAAACACGAGTGACCCTGGTGTTTCCCCAAGGCCTTATCCAAGAACCCGTTGTTTTTACGATGGCAAAGAAATTTGACATCATACCCAATATCCGCAAGGCGCGCGTGACGGAGACTGTCGGCGAGATGACGCTCGAGCTGGAAGGCGAAGAGAAGGACCTGGAAAAAGGGATCAAATACCTTGAGTCGCGCGGCGTGAAAGTGGAGCCCGTGACCGGTGAAAGCGCTCTTTAGTTTTCTTTTACTCACAGCGCTGCCCGGAGCGGCTTTTTATGGCGGATATGTTTGCACGAAACGTTATTTCAGCTGGAAGCTCATCCCGTATCCATTCGAGCGCACTGGTATCGCTGTCGGCCTTGGTCTTTTTTTCTGGATGTTAGCTCTGATGATATTGGTCCTTAGAAAAACGAACAAAAAGGGGGTATTCCGATGAAAAAGATAGGATTTTTGTTGTCGGTCCTTGCGATAGTGATACTATTTTCGGCACCCAATGCTTTGGCGGAGGAAGCGGTTTCCGGAGGCATGATGAGAAAGATATCCGAAAAACAAGACAGGATCTTAGAGGCGCTGGAAGAGATCAAGTCAGAGCTCAACGTCATCAAAATAAGGATCTCCAGCGGTTGAAATTCTCCACCCGCACCCTTTACGGTCTCAAAGCCGTGCTCGTCCTGGCCAGCCGTTTCGGCGAAGGGTCGCTCTCCGTGTCCCATATCGCGAAAAAAGAGGGGATATCGGTGTCGTATCTTGAGCAGATCCTGAACGCGCTCAAGAAAAAAGGCCTTGTGAAAAGCGTGCGCGGCCCCCAGGGCGGGTATGTTCTTTCAGAGAAACCTTCTGAAATCAGCCTGGAGAAGCTCTTCTACGCGCTGGAAGCGAAACCTTTCTATGAAAAAACCCAGCCCACCCAGGACGGGGACGAGGTGGCCATCGGAAACGCCATTTTTTGGCATAAATTCGCCACCAGCATCGAAAAAGGACTTTCCCAGGTCACCCTAAAAGAGCTTTTGGACGAGGCCCGGCGCGTCAAAAAGGGAAAACTTCGCACCACAGCCCCCACATTCCACATTTAAAGAAGGCATGTTACAATGAGTCGCTCTAGCGGCATGAGCCCGGCGTGCAGACCAAGAAAAGCCTGAGGCAGGAGATGAGATCGAGGCTGGAAACGCTTAGCCCCGATGAAAGGCACCAAAAAAGCCTGCGGATCGAAGAAAAACTTTTCAAGCTCGGCGCCTTCAGAAAAGCCCGAACGGTGTGCTTCTATGTCGGAACGGACACGGAGGTCGACACCGTCCCCATGATCGAAAGGACGATTACGATGGGGAAACGGGTGCTCCTGCCGCGGGTTAACTTGGAAAATAAAGAACTAAAACTCTTTGAGATCAAGGACGTTCGCGCTCAGCTTCTGCCGGGTTCTCTTGGGATCTTAGAACCTGACCCGGCCAAAGCCAAGGCGGCTTCCCAAAACGACATCGAATGTGTGATCGTGCCGGGATTGGCGTTCGACGCCGCGCGAAGGCGATTGGGGCGCGGCGCCGGGTTTTATGACCGGTTCTTGGCGCAGCTTCCCGCGAATATTTTCAAAGTCGCTTTGGCGTTCTCCTTCCAGGTTTTCCCTGAGATCCCTCATGAAGCGCATGACCAGACATTAGACGAAGTGCTGACGGAAGAATAAGAGAAAGGCATTTCCATGGACCCGAACATGATATTTCTTTTGGTCTTAGGCTCCGCGGCCGTGGCAGGCACCGCGTTCGGCCTAGGCTATTTCCTGCGCAAACGTTACGCTGAACGCCTCATCCGCACCGCTGAATCCAAGGCGCGGGAGATCCTCGTCACGGCCAAGCGCGAATCCGAAGATACTCTGAAGCGGTCTGAACGCGAGTCGAGGCAGTACCTTTCCAAAGCTCAAAGCGACTTCGAGGACCAGATCGCCCAGAAGAAACGCGACCTTGAAAACATGGAAAAAGTGCTGCGCCACCGCGAAGAGACGATGGAAAACAGGCTCGAGACGGCCGACAAGCGCGAGCGGGAAGCGCTTTACAAGCTCCAGGAAGCGGTCCAGAAGGAAAAGAACGTCCTGGAATTCGAATCGTCCCTGAACAAAATGATCGCGGAAGAACGCGACCTGCTGCAAAGGATCTCAAAGCTCGACCCTGAAGAGGCCAAAACACAGCTTTTGAAACGGATGGAGATAGAGATCCGCCGTGACGCGAGCCGGCTGATCGAGCAAGTCGAGAGCGAAGCGAAGGAGACCGCGGACCAGAAGGCGAACCGTTTGATCAGTTTGGCCATCATGCGGAACGCCGGGGCGTACACCACCGAATCCACGGTCACCGTGGTCCATCTGCCGAACGAGGAAATGAAAGGGCGCATCATCGGAAAGGACGGGCGTAATATCAAGACATTCGAGACGCTCACCGGCGTGGACCTCATCATCGACGACACGCCGCAGGTGGTGACGCTGTCCGCGTTCGACGGGGTGAGACGCGAGATCTCGCGTCTGGCGATGGAAGAACTCATCCAGGACGGCCGCATACAGCCCGCGCGCATCGAGGAAGTGGTCCAAAAAACAAAACGCGGGATGGAATCCATCCTCAAAGAGACCGGCGAAAAGGCGCTGGTGGACTCCAATCTCACGAACATGCATCCCGAGCTAGTGAAGCTCCTGGGGAGGCTCAAATTCCGTACAAGCTACGGCCAAAATGTCTTGAACCATTCCGTCGAGGTTGCATTGATGATGGGTTCGATCGCGAGTGAAATGGGATTGGATCCGACGCTCGCGCGCCGCGCGGGCCTCCTGCATGATATCGGAAAGGCCGTGTCGAGCGAAGTGGAGGGGCCGCATGCCCTGATCGGCGGGGAGTTTTGCCGGCGTTACGGCGAACATCCCGATGTCGTGCACGGCGTCGAGGCGCATCACGAGGACATTGAAATGAAGTCCGTTTGGCCGATGCTGGTGCAGGGCGCCGATTCCATCAGCGCCGCGCGTCCCGGAGCGCGCCGTGAGAGCATCGAAAACTATTTGAAACGCGTGACCCGGCTCGAGGAGATCGCCGACAAACATCCCGGCGTCGAGAAAGCTTATGTGATCCAGGGCGGACGTGAAGTAAGGGTCGTCGTGAGGCCCGACCGCGTGCCGGAAGACTGTATGAGCGCTCTGGCGCGGGAGATCTCAAAAAAAATAGAGGCGGACCTCGATTATCCCGGGCAGATCAAGGTGATCATCATCCGCGAAAGCCGCGTGGAAGACTTCGCGAAGTGAAGATCCTCGCCATCGGAGACACCTACGGTGAGCCCGGTCGAAAAGCGATCGAGCTTTTTGTCAACAACATGAAACGCGCGGGCGAGGTGGATTTCGTCGTGTGCAACGCCGAGAACGCCGCCAATGGTTCGGGTATCACGGAGAATATCGCGAAAGAGCTTTTTCAGGCCGGCTGTGACGTCCTCACCTGCGGGGACCACGCATTCGACCATAAAAAAGAGATCGAGGAGTTCTTTAAGAAAGAACCCAAGATCCTGAGGCCCTCCAATTTTCCAAAAGTGCTACCCGGAGCGGGTTCCTGCGTCGTGGAATGCAAGGGCCACAAGATAGGGGTTATCCACACCGCGGGACAGGTTTTCATGCGTTATCATTTCGCGTCCCCGTTTCTCTCGGTCGACGAGGAACTGGAAAAAATAAAAAAACAAGGCGTCAAAATGGTCCTGGTCGACATGCATGCCGAAGCGACGAGTGAAAAATCGGCTATCTCCTGGTATCTCGACGGCCGTGTATCCGCCGTGGTCGGCACGCACACGCATGTCCAAACGGCCGATGAGCGCGTCACCGCCAAAGGCACGGCTTGCCTCACAGATCTGGGGATGACGGGTCCGTATGATTCGGTGATCGGCGCGGAAAAAGAACCCATTCTTCAAAAGTTCCTGACACAGGTGAATGTGCGAAAAGAGGTTGCGAAGAACGATGTGAAACTTTGCGGCGCTATCATCACAGTGGATGAGTACAGCGGAAAAGCCGTGTCGATAGAACGGATACAAAAGAAAGTTTCCTGATGGTCCTTAAATACGTCCTCGAAAAAGAAACGTTCTCTGCCGAGAGAAAGATCCTTTCCGTATCCGAGATCACTCGGAGTATCCGCTCCGTCCTAGAGAGCGGTTTCACCCAACTCTGGGTGGAAGGCGAGATCAGTAATTTCAAATCCCATACATCCGGCCACATGTATTTTTCGCTCAAGGACGAAGAGGCCCAGATCAATTGCGTGATGTTCCATCGCGACAACCAGTCGCTCGCTTTCGAGTTGAAGGACGGCGTGCAGGTCGTTTGTTTCGGCCGTATCAGCGTTTATCCGCCGCGCGGGCAGTACCAGCTTTATGCCCAGCGCATGGAACCCAAAGGCATCGGTGCGCTGCAGCTTAAATTTCAAGAGCTCAAAGAAAAGCTCCGTAAAGAAGGACTATTTGAGGAGGCGCGGAAAAGACCCCTCCCGTTCCTTCCAAAAAAGGTCGCGGTGGTGACGTCTGTCGACGGCGCCGCGCTGCGCGATATTTTACATGTCTTAGGCCGACGGTTCTCCACGGCGCATGTTTTGATCTATCCTGTTCCGGTGCAGGGGAACGGCGCCGCGCCCGCGATCACCGAGGCGATAGAACTTTTGAATTCCGAGAAAGCGGCGGATGTTCTGATCCTGGCCCGGGGCGGCGGAAGCCTTGAGGACCTATGGGCTTTCAATGAGGAAAGCGTGGCTCGAGCGATCTTCTTTTCGGAACTTCCGGTCATCTCCGCGGTGGGGCATGAGACGGATTTTACCATCGCGGATTTTGTGGCGGACCTGAGAGCTCCCACGCCGTCCGCCGCGGCGGAGATGGTCCTGCCGCGCCGAGAGGATCTTCTGGCGAGGATCGTCGAGCTTGGGTCAAGGGCGTCCCAGACTGTTTTAGATGAGATCCGTATTTGGAGAGAAACTCTCGAAAATCTATTGGGATCAAAGGCGTTGCGGGAGCCTTTGTTCACGTTCGAGATGCGGGCGCAAAAATTAGACGAGTTCGTAAAAAATCTTCGCCGTGAGCTCCAAGACCTGATCCTGGCTAAAAAAGAAGCCGCGTCGCATCTGGTCGGGAAATTGGAGGCTCTGGGGCCGCTTTCGACGCTGAAGAGAGGTTTCAGCGTTTCTTTAAAACTTCCCGAAGAACGGGTCCTTTCCAGTGTCCGGCATGTCCAGGCGGGGGACGAGGTCAAGACACGGCTAAAAGACGGCTTTTTTAGAAGCCGCGTAACGGAGGTGAGTGATGGGGGATGAAAAGAAAGAGGTGGAGTTTGAGACCGCTTTGAAGAAACTCGAGACGATCGTGGAGAATCTGGAGAACGGCGAATTATCTTTGGAGGCGGCGCTGAAGCAGTATGAGGAAGGCGTCAAAATGGCTGATATTTGCTCGAAGCGCCTGAGCGACGCTGAAAAGAAGGTTGAAGTGCTGATGAAGACCTCCGGAGGGAGGTTGAAAGCCGCGCCGTTTGAGGGCGGCGAGGACTCCAAGCCGAAAAAGAAAAAAGAGAGGTAACGTGTCATAATGACACTCCCTTATGAATATCCATCTCTACTTAGAAAAACAAGCGCGCAAGATCAACAAAGCGCTCGAGTCTTATCTTCCAAAGCCGCGCGAACATCCGGCGCATCTCAACCAAGCGATGCGTTACGCGGTGCTTTCCGGCGGAAAAAGGATGCGTCCTATTTTCGCGTTGGCGGCCTGCGACGCTGTCTTAGGACGCGAGAAAAACGTGATGCCGGCGGTTTTGGCGCTGGAACTCATACACAGCTATTCACTGGTGCATGACGACCTGCCCTGCATGGACAATGATC
>Ga0247727_10020614_pt1 | contig 10055 bp, 6 predicted proteins | sample WisWelCaveWW1625_FD_202498 | JGI IMG/M metagenome (GOLD analysis project Ga0247727, IMG submission 202498) | Biofilm microbial communities from Wishing Well Cave, Virginia, United States - WW16-25 | ecosystem: Environmental > Aquatic > Deep subsurface > Groundwater > Cave microbial mat | place...
TCGAGGTGCCCGGTTTAATCAAAAAAGAATTTCAACCTTTTTCGACAAAAGACGGATTTCATTTGCAGGACCTGCGCGGGGCGTTCGGCCTCGGCGCGCGCCTCAATCTGGGCTTTCTGAGTTTGCGGTATGACGTCGCCTGGCCGACGGATTTGAAAAACGTGAGCGGCCCGATCAAGATGTTTTCCATCGGAACTGACTTCTGATCTTGCTTTTTTAAAGGCCATCCCGATTTCTTAAAAAGCACAAAACCAGGTCGGGATAAAAGTTGCCTCCTTTCCTCCTCAAGACGAGCAGATGGATTTGTTGGTTGATCCATCTGCTCTTTTTTTGTGCTCCTTGAACGGAGAGAATCATCAAATCAAAAAAAATCCTGCCCTCCGGGTCCGACTGTCTTCTTTTGCGTATGTCGGATTTCAATCTTTCTTTATTCTTTCTGTTGCGTTATTTGATTTTTTTCCTATATTCTCGTTATGGATCGCCAGATTATCGCCTCTGGAAAAAGCTTGAAGGACCAACCCATGCAGCCACAAATCGCGGAAATTTGCCGGCGCACGGGGAAATTTCCGTTCGTTTTCATTAATAAGGCATTTATGACCATCGAAGAAAGCGCCTCGGCGTGGCATGAAACCAATGCGCCCGGAGATATATATCCAACGCTGCCGATAACCTTGAGTTCGACTTCCGGCAGAGTCAATCTCATTGGTGATTTCGATACGGGCGCGGCTCGAAATTTTGTCGACTATGATTTTTTAGTCATTCATCGCGATTAACCTGACCGTGTCGCCCTCATCGGCCGTGATATATTGTTGGAACTCAAGCCGAAAGTGCTGCTTGATTTTGATAACCAGCAAACCAAGATTTGGACTTCGGTTAAACCAGAGGCGGCTCACAAAAAAACCAACGCGAAGAAAAAACGCCCGCCGCGATCACGACGTCATGGTTGAGTTCGGTTATATCTTTTGACTCGCTGGCATTTTCGTTGCGGTTCCCTTTTCGTTGCCAAATTCAGGAAGCCCGATCATGCTGAAAAAAACAATCTTCCTCGTTTCTCTCGCCGCCAGTTTGTTGAGCCACACCCTTCTCGTTGCCCAATCCAACAAAGGCACGATTCGCGGCAAGATCACCGACAAGAAAAACGGTGAGGCGTTGCCCGGCGTGAATGTCGTGGTGAAAGGTACGGCGCGTGGCGCGGCAACTGATTTTGACGGCAAGTTTGCGATTCCCGAGCTGAATCCCGGCGATTATCAGCTCGACGTCAGCTTGATCGGCTACAAGCAAGTGCAGCGCACTGGCGTCAAAGTCACGGCAAGCGGAACCACCGAAGTCAATTTACAATTAGAAGAAACGGCGTTGGCGTTGGGGCAGGAAGTCGTCGTTATCGGCGAAAGGCCGCTCTTCAGTATTGATGAAACCACTACGCGCCGCGCGATATCGAGCGCAGAAATTCAAAATTCCGTCGTCGAAAATGTCACCGACGTTGTTGCCAATCAAGTCGGCGTGGTCGAAAGCGACAACGAGATTCACATTCGCGGCGGGCGCTCGTATGAAAATGCGTTTTTGCTCGACGGCGTTTCTGTGCAAGATCCGCTCTCCGGAACCGGCTTCGGCTTGCGGCTTTCCACCGAAGCCATCGAAGAAATCGAAGTGCTCACCGGCGGCTTCAACGCCGAGTTCGGCCAAGCGATGAGCGGCATCGTGAATGTGACGACGAAAGAAGGCGGCGAAAAATATCACGGCACGATTTCTTACAAGCGCGATCATTTTGGCAATTATAATCCGAATCGTTTTGTCATCGGCACGTTCAGCGACGCCAGTCGTTTTAGTTTTAATACCGATATTGCCGAATTTAGCATTCACGGCCCGGAGCCGTTGGCGAGTCATCTTCTCCCCGCTCTCGGCATTCGTCTGCCCGGAAAATTTTCGCTTTTCACCAATGTTTATGCGCTGATCAGCAATGATTTTACTAAACGCCGCGCCAATCAACTTTACTCTTCAACTTTTTACGGCGCGCGTTTCGCGCCGCGACAGGAGAATGATTATAACGGCCTTGCCAAACTCACGTGGCGAATCGATCCAACGCACAAACTGATTTTTTCTTTCAACGGCTCGGCGGCGCTTAATCAAAACACGCAATCGCTGCAAACCAATCTCGAATATGTGCCGGCCGGCCCCGGTTATCCGTACGAGTATCAGGAAAATTTGGATAATTTCAACACGTTTACGCATCTCAATAATCAGGCCTCGCTGGCGTGGACGCACACGCTCAACAGCCGCACGTTTTACGAGTTGAAATTGTCGCGTTATTTCGTCACGTTGCGCGCTGAGCCGAATGGCAAACTTTGGCCGGATTATCTCGAGCCGTTCGATTTTCCGCGCCCGCCGATTATCACGTATGTGGAAAATCCCGACGGCTCGATCACCGTGCCGCCGGACGGATTTTTTGACGCGGGCAACGGCCCGACGTGGCACGATCATTACGTCGAAGATTTCACGCTCAAAGCCGATGTGAGTTACAACCGCAGCCAGCGCCACGATTACAAAGCCGGCTTCGAGATGACGTATCGCGAAATGCAGCTCATCGACATTTACGCGCCGTGGTCCGGCCCGCTCGGTTTGAACAACGACATCTATCGCGTCTATCCGAATTACGGCGCGATGTATGCGCAGGACAAGATCACCTACGAAGGCATGATCGTCAATCTCGGCGCGCGTTTCGATTATTGGTTCCCCGGCAAATATGTGGAAGATGCCGTCGAGAATTTGAGCGTCGCGACGATCAATGAAGCGTCCCGGCAAAAATTTAATGATGAAACATACAATTTGTTTGGCCGCAGATGGAAAGGCCGGCTCAGTCCGCGCCTCGGCGTTTCATTTCCAGTGACGGATAATCAAATTTTGTTTTTTTCATACGGCCATTTTTCGAAATTGCCGCGCCCGCAATTTGTTTATGCCAAGCTCGGCGCCAACAACTCACGCTCGGCGTTTCAGCGCATCGGCAATCCGAATCTCAATCCCGAAACGACGGTGGCGTATGAAATCGGCGTGAAGCACAAATTCAGCGAAAACGACGCGCTTTCGATCTCGGCGTATTATCGCGATATTTTTGATTACGTCACCACGGTGAATGTGAGCGGCACCGGCCGTTTCATTCGCGAATCGTTCACGACGTATTTGAATTTGGATTACTCGCGCAGCCGCGGCATCGAAGCCGAGTATAAAAAACGCGCCGGCGATTTTCTCACCGGTTCCGTGACCGGAAGCTATTCGATTGCGACCGGCAAAAGCTCCTCGCCGGACGACGCGTATCTCGTCGCACGCGGCGTGTTGCCGGAACGCGCCATCACCGAAGATTTTCTGCTCTGGGATCGCCCGTGGCAGGCGAGTGTGAATCTGAATTTTTATGTTTCCCCGCAACGGAATTTGAAATTGTTCGGCCTGCGCCTGCCCAACAATTGGAATTTGAATCTGCGCTATTTCTCACAAGCCGGCAAACGCTACACGCCGCAATCTCTCACGGACAGTTTCACCAACAACGGCAAGCCGATTTACACCGACGACGTCGACGCCAACGAGCAGCCCGATGATCCGTACGGCAAAGTCGCCACCCGCTGGGAATGGATCAACGCGAATTTTGAAAAGTATTTTAAATTACGTGGAACAACGTTCACGTTGTTCGTCGAAGCTATTAATCTGCTCAATCGAAATAATTCAAACATCATCAACCCCATCACCGGCCGCGCGTACGAATTTGGCGATGCGACACCAACTGGTTGGAATGATCCGTTATATCCTGATGTTCAATCTCCCGCTTCGCCGTTTCCATTCAATCCCGCGCGATATTTGACGCCGAGAAATGTGCTGGTGGGGGTGCGGGTGAGGTTTTGAGAGAGTAGGGCGTTTTGGATAAACATTAGTTTAATTGCGCCCAATTGATATTTGGAGCAGATGGAAAACATTTACAAGTCCTAAACATTTTCGGAGAGAGGGAGATGGCGAAAGAAAAATATTTTTTAATATCTGAGCCTGATAGCTTCAAACAAAAGTTTGCTGATTATTATGTGCGTCGTTCTTTGTTGGATGCAAAAGATCGCTCTAAAGAGATTGGCAATTTGATGTTAGACGTTTATAAAGCCAAAGAAAAAGGTCATGAACAAATCACTGTTTTCATCGAATCTTCACAAGGTCAAGGAAATACGTGGTTTTTGGAAGATTTTTATAGACGCTTCCAAGACTATTGGAAAATGCAACACCAACAAATAGAATATAAAGTGATTCCTTTTAAATCATCATTTGGTAGAGAGAGCCAAAATCCTGTTGTTGTTGAAACTTTGCTGCCAAATTTTAGAAAAAGATTGCTTAAAAAACTTAGCATTCGATTTCAACTATTATCAACTAAAAGAAAGCTAACTTTTATAATTGGCTCAATACTACTTCTTCTTATAATAGCTCCTCTTTTTGAGTTATTTTTATACTGGTTTACTAGTAATCCCGCAAAGAGATCCTTTATAGAATTTTTGCAGAATATTTCAATCAGTGATTTTGTACAATTCATTGCCACTTCCATTGGGATAGGTACTTTTGTTGCTCTCGTTTTGAAAATTCTCGGAAAAATTTTATCTAGCCAGAACGACAGTCATCTTCTATCAGAAGATGAAAAAATAATGCTTAAAGATGCAGGACGATATACACCACTAAAAAAGGAATTGTTAAAAAGAGGTGAACATCTTCTTTTTGTCATTGACGCAGCAGATCGGCTTGATGACTTTAGTAAAGACTTCTTTATAAATATACTTGGCAAAAATTCAATAACCGGTAACAGGAAAAGTGTGTTGGTATTTCTGTTTTCAGATGAGTCTGAAATCCAAAAGCACCTTAAAAAACAAATAAGAAAAGCTTCTTCTAAAATGGAAAACCTCATTGAATATAAGCTTAAAAGGTTTTCGTTAGAAGAAATGAGGATGATATGCAAAAAATTTGGAATTAACGATTCATTAGCTGAAAGCTTTCCCAATATTAAAGCTTTGGTTAACCAAGAAAGACCAGAAGCTTACAATGAGCTTCAAATTGAATGGGAGGAAGTGCAAAATAGTAAAGGTTCAAACACCGAATTTACTGAAGTTGAGCTATTGGCATACCTCGCATTCAGCGGCCCTTCTTATGGCAGCGAGCATTGGTCAGAAGAGAAGATACAAGAAGTTTTCTCAAATGCTATTTTTGTAAAAGACCACTGCCAATTGAAAGGCTGGAAATCTTTTCAATCCGAAATTGCATTAGAAAAGCTTATTATAAAATTGAAAGATGAAAACTACAAGAAACTCTTTAAAAGATCTGAGGGGTATTACGTCCCTACTGATTTGCGTTTTGTTATAAAAGAATCGTTTCCAACCATAGACATTTGTTTAATTCATGATTTTTGGTTCCGATATTACTATTACAAATATCGCACAACAACAGGTGATGCCAATACCTTGCTGAATTTGGCTTTTTATCATTTTGAGCAAGAGATGGTAAGAATTTCCGACTTAATAAGTAGTATTGATAAAACAGTTCTAAATAATTTTATAAAGGAATATTTGGAGATTCATTCTCAACTAGCGACGAGCTTAATAGAAAATACTAGATTTAAGCAAGCCAAGCTTGTCCTAGAAAACTTTATTTCTACTTTACTATCATTGTTATCAACTAATTTCACAGTATCTCAAGAAATTGACAACTCTATTCAACAAGGTCTCGCGAAATGCTGGGAATACTTTTATTTAACCGGAAGTTCAATTATTTTGCAAAAACTTGAACCCTTAACAAAAGCTTTATATATTATTAAAAGCCCCTTTATCTCTAATGAAGTTAATCTTCTTGAGTGTTATACTGCATTTCTTCGTGGGGCTAATCCTAGTGATATTCTTAACAACCTTTCAAAAATAGATACTGAAAATTCAAAACTAAAGGACAGCCCTCTTTTCGAGCTTTTAAATTATCTTCAGTTAATGTTGCAAATTCGCACATCTTGTGGTTTTATAGATGAATGTGCCAAGGTTTTGTCTAGTGACGACTTACCCATCGTTCGTGAATCTGATCTGTCGATTTTTGAATTCAATTTGCGATTTTTAATCGCTGAACTATATAAAAGCTTGATGAATGAAGATAAAATCCTTGATTCGCTGGAAAATCTGTCAATACGTTGTTCGACGATGGTAGAAAAAAATAGCTCATATGGTTTAATAGATGAAGCATTTTATAGTTTGTATACGGCTCGAATACTGCACATTTTGATTGATTTTCTAACTTCGCAACAACACAATAAAACTTGCCCAGAAAAACGGCGCAGAGAAATTTTTGAATATGGTGATTCAGAATTATTTCCCAACAACATTGAACTAGGTTCAAATCCAGAGACAAAACAAATACTTTCGTATCATATTTCAAATTTAGTATTAGAAGGTAATTTGAAAATAACTATACCAAAAGTTTTTGACTGGATAAGGGAGAAATATGAAGAAGCCAAATTCCTTTTCCAACTTTTTGGTTTGGAAACAGCTTTAATCGAAGCACACTTCCATTATGGGTGTTTTTTGTGTGATTATTCTAATAATAGAATTGAGACTCCACATGAACCGTGGTGGGAAAAATGGCGAAAAGACGAATTTGAATCAGCTTTAACTTTACAAAATCAATTGGGTCTGCGTGTCAATTTGGCGGATATCCACCGAAAGATCTTTTTGACTTTTGATGAAGTCTCTCATTCAATTTATCTCAAAGATGAAATTTCAGATTTTTGCCGAGCTTTAAAAGAAAGTCATTTTCCACTAAATATCTATGCTAAATATCTTGACAAAAAAAGAATCATTTTCATAAATCATCCAACAAATAAGCAGGATTACGAAACTTCCACTGAAGCTGCACTAGAGTGGTTGGATATTTTAGCTAAACATTCATCTGAGATATCGAGCTCCAATTTTTCACATGGAAATTTGGAATTCGAAAAAGCTGACTGCTTAATTTTTCTCGCCCAAGATTACCGCCGCCTGAATAAATATGATGAAGCCTATCTATCTTTAGCTAATGCGAAATCGATTCTTAGTAAACTCAAAATTACGCCTCCTGCCGAACTCAAACTAGATACAATTAATGACTCAGATCTGTTACTCGCAGAGATCGAAATAGATATAAAAGATGATCAAAAAATTAAAACAAATGATTTAATTAAAAATTTTTTTCATCAAAACGAGTGGCAACTCTTGCCAAGATTTATTCATATCATTAATAAAAGACTTAGTGATGCAATAGATACGAAAAGCATGTCGAAGGATTTGGTACTCAAATGTATCGAACTAATTGAGCAGCATCACTACACATACTCTAGTCTCGCAGGTCCCATGCTTTATGCAGCGTTAAGTATCGCCGAATGGTATGTCTCAAACAAACAAGTTGATATTGAAGAGCCTCAACTTGAGCGTATCAAATGGGTTTTGCAAGTGAGTGAAAAGTCTGCTGAAAAAGATCCAAACCCAGAGCAATTGATTGAGCTTTGTGATGTCATGATTCAGTTAGATCCACTTGAACAAATTAATTATATGTTGAAACAAGATAATTGGTTAGCGATTAAGGCCGAAGGGGAGTACAGACAAAATTTAATGAAATATTATGAACGAAAAGGATATCGAGAAATTTTCAAAAACTACCTCGCTTTTTTTAAACGCCATTTGAGAGAAATGGTTTGGAAAGATTATCCACAAACTGAAATAAAGACACTTTTGAAAAAAGAAAAATATGAAGAATGTATTGGACTCATAGAAAAATGGCTTTCTCAAAGAGAGGCAATGCCAAGCTTGGTAACTTCCCAATGGGATAATTTAAGTGATGATCGCGTAGAAGTACATACTGATTTAATTGATGCATACGAGACTTTATACGAATGTTCTGAGGCAACTAAAGATGAGGAACGAAAGGATAGGACAATTAAGAAGCTCAATCAATTGTGTGAGTTCAATATACCAACTTTATTAAGAGCTGTACAACTTTCCCCCAAAATGTCTCCTCGACTCAAAGAAACAGTGGATTCGTTCTTACAATTGCATGAAGGAACTACTTTTCAGAAATAAACTAACTCTCGTGGAGAAATAAAAACTTGTTTTATTATGATAAAATGAACCTCAATTCCATCTCTCGGCGCGTTGGCATCGCCGCCATGATCATCTTGGTGTGCACCGGCATCGGCAGGTGCGGGAAGGTTCCGAGAGATAAATCTATGAACTTTTGAATTTGAGAGAGGATTACGATTCGATGATAGTGGTGTGGACAAACTATGAATAAAACCAAGCTGGCCTATTTTGAGCAAGAAGATGTTCTGCCTCTGGCGATTTCCGATGAGCCGGAAAGCGGCAGCATCGAACTCAGCCCGAATATTACCGCTGAACTAAATGACAAGGGCGAATTAATTGGCATTGAAATTTTGAACGCCAGCGCTTTTATTCGGGATTCGCTGTTGGAATCTGTACAGGCAAAAATGCTGCAATTTGCCAACGTTCAACCTGCTTGATTTTGATTGAATAATACGGAACTTTTCGCAAAAATTCAAGCCGGTGCAAGAAAAAATTGATATTTGTAAAATAATTTGATAGCTTCTTGTATCGCGCCACGGGGCAATTCAAATAAACAAAACGGAGATAAATGACCATGACAACCACAATGACGAAAAACTTGCCGAGTCGGGAAGAACGGGCGGAAATTGGGAAAAAAGCCCAAGCCATCTACGAGCCGCTGCGACTACAGTTGGAAAAAGATCATTGGGGAGAATACATAACGATTAACGTCGATAACGGCGATTATGCCATTGACCCGGATCATAAAGCGGCGCTCAAGAAGATGCGCGCGAAGTATCCCGGTGTTTTATTTTATGCCATTCGTATTGGCTATCGCGCCGTCTTTCACTTTCGCGGATTAGGCGCGACGGATGGGCAGCGCAGGGAGGGGAACAGGCAATCATGAATGGGAATATCGAAGAGGGCGTTTATCCTCGTATTCAGACGACCATCGTTACTTCGGCTGGAAACGTTGCCGAGAAAATGTTGGTCGACACCGGTTTTGACGGCGAGATCGCGCTACACTATGACGCCGCCGACCGTTTTGAGATTGAACTGGAAGAGTATTTAAAAATTGAATATGCGAGCGGCGAGAGCCATGACGAAATTTATGGCTACGGCAAAATTCTTTGGTTCGGCGAAATACGAGAAGTTGAAGTTATTTTCTCCAACGACGAGGAACCAGCCATCGGCACGCGCCTGCTCAACGGCTGCGTGATGACGATGAATTTCGTTGCCAATACGCTGACGATTGATAAACCACAGTCATGATAAAATCAAAATTATTGCTTATGACTTTCGTAAAAAGTAATCTTGTTTTGCGGTCAAGGGTTGGGGTTACGTTATTCGTCCTTGTTCTCATCATCACAACCGCAGTCCACGCCCAACTCATTCCCGAGCTGGGCAGCCAGCGCGCGGGAACGGCCGCCGCGCAATTTTTAAAAATCGGCGTAGGCGGGCGCGCGGTGGGCATGGGCGAGACATTCATCGCGGTAGCGAATGACGCGAGCGCACTGTATTGGAATCCGGCGGGCATGGCGCAATTCGAGGGCAACCAGCTCATTCTCTCGCACGTCGATTGGCCGGTGGAGATCAAGCACGAGTTCGTCGGTTATGTACATCATCTTTCTCCAACGAATGCGATTGGAGTGAGCTTCACGGCATTGCATACGGAAGACATGGAAGAGACGACGGAATTTGCGCCAACCGGCACGGGCAACTTTTTCACCTTCCGCGATATTGCCATCGGGCTCTCCTTCGCGCGCCGGATGACGGACAAATTCAGCTTCGGCACGACGGTCAAATATATTGAAGAGACGTTGGCCGAAGTCGAGATGCGCAGCGTGATGGTGGATCTGGGCATGTATTATTGGACGGGATTTCGCTCGACGCGTTTTGCCGTCGCCATCACGAATTTCGGACAGCAGCTCACGCCGAGCGGCTCACTCACGCGACGCGATGGCACGACGGTCA
>Ga0247727_10020615_pt1 | contig 10055 bp, 8 predicted proteins | sample WisWelCaveWW1625_FD_202498 | JGI IMG/M metagenome (GOLD analysis project Ga0247727, IMG submission 202498) | Biofilm microbial communities from Wishing Well Cave, Virginia, United States - WW16-25 | ecosystem: Environmental > Aquatic > Deep subsurface > Groundwater > Cave microbial mat | place...
TTTATAAAACTCACCATGCCACAAGTGTTGCATCTCTTCACACGTTGTCAGCAGCTCGTCCAATTTGCCTTCGGCCTCCACCCGGCCATCTTTTAGCACAATGATATGGTCGGCGCGGCGCAGGGCGGGGCGGCGGTGGGAGATGACCAGACAAGTGACGGATGACGAGTGAAAAGTGACGGGACGATCGGTTGGCCCAGCGAGCCTTTCCCACAGCAGTTTTTCCGTTTCCACATCCAAGGCGCTGGATAAATCATCAAACACCAACAGTTCCGGTTGGCGCATAAACATGCGGGCGGCGGCGGCGCGTTGCACCTGGCCACCGGAGAGGCGCACGCCGCGCGGGCCAACCATGGTGTCGAGGCCCGCGTCCATGGCAGTCACGTCCGATTCCAAAACGGCGGCGCGCAGGGCGGCGGGAAGGTCCACTTCGGATTCGGGCAGGCCCATCAGTAAATTGTCGCGGAGCGATTCGCTAAACAGGCGCGGCACTTGGGGCGTATAGGCAGCGCGGGGCGGGATGAGGAAGTTTGCTGGGTCATCTACCGGTTCATCATTCCATTGAATATCACCCGCTTGTTTGGGCAAGAGGCCGAGCAGGGCGCGGAGCAGGGTGGTTTTGCCAGAGCCGATGCGCCCGGTGATAACCACGAACTGGCCCCGGTTCAAGGTCAGGTTGATATTTTTAATTCCACGACCCGTATCCGGATGATGATAGGTGAGGCCGGTGATGTTGAGGGCATCGAGCTGATGGGCCGGTGTTTTGATGGTGGCGGGCAGAGGCGGAGCAGGGCGCGTGAGGTAGATCGGTGCGTGTTGGGCCATCGTCTCGGGCGGTGCGCCCTGCAACAGCACCGCCATCCGCTCAAACGATACACCGCATTGTTTGTAGCGCGCGAGCAGGATGCCGAGGAAATAAGTGAACTCCACCATGTAGGGGATAAAGTAAACGAACAGAGCAAAGTCGCCCACCGTAAAACGCCCCAGTGCCATGCTCTGCCCGGCGAACAACAGCACCAGCCCCAACCCGAGTTCGGCGGTGTTGCCGTAGGTGGCGTTCAGCGCTTCGTTGAACACCTGGTCTTTGAGGGTGTGGCGGCGGCGCTCGTCGTTGAATTTGCGGAAGTTGGCGACGACGGCTTCTTCGGCATTGGCGACTTGAATCGCCAGCGCCCCACTAAACATTTCGGCGATGGCGTTGGTGACTTGCCCGGTGGCGGCGCGGCTGGCGATCCGATATTTGCGAATGGATTGGTGGCCGAGCCGGGTAATGACCAGCACGCCCACAATGGGCAGGGCCACCAGAAATGTGATGGTGGCGTTGATGCTGGCCATCACCGCAACGATGAAAATCTGAAACAGGGCGATACCGATAAAATCGGCCAGCAGTTCAAACACATCTTCAATCTCATCCACATCATCGCGGAAGCGGCTGATGGCCTCGCCCGGCGAGACGTTGGGCGGCAAGGCCCGCGCGCCGGGCCGTTGAAAGACGCGCTCCAGCAAGTTGCGTTGCAGGAGCGAACCGGCGGTGAACATGACCGTCTCTGACGCAAAAACCCCGGCCACAAACAACCAATGGCGTACGACCAGTGAGATCACAAATAGTAGAACAACACTCCACAGGTTAACGGTCACCTGGGTCTCGCCGGTCAGCTGATTGAAGAACTCGCGCGTGAGCAGGCCGGGGATGGCTTGCATATAGTTGAGGGTGATCCATAACCCGCCTGCGAGGAGGTTCATCCAGGGTTGATAGGCGATGAGACGGGCAAAGAGGCGATAGGTTTTCATGCCAACACCTCTTCCATTCCCGTTTGCAACAAACGATAAAAGCGCGAAGTTGGATCGGCGGCGAGTTGGGCACGGGGGCCGTGTTCGCCAATGTGGCCATCCTCCAGAATCATAATCTCGTCGGCGCGTTGCACGGTGCCGAGGCGGTGGGCGACGATCAGGCCGGTGCGCCCTTCCAGCAGTTTGTTCACCGCGCGCTCGATGCGTTGCTCGGTGGCCGGGTCGAGGCGCGAGGAGGCTTCATCTAAAATGATCAGGCCCGGATTTTTTAGAAACACCCGGGCAAAGGCCAGCAGTTGCGCCTCGCCCGCCGAGAGGCCCTCACTACCGGTGGCAAGCCAGGTATCCAAGCCTTTGGGCAAAGCGTCGTACCAGGCCCATAGCCCAATCTCTTTCAATACACGCAAAATCTCGTCGTCGGAAACATGACGCTCAAAAAATGTGAGATTGTCGCGCACGGTGGCGCGAAAGAGTTGCACATCTTGCGTCACCACCCCCACGCGCTGGCGCAATTGCGCGAGGCGCGGTTCGCGCACATCAAACCCGTCGAGTCGAATCGCGCCGGAATTTGGATCGTAGAGGCGATAGAGCAAACGGGTAAGGGTGGTCTTGCCACTGCCCGTGCGGCCCAAGAGTCCCAGTACCTTGCCCGGTTGAAGTTGAAACGACAGGCCATGCAAGACTGCGCCGCGCTCCTCATATTCAAACCACACCTCATCGAACTCCACCGACGATGGCCCATGGGCGAAACGCGTGCCGGGGCCATCTTGAATTTTGCTCTGGGTGTTGTGGAGTGTTTGCAGGCGCAGGATACCGGCGGTGGCGCGTTGCAAATCCTGCGCCTGCCGGGTAAGTTGCTCCATGGGGATGCGGAGCATGTCGGTGTAGTAGAAAACGAGATAGACCGTGCCGAGCGTGAGCGCCTCGGCGTGGAAGAGATAGCTGCTGAGGATGAAACTTAGCCCGAGGCCCAGCGCAAACATGGAGCGAGTGCTGGCCGAGATGAGGGTACCCATAGGGCGACGCGCGGTGTGGAAGCGGCGACTCATAAAATGGGAGAGGCGCTGGATGACATAGCCCGCGCCGCCATTGGCGCGAATGTCCTCTGTGCCGGAGAGCCGTTCTTCGATAAAGCCAAACAGCCCGGCGCTGGCCTGCCGCGCCGCCAGCATAAACGGTGTCACGTAATGGCGCACCCGGTTGAGAACGACGAGCGTGATGAAGACAAACGTCGTCAGCGCGCCGCCGAGCCAAACACTTTCACGCCACATCAACACCACGATGCCGAGAAGCAACAGCCCGTTGCCCAAGACTTGAATCACAAACTGCGAAAAGAAATTGGAGAGCGCGTTCACATCACCGTCAATGCGCTCAATCATCTCGCCGGGCGTGTGCTGTTTGTGAAAGGACATGTCGAGTCGCAGGCAGTGCAAAGCGAGGTCGGCGCGCAGGGCGTTGGTGGCTGTCCAGGCCACGTCGGTGCTGACATAGGTGACGGCCACCGTCAGCGCCTGTTGGGCCAGCGCCCCGCCGATAAAAAGCAGAGCCGCCGAGGTGAGATTCGCTGGCGTGCCAGCGCCCTCGCCCATGGCCGCATCAATAACGAAGCGGATGATTTGCGGGTTAAACAACTGCACCCCGATGTGGGTAAGCAGTAAGACGGCCAACGTTGCCACCTTGTGCTTTTGCGGCGCGAGGTAGGTGGCGAGCAGATTCCAGTATTGGCGGAGAGGGAGATTCATATTTGCAACTTGGCTAACTTGGCTATGTTTGTGCGTATAATGTGGCCTGTCAAAATCATGGCTGGTCGGCGTCTGGTCGCCGATTGTACAAGATTACGCCGAGGCCCATTATGGATCTCAAAAACATTTTTCGTTTCGTTGCGCCCCAGGTGCGTGAAGCGGCGCTGAAAACGGCCGCCCGATTGGAGCAGTTGGGCATCCGACATGCCCTGGTGGGCGGCCTGGCCGTTGGCGCGCATGGCTATGTGCGCGCCACCACCGGTGTGGATTTTTTGGTGGGCGAGGAAGCCTTTGAACATCACGGCCTGATCGTCACCTTCAAAGCGGGGGTGCCCATTGAAATAGACGGCATCCGCATTGATTACTTGTCGTCCGCCACGCTCGGCCCACACATAGAGGCGGCGCTTGATCATCCGTCCATCAGCGAGGGCCTGCCCGTGGCTCCGATTGACGCGCTTATTTTTATGAAACTCAAAGCCAAACGGCGTCGAGATTTGTTGGATGTGGTTGAATTGATCCGGGCCGGTGCCGACTTGAAACAGGCGCGGGCTTACGTCAAACAATATGCGGATGAGTTGACTCCATTACTTGAAGAACTGGTGAAGGAAGCGCTGGCCGACTAAACCGGCTAAAGCCTCGAAAAAATTTCACCCGACTCTTTGGGCAACAAACCCATCAGCGCCCGCGCCAACGTGGATTTGCCAGAGCCGATGCGCCCGGTGATGACGGTGAACGAGCCGCGCTCCAGGGTCAGATTCACATTTTCGATGCCGCGCCCAGAGTCGCCGGGGTAATGATAGGTCAGCCCGCGCACGTCCAAACGATGCAGGCGATGAGCGTCGGTCTTGGCCAGAACCGGCAGGTCGGGCAGGGGGTGGCGCTCATACACCGGATGATGTTCCACCAACAAGCTGGGCGGCTCAGGGTGAATCAATTCCACCATGCGGTTGATGGACACTTCCTGTGTCTTATAGTCGCCGATGAAGGCACCGAGGTCAATCGGCACCCAGGTCGTAAACCACAAGTAACTGATGAACAGCGCAAAATCACCGATGGTGAATGTGCCCGCGGCGATGGCTTACCCGGCCAGCAACAGCATCACCCCAATGCCGAACGTCACCGTGCTGGCGTTGATTGAGTCGAGCAGACGACGAAAGATCTGCTCGCGCACTTCGGCGATGCGGCGGGCCTCGTTGAGGTGCGCGAAACGCGCGGCCACATCGTTTTCGGCGTCGGCGACTTTCACGGCCAGCACCGCGTCAAAGGCCTCGCCCAAAAAGCCCGTCACCGTGTCGGTGGCTTGCCCGCTGGCATGCGCGTATTGCAGGATGCGGCCCCACATGCGCCGGGCGAGAACGAGGATGAGGGTGAGCGGCAGAAAGATGACGAGGGTGATGGTGAGGTTGATGCGGGCCATGATGCCAATGGCGACGATGGCGGCCAGCATCTTGCCCGCTTGGTCGGGGAGCCAGGTGGGAAAGTCGCCCAGTTCGCCTACGTCGTTGCGGAGGCGGTTGATGGCCTCGCCCGGCGAGACCGGCAGGCTGTTGTCGGCGGGGCGGCGCAAGATGCTGACAAAAACGTTGCGACGCATCAACGCGCCCACCACGTAGCGAAACGTCCAGCCATACCACTCTGAGCCTAACGCCACGCCGATGCGGGCTACTTCTACGGCGACGACCAACGCGACGAGCGCCCACACGCCGATAGTGACGGGCGCGCGTTCGGTTAGCGTATCGAAAATAAACTTTTCTAGCAGGCCGGGCAAGACTTGCGCCGCGAACAATAGCAACGTGAAGAAGGTGTGCAGTGCAAAGACAACCGGTTGATAACGAATCAGGCCCCAGACGGCGGGCCAGGTTTTGAGTGTGGGTGAGAGGGCAGGGGGCGTCATGCCAAGGCCTCCATCAGGCCGGTTTGTAGCAGGCCGTAGAAACGTGAATGGGGATCATGCGCCAACGCCAGGCGCGGTCCAGCTTCAGCGACTCGGCCTTCGTCCAAAATCAAGATGTCATTGGCGCGTTGCACTGTTTGCAGGCGGTGGGCGATGATGAGGGCGGTGCGGTTGGCAAACAGCCGGTCAATCGCGCGCTCCAGCAAGTTCTCGGTGGCGGGGTCGAGGCGGGAGGAGGCCTCATCCAGAATCACCAGCCCAGGGTCTTTGAGAAAGACCCGGGTGAACGCCAGCAGTTGCGCTTCGCCCGCCGAAAGGCCCAGCCCGCCCGCGCCGAGGCGGGTGTTTAATCCGTCGGGCAAAGACACAGCCCATTCCCACAAACTCAGTTCTTTGAGGGCGCGCTCAAGTTGCTCATCACGGAGGCGGGGGTTGAAGAAGGTCAGGTTGTCGCGCAGGGTCGCTTGAAACAACTGCACATCCTGAGTCACCATGCCCACGCGGGAGCGCACGTCCGAGAGCGAGGCGGCGCGCAAATCGTTGTCGTCGAGTCGAATGACGCCGCTGGCCGGATCGTAGAGTCGAAACAACAAGCGGGTGAGCGTGGTCTTGCCACTGCCGGTGCGCCCCAACACGCCCAGCGCCCGGCCCGCCTGCAAACAAAATGAGACATCATGCAAAACGTTCTCGTCGCCATCGTAGGCAAAGGAGACTTGATTGAACTCGACCGATAACGGCCCGGTGGAAAGTGGGAGGTGGAAAGTGGAAGGTGGAAGGTCACGGGCGACTCGCGTAGCGGACTTGCCACTTGTGACGTGCGGTTGAATCGTCAGCAACTCATTCACCCGCTCGATGCTCGCGGTGGCTTGTTGCAGGTCTTGCACTTGCTCGCGGAGTCGGTGCAAAGGCGTGGACAACATACCGACATAGGCGACGACGAGGTAGGCCGTGCCGATGCTGGCCTGGCCCTGGCTGTAGAGATACACGCCGAGGGCTAGCCCCGCCGCGTAGCCCGACACAAAAAACAGGTTGGTGAGGCCGAAGACAAGGTTCTCGGTCACAAAGGCGGCGCGGCCACGTTCCAGCGACGCGCGCAGGAGGCCGAGCAAACGATGCACCGCATACGCTTCGGCTCCGGCGGCGCGAATGTCCTCCGCGCCGGAGATGCGTTCTTCGAGGTAGCCAAACATTTCGGCCCGCGCCTGCCGCGCCGATTTCCAGCGGGCGGCCGTGAAGCGTTGCACCCCAAAGAGAAGCAGTAACATGGCGAGGGCGTAGAGCGTGAGGCCCAGGCCCGCGCGCCAATCCTCGCGGTAGATAAATGCCAGGAGGCCGACGACGAGGAGGGCGTTGCCCAGCACATGCAGGCTAAACTGTGAGAAGAAGTTGGCGAGCGCGGTCACATCGCCGTCAATGCGTTCGATGAGTTCGCCGGGCGTATGCGTTTTGTGAAAAGGCATATCCAACCGCAGGCAGTGGAGGGCCAGATCGTGGCGCAGGCCGTTGGTGGCGCGCCAGCCCACGTTTTGCGCCACATAGTCGGCCCACAGCGCCAGGCCGCGTTGAGCCAACGAAAAGCCGATGTAGAGCAGGGCGGCCAATAGCAACGCATTCTGCGCGCCGCCCGTTTCGGCGGTGTCAATAAAGTAGCGAATGACCTGGGGGTTAAGCAGTTGCAGGCCGATGCCGACGAACAGCAGGGTCGCCAATAACACCACCTGTGTTTGTTGGGGTTTGAGGTAGCGGGCGAGCAGTTGTTGGTATGGTTGGAGAGGAATGTTCATCTAATTGTCCGAGTTGGTTGATGATGTTGCTTCCGGGCTACTTTCTGGCGACGAAGACCATGCTGTCATGCACTTCAGCGAAGTCGGCGTCCGACCAACCATCCTTCACCTGAATATCGTTGAAGCCGACTCGTTCCAACATCAGCACGACTTCGTGTTTGTAATACCAGCGCTCGTTTGAGTCGAAAATTTCCTCCGCCACCACCTGCCCATCGCGGATGAGTTGATAGCGGCGTTTGGCGGTGAAGAATTGTTCGGCGCGGCTGAACGAGGTGCGCATGAGCGTTTGCTTCATCAGGCTACCATCCGGTTGGGGATAGTCCCAAAGCGGTCCCCATTCCTGCCAGCCTCCGAGTGGCTTGGCTGAAAGCGCCTCGCCCTCGCCGAACGGCCAGAAGAGATTAAAGACCAGCACGCCGCCCGGTTCGAGGTGGGCGTGAAAGCGGCGCAAAGCCTCCATGGCCTGCCGACGGTCAATGATCAGGCAGAACGTGCCGCAAGGGATGTAGATGGTGCGATAGCGGCGCGGCAGGTCAAGCGCCTGCATGGCCTGTTGATAGAGTTTCGGTTCGGGCAGGCCGCGCGTCTGCGCCTTTGCGCGGCACAAGGCGAGCATGTCGGCCGAGGTATCAATGCCGTCCACATCCAGCCCGGCGGCGAGGTAACGCAATAGCAGGCGGCCCGTGCCACACCCCACGTCGAGCGCAGGGCCGTTCTGTCCCTCGAGGATGGGCTTGATGAAGTCAATGTCGTAGTGATGGCCATCGCCGCCTGATGGGTCCCAGGCAAGGGCGGCTAATCCGGTCCAGTTCATGGTGTCATCCTTTCAGTCGGGTGGCTTCCATTAAGTCCAACGCGGTGCCACAGGTCGTGGGCCAGTTGGCGCGGGTCACGCCGCACGCCAAAGCGCGCAAAGTATTGACAGAGCCGCTCCACATCGCGGCCAAAGATGGCGCGGGCATCGGGGTTGCCGTGCGGGTCCACCATTTGGGGAAAGTCAATGATTTTAACCTCGCCCTCCCAATACATCACATTGTAGGCGGAGAGATCGCCATGCACCACGCCCTGCGCCAGCATGGTTTCCACATCGCGCATGAGTTGCTCAAAGAGCGCGGGCGCTTCGTCCCGTTCCAGCGCGATCAGGTGCAGGGTGGAAGCGGCGTTTACCACATCGCCCAGGTATTCCATTAGCAACGCGTGCTCGCTATTTTGATATGGCTCCGGCACATTCACGCCCGCGTCGTGCAAGCGCTTCATGGTCTGATACTCATATTCCACCCACGAGGTCTGGATGGCCTGCAGACCAAAGGCGGATTTTTGAGCGATGGCCTTGTGCGCCCGCCAATCGCTTGCGCCGATGACGGACCCATCGCCGGCCAGCATGGGGCGGCCCTGCCGGTATTGTGAGTCGTTTTTGAGATTGCGAAACTCGCGTGGGCGATAGACTTTGGCCGCGATGAGGTCGAGACCGGTGTTGGGGTGCGCGGCGCAACAGTAGACGTTGGCTTCTTTGCCGCCCTTCACCCGCTGCAAAACGCTGGTGATGATCTTGGCGGTAAAGAACGGGGTGAGCTGTTCAAAGAGATAAGCCCGTTCCTCGTTGGTGGCGTTGAGGCTGGGGCCAAGCGAGAGTTCGTGGCCGATTTGGCCGGGGGTAGGCCGCTCGGTCAGGCTAATGCGTACCGCCCACTTGTCTTTCTTCGGCTTGTGCGTGCGATGCGCTTTGAGCGGGGGCTCGCGGCGCTGGCTGGGGTCCACATAGTCGATTTCGTCGTCAAAGGTGCCAAAGGCGAGTTTGGTCATATCAATCTTCCCTCATCCGCAGATAACTTTGATAACGGCGTGGAGCAATCTGGCCCGCTTCAACGGCAGCCTTGATGGCGCACTGCGGCTCGTGGGTATGTGAACAGTCTGACCCAAACTTGCATGTGCCAAGATAAGGCCGCATTTCCACGAAGCCAAAGGCCAGATCATCGGGGTCGAGTTGCCACAATCCAAACTCACGCATTCCCGGCGTATCCACCACTTGCCCGCCAAAGTCCAAATCGAACATCTCGACATGGGAGGTGGTGTGTTTGCCTTTGGTGGTGAGCGAACTGACGGCATTGACGCGCAGGCCAAGCCCCGGTTGCAGGGCGTTGAGCAGTGACGTTTTGCCCACGCCCGACTTGCCCACAAAGACGGAGAGCGTGCCGGTGAGCGCATCTTGCAATTGGTCGAGGCCCGCGCCCGTTTCGGCGCTGGTGGGAATGACGCGATAGCCGAGCCGCCGGTAGTTGTTCAGTTCGTCGGCGAAGACAGCCTCGTTCACCACATCTATTTTGGTCAGGCAGATGAGGGTGGGGATGCCGGCCAGTTCGGCGGTGGCGAGGTAGCGGTCGAGCAGTTCCCACTTGGGCGCGGGGTTGGCGGCGGACATCACCGCCACCACCACATCCACATTGGCGACGATGACCTGCTCCAGCGGCTTAGGCCCGGCGTGGGAGCGCGCCAATTGGTTGCGGCGTGGCAAGACCTCGGTAATTAATCCGGTGTCGTGGCCCGCGTTGGTAAAGCGCACGGCGTCGCCCACCGCCACCGGGTCAACGGCCTTGATGTCGCGCACTTCTTTTACGCGATGATGCAACGAGGTAGGCGCGGCGATGGGATAAATCAACACTTTCCGCAGACGGCTGGAAATGGCGCATGTGACCAGCCCGCTGGCGGTGCGGACAAAGTAGTTGCCTTGTGATTTTTTGAAAACAAGCCCCTGTTGGAAATCGGAGTCTGGATTGGAAAGCATGGTCTTCGGTCTCTGAATAAAAGAAAACGGCCACTGGTCGGGACGACGCGTGGCCGGAGTGA
>Ga0247727_10020616_pt1 | contig 10055 bp, 12 predicted proteins | sample WisWelCaveWW1625_FD_202498 | JGI IMG/M metagenome (GOLD analysis project Ga0247727, IMG submission 202498) | Biofilm microbial communities from Wishing Well Cave, Virginia, United States - WW16-25 | ecosystem: Environmental > Aquatic > Deep subsurface > Groundwater > Cave microbial mat | place...
CCCATACGTATCAAGCTAAGCCTCCGTGATCGAACTGAAGCAAGAGTTGGTAGGTGTGCGGGTCTGCCCGACGTTTATTGATACGACACCCTGCCGCCAGACAGCGCTGGATTACACGCAACGCTTCAATCAGGCGTTGGGCACTATCAAAGACACTGGCTAGATACCAGGCTTGCTTTCTCACCGTCTGGGCGGCCTTGCTCAAGCTACGATCGGGATACTCCCAACTGCTACTCAAGAAGACCCAATGCTGGATCAGCAGGGTGAGCAACTTGGCATAGACCTCACAGAGAATCCGCCAGGGTTTAGTACTGCGCCAACGATCCAGGTGTCCTTGGCTCTTCCATAACTTAAACAGCAACTCGATCTGCCAGCGCACTCGTCCCAAGACCAACGCTTCGGCCACGCTCAGTTGCCCGGGCGATAGATTGGTGGCATAGATCGTCCAGTCGGCCAGAGTCAAACGCGCTTGGCTCACGGCTTGTTCTTTGCGACGCGCTGCCCGCTGCAACCGCCTCGTCGCTGGTTGGCTACCGACTCAGGCACGCGCACGGCGATCAAGCGACAGGATACGCGTTGCTTCTGTCCCAGCTCGATGGGCCTATCCACTAGCGGAATCGTTACTGGATCGGCTGCGATCAAGCTGGCCCGCCCCGCTTGCAGGACTTGGTACAAGCACTGGGTCGCTTGGGGGGTGAAGCGTTGCTCCAGCCCTTGGGGGCTGATCCGTACTCCGCGCGTCGCCGCGGTCTGGGCCAATTCTTCCAACGTCGCTTGGGGATTGGCTAACCAGCCGAAGACCAGTGTTTGCACAAACGCCGCTCCGCTCAGTTTGGAACGGCGCTGGACAAACCGTGTCAGTTGTGCCGCTTGGTCAGCCGTTTGGGTCAGAATCGTTTGCATCGCTTGAACCACTTTTGTTACAGTAGTCATGGGGAAACTCCTTGGGTCGATGAATTGTTGATTCCAATCCATCTTCTCAAACCGGTTTCCCTCTTTCCATTCCTTAGCTTGATACGTATGGGGCGAACGGCCGTTCGCCCCTACGGGATATCTTCTCAAAACAAACGCTCATTTGCTTGACAAACGTATCGCTTTCTCCCAAAATCAGTGCCAGGGATATGAATTCTTCTACCATGATAGAAACGCAAGGGCTCACCAAGCGTTACGGCGCAGCCACCGCACTCGACGCCGTCACGATGACTGTTCCCGATGGAAGTATCGGTTTGCTGGGCGAGAACGGAGCGGGCAAGACTACACTAATAAAACTCTTGCTGGGTCTCTTAATCCCCACGGAAGGCTCGGCCCGCGTGCTCGGTTTAGATACTTCTCGAGATAGTTTGGAATTGCGCCGGCGGGTCGGTTATATGCCCGAAGATGAGTGTCTGCCCTTGGATGTCACCTGCATGGATTTCGTCACGCGCATGGGCATGATCTCCGGGCTTCCCAAATCGTCATCTATCCAGCGAACGCACGATGTCTTGCATCTCGTCGGGATTGGCGAAGAACGCTTTCGCCCCTTGGGCACCTACAGCACCGGCATGAAACAAAAAGCCAAGCTCGCCCAAGCGCTCGTGCACGACCCGAAGCTCGTCTTGCTCGATGAGCCGACTGTGGGCATGGACCCCAAGGGCCGCGAAGAGATGCTCGATTTGATTAAAGACATTCGCCAAAAGATGGGTTTAAAAGTGCTCGTCTCGACGCATCTCTTAGGGGATGTCGAGCGCATCTGTGACTCGGTCATCATCATTCGCGGCGGCCAACTCGTCGCCCAGGGTACGCTCAAAGAACTTTTAGGAGAACTGGCAGAGAGCTTGCATTTGCGCGTGGCTGGTCCGATCGAAACGTTTGTCGAGCGCTTGCGAAAAGAGAATTTGAAGATTGAGAGCGTGGGCAATCAATTGACCATTCGTTACGAGTCGGATGCTGTCTATGAACTCTTGATGAAAACGGCGGCTGAGACGGGCGTGCAAATTCGTCGCATGGAGCGCGAAACCCTGACGCTCGAAGATTTTTTCGTCAAGTTGCACGCGAAGGAGGAAACCGATGGCGTCCGCGCCTAAGGGTGTCATTTACGACCAGGGCTATCGTCCCTACGATGGACGATATGGAGGGCGCAACTATGCCCTCTGGACGATGGTCTGGACCGATTTTCAGCGCGCGTTTGGCATCGGCAAGAGCTGGAAGTATAAACTTGCTGTCGGCCTTTTGCTCTTCTTCATGTTCCTGCCCGCTCTCTTCCTGAGTTTTGTGATTCTTTTGCTCTCTTCAAACGCAGGGGCGGGAGGAGCGTTCATAAAATTACCCGTCAATGAATTATTGGGTACGTACTTTGGCTGGACCAACAATTGGCTTCTCTTCTTGTGTGCGATGATCGCCGCCGATCAACTCTGCAACGATCGGCGGTATCGTGTCTTGCCTCTTTATCTGGCTCGCCCCATTCAAAACTATGATTATTTGCTTGCCAAATCGCTGGCTATTTTTGCGGCTTTAGCAATAGTCTGTCTTCTTCCTTCGTTCTCGATTTACTTCGTCAAATTTCTCAAAGAAGAAAACCTTGGCCAAGTCTGGGATGTGTATGCGCAAAACTTTGGGCTCTTGCTTCTCACGAGTGGGCTCTATGCCGTCTTTTATGGTGCGTTCGCGATGGCCATCGCTTCGCTCACGACGAGCCGTGGCTATGCTACCGGCGGGACGATCTTGGTGGGAATGCTCTCAGGCTTGATTGCAGTCTTACTCTATTCTGCGAGTAAGAATCAGTATACCGTTCTGCTCGACCTCTCAAGTGTGGTCGGTGGCTTAAAAAATGCGCTTTTCGGGATAACGAACAGCTCCATTGAAGAAATATTTTCACCCGGCAGCAGTGCGCAGACAGCAAATCTACCACCAACACTCGATCCCTGGGTTTATGGGCTGGTATATGTAGGAATCGTAATCGCTTGCATCTCGATTGTCTACTCCGTGTATAAGCGAGAATATAAATGAGCGTCATCTCGGTCAAAGGCGTCAGCAAGTGGTATGGCCAAGTAGTCGCCGTCAGCGATATCTCGTTTGAGCTGGAGCCGGGCGTGATTGGGCTGCTCGGTCCGAATGGCGCCGGAAAGACCACACTCCTAAAAATGCTCGGGGGACTGCTCTGGCCGAGCAAGGGAGAGATTCAGCTCTTCGGCCAATCCATCCAGAACAATGCCGCGCTCTACAAAAAAATCGGCTTCTGCCCCGAACCCGATGCGCTCTACGATTTTATGACCGGGCAAGAATTTTTGGAGCTCAATGCCGAGCTACTCCACCTCACCGACAGAAAGTCAGCCGCCTTAAAAGCACTTGAGTTCGTGGACCTAACCAAGCAAAAAGACAAAAAGATCAGCGCCTACAGCCGGGGCATGCGCCAACGCACCAAGCTGGCACAAAGTCTCTTGCATGACCCGCAACTGCTCTTGCTCGACGAGCCTCTCAAAGGGGCAGACCCGACGCAACGCCGCGCGATCATCGAGCTGGTCAAAAAACTGAGTGAAGCGGGCAAAACCGTTTTGGTCTCGTCCCACGTACTCTATGAAGTCGAACGCATGGCCGATTCGATTATTCTCATCAATCGCGGCCGACTCGTGGCGCTGGGAGATTTTCACGCGATCCGCGAATCTATGGACGGAAAACCGCACAAAGTCTTACTCAACGTCAGCGATCCGCCTAAGTTTGGCGCGCTTCTGACCGAGCGGGCGGTGGTGAGCGGGGTCAATGTTTCTCCAGATGGGCTTGTCGTTGAAATCTCTGATTCAGATAAATTTTATGGACATTTGCCCAAGCTCGCGGTGGAGTCGGGCGTGCTCGTTCGAAAAATCGTGAACTTGGACGATGACTTAGAAAGCATCTTCAAATACTTGGTGAAATAAAATTATGTTTTCATTGGGAATCTTTAAGTTGGGGCTGCGTCAGTTGGCGGGTGAACACCGACTCTTCTTTCTCTTTTTTATGCTGGTCTTGGCAAGCTTGCCTATGTTGATTGCATTCATAATGCTTTACGCTCATGAGAGTCGTAGCGTAGATTTTCTTGAAGCGAGTCGAGGGCTTTTTGATGGATTAATCTTGCTATTTGTCATCCCTGTGATTGCTCTGATATTTAGCAGTGCCATCTTGCGAGAAGAGATTCAAACACAGACTATTAATTATCTGGTTCTAAAACCCATTTCTAGAGCGACGATCGCTCTCTCCAAATGGCTGGCGACCATGGTGCTTGTCGTTCTGCTCGTCGTGTATAGCATCGTCACGATGGCGCTTGTTTTCAACGACAGTGCAAGCGTAGGAACTTATTTAATATCGGGGCTATTAGCGGCACTTGCATATGGTGCCTTCTATTTCTTGCTTAGCCTCTTGATGGACCGCGTTCTGATTAGCGGCTTTATTTACCTGATTGCTTGGGAAGGGCTAGTGGCCAGTATCTCGCAGCAGGCCAAGTACCTGAGCATTCGCTACTACGCCGGCAATGTGGAACAAGCCTTGTTGGGCAACCTCAAGATAGATTTGCCTATAAATACGAGCGCCGTCATGCTCATCGCAATCATCGTGATGTGCTTATTGCTCGCGAGCTGGAAACTCTCCAAGATGGAATTCCCCGGCAGCAGCGAATGAGAGATATCTCTTAGCTTCGCGTTTCTTTTGTACTTCTTTTTTTAACTTACGGATACATCACAACTTTGATCGTTTCGTTGGGATGGTTCACCATTAAATCCATCGCATGCTCAAAATCTTTTAGAGCGACTTCGTGGGTGACAATCGGAGAGACATCGAGCTTGCCGGTGCTTAATAAGTAGCTCATCTGGTTCCAGGTCTCAAAAATTTTACGCCCGGTAATGCCCTTGATAGTGACACCCTTGAAAATGACATCTTCGGCCAAATCAAACGTCACCAATTTGGAGGGTAGTCCAAACGCAATAAAAGTGCCATCCTTACGAATCGCTTTGAGCCCCGTGTCGATCGCCGCCTGTGCGCCCGACATTTCTAAGACAACGTCAACCCCCAGCCCATTCGTGGCATCTCTTAGCACTTTGAGCGTATCTTCTTTCTTAAAATTGATCGCGCGCGTTGCGCCCAGCTTTTTGGCTAAGTTGAGCTTGAACTCGTGCTGGTCAATCGCGAAAATCTCGGTCGCGCCCACCGCGCGTGCGACCGCTGTCGCAAAGAGCCCCGTAATGCCCGTGCCAAAGACAGCCACGCTTTTCCCACCGACGTTGGCTTCCATCACGACGTGCACCGAGTTGCCTAACGGCTCTTGAATCGAAGCAAATTTGGGTGCGATGTTCGGGTCGTTTTTCCAGACAACACTCTGGGGAATCGCCAAGTATTCGGCAAATGTGCCGTCTCGATCGATGCCCAAGATTTTGTAATTTTGGCAAATATGCGCTCGCCCGCTTTGGCAATAGACACATTGATTACAGGGAATGTGCGACTCCGCCGAGACATAATCGCCTTTAGCAATGCCGCGCACGTGCGAGCCGACCGAGACGACTTTGCCCGCGACTTCATGCCCCAGCACCAAGGGAGGTTTGATACGACGCTGGGACCATTCGTCCCACTGATAAATATGAACATCTGTTCCACAGATAGAACACGCTTTCACTTGAACTAACACTTCGTCGGGGCCGGGGGTTGGCTCTGGTTTTTCGATGAGCTCCAATCCCGGTACGGCCTTCAGTTTGGCGACCGCTCTCATTCCAAACTCCTCTCACACCTCAAGAATAAAAATTTGACCCGCTTTGTTTTTCTATTGCTAGATTAGTTTCAATTCTTTCCCGACCTTCTTGAAAGAATTTAGGGCAAAATCCAAATCGTCTTTGGTGTGCATCGCGGTCATGATCGTGCGCACGCGCGATCTGGTTTCAGCCACCATCGGGAAGACAATTTCTTGGGCAAAGACACTTTCTTCAAACAAGCGTTTGCTGAAAAAGGCTGCGTTCTTGCTGCTGCCCACAATCACCGGCGTGATGGGAGATTCGCTCTTACCTGTATCAAAGCCCAATTCTATCAACGCTTTCTTAAAATAGCGCGTGTTCTCCCAGAGCTTTTCGACCAATTTTTCGCCCTCTGCTGTCTCCAGTAATTCAACCGCTGCGATGGCTGCCCCGATCACAGCCGGAGGATGCGCCGTGCTCAAGAGCCAGGTCCGCGCTTTTTGCTTAAGAAATTCGATCAAGTCTTTGGAGCCCGCAATATAACCGCCCATCGTGCCGAGAGCCTTGCTGAGCGTGCCCATCTGCACGTCGATGCGCCCGTGCAGCTTAAAGTGATCGGATGAGCCACGCCCGCCGCGCCCCAATACTCCCGAAGCGTGTGCATCGTCCACCATCAAGATACAGTTAAATTCCTCCGCGGCGCTGGCTAATTCGCACATCGGCGCGATGTCGCCATCCATGCTGAAAATGGCATCGGTCACAATCAAGCGACGACGATAGTGCGCATTTTCTTTATCTTGACAAATTTTTTTTAGTGCCTCAACGTCCAAATGAGGAAATTTCTTAATCTCCGCCCCGCTCAAACGACATCCGTCGATAATGCTGCCGTGATTCAACTCTTCGGAGAAAATCACGTCGCCCTTGCCGACGATCGATTGAATCGCGCCCTGGTTGGCAGCGAAGCCGCTTTGGAAAAGCAAGACAGATTCGACGCTCTTGAATTGGGCGATCTTTTTTTCGAGCTGGTCATGCAATTCCATTGTCCCGGCGATGGGACGGACAGCGCCCGCTCCGGCGCCGTATTGGTCGATGGCTTTTTTGGCTGCCTCGCGAAGCTTGGGGTGATTGGTTAAACCGAGATAATTATTCGAAGACAAATTCACGACTTCGCGCCCATCGAAGACTGCGCGTGCGCGTTGCTCGCTTTTTAATATGCGTGGATTCCAGACAAACCCTTTTTCGCGTAAATTTTTCAATTCTTCAGACAGAAATTCAAGCCGATTTGGGGTCATTTTTTCGTCCCTCCCTGGATTGGCAAGCACCTATAATGCATTATAGAATATTTCGATTCCGCCCTCAAAAAACATTGGAGGTTTTTTTCATGTCCAGAGAAATCGTCAGCACGCCCAACGCCCCTCATGCCGTCGGAGCCTACTCCCAAGGCATTATCGCCAATGGATTTGTTTTCACTTCGGGCCAGATTCACTTACGCCCCGATGGCACTATGGTCGAGGGAGATATACAGACAATGACCCGTCAATGCCTAGACAACGTGAAATCCATCTTGGAAGCCGCCGGCGCTTCTTTGAACGATTTAGTAAAAGTGACTATTTTTGCGAGAGATATGAAAAATTTTCAGCTCATCAACGAAGTCTACAAATCGTATTTCACCCAATCGCCACCGGCGCGCTCTTTTGTCGAAGTCTCAAATTTGCCGAGAAACGCCCAGGTCGAGATCGAAGGAATAGCACTATTGCCGAATCGTTCTTAGTGCTTTTAGTCAGAGTGACCCTATGTGCGAGTTTTCGGACGAACTAGAGGCTCCTTCCCCTGTTGGTCATAACGGGGGAAGGCCGGGATGGGGGCCAGACTTGCACATCGCGTTAGAGTATTTTTGCGTTAAAAATGGAAATACCCCGCGAGGTGCGGGGTATTCGGATCCGAATAATAGTCTGATAGCTTTTCACTATGGGTCAACAGCGAAAATGAAAGCAACGACTCCGGCAATAATGCCCAAGACTCCAAGAAAAGCAGCAAAGCCACTGCCGCCTTGAGCGTCTTCTACTTTCTTTTGGAGTCGATCCAACTCGGCCTGTGAAGTAGTCATTTGGCTGAGCTTGGCTTCCAGAGCGCGAACGCTCGCATTGATCTTCTGAATTTCTTCAGATGTGTTGACTCCGGGCTTCTGTCCAGAGAGCTGAGTGATCATCGCTTCAAGCTTGGCGACACGATCTTGCAGCTCCATCAGTTTCTTGGTTCGCTCTTCGAGTGTGCTGATGCGAACGCTCAACTGATCCACGCTCGTCTCGACCGTAAAGACACGACCGGCCATCGCATCGAGCTTCTCTTGTGTCGACGTCACAAGTCCGGCAACGCTCGACTGCAAGTTCATGAGCGTCGGGAAGATTTCTACATTGACGCGCTTCTCAAAAACGACCAAATTGCTGATCGACGCCTCGGCCTTCTTCATCTCAAACGAGAGCTGCTTGAGAATTTCGCCAAAACCCTGGCTTTGCTGGACATCGTAGGTCAGATTTTTGACCAACGCTTCCAAATTGCCAAAGTTTTTTTGCAATTCCACGACCTTCACTGTCAGATCGTCGTATTGGTCAGCGCGAGCTGTGGCAGCAAAAGTCCCCAACGCCAGAGCCGCCAGCGCGATGACGACGATATTCTTTATCATCAAAGCCTCCTTTTCTGAGTTAGCTAGAGTCTAAGGCGTGAAGCAACGGCACTGAAGGCGCGCTGGACGAGGAGGTGCTGCATTTCACGACTGAAGAAAGAGACACCTGTCTCTATAAAAGTTGCCTTAACCGACTTCGCCTTCTACAATGATCCTTGCAATCGGAGGGACACTTCATGAAGAGAGCTGCTACGGCACCTGTTGCACCCAAATTGAATTACCGTGCATTGGCCGAAGAGTTTTTGAACTCACTCGATGCCAGTCCGCAAACCGCTCGCACCTACAAAGAAGCGATGAAAAATTTCCTCAACTGGCTGGGCAGCAAAACGGTTGTCACTCCCTTGGACATGAAGGCTTACAAAGAGTGGCTACGTCTAGAGCGTGCGGCCAATACCGTTGCTACTTATTTGGTTGCCTTGCGCCGTTTTTTCCAGTACTGCGTGACCGAAGGCTATTTGTCGATGAACCCCGTCGACAACGTCAAGGGCATCAAACGCCCTCGCGGACATTTGCGACAAGATGTACCGCGCGATGGCATTCGACGTTTGTTTGACATCGTCAATCGCAACACCCTCATCGGGAAGCGCGATTTCGCCATCATTAACTTGATGGTGCGCAATGGACTGCGCGTCATCGAAGTGCACCGGGCCAATGTCGGAGACATTGAAGCGCGCCAAGGCCGGCAGATTTTGCGTGTATTCGGTAAGGGCCGTGACGAGCGCGATGAATTTGTGGTCTTGACCGAACCGGTCATACAGGCAATACAAGATTTTCTATCGTTCAGAAAAGATATGAAACCTAATGAGCCATTATTTACCGGTGTAGGTGGGAGTAATCATGGTAAAAGGCTCACAACTCGCACTATATCACGTCAAGTCAGTCGTCATATGGTTAGATCAGGTGTAAAAAACAAAAAAACATCCCCACATAGTTTAAGACACAGCTTTGTCACCCTTGCCATCCAAAGCGGTGCGTCTATCGTAGAAGCTCAGGTAGCGGCCCGCCACCGCTCGATCGAAACGACGCGCGTGTACTTCCACGAGCACGACCGCTTGGATGCCCCCATCGAGGACAAGATCCAAATATAACGTTCTGATTATTTATGTAAATATATATTATAATTATCTTTTCCAAATAAGATATATATAAATCAGAATAGATATTCTTTTATATTAATTAATTTATCATAGCCGTAAAAATATATTTCTTACCCGCTTTTACTATGTCGCTGCGCCTTAGATTATAAACGCATATCAAAGAATTTATAGAATGTATCTAAAATCTTTATATCATTTCTATGCAATTTAATAAGTAGTACACTTTATTTAAAACCATTATCACTATTTCATATTTATAAAATTTACTAAATACTTTATAGAGTTAGTAAACATTACTTGGGGCAAGTCACCTTGCGGTAGGCTCTATGAAAGAAAACTTGTTATCACGCATATTATAAATCTGCTACTATGTGTTTATGTTGTAATTTTTGTTACTTAAGACCTCAATTTTGCCCTCCCGGCACCCTAATATCCGTTAATTATAGTTAACAGACATATCAACGAGCCATAGCACATAATAATAACGGCCTACAGAAGGATGTTCTCAAATACACCCTCATAAAATTGATTTTACTGGCTTTATTGGCATATGCATCAATGGAAGGCTACACGATGCTCCGCACATGCCACCTAACGGCAATATACAAT
>Ga0247727_10020617_pt1 | contig 10055 bp, 11 predicted proteins | sample WisWelCaveWW1625_FD_202498 | JGI IMG/M metagenome (GOLD analysis project Ga0247727, IMG submission 202498) | Biofilm microbial communities from Wishing Well Cave, Virginia, United States - WW16-25 | ecosystem: Environmental > Aquatic > Deep subsurface > Groundwater > Cave microbial mat | place...
GGGAGAAACGGACCCGACAGCTCCTCGTGGCATGAAATTCGATCCGATCGCGGGCAGCCGCACCCCAGGCGCGGAGGCGTACTTGCACATCACCCAGCACCTCGCTATCTTGCGCCCCCTTTCATCAAGAGGTTTCATGGCACGCGTCACCGTCGAAGATTGCTTGGTTCACGAGGAAAATCGGTTCTCGCTCGTCGTCCTCGCGAGCCAGCGCGCCCGACAAGTCATGCGAGGGGCCCCCGCGCTCGTCGCGAGCAAGAATCGCCCCTGCGTCACCTCCCTGCGCGAAATCGCCGCTCAGCGCATCCACTTCAACCGCGACGTGAAGGGCGCCGTAGACGAATTCATCCTGGAAGAAAAAGCCCACGACGCCAACCGCTAGCTTATCCACCGGCGGCTTCGAGCTTGCCGGTCATGCCTTGTCGATAGAAGCGGCGGAGCTCGCGGCGGAGGCCGCGGAGATCATCTCGGCGGACGTAGCGGCGTTCGAGGGAGCGGGTGTATCGACTTGCGACCCGGTGCGCCACGCGATAGCGCTCGCCGAGCGGCGTGTGCGCCCCATCGATGAACTGCGTGCGCCCAAATAACCGATAACGCAACGCCTCGCTTCGTCCATGAAGGGATCGGCGACGTCGCGCGCTCGGAGTCGCGAGCACGCCCACCGCGTACTTGTCGACTTCCGCCTGCACTTCGAGCTCGAGCGCGGAGAGACCGTGTCCCTGTTCGGCGCGAAACATGAAGTAGACAAAGTGACTCACGCCCTCAGTTACGAGACACGCTGCCTCGAACGAACGCTCGTCCGTCCAAACGTCGGTTCGTTCGCGCAACGCAGCAAGGGCGATTGGCGAAACGTAGAGGCCAACCGAAACATCGTCGCGATCTTCCGCGATGAGGAGCACTTCGCCGCGAGCGAGCTCCGCGTCACCCACGGCGCGTCGAACCGCTTGTGCATCACACACGAAATCTTCGACCCGCGCAGTCGTTTCGACGTCGTATATTTCAGCGAGCGTGCTCTGTACCCTAGCCAACATCGATCAGGGCCCGCAACAAAACAAGTCGATCGAATATGGGCGTCGAGGCGCCCGGCCGGCCAGGCGCGAACGAGGAGGATACTTGCCGTATCTGACGAGTTCGCAACGCCGCCGACCGGGATGGATCGGCGCCCAGAACGAACGACTTGTTTTGTTGCGGGCCCTCAGTGGAGCACCCGTTTCTTATCGCCATCGCGCTGCGGAAAGACTCCCTCGGCGTGAAGGCGCTCAGCGAGAAGGGGCGACCGCGTCCGCCGCCATCGTTCGTAGAGTCGCACGATCTCTTGAGGCGTCCGCATCACCGTCATCTCGCGCACGTCGTCGAGCACACGCGCAAACGGATCGAACTTCGTCGCCAGCTCCTCATACACGGCGCCATACTGAGCGATGTCACTCGCGGCTCCGTACGCGCGGCCACCCATTCGGACCACGTAGTCACGACTGACCCCTCGAGCCTCGATGCGATCCGAAAAGAAACCGCACACGTAAAGCGCCGTGTCGCCAACTTCTCGGAAACGCCGAAACCGTTCCGCACTGGTGGGTGCCTGGGCCGCTTCTGCGAGCAACGTGACCAACGGTGCTTCGAGCGTGTCCCGACGCGCGTCCGACGCGAAGCCGGCGAGCAGATCGACGAGGTAACACTGTGTTTCCAGCCCGGGCTCAATCCCGATACGGTCCAATGCCAATTGAAGCCGGTCCCGAAAAAAACCGCGCATATCAGGGTTCAGGTCGATGTCCATTTCTTGCACTCTCCAACCGACTATCGGTCCTAGCGGGAATTCTATTGCGTGATCCTCCAGCCGTCAGGTTCACGAGCCCCCTCGGTTCTATGGGCCACGAGCCACCTGGCAGCACGAAAGGTCGAGTGCCAGCGGACCCAATCGCTCAGTCGACTAGGCACGTCTAACCAGTTGAAATTAGTGGAATGTGAGGGACCTCACGCTCCCACGAGCCCCCCGGTCTTGACCCCCCAATTGGGGTGCTTAGGATGGCCCTCGCGCCGCTAGCACTCGCTGTCGATGAGTGCTAGCAAAGCGACCCTGGCTGGTCCGGGCGGAGGTTCTCACTTCCGCCCTGTCGGTTCGGGAACCCATCACTCAGGAGGAACTCATCCATGGCGATTCGTCCATTACAAGACCGCGTGCTGGTCAAGCGCGTGAAAGAAGAAGAGAAGACCAAAGGCGGCATCATCATTCCGGACACGGCGAAGGAAAAGCCGATCGAAGGAAAAGTCATTGCTGTCGGCAACGGCAAAGTGCTCGAGGACGGGAAAGTCCGTCCGCTCGATGTCAAAAAGGGCGATCGGATCCTTTTCGGCAAATACAGCGGCACCGAAGTGAAGATCGACGGTGAGGAGCACGTGATGCTCCGCGAAGAAGACATCCTCGGCGTCGTAATCGACAGCTGAAACGCACAATCATTTTCCAGAAAACTCAAGGAGACAATAGACAATGGCAGCCAAAGAAATTCTGTATGACAGTGTCGCGCGCGATCGCATTCTCGCGGGCGTCAATCAGCTCGCAAACGCGGTCAAAGTGACGCTCGGCCCCAAGGGTCGGAACGTCGTCATTGAAAAGAGCTTCGGGGCTCCGACGATCACCAAAGATGGTGTCACGGTCGCCAAAGAGATCGAGCTCGAGAACAGGTTCGAGAACATGGGCGCGCAGATGTTGCGCGAAGTGGCGAGCAAGACGAGCGACGTCGCCGGTGACGGAACGACGACCGCGACCGTCCTTGCGCAAGCCATTTTCCGCGAAGGCGCGAAGATGGTCGCCGCAGGCCACAACCCGATGGAGATCAAGCGCGGCATCGACAAGGCCGTCGAGGTCATCGTCGACCGGCTCGCGAAGCTCACCAAGCCGACCAAGGATCCGAAAGAGATTGCACAAGTCGGAACGATCAGCGCGAACGGCGACGAGACGATCGGCAAGATCATCGCCGAGGCGATGGAAAAGGTCGGCAAAGAGGGCGTGATCACCGTGGAAGAGGCCAAGGGCCTTGCGACGGAGCTCGAAGTCGTCGAAGGCATGCAGTTCGACCGCGGCTATCTCTCACCGTACTTCGTGACGGATCCAGAGCGCATGGAATCCGTGCTCGAGGATCCGTACATCCTCATCTGCGAGAAGAAAATCTCGAACATGAAGGATCTCCTTCCGGTGCTCGAGGCCATTGCCCGGCAGCAGAAGCCGCTCCTGATCGTCGCTGAGGACGTCGAAGGCGAAGCGCTCGCGACCCTCGTCGTCAATAAGCTCCGCGGCACCCTCCACTGCTCGGCGGTCAAGGCGCCGGGCTTTGGTGATCGCCGTAAGGAAATGCTCAAGGACGTGGCTGTCCTCACCGGAGGCCAAGTGATCGCCGAAGAGCTCGGGCTCAAGCTCGAGAACGTGACGCTCACCGATCTCGGCCGCGCCAAGCGCGTCCAGATCGACAAGGACAACACAACCATCGTCGATGGCGGCGGCAAGAAGGCGGAGATCAAAGGCCGCATCGAGACGATCCGTCGTCAAGTCGAAGAGACAACCAGCGATTACGATCGCGAGAAGCTCCAGGAACGCCTGGCGAAGCTCGTCGGCGGCGTCGCGGTGGTCAAAGTCGGCGCTGCGACCGAGGTCGAGATGAAGGAAAAGAAGGCTCGCGTGGAAGACGCTCTCCATGCAACGCGTGCAGCCGTCGAAGAGGGCATCGTCCCTGGTGGCGGTGTGGCGCTGATCCGAGTCCAGTCGAACCTCGACAAGATGGACGTGACCGACGAGCAGCGCGTGGGAGTCACCATCCTGCGTCGTGCGCTCGAGGAGCCGCTCCGCCAGATCGCAGCGAATGCGGGCCTCGAAGGCTCGATCGTCGTGAACGAAGTCCGAAACGGCAAAGACGGTTTCGGCTTCAACGCACAGACCGAGAAGTACGAGGACCTCGTCAAAGCTGGCGTCATCGACCCAACCAAGGTCGTGCGCACAGCCCTTCAGAACGCCGGATCGATCGCGGGCTTGATGCTCACGACCGAGGCGCTCGTAGCTGAGCTGCCGAAGGAAGAGAAGGCCTCAGCCGGCGCAGGTGGCCACGGCCACGGCGGCGGCGGTATGGACTTCTGAGTAACGGGGAGCTCTCAGCTTCCCACCACGTCAAACGCCAGGTCATCATCGACCTGGCGTTTGTATTTAAAGTTGACGGGGTAGTCGGTTAGCTCCACCCGCCCCAATAGGTTGTGGTTTCACCATTGGTAGCCGCCGGTGACGTCAGCCTCGGTGACGGGGCCAGTGACGACGGCCTGCTCCAGCAGGCGCCGGAACACGAGCCCACGGCTTCGGGAAGTGCGCCGATTGAAACGGAAGGTGAACTCCTCCAGGTAGGACTGGAGGTGATCTGGGGTCACCGAACCCTGGTGCGTTCCGAGCACCCAGCGCTTGAGGAGGCTGGCGATGCGATGGACGCCGGGCATCGCCGTGATCTGGAGTCGCTCGTCGAGCAGATCGACCGGCCCTTCCTTGCGGACCAGCGCCAGCTCTGAATCAAGGCACCACTGCGATCCTGCGATCCCGGGTGGGCCCGAGGAGGTAGCCGGAGCGCAGCCGACCTCGCGCATCGGTCACTTCGACTCTGAGAGGGTACGGCGTCGATACAGTGGGACTCGAACCCTCTGCACCCGCGATGACGCCCGCGGTGTCCATCGACAAAGGTCGCGTACACGTTCAGTACCATCGATCTCGCCACCACCTTCGACACGGTTCTCCACGTCTACGACGGCACCTGCGGCGGCCCGTCTCTCGGTTGCAATGACGATGCAAGCATGACGCAATCGCGCCTGACCCTCGGCACCGTTCCCGGAACCGGGCTCAATCCCGGGCAGACCGTGGTCATGGGCAGCGGCCAAACGGTTGTCGTGATGGTCGACGGTCACAACGGTGCTTCGGGCACCTTCGGGCTGCACATCGACTGGGACGGGGACCTGCCATGAGAATCGGAACGGAGACCGTTGCTGAGGCGCAGTCACGATATAGTTGTCCTCGACTGCCCCAGCTGCCACGGTCGACTTCGACTCCTGGCCGTCGTCAACGACAAGGCCGAGGCGCGCAGATTCCTCCGCCACCAAACGGTGCGCCTTGCGAAGGACGTCTTTGAATACGTATGCGCGCTTGGCCGGAATTTCCGCAGGCCCCTTCTGGCCGTGTGCATTGAGCAACCCCGCAAGCAGGACGGGCGCTGGCTCCACACGCCGACCGTGCCGGAGCGCCAGGGGTTGGATCTGCGTCCAGGCGATGTACGCGTAGGGGGAGAGGAAGTCGAAATAGAACGTGATCAAGGCTGAGCAGTCCCGCGCCCATCAGCCGCGATCGAGCGGCGGAATGGGTAATCCATCCCGTATGCCAGCGGGCTCGCCGGTTCGCAAGGTGGGCTCGCGCCTCGAGCCGCGGGGCCCTCGACAATCGATTGAGGCGCGAGTATCCAACAACCGCGGGGCGCCTTGGTGTCTCAGAAAGAGCAGTGGGATGCCGAGATTGCCGTCGACGGGGAGCTCGCCGGGAGCCTGATCGGCGAGCAATTTCGTGATCTCGCCGGCGCGTCCATCCTTCCGTTTGGCCTCGGATGGGACAACACGGCGTATCTGGTGGGCGGACAATGGGTGTTTCGGTTTCCGCGGCGGTCGGTGGCCGTGAAGCTCATCGATCGTGAGGTGAGGCTGTTGCCCACGATCGCACCGCGGTTGCCGGTAGCGATCCCGTTCCCCACGCACTTGGGACAGCCCACCGAGCGCTATCCGTGGCCCTTTTTAGGCTACCGACTCATCGCCGGCACGACGGCGTGTCACGCGCGCTTGTCCGATGAGGAGCGCATCTCGTGGGCTCCTCCGCTCGCCGCGTTTCTTCGAGCGTTGCATGGCTTGAGCGCGGACGAGGCGACAGCCTTGGGCGCTCCGGGCGACGAGCTTTCACGGCTTGACGTTCCCGTGAAGATGACAAGGGCTCTAACCCAGCTCGGAGAGTTGCATGGTCACAGTCTGCTCAATGACTCCCTTGTCGCCAGGCTCGAGCACGTGCTCGAAAACACATCGACGCCGCCGGCGCTCCGCACCGGCACGGTCGTTCACGGGGATCTCTACGCTCGACACTTGCTGGCGGACGATGCCCGAGCGCTCGTGGGCGTGATCGATTGGGGCGACATTCACGTTGGCGATCCGGCGGTGGATGTCTCCGTCGTGCACTCGTTTCTTCCTCCGCGCGCGTACGAGGCCTTTCGACAAGCCTATGGCGCACTGGATGAGTCAAGCTGGTGCCTCGCGCGTTTTCGCGCCGCCTACCATTCCTTGTTCGTCGCGCGTTACGCACACCGAATCAGTGACAAGGATCTCCTGGTCGAGGCCCTCGGGGCCCTCGGGCGAATTGCGGCCGCTGGTTAGAAAATCAGCCCCAGTCCCCTGGTTCCGTCTTGTCGATCCATCCCTGCAGCAGCCACCATCAATCGATTGCAAACGCAACGCCGGTGCGCACGGCGAGCCAGGGACCGACCACACCCGCTACGGTCCGATCGTCGACGCGGGCCTCGAGCGCGGCGAGGGTGCCACCGGCGTCAAGCGCTACCGAACCCCACCATGCGCCAGCCAGTCTGAATCGCAGGCAAGCGCCGAGCCCACCGAGGACAACCACGGCGCCTCCCTTTCCCGCCCGCGTTGCTGGGTCGTACGAGTGCCCTTGGCTCCAGGCCCAGCCGACATCGATGCGTGGGCCGAGCGCGAATCCGAGGGTCCTCGTTTCGGTGGCTATCGTGAGTGCGACGCGGGTCGCCGCGAATCCGACATCGACGGTGCCAAGGCGATCAAAGACGGATCCAAAAGCGAGCACGCCGGCCAAGTCCAACCGCAAGGGCCGCACGAGCGAAAATGAAAAACCTACACCGCCACCGAGCAGCGACGTCTGCGAGCCTGCAAATGCGAGGACCGCGAGATGTGCATCGAGGAGCGGGACGCGAGGTGGCTCCATCGACGCTCGGGACCGAGTAGGAGGTCGGCCCGCCGGCAGCGCCTCTATCGTCGAACGCAGGCGAACGAGGATGGCCTGCCGCACTCGTCCGGGCACAACGACCGTTGCACCGGGAGCATCCGGCAAGACGAGCTCCGTCCAGCTTGCTCGCAAAAGCTCGGCCACCCCGAGGGCCAGCGTGCGTGGTCGAGACACCAGGTCCACGTCCGAGAGGTCGAAATGGCGTTCGACATGCTTGGCCGTCAGCGTGTCGGCGATGGTGACCTGAAGCTCGAGTGCAGCCGCCTCACACGGCTCGACGATCAGCGTGATGATCGCGACGGGATCGTCTGTAGGCTCAGCGGATGCATCGCCGAGCGCGAGAGAGGTCACTCCGAGCGCAACCATCTCGATTCGAACGAGCTCGACGAAGTCGGGGATGTCGATGGAATTCAACGGGCACGACGGAAGAACGAGCCGCACGCTCGCAGGAGTCTCCGCGGGTCGGCTTTCAGTGCTCGGCTCCTGCGCCGATCCCTGTGCGACGACGAACCATGCCGGCGCGAGCACGGCCATCGGAAACAGAAGACTCACGGGCTCTCGCACAACGCGGACAATGTCGCGACACGATTGCCAGCGGGGAAACGCTGTGCGTTCGCGGCAACCGTGGCACGGCTGGACACGCAATCTCCTGCGCGGGCCTGTGCCTCGGCGAGTCGACCGACGGCATCACCGACGAGCTCGTGTGGAACACCAAGGGCAATCGCTCGTTCGAAAGACTGGACTGCATCGAGTGGGCGACCGAGCTGATCGACCTCGATCCGGCCGAGTGTGAAGGCTGCCAAGCCTGCCGCCCGGTCGGTCGAATGGTTCCGAACGATGCGCTCGAGCGGGGCCACTGCTTGCTCAGGGTGGCCGCTCAGGCGCGCAACGTCCGCGAGCCCGAGGAGATCCTCGACCGAAGCGTTTTCGGCTTCAAAGGCGAGCCCGTCAGGGCCGAGCGTTGCGTAGGCTTCGGTGAATTCGCCGCGTCGAGCGAGATCACGCCAGCGTGGTTGAGTCCGGTCATCGCGCCGCCCAGCAACCGCCGCCACCTCCGCAGCCCGGTCCGGTTGAATGCTGAGCGCGACGACCGTGGCGATCGGGGGCACTGGTGGCGGAGCCCGCACGACGATCGACTCACCCGCCGTGAGCCGCTGGACACCGTCAGGGACATGCTCACCGCGGACGAGAACGACGCCGTGCTCGACCTCGACGCGCAACCAGCTGGCCGCCCGCGTGATCACGAGCTCGGTTCCAACGACTTCCACGGCGGCTAGACCACATTCGACCGTCCAATGACGTGGACCTTCTGGCTCGACGTGAAACCGCGCATGACCGCTTGCAAGACGGGAAGTAAAGGTGCGTCCATCGTTGCCCAACACTTGCACTTCTGTGCTTTCGCCAAGAACCACCGTCGAGCCATCCTCGAAAAGAAAAGGCGTTTGCGCACGTCGATGCACGTAGGCAAGCACACTCGGCAGGGATCCATCGGCGAGGTGCAGCGGACCCGGCGGATTCGGTCGCAGCACGCGCCAGCCGACAACTCCAAACGCAGCCAGTGCAAACACCGAGGCCCCGACCGCTGCGGCGCGCCAAAACCGGAGCGCGCGTTGTCGCCGGTGACGGCGGAGCGCGCTGATATCCCTCCACATCGACGATAGCAGTGCTTCGCTTACAGGGTCAGCGAGCGAACGACGGAGCTCACGCATGGTGGTCCCCACGAATGTGATTCTCAATGCGGCGCTCGGCGGACGCGATGCTCCGCTTTGCCGTCGCGAGCGAGCACTGACATGAATCGGCGACTTCCGCGAGCGATCGTTCCTCTACATGACGCAGAATCCACGCGATGCGTTCTCGAGCGGGCAACTCAGTCAGGGCGCGATCGATGAGTGCAAGCTCGGTCCGTTCATCCGGCCCGGCCCCACGCGACGCGGGCGACGAGAGATCGGGCTCCTCGTGAACCCACGAGCCGAATCCCAGGATCCCCAGCATGCGGCGTCGCCGAAATCGTCTGTGCACTTTGCTCACCGCGATCTGCATGAGCCACGAACGAACCCGAGCGGGCTCACGCAGGGCATGGAGCTCTTCCAAGGCAGCGACGAACGTGTCTTGGATCACGTCGCGCGCCTCGTCGGTCTGTCCGAGGAGGCGGAACACCGTGGTCGTCACCGCTGGCGCGTGCCTTCGGTACAACGCTTCTTCAGCCTGCGTGCTTCCGCGGCGCGCGAGCTCGACCAACGCCTCGTCCGGCAGCCTGTCGGGAACCGGCGTCGGGAGCCGAGCGAGGCTGCCCGAGCGGAGGGTGGAAAGAGAGGGCATAGCGTGAGCTACGTTAACGAACCTCGAGCGTGCCAATTCGGCTCACCGGATCCTGTAGCACGGCCTGCGCGGTCGATCGAAGCGGATCTTTGAGCCATTCTTCCAGGCTGAGGGTTCTCTTGGTCATGCGAAATATTCTTGCTTTCCTCGTGCTCGGTTGCCTCTTCGAGCTTGCCTGCGCGAAATCCGTCACCGTTCTGACGAGCCCCGACGGGGCGGACGGCCAACCTTCGGAGTGTCCGGGGACGGTCTGTGGAAACAGCTGTGTCGATCTCATGACCGACGACCGCAACTGTGGCGCGTGCGACGTCGCGTGTGGCGATAGCAGCTGCCGCGCCGGTCACTGCGAATCGGGATGTGCGCCCGGGACCGTTGTTTGTGGCGTTGTGTGCTGTCCCGAGGCCACGGGATGCGTTGGAACGGCATGCGCCGGCGATGAGGACTACTGGACCCTCGAACCGATTCCCGTTTCGTTCCTTCACGACTCTGGGGATATGTGCGGTCCGTTCTTTGGACAGTCGACGTTGGTCGAAGTGGAGGGTCACCTGCCTGACTCCTGCCACGAAGGCGGCCCCATACGCGCTGTGCTCCCTCCTGGGGATGGGAGAACGGCAGTCGAGGTGACCGGTCGGAGATGGGTTCACCATGGTGTCCCTTGCAGTCGAATGGAGACCGCCTTCCGCAGAACGTTGGTCCTACCGAGGGACGTCCG
>Ga0247727_10020618_pt1 | contig 10054 bp, 12 predicted proteins | sample WisWelCaveWW1625_FD_202498 | JGI IMG/M metagenome (GOLD analysis project Ga0247727, IMG submission 202498) | Biofilm microbial communities from Wishing Well Cave, Virginia, United States - WW16-25 | ecosystem: Environmental > Aquatic > Deep subsurface > Groundwater > Cave microbial mat | place...
TATTTAGGACTAAACCTGCTTTTTTCCATGTAAAAAATGACTCCTTCATTGCAGCAATACTTTCTTGGGCCGTATGATCAAATATTGATTTTCCAACAACCTCTTCTTTGGAGTATCCTAAATTCTTGGCATAAATTGCGTTAGAATTTAAAATACGTCCCTCAGCATCTATGGTACGATACATTTCAGGCGAAGCCTCGTATAGAGATTCGTATTTTTTTTCCAATTGACCTAACTCCACAATTGTTTCGTCAAGAGATTTTGCCATTAAATTAAATTCTTTACTTAATTGCCCAAATTCATCTGAAGAAGAAGTCTCAATTTCTCTAAATGTCCCTTTTGCCATAGACGAAATCCCTCCCCTCAATTTTTCAATAGGTTTAACTAGGCTTTTTGAAAACAAAAACGAGAAACCAACAATAGAAGAAACTATCAAACCTATGGAAACGAATAACGATTTTTGAATAGCATAAATATTCTTGTAAGCTTCATCTGCTTCAATCTCAAAAACGTAAAACCAATCGGTACCCTTTACAGACGTTATTGCTCCCACTACTTGCTTTCCGGCATAATTTTCATAGATTTCCAAAGTGGTTTTTGTTCCCAGATTATCACGGATTTGAAAAATGTAAACTTGTTCATTGCTTGGAGTCACCATTTGTAATTCCAACTCTGGTCGTTTCTTTAATTGATCATTGAGTAGGTCATATTGGTCAGGTTTTGATAAAAAATATCCGGCAGAGTCTACAAGATAGTGGTTAGAATTTGCATACACGGTCATTACGGAATCCTCATCTTCCAGCAAGTCAAAGATAGTACTACGAGCCATAAGGACACCCTCAATACCAACCTCGCCAGCAATTGGCGAAAAAATGAGAAAGGAAGGAATGTTTTCTTCGTAGATTCCAGATTCATTTCTCAATGGCTCATAAGATGCTTTTACCTTACTCACACATGGTATTTTTTTTAACGCCTCAATGAAACAGGGTTCGGTCTTGAAGCTTACTTCCCGGTCAAAAATGTCAGACTGAAAAACAGCCTTCCCTGTTTCTTTGTCCAATATTGAAACTTCTTCGATCCAATTACTATGAACGATATAATTGTTAAAATTTTTCATCAAGTCTAACCGTGTGAGAAAATTCAGACTTTGATTCTTGTTCATAATTAATTCTTTTGTCTTTTCTACTACGGTTGGAGAACGTCCTATTGAATCTATAAGATCCTTTCGTGTTTGAACCTGTTGGGAGACCTGGAATGCGTTATCATCAGAATGTATGATTAAGTCAATCTGCAAAGTTTTTCTTTCTTGTATAGTTTCGTCAAAAAAAAGGTAAATTCCTAAAAGAACAATTGGAACAACTGATAAAATTAAAAGTAGTGAAGTTAGTCTTCGGTAAAAAGAAGAAAATAATTTCATTTTTTGAACATATTCAAGTTACTAACTTGACCCCCATTTCTTTCCCCATCCTTCATACAAATTATTAAGGAACAAGTTCCATTCGTCTTTTGATTTATACCCTGGATAGGGTATTGGTTTTATTGGCAGTTCTGAACTTGAAACCAACTCAAATTGACCATCGGAAAGTATCTTCCCTATCCTTACTGACTTGTAAAGATGATGGGTTAGCGGATCCACGCCTACTATTCCTTCGGGAGAAGAAAATACCACACCAGAAAGTGTTTTAGAAATTAGGTCGATATCAGTAGAACCAGCTTTTGATAACGCAATAAAATAAATATTCACTGCAGTGTAAGCGGATTCCATTGGATCATTGACGACTCTGTCTTCACCATATTTTTTCTTGAAGGAGCTAACAAAGGCAGCATTCTGAGGATTGTCGAGGTTTTGAAAATAATTCCATGCAGCATAATCACCAACCAATTCATCGACCCCTAGCTGAATTATTTCATTTTCCCCAATGCTAAAAGAAAGTGTTGGAATTATATCGGGGGTTATACCTTGGCTACGCAACTCTTTAAAGAACCAAAAATTACTATCACCATTAATTGTATTAAGAATAACTTTTGGTTTAGTTTTTAATATTTTATCAACAATTTCCTTAAAATTTGTATCTCCAAGAGGCCTGTATTCTTCACCAAGAATTTCTCCGCCTAATTCGTTAATTCTGTATCTTATTATTTCATTGGCACTTTTTGGAAAAACATAATCAGAACCAACCAGAAAGTAGGTATTTCCAATGTTCTTGTTTGCCCAATCTACTGCAGGAATTACTTGTTGGTTTGGCGCAGCACCTGTGTAAACAATATTAGGCGATTGTTCCAGCCCCTCGTATTGTACTGGATAGAAAAGAAGACTTTTGTGTTGTTCAAATATAGGCAGCATCGTTTTACGACTGGCTGATGTCCAACCTCCAAAAATTACGTTGACTTTCTCCTTTGTGATAAGATATTCTGCATTCTTAGCAAATGTTGGCCAGTCGGATTTTCCATCCATCACTATAGGAAGAAGTTTCCTGCCCAGGACGCCTCCTCTATCATTAATTTCTTCAATAGCCAGGAGTGTTGCGTCAACGACTGGTTTTTCGCTAATTGCCATTGTTCCTGTTAAGGAGTGTAAGATTCCAACCTTGATTGGATTCTCTTCAGCCGCAATATCTTTTATGGAATCTGATTTACGTGCTTCATCATTTATTCTAACGGTGGTTTCCTTTTGATCAGGCGAAAGAGATGTTTCAAAAATTGTTAAACCTATTGCTATAATGGGTACAAGCACAAGAATAAGTTTGAGCCCATTCTTCATGGTATCACATATTTGATTTTTACATTATACAAAAAATCTCTAGTCAGTATTTGTTCATGACATACTTGATTTAATGGTAATAAATCACCCATTTTGTTTCATTGCTAAGATCAGTTCTTCAAAGTCCAGATTTCATTTGAGCATCGATGATTTAATAGGATGCCAACTAATAGAAAAAATAATGTGCCCTGACATAACTGTAAGAGAAATCAAACCAATCGATATCGAAGGAGGCTATCTTCTAGATGGTTTTCCGTATGCAGGACTAGCAAGCGCAATTGCTACAGAATCAATGATAAGTACATTACAGTTTGAAATGGTAGGCGTACTTGATTCTGATCTTTTTCCACCCCTTTCAATTATAAAAGATGGGCTGCCAAATTTTCCCACAAGAATATTTGTAAATAATAATCTTAAGGTAGCCATTTTTTCATCCTATCTTACTCCACACGAGTCTCTTCATAGACAAGTTGCAAAAACCATGTTAGAGTGGGCAAACAAACACAAATGCGCCTATATTGTTAGCAGTTCTTCAATTCGAAGTGATGAACAGGACTCTTTTATCGTAGGAGTAGGTAGCACCAAAGAAGCAAAAAAGAAGTTAGCGGATGCGGACATTCCGCTATTATCTAATGGTACTATTCCAGGGATTCCAGGAATCTTGTTAAATGAAGGTTCACTATCAAACATAAATGTCATAGTACTGTTATCTAATTCAAAAGAAAGAGGGCCCGATTTCAAAGCTGGTGCACAAATTTGTATGGCAATGTCAAAGATCGTTCCAGGTACAGCTTGTGATTTAAAATCAATTTTACAGGAAGCTGAGGTTGTAGAACAAAGCATTAAAAAAACTGAGGAAGATGCAGAGCCACTCAAGGATGCCATGTACGGATGACATATCAAGAAAAAGAGATATCAAAAAACCAGCTAGAGAAAGCCATTCAAGTACTTGACCTAGACGAAGGAATTAGAATAGAAAATAAATCAAACATGATCTTTTTAAATAAATCTGCAAAAAGATATTGTATAAACACATCTACAAAAGAAAAAGAAGAGTTTGCATATTCTAACAATGCTGCAGAAGTTCTCGATTTTCTAAAATCAAAGATAGATCAAGACTGTAAAATCTTTTCGTATTAAATCCTTATATCAAAACTTTATCTCTGAATTAAAATGGTGCAGCTTGCAGAATTTGCTGTTGCAGTAATAATAATTTCTATTTCTGGAGTAATGTCACCTGGACCACTTTTTGTTGCTAACATATCATATGGTCTCAGAGAAGGAACCAAGGCAGGATTAAAGATGGCATATGGTCACACCGTTGTCGAATTACCTCTTGTGATCTTACTAGGAATCGGTGCACTCTCACTTGAGACAATTCCGCAGTTTAGAGAAATAGTTTCTTTACTTGGGGCAGTCAGCCTTTTTGTATTTGCGGGCGTTCAAATCAGATCAGTTCTAAAAAAACCAAATACGGTGTTTGAAGGAAAACATGGACCGTTTCTTGCAGGAATTATACTTAGTGCATTAAACCCATTCTTTCTCATCTGGTGGTTTACCGTCGGGTTTAAGCTGATTTCGGACGCTATTGTTATTGCATCGTTTGCAGGAATTGGAATCATGTTTGTTTTTCACATATGGATGGACTATGCGTGGTTATGTGCTGTATCATTTCTTTCTTCAAAAGGGAAAAAAATTCTATCAAGCAAGAACTATACTATGTTTATGATCGGAATTAGCGGCATTTTGATATACTTTGGCATAGTTTTTGCCATGGAAGTGTTAAGCTAACCACAATCGATTGGTTCGATCTCAATTCCACATTTTTCATTTAATTCGATGATTTTGTTTATTAGACTGTCACAAAGCTCTGGATCCAATGTTTTTTGATATTGCTCTACTTCATTTACAACAACCACGTGCTTTATTGGACAACTGTTAACAAACCAGATATTGTACAAAATAATTGCAGTCAATACTGACATCACAACAATTATGCCATATTTAGAAAAATTACTCATTTTTGGTTCTAGAAACATCGATCTCCATGGTAGAAACGTTTCGTTCTCTTCCATCCAATGAAGTCATCCGGTCTGAAAATATTCGTACATTTGTTATCTTGTAACCCATAGCATCGAGTCTTTTTACTATCATCTGTGAAACATCTACCGCAGTTGTAATGCTTTTACCTCTTGCCTTTATGGTTACAGTGGGTTCATTTGCAAGAAGGGTAAGAGTAGCATTGACGTATGTCATAATAGGCTTCTTTCCAATAAAAATAATGTTTGAAGGACGGCTCACAGCCCATCTCAAGATGTGTTTTATTTAATGGTTGAGATTTTCTTTTTCTATAAATTTTTGTAAGATTCTTTCTACTTCATCAGGTGACACTGATTGTTTTATAGAATCTACTAATTCTTTTTCATCTATTTCATAGCAGTTCAACATATCATTTTGATCTTTGAAAAAAAGTAGAACCTTATCTTTGAATACGCAGTGATATAGTTTGTCTATTTCCATTTTTTCAGGGTTTATTTTTACTCCCTCTGATTCTGTCACTACTGGATAATCCATGGTTTTAGCATATTTTTAGAAGATATTTAGATGATTTGATTCGATAATGTAATAAGCATTTTCTAGTTTTAGAATCAGATGGAACAAAGAATTGTTTTTCATGTTGATTTTGATTATTTTTTTGCCCAATGTGAGGAATTACGCAATCCAGATTTAAAGACAAAACCCGTTGCGGTCTGTGTGTTTTCAGATCGTGGCGGCGACAGTGGAGCGATAGCTACAGCAAATTATCTTGCGAGAAAGTACGGAGTAAAATCAGGAATGCCAATTAGCTTTGCAAAAAAAAGACTAGAAAGTGTAAATGATGCAGTTTTTCTTCCAACCGACTTTGAATATTATTCTGAAATATCACAAAACGCCATGAATGTAATGAAAGAATTTGCAGACATTTTCGAGTATGTAGGAAGGGACGAGGCATATTTGGATGTCTCAAAAAGAACAGAAGGAAGTTTTGTTAATGCAGCTCACCTAGCTCAACAATTGAAAAATGCAATACGACATTCTGTGAAACTATCATGTACTGTCGGAGTTTCATCCAATAAACTAGTAGCAAAAATTGCCTCTGATTTTAAAAAACCAGATGGGTTAACGATAGTACCGCCAGAAAAAATTGAGGCATTCTTGGATCCACTTCCGATCAGAACAATTCCTGGAATTGGTAAAAAAACAGAGGAAAAATTCACAGATATGGATTTTAAGACCATTTCAGAATTAAAAAAACTTGATGTCTTTTCGCTTAATGGTCAGTTTGGAAGAAAAGTTGGGACCTATATTTACAATGCCGTACGAGGAATCGATTCTGAACCTGTTGCACCAAGACAAGAGGCAACACAGTATAGTAGAATAACTACACTAAAGGAGGATTCAAAAGAATATCATTTTCTTGCAAAGGAACTAGAGAAATTGTGTGAAGACGTACATGTTGCTGTACTAAAGGACAATTTAATGTTCAAATCAGTTGGCATACAATTTGTACAGTCAGATTTATCAAACAAAACTAAATCTAAAACTCTCAAAAACTCTACCTCGAGTCTTGACGAACTCAGAAAGACAGTTTTACAGCTTCTTGTAGAATCTTTAGAGGATCAGAAAATATCAATACGTAGAATAGGCGTAAAAGTGTCAGATTTTTCTGAAGTGTCAGGTCAAGACAATATTACTAGGTATTTCTAATATCAAGCCCCAAATGAGACGCCAGTCTTTTGTGTTCTTGCGGTGTTATCCATTCTACAAAGAGGTAATCCATGATCTCATTATCGTTCATTCCCAATCTTTTGGCTTCTTTTACCGCCACTTCGTATGCTTCAATTTCTGTTGGCCTATCAACGTATGAATATGATTTGTTGTAAAGATCAAGACCTGCTCGGTGTTGTTTTACATGTACAAGCTCATGAACAATGTCAAGATACAAAACTTTTGAATCTGAGTTTTTTAAATGATTTAATCCTATCACGATGGTTGCATCTTCATTTTTTACAAACATGTAATGATCTTTTTCTTCTACTATTACATTTGTCTTTGAAAAGACATCATCGAGTTCATTTTTTGTTTTGAACACTTCCATGAGAATTGATGAGTTATTTAATCCATCAAAAATATCATCAAGGAAATAGCTTCCCGGCGTTTTGTCTCTATTGATTTGTATCATGTTCTTTTGTTATTTCAAGTTTTTTTTTAATCCGTTTTGTTTCCACATATGTTACTACAAGTAAAAAGATGAAAAGCCAAGGCAAGAACATTATTTCTCCTGCCACAGAATGAAATTCTTCAAACTCTGCAACATTTGTTGATACTTTGAGCGCGAAAAGCGATAATGAAAATATTCTTATCATGTTTACACTGATCGTGCCGATGATTCCTAGAATAAAATAGATAGCCTTTCTTTTTGGCGGAATATTCATTTTAAACAAAAAGGCCATCATAACTAATGAGTAAATTATTACACTGTGAACACCTGCGGATGGCCAGAATACCTGTAAAGCGAATGGACCGTGATCTCCCTTTAGAAACATTATGTTATCACGCGCACTTGCAACACCCAAGTCTAGGACGTTAATTATCCATGCATTTGTTTTGACTAGATATGGTACTACGTATTGTAGGGGACCCAGGGTATCATAAGGAAAGAATGCATCAAGCGATAAAATTGCAGCAGTGCCAGCGATGAAAATGGGCCCTGCTGGGGATATCCTTATCCATTTTTTGCCAAACAAAATGCTCATGGATGAAATTAGAAATATTGCCATGACAGTAAAGTCCCACAACCAAGTCCACGAATAGATCAGTTGAACGTTGTATTGCGGAGCAATTGAAATAATATAGTCACGTAAGCCAAATTCAAGACTAACAAGATATGTCATTGTAAGAGCAGCAAGCGGTATTACCGCAAGCAACTTCTTTGTAGATACACCAAGTTTCAATCCAATAAGTTCTGCAACCATGAACGCAAGTCCAAAAAGAAATCCCCCCCTTCCTTGATTCCAACTTAGGCTAAAAGAATCTGGAAAAGCCGCAAGAGCAAATATCGTAGGACTAGCAAGTAACAAAATTGCGTAAATTATTGTCTTATCCTGCATTATTTACTCAGCAATATCTGTTAAATAAAAACTCTAGGTGTTAGAAAAAGTCAGAGATCGACTTTTGTCGTCTTGCTTTTTGTAGATTACTATTTGCAAGCCATTCTTTTTTATCTATACTAAGACTCTTGCATGCAAAGTCAAGTCCTTCCTCAAAGCTTGATACTATTGTTGGATTCTGTTTCATCGCTATCCTAATTCCTTCTCTTACCTGCCACACACCAAGAGGCACTGCATACTCTGGCCGTATTTCACGTAACACTATTACTCCTGCCTGAACTTTGTTTTTGAAAAGATATTCAGCTACTCCAAGTCTTGATGCAAAATGTGCTCCTGCGGTAGCAGGATAATGATCAAGTCCTCTTGCGTCTTCAAAATCAGAGCCAAATCCAATGCGTCCTTGTAGATCATACCACGCTTCTTGCATCTCAAACATCCATCTACTTGGAAACAAAACAACCGAAAAAAAATTATCAAGATGATTGTATGTAAAAACTTTGTAGCTGTCAATAATATCTAATTCAATTATTTCTGAAACTAGAGATTTTGAAATAATGTCGTCTGTTGCGGTTATGCTCCAGCGAGTAGGAACAAGTTTTCGGTTTTTGCCAAACATTCCAATACTAAAGCATTTTTGAATTCTTGATATTTCGATACCATTATTGTATAATTGTAATACAGAGTCCTGAGCTAGCAAGTCTTTGTCGTAATAGGTTCTTTGTATGTTTTTATCAGATGATGAATTTGAAAATTTTGCATTTTTTATTTCTCCAATTGGACCAAACGGAGCACTTTCACCGTCAATTGATGTCGTATGAGTTATCATTTTGAGAAAATCTATATCAGAATCTATTGGTTTTGTTGCCATAGCAACTTCCTGCAAGTTTTCAATGTATTTTCCCTGAGGATCTGAAATTTTCACTTGCTGTATTCCCCTCACAAGGCTTAGTCTATAATTTACAATTTCTTCTAGACTTTTCCCTAACCAGAGTTCTGGCATATCAAGTATCATGGTATTACCATGTATTGGAGGCAGCATTGGTCCAACGGCAACCTTTGGATACCCATATGAACCTACAAAGACAGATGGCGGGCTTGAACCACTAATAAAATTAGAAGAAAAAAGATTTCCGTATCTTGATAAATATTCATTCCAGTTAGATTCTATTGCCTTTCTTATTTCAGATGCAGTTTGACCCAACAACGTACATTAGTATAGCAAGTAATAATCTTGTATAATTGACTGATATTCACCTCAAGTTAATTTCTTTGTTATAAAAAAATTGTAACCATAGATTCGGATCAACATTCAAATTAATTTAATAGGTCCGTATATCTGGAAAGAAATAACAATGGCAGACTCTGAAACTTTTGGTATAGAAAAAGGATACGGTCAACAAGCTATAGAATTTATGAATGAGGAAGCAAAAAAAGAAAAATGGAAGTTTGAGGCCAGACTCTATGATTATGAAATAGAAACGGAAAATTTTGGTCCATTTGAAATGTTTTCATGGATGGGGGATGTCAAGGCAGCACGTAAACTTGTTATAAAAGCAAGTAAACGTTTCAAAATCAAAGTAATTGAAGGCGCATACAAATCAAAACTCATATTGTTGAGACGTGAGAAGACGGAATTTGCATTGGTTAGAAAAGGCGACAGGATAATTGGTCACCTTGAATTTTCTGCACCAAGAATCAAAAATAGCAAGTGGATGGTAAAATTAGAAGAAAGAAGATAACACCGTTACAATCTTGTTTTTGCCAACATCTGTGCTACTCTGAGCGGTTCTGGTACAGCACCTTGAAGAGTCATAGCGTTTAGTAGATTTTTTGCTTCTAGTATTGTACAACCTTCTATTCTCACAAATACGTCATATCCTGTATAAAGAGAGAGTTTTGTTCTCTGACCAAGCCTGTGATATTCTTCAATTTTTAATTGATAGGAATCAGGAAAATGATATTTTATAGCATCTTCGATTCCCTTAGAGTCTTCGTATGTGACTCCAATGACTGGTATTTTTAATTGGTTCCAGATTTTTTTTATATCAACTATATTGTACATTGATATGATAAGACCTGAAATCATTACAAAACTAATGTCATCGCGATTTAGTTTTTGATGCATTTGTAATATGGCATCAGT
>Ga0247727_10020619_pt1 | contig 10054 bp, 10 predicted proteins | sample WisWelCaveWW1625_FD_202498 | JGI IMG/M metagenome (GOLD analysis project Ga0247727, IMG submission 202498) | Biofilm microbial communities from Wishing Well Cave, Virginia, United States - WW16-25 | ecosystem: Environmental > Aquatic > Deep subsurface > Groundwater > Cave microbial mat | place...
TGTGAAGGAAGTTATCAGGCATACGATAACGCTGCCTTATGGAACCGTTACCGACATAGCGCCTGATGTGAAACTCGTTCTCTCCAATGCCGGACACATTCTAGGCTCTTCAACTGTGCATCTGCATATTGGAAACGGCGATCACAACGTCGTTTACACCGGTGATCTGAAGTACGGCAGGAGCCAGTTGTTCGAGAGTGCGTCGTGGAACTATCCTAGAGTTGAGACACTGATTATAGAGAGCACGTATGGTGCTAAGGAAGACATAATGGCACCCAGGGAAGAGGTGGAGGCTAATTTCGTAAATACGATTAACAAGATACTTGCGGATGGAGGCAAGGTGCTTATCCCCGTTCCCGCAGTGGGAAGGGCGCAGGAGATCTTGATGGTGATAGATTCCTACATGAAGGCAGGAAAGCTCATCGAGGCGCCTGTATTCATTGAGGGAATGATTTCGGAGGCAAGTGCAATGCATGTTGCCTATCCCGAGTATCTGTCAAGGGAGCTTAGGCAGAGGATTCTGGAAACTGATGATAATCCCTTCACGTCAGAATACTTTACAATAATCGAGCATGCTGATGGCAGGTCAGAGGCACTTAGAGATCAACCGGCGATAATAATGGCAACTTCAGGAATGCTTGAGGGCGGGCCAGTAATTGAATACTTCAAATCCATCGCATCAAATCCCAAGAACAAGATGGTTTTCGTCTCTTACCAAGTCAACGGAACTCTTGGCAGGAGAGTACTCGACGGTTCAAAACAGGTATCGATAATGAGCAGGGACGGCAAGATAGAGGTCATAGACATAAACTGCCAGGTTGAGAAGATCGAGGGCTTCAGCGGACACAGCGATTACAACCAGCTAATGTCTTACATCAACAAGTTGAGACCCAAGTTGCGAAGGGTCATCGTTAACCACGGGGAGAGAAGAAAGGTCGAGAACGTTGCAAGCGCCGTAGGAAGGATATTCAGGCTACCAACAGCGCATCCAACCGTGCAGGAAGCAGTACGACTTCTTTAGTTAATAACAAAAATGAGGTTGTTAACGGAGATACGCATAGATAGATCGATAGATACGTTCCACACATATACTTCAGCAAATAGCCCCTATCCCTTTAGGTCTTGCTCTGCTGCGTCGGTGCTTCAGTGCTGTACCATGTGTACTTGTGCTTTATTCCATACCTCGCGAGAGCGTTTAGGATGATATTTTGCACTTCGTCTACAGATGAGCTGTCGAAGACGCTTATGTTTCTCGAGGTTCTTCTCCTGTATCTGCCCTTATCCAACTGGTGGATAACGATCCTTATTCTCTTCTGGCCGTCATCGCTCATACCAGCCTATTACAAGCACTAGTATATTGATCTTGTGATTTAGCCAGCTTCTTCTTTGCTGAATCTATAAAATAATTTTGAACGAGATCGAACTGGTCTAAAGTTTATTTTTTTGTCAATGCAATCAGCGCTAGTAGCTTTTCAATTAAATAAATGACTTGCAAGGGTGCAAAGAACGCTATCTGTAGAAAAGTTAAAGGAAGAAGTGTATTCTGGCATGACGCTTATAACCGAAAGAGAGTTCCAGCAGTTTCTGAAGAGGCATAAAGAGGTCAAGATAGAGAATGTTTCAATTCCACTAGGGCAGTCTTTGCGAATCAATAGTTTCGCTCCACCAGAAAATTACAAACACGAGTCATTTACGGTATGGTCATTCCCAGACAGGGGAGATTGGTCTACGCATGACGGAAAGTACAGAGGCAACTGGAGCCCGTACATTCCGCACAACCTTATATGGAAATATACAGAGGAGGGAGATCTTGTTCTTGACCAGATGATGGGTAGCGGAACTACCCTTGTCGAATGCAAGCTCATGGGCAGGAATGCCATAGGCATAGATATCAACCGTGACGCTGTCATGCTTGCGTTGGACAGGCTGAACTTCGACTATGACAGTAAAGCTGTAATCAAAACTTATACAGGCGATGCACGCAATCTGAATAAGGTCGAAGACGACAGCATTGACCTTCTTGCAACCCATCCTCCCTATGCTAGCATTATTCCATATTCAAGAGCGCAGATCAAGGCTGATTTATCAGCATTATCTATCGGCAATTATCTTAGGGAGATGCGCATAGTTGCTGAAGAAAGCTTCCGAGTTGTAAAGCCTGGAAAGCACTGTGCAATCTTGATAGGAGATACAAGAAGACATAGACACTATATCCCCATATCGCATAACGTATTACGTATGTTCCTCGACGCTGGCTTCATTTTGAAGGAGGATATCATCAAGGTGCAACACAAAACAAAACGTACTAGGGAAGCATGGCGTGGGTCGAACTATGATTTTTACAAAATCGCACATGAGCATCTTTATGTTTTCAGAAAGCCATCCAAGGGAGAAAAGATCAGCCAGTTTAAACACAGTATGCAGTTGTTCTGAAATAAATTCGCAAACTTTCTCATTCATTCACAACAAATGTTTGTACTAAAACAGCAAACAATATTTTGCCCCTATTTCCATTATTTGTTGAGTTAAGACTGAGCATATCATATACACTGCGTCTAGCAACATATTATTCAATCATGCTTGCTGTGTTGATAGTTCCGACAGTCCTACTCTACACTTTCTTCATTCGTGTCTATGCAGCAGATAGGGAGATCTATAACGTGTTGGGCGTATTCAACACTAATCTTTTCTGGATATTTCCTATATTGTCTACGATTATTTTTTGTTACCTTTCTAGAGCTGAAGATAAGAATGTGCTATCTAGGGCTGGTATGCTTTGCGCCGCCAACTTTCTAGGAATGTACTTGACTATCTTTATCTATGCAGCAAGCACAGCGAGAGAGTATAGATTATCAAATAATATTTTCGAACAAGAAATTGCAGGATTTCATATAGTGATGTTTGTTGTCGGAGTATCAGTTTGCTGGCTTGTTGGTAAGAAAGTTATACCAAGGATTCTTGGAGACGAGTCACTACCAGAAACTAAGATATGATTGTGAGTCGGCTAATCAATAGCTGCTCAAATTACCAACGATCTAACAGAATCTATAACTAGAATTTTTTAACTACTTCATATCGTAAGCTCCCTTCCAGACCTTAGTGCCTGGAGGAGTTATTACAATACGTTCCTCGCCAAGTCTTGCAATATCGCCCTCAACCGTTTGTGCAAATTTGTAAAGTTCCTCTACTGCTTTTCTCAGCTCTTCAATATCTTTTTGTGCTAATGGTGTTACCCTGATTATAACAACCATGTGCTTCTTTACGTCCTGCTTAATTGCATCCAAATCAGAAGGATCTCTTAGTGTTATAGCTTTCACATAAGTAGGCGGTTTATGAGCTTGCATAATTAACCAATGGCACCTCCACAAGCAGATAATCCTTTACTATCAACAATGGTTAACATCAAGCTTAAGAAGACTAAATTCTATATGAATTTAGCTGTTCATCATTTGCCGACGAGACAGAAATCTCCTTCGAATCGCCATTATTTTTTACTGTTACAGCACATTCAGCGTCTTTTGGAGCGTCTGAATATCTATGCACTATAGAGGCAGCTAGAACAAGCAAGCTTTCATCATAATCGCCCCTTAACAGCGCTATCGGACCCTTGTGATCCTTAGCTTCCAACAATAAATCACGCTGCATCACCAGTGAACTGATAACATCGTTTTCTCCCTCGTTTCTTCCAACGACAAGTTTTGTATTTTTACTTATCCTGAAATGTCTTCCAACTTTCAGCAGTTCTGTATCATTCAGCGTTGGTTTGTCTACATGTTCAAACAAATCTTCAACTCTTTTTGCAAACTGTGGATCAGTAAGCAAGCAACCACCAGCCGAATTTGGATAATCAGTTATACCAAGATTTTTCGCCAGCTCTATCTGCGTCCTTCTTGTCCTTCCCTTGATGCTCAACAACTCTTCTCTATTCACCATACCAGACTTTTCAGCTTCTGTCGGTTCAAGATGTTTGGCAGACAACGGTCTAAGCACCTTGCCTTCTAGACCAGATTCATGTTCGATTATCTTTAGAGCTCTTGGATTTTGACTCATTGGTCTCTGCTCTAAAACTTCTCCAGTTACTATGAACTTAGCATCTATTTCTTGCATGTAATCTTTCGCAACCTTGAACATCATTTCCCTACAGTCTATGCATGGGTTCATACCAGAGCCGTAACCATGTTTGGGATTTTTTAGCATCTCCAAATATTCATCACCCAAGTAAACCGTTTTCAGATCAACGCCTAATTTCTCTGCTACTTCCTTAACTCTAAAACCACAACCATGCCCGCAGTCAAAATCACAAAATGGTGTTTTGATTGCAACGGCTTTAACATCCACTCCTTGCTCGATCATTAATTTAACTGCAAGGGTACTGTCCAGACCTCCAGACAGTAGCGCAACGGCTTTTGGTTTTTCAGAGTTTTCTTCCATTTAATGAGCTCCTAGAACAACCATTATAAATGTTGTATTGCGAAATTTTGCTTACTATTAGCAAAGCTAAAAAACCTACAGTAACGCATTCCCTGTATGCAAAGACATAGAGTTCTTCTCGAAGAAGCTTCCAAGATCAAATGTAGCAATGTTGTTGCCTTTGAGCCAGAGAACATATTTTACATGACTGGTTTCTGGGGCGAAGTTATTGCATTATCCAGCAATAGTGGTATGAAGTTAATTGCTCCAAAACTGGAAGCAGACAGGGCAAGAAAAACCAGCAAGAATTGCAAAGTTATCGAGTCAGAACGTGGAAGTGATATGATCAAATCTCTGCTGGCAAACTTGAGCAATGGCAATATTTGCACAGACTGCAATGATTACTCTACGATAGAGAAGATCAGGCAGAAAATAGGAAAGGGGTTAATTCACAACCCTGAGCCGTTTTACAAGGCTAGGAAGATCAAGGATAGCAAGGAAATAGAAACGATAGCAAAGGCAAGCAGGATACTTGATAGATTATTTGCAATATGTGAAAAAGAGATCAAACCAAACGTAACGGAGAAGCAGTTACAGGCTACACTGCTCTATGAAGCGATGAATATGGGGGCATATCCGCCTTCGTACAGGTTCACCATCTCTCCGCTGATAATTGCGTCAGGTACGAATTCATCATTACCGCATGCAGATCCGACTGACAGAAAGATAAGGAAAGGCGATCTTGTTACCGTAGATTTGACGTTAAGATATGATGGGTACATTGCAGATGCAACTAGAACATTTGGAGTTGGAACCATAGACTCGGAAAAGAAGAAGATCTATAATATTGTGAAAGAAGCCCAAGAGCTAGGGTTAGATGCAGTAAAAGTTGGAGCGGAATGTGGTGCAGTCGATAATGCTTGCAGGTCATTTATCAAGAAAGCAGGATATGGAAAACACTTTATTCATTCAACAGGTCATGGCATCGGTTTGGAAGTTCATGAGCCACCGTGGTTACGTATGAAAAATCACGAAATATTACAAAAGAACATGGCGATCACTGTTGAACCTGGCATCTATCTGCCGAACAAATTTGGTGTGAGAATTGAAGACAGTGTTATCGTAAACAAGAGGGCAAGTGTGCTGAACAAATACACGAAAGAATTGATAATCGTTTGAGGATATTGTTGCCGTTAATCTGCTAATGGTAAAGTTGTGCGATTATACTGACTATTCTCAGGCATCTTAAACGCTGTGGGTTGCAGTTGCAGAAACAGTGAAAGTAGCAGCTGCGCAAGGCATAAGGCTAAATGGTAAGGATTTTATCAGTAAGATGGAACAGATGCTCTAGTTTTGTATATCATTTCTCTTGCAACAAATCAAGTAGCTTTCTTGCTACCATGTGTTTACTCTGCATAGGTATACGCACAATTTTTCTATTCTTATCGATCACGAATACCTCACTCGTATCGGAACCCATTTCAGAACCTTTTCTGCCAACATCATTTGCAACTATAAGATCAGCTTTGCATTCTAGCATCTTTTCATACGCACTTGCTATCAACTGTTCATCGCTTACATCACTATCAGCTTTGAACGCAACTAGGAATGTGTCAGGACTTGCTTTCTTGATCTGATCTACGATCTTCCCAGTTGTACGGAGCGTAATAGTTATTTGTTTATTATCTCTGGTCTCTATCTTCACATTTTTAGGATTCTCGGGTTTGAAATCTGACACAGCAGCCGTCATTATTGCGATGTCATACTTGTGGCTCTTTAGCTCATTAACGACAGCTTCCATCATCTCATCACTTGTTTCTGCGTTGATCACCTTGGCACCGCTTGGTAGTTCAGCGTAGCCATGGCCATAAACTAGCGTAACGTTCGCACCCCTGTTCATTGCTTCTTTGGTTATGGCAGCTCCAAGCTTTCCTGATGCAGGATTAGTTACAACTCTTATCGGATCTATGTGTTCCAATGTTGCACCAGCAGTGATGAGTATATTTTTGCCTTTTAACTTCGAATTACTCCGCATCTTGGCAAGAACAGCATTGAGCACAACTTCTGGATCAGCGACCTTCGCCTTTCCCTCTGCAATATTTGGTTCTATAAACTCAACCAGACCTTTCAATTTATCCATATTGTTTTGCAGAATTGCATTTTCATACATGGCTTCATGCATTGCAGGAGCTATCATAATGGGAATTTTAGATCCGAGCGCAACACTCGCAACCGAAGTTACAGGAGTATCATCTATACCGTTAGCTATCTTGCTCATCGTATTTCCAGTACAGGGATAGATCAGGATCAAATCTGACCTGCCATAGTCTGCAAGTTGTATATGCTCCAACTTCCATGTAAGTTCAGTAACGACATCATTGCCAGTTGCCCACTTCATAAGATCTGGTGTTAGAACTAGCTTCGTTGATTTGGTCATGACAGCATAAACATCTGCACCATGACGCATGAGCAATCTAGCAAGGTCAACTGCCTTGTAGGCAGCAACACTTGCAGTTACGCATAGAACGATCTTCTTCCCCTTTAATTCATCTCCATCTGACCCAACAATGTCCTTCGAGGGGTGCTCGCTCATGTGCTCCTCAACTCCTTCATCAATGCATTGAGCTCTTCCTTGTCCATATGAAACGTATTCTCTTCTGCTGGAAACTTTTCTGTTACAACATCATCCTTGAACAATGTTAAAGCATTAACCATCTCCTGTGACATTTCTGCATAACGTTTTGCAAACTTGGGTTTTACCTGATCATATAATCCAAGTAGGTCATGAATTACAAGAACCTGCCCATCGCACACATTTCCTGCACCTATCCCGATTGTTGGTACGCTTACCATATCAGTGATTATCTTCGCAACCTCGGAGACCACTTTCTCTAGAACTATTGAGTATACCCCAGCTTTCTCGAGCGCCTTTGCATCCTTTATCAGCTTGAGCGCGGCTTGCTTGTTGTTTCCCTGAACCTTGTATCCTTGCCAGAGCATTGCTGTCTGTGGTTTCAAACCGATATGGCCCATGACTGGAACTCCAGCTTTAACTATAGCTTGAACAGTATCGACCACCTCCTCTCCTCCCTCAATCTTCACGGCTTCAACTCCAGCTTCCTTGACAAACCTGCACGCATTTCGAACAGCTTCTGTAACATCGACCTGATATGACATGAAAGGCATATCAGCAACGACCATAGCTCTTTTGGCTCCTCTAGAGACTGCCTTGCAAAATAGTAACATTTCCTCCATGGTAACTGGAGTTGTTGTTTCGTAACCCAGCATCACCATCCCAGCACTGTCTCCGACCAGCAAAATGTCTATGCCAGCCTTATCGCAGATGCTTGCAGTGGCAAAATCGTATGCAGTTAGTATCGTTATCTTTCTCTTCTTCTTCATTGAGACTATCTCGTCCACAGTGACCTTTGCCTTGCCGTTCTGCATTCTAATCCCTTGACTTCAATCCTCGCAAAATGTGCTGCAAACTCATCTGCAGGTTTTTGGAATTATCAAAACCATGTGCTAACTCTTGTAGCTTGCTTTTTTGCAAACGCGCAAACTGGTTTGCCAGCTCAACCATCTTTGGCATTGCTCTGACAACATTATCCACTATTGTTATGGTAGCTTTCTGCGATGTTCTTGACAACGGATTTAGATCGATCGCAACAACCTTCTTACCCATCTTTACCAGAGCTTCTGTTCTATCACCATCTTCCAGTGGCACCAGAACAACATCTGCGGTATAGATACCATCAGGATCTACGCGTCTACGTTCGCTCATCAATTCAGGTATTGTTTCGGATGCCCTGCTACCTACCCCATACACTTTCTTAGCACCGCTGGTCTTCAGCAGCTTTTCAATGGCTAGTTCTCTTTCAAATTTCCTATAGAACAGATTAACTTCAATCCTTGCGCCGGTTAGTTCTGCAAGCTTTACAACTTCATTTGCACAAAGGCACGCAGTGTTGCCGTTTATAGAAATAACCGGGCGTTCCGCCAGCATTATTAGAGCAACAGCCGACTTCATTGCCTCGAGCGCTTCCTTGGTCGTTATCTCACCGATCAAATAATCAAAACCTTCGCCTCTACCATGTGCAATAAGACCTTCTTCAACAACGATGTCATTTCTAAAACCCTCTACAAGGTGTTCTCGTATCTGAAGTGAACGAACCCTCGGATGATTTGCAGGGATATTCCTCAGCATGGGATCATTCTAGCTCCTTCATTATCAATATCGCAGATAAGCAATTTGCCATCATGATTACCAAGAATGTTCTGCACATCTCTAACATTATCATCTTTCACTATAGAAAATACAGTTTCACCAAACATTGCCGTCGAGCATTTGTATCCATTTACATTCATTTCATCTATAACCGCTTGGCATCTACCGCTAACGAAATCTATCGATCTTGCAAATTGCAGTGACATTTCCAAAAAGGTATCAACAGATTTTGTCATAATCAGCTTGCTCAGCATCTTACCGCCTAAACCATTGATCAGTGATATCTTATTAGTTAGGAATTCTTTTGTAGGCATTGGAGCAATGCACAGCATCACTGCTTTGTGATTCCTTGTAGGAATTTTCTCTACGGTACCTATGCCTGGTGCTCCAGCATTCAACCGCATTTCAAAGCCACCATGATACTCTGCCAAAACAGTTCCAACACCACATCTGCAAGCAAGGTCAGCTTTATGTGCAATCTGTGCAGCTTCGACACGGCTTAAACCAGTATCAAGTGCGCTGTTGAGCGCCAATGATAAACTCAATGCAGCAGCACCGCTTGACCCCAGTCCATAACCCACTGGGATTTCTAAACCATGTTCAACTCTAATGTTGTATGGTTCTTTTGTAATCTTTAGATATTCTTTCACAACATACCTTGATACTTCTGCATCATCTGTAAGCTTTCCATCTATAAGAATCGAAAAGTTATTTTTGCTAGACTTTTCAGCACTAACCTTAGTTCTAACACCTTTGTTGATGCAAAACCCTGCACCTCTAGACCCTTTCAAAATAGGATCATCAGGTGAAACAGGAAATTCTACAAATCCTGTTATGTGACCTGGAGAAAATGCACTAGCAACCCCCATGCAATGTTCCAATGCATCGGCAAATATATATAAATGACGTATAAAATATATAAATTAGTATAAATTTGACCAGATACGCAAGGAGATTGCAGAGGATAGGAAGTAGCATTCTAGTCTCGCTTCCTAAGGAATGGGTAAAACAAAACAGGCTCGACAAGGGTAACACGGTTGTAGTTGAAGTTGGCAGAGATAATGCAATTGCCGTTTATCCCTCTGGAAGCGAGCAGGAAGAAGCAAAAGAAATCGTAATTCCGTATCCATCGCCATATGCTGAAGCAATCGTAAATGAAATTACTGGTGCGTACTTGCTTGGATACGACATTATCAAAGTGAAGGGCAACTCGCACATATCCTACAACGACAGGGAAATGATCAAGGAAATTATCGGAAAGATGGTTGGTATAGAGATAGTTGACGAGGACGCATCAAACATAACAGCCCAGTTCTTGTTGGATGCAACCACGCTTGATCCAGCCAAAATTTTGTATAGGATGAATTCGATCGTTGCTGGCATGTACAAAGATACTCTCGCATCTTTGACGAATAG
>Ga0247727_10020620_pt1 | contig 10054 bp, 6 predicted proteins | sample WisWelCaveWW1625_FD_202498 | JGI IMG/M metagenome (GOLD analysis project Ga0247727, IMG submission 202498) | Biofilm microbial communities from Wishing Well Cave, Virginia, United States - WW16-25 | ecosystem: Environmental > Aquatic > Deep subsurface > Groundwater > Cave microbial mat | place...
ACGTGTGCTGTTGGTAGGAATCGCACAGCCCTATGGTAAACAGCTTCAGCTGATCCACCCCGAAATTCATCGTTTGTCGAACGACGTGGAGGACCGCGGGTTGCGAGCGATTGTTCCGATCTACCCGAGCATCGAACGCATCAGTCAGCGGCAGTGTCGCGAACTCATCGCAGACGCAGTCGTCCGTTTCGGCGATCAGGTGAGTGATCCACTGCCCGATTCGATTCGTCAGGAATTTATGCTGCCCTTACTATCGAGCTGCTTGAAAGCGGCGCACCTGGCCAGCGGTGAATCGGTCGAAGAGGCGGAGCGCAGTTTGCGATTGGCACGGTGGCGTTTGCTGCTTGATCGGCTGGTTGTGCGACGGCTGAGCCAGCGGATCACCGATCGGGCGCGGCAAGGAGAATTTTCCCAGCGTTTTATCGAACGCACGCTGGTTAAGCGATTCTTGGAACGTCTGGAGTTCCAGCTGACCGTGAGCCAGGAGAAGGTCCTTCAGGAGTTACTGAACGACCTGGCATCGAATCGACCGATGCAGAGGCTCTTACAAGGTGATGTGGGGTGTGGGAAGACCGTGGTTATGCTTGCCGCCAGTTGTGCCGTGATTGAAGGCGGAGCGCAGGTTGCGCTGATGGCGCCAACAGAGATATTAGCCGAGCAGCATTTCCAGTCTGCCGTATCTCGACTCGTACCGCTTGGCGTACGTTCCACACTGATCACGGCATCGATGACAGCTGATGAACGCCGGTGTCGGATCGCACAATGCCGCTCAGGTGACGTGCAGTTGATTATCGGGACCCATGCACTGCTTCAGTCAGCGGTCGAGTTTCGACAGCTGGGGTTGGTGATTGTTGACGAGCAGCATCGATTTGGCGTGCGTCAGCGGCTAAAACTTCGGGAAAAGGGAGATCAGACCGCGCACATGTTAGTGGTTTCGGCGACGCCGATCCCACGAACGTTGGCGATGACGCTCTATGCGGACCTGGATATCAGTGTGATCGCTGAGCTCCCTGCGGGCCGCAAGCCGATCCTGACACACTGGATAACGGAGACTGACCGGGAAGAGTTGATGACAGCACTTTCGGCGGTCGTCATACGGGGTGAACAAGCCTATGTGGTGTTACCACTCGCATCGGAATCGGAAAAGCTGGATCTCAAAAATGCGCGCATCGAAGCGGAACGATTGAGTGGTTTGCTTGCTCCGACTCGTGTCGCGCTGCTAACCGGGAAAATGCCCGCTGCGGAAAAGGCGAGGGTAATGGCTGGCTTTCGTTCAGGGAAGCTTGCTGTGTTGGTGGCGACAACGGTCGTTGAAATCGGTTTAGATGTACCGAATGCGACGATGATGGTGATCGAACATGCCGAACGGTTTGGTTTGTCAACGCTGCACCAGTTGCGGGGGCGGGTGGGACGAGGCGATAAGCCGGGGCGATGTTGGTTGATCGCAGGTCGCGACTTAAGTCCAGAAGCAACATGTCGACTCGAGGCGATGGTTGAAACGAACGATGGATTCACCATCGCTGAAAAGGATCTGCTGATTCGGGGGCATGGCGATCTTTGGGGTACACAACAGTCTGGGACAGCCGATCTGGTCTGGTTACTCCAGGATCCCCAATTGTTTGATCTGGCCGGGCAGATTGCGGAAATGATTGTGCGCACCATCCCAACGATTCTCGAGGAACCACCACCGCTGTGGAAACAGATGTTCGACCTGTTCATGGAAAAGGGCGATCTTGCGGGGACGGGGTGAGGGACTATTTCCCGCGTGCACGAAGCTCGGCTTCGGATAAGGCCTTGGTAATGACCTGCACCGGATTGACCGAGAGCAGCTGTTCCAACGGGATGCGAACCGGTTCCAAGAGTTCTAGGTCGGCACTCTCGACAACCATACGGAGATCGTTGACTTTAACGATCGGTGCGCCTGGCACCTGATCGACTAGCGGAACCCTGTCGAGGGTTGTATTGTCAACAGCGATACCGCTCTTCTTGATTCGAATCGATTCATTCTTGGGGATGATGAGGGTTGGCTGTTTGCCGCGGTGGAGTTCTAGCTGAATCGGCAGCGTTGCATCGAAAAAGGTATCGACGATGGGTAACTCATGCTCCGCGTGGGGCACAGCCCGATGGTCATACTGCAGTCGCAATGCAACGGTTAACGGCCTGAGGTACAGCAAGGCCGATCGCTGACCATTCATCTGGATATCGGCGATGGATAACTCCAGTACGGCTTGATGATTCGGCTGGCGTGTGTCGACAGAAATCGAAACCGGCTGCTTGGTCTGGTTATCGATTGCGGGGAGGTTGATGCGAACGGTCTCAGGCGCGAGCGACAGCTCAAAGGCGTTGTCGCCTCTCGGGCGATGTGGTGCGGTTGAGGAGGCGAAGCGTTTCGAGGTGAAGTGCAATTTTAAATTAGATGCTCCGCCGGCAAAACTCACAACCGTGGGACGGGGCTTCCCATTATCCAGTGACAGGGTCCCGCCATCGATCGGTGCGGTCAAATGGATATCGAAATTATTATCCTTTTTTTGCGTGTCGACGGCAAAACTTTTGACCAATTCGAACAGCGACGCGTGGTCTTTCTTGAGCATCATCGTCGCCATACCACCTGGGTCATCACCCGCCATTAACGTTAGCTTTGAGCCGGCCGCGAGAATGAAGCGTTGCCGAAAATCGGGTGAGGGAACCGTGGCCGGGGCCGTCGAGACCAACGAACCGCCGGCGCGGATCGAGACTTTATTCTCCGGCATCGACTGGATGTCAAAGTCTAAAGCGCCCTTGACAGAGAATTCGGTCGAAAAGTTATTGGCTGCGCGAAGCTGAATATTCCGCGGGTCGTCGACGAATTTCAGATGGCCCCGCATTCGGTCGCTGATCAGCAACGTACCGGATTGCGTGGTTGGCGATCGTTCGTAAGACGCATAGAATGCAAACGGCAGAATGGGAGGGGTCGGGGAGTGGCCCGGTATTTCAATCGTCGACGGCCCGATGATAAAGCGACCCTCGGATATCGCAGCCGGGTTCGATGTCGCAGCGAGATCTTTTAGCGTGATATCTCCCTTATTGAGTCCAACGCTAATCGACTGAAACCCGGCGCAGGCATAGAACTCGATCGGCTGCGCCGAATCGATAACCGAGGGGACCCATACTGAGAGGCCAAATAGATCGGTACGGAGCGGAGGGAGAGATGATCCGTTGGCCATTTTCGCCGCCCCGGGTCGGTTGTGGGGTGCCAGGGTTAGGTCATAGCGGTGCCGATGGTTAGCCCCGCCTCGAACTCGCAGCTCAATCGGTTGATCCCAATCGAGGGTTAGCACCGGCGATGAATCAGCCGAACGGGCTTTATCGACCAAGTCAGCGGTATTGAGCCGAAGGCCCGAGGTTCCGACGCGGGAGGTCGTAAACGGAAGTGTGAGGCCTAGCAGGAGAGGACCCACATCGACCGACTGATCAGCCTTCTTTAGGGTAACATGATCCGCAAAATCAACTTTCATCGTGAGCGTTCCGCTGAGCGTCCCGAATAAGGGGAGAAGTCCGTTGAACAGCTGCCTCATGAGCGATGGCGGATTGGAGGTCGATTGGATCGGCGCAACCGAAAGGAGAGAGCTGGCTTGCTGGATAGCGGTCAATTCGGGAACACCGGAGCGCTTTTGCGTGTCGATGATCTGCTTGAGCGTCGGAATCATTCCAGCGGAACCCGAGAGATCAAGGGTCGCAAAGGCTGCGCGTCGATACTCGCCAAAACGACTAGAGAATTGCGAAACATGAGGCGCATGCGCGAGTGATACGCCGCTCGCCGCAATGGTTGCTTTGGGGATTCGGGTAAAATTTTGGTAGTCGAAATCGGGCGTGAGGGTGCTTCCCACCGGTGCTGGGAAATCGACCCCACCGTCGTGGATCTTGATGTCTCCCCAACCGAATAAAACATGCACCCATTTCAACGAGAGCGGTCCGAGATGGGGTATGGACGCTACTGTTAATTCTTCACGATCCTTTTCCCAGACTATTTTTTTGACATCCGCCGATACCACCGAACCCTTGGCAAGCGACGGGCGGCAGTTCTCGGGGAAAACGATCGCGCCATCCCAATAAACAAGCCAATCGCCGATCTCTATTTCATTTAGATTTGCTTTTTCTGCAGGATGCCGTGCCCGGCGACGAAGATAGTCATGGTATTCTGGGGTGACTTCGACCAGGTAAAATTTAAAGTCTTCCAGTTGAAAAGCGGTATTCTCCTTTAACCGCATATCGAATGAGGCGAGCTTCCCGATCTTAATCTTTCGATCAGGACCTTGGACGATCCCTTTCTGCCACCGCTCGTTGAGACTTCGTATGTCGAGACCCGTAGCATCGGGTCTCGATTCACGCGGGGTGAAATCGAGATGAGGCACACTAACCCGACTGGAATCGGATACGCCCCGAGGTCCACTCAATCGCCATCCCCCCGCGGATGAGTTTTTCCCTCTCATTCGGCTTATCGCGAGTAGCTACAAAGAGTTGCGTTTGCTGCACAGATTACGACGCGTAGCGTTGATCCGATGCATCCGTTGCGGGGAAACGAGCCTTGACTTCAGACGGGGCGAGAGGAGAGAGTGCGGCAAAATCGTCAAAGTTTTGCAGGAGGCGCCGATGCCGGCAGCCCAAGATCAGATCGATATCGCTGTATCGCCGACCGAGTTTTTTAAAGTCATTTCAGATTATCGTTCCTATCCGGAGTTTTTGAGTGATGTGGCCGCGATCGATGTGGAGGAAGTCGATGGACGAAAACTGGTGCACTACACCATCAAGATCAAGCTCTTGCTGAAGACCTTTACCACGACCTACACCTTGCAAAAATTCGAGACGCCGGAAAAAGAGGTGCGGTGGGAATTGGACTCATCGGACGACGTGATCGACAATCGCGGATCTTGGGTACTAACACCGTTGGCGGATGGAACGCGGACCCGCGCCTGTTACACGATCGACGCTTTTACGTATAACATTCCGATCCCGCAACTGGTCTATGACACGCTGACCAAGATAACTTTGCCGCGAACCATCAAGGCATTCAAGGAACGCGCGGAGAAACTCTTTCCACCCAAGAAAATGCGGTCATTGACCGATCGTGGTTAGATCCCCCAGACTTTTCTGAACGACTGAATAAACCATTGATTCCCATGGTATTCGAGCGTAACGCGATAACCTCGTTTCGCTTTTTCCCGACGCCCGAAGTCGACCGAAAATTGGACGTCAGCCTTTCGGCGGGCCTTATCGAGCTTTATCGAGTCGAACGACATTTTTTGTATCAGTGGGCTTTTAAAGCGTTTGAGGTAGGATTTGGCTTGCGCCTTCGTCACATTAAGGACTGTGCCGCTGACGGCACGATATTCTTGTTTCACCGCGTCACCATCTGACATCAGCCACAGGCCTAGGCAGTGATCTTTGCTGATCTCCTTGCAAAAGGTTGTAACGACGAGTTGACGGATCGCGTCACCAACCGTCTTGCTTTTCTTGCGCGGGACGAGAGGGTTCTGGTCGGCGGAGTCTGCAACGCCGTCCCGATCGGTATCACGACGCTGAGGATTGGTCATAATCCGAACTTCGTATTGATTGGTTAGCCCGTCCCCATCGGTATCGAACAGTAAAGATGAGAGTTTGAGCGCAAATTGGCGTCGTTTGATCCAGGCCTTTCTCGAGACCTGCTTTTTACTCGGTGTCAAAATATCAAGTGTAAGCCTAAATCCATCAGCGGTTGGGATTGCGTCAGCGAACGGACGATAGAGTTTGCCCGCGATTTCAGCTGATTCAAATGTTTCGAGAGCGGTAAAGATCGGCCTGCCCCAGTGGTCTTTGGTCCACGGGACGATCCAGACATCAAACGCGCCGGCGATGTCAGAGCCAACAAAGAGAAATTGCCCTGAATCGGCTTTATCTACCCAGGCCAAAGGGACGACCGGTAATAGTCGTTTTGTTTCGTCTTGGGTCTGAAATTTATTCGAGATGAAGGTCGTTAGTCCAGCGCGAGCGTCGAGCGCGAGCACCTGGTCTTGACCGCGCATCAGTCCCAGCAGGGGTGGAATAATTGAAATTCGGTCAAGTTTTAATAGCTCATCAAGCGCCTGGGCCGGTCTTAAAGAAGGTCCGGTTTCGGGTTCTGGTAAAGGCGCGACTGGCGGCTCGCGGGTCGCAAGAGATGTTGGGTTCAGTGCAACCGGTTGGTCAGGAGAGGGCTGCTGGGCGGCTGGTTCGGATCCTGTTGGAGGAGGCGGGGGGACAGGGGCTTGGGGAACCGAGCTGCGATCAGCGTCTCTCTGCCGAACGGCTTGCTGCTGCGCGACGGAGAATCCACGTTTTTTCTCACGTAACCGCTGAATGATGTTGATGGAGATGACGGCATTCACCGCCAGGACTACCACAATGATCGCGAACAAGAGCTTGCGTTTGGTAAGTCGACCCTGTGGGACATCCTCCATCGATAAAATGCGTACACCATCGTCAGCAGACGGAAACGTTGGCTGAAAGGGGGCAAGTGGAGAACGGGCAGGCGATTCTGCAGCGGATGGCGTCTGTCCACCGGCGTGCGAATCTTCCTCGGCGCCTGTGAAAATCTCAAGATCGAAATCGTCAATGGACGGTAAGGCGTCACCCACCGCTGGCACAGAGTCTTGATGCGGGGCCTTTTCATCATTTTTCCGCACAGCGGGGGTCGGTTCCGTCGCCGATACACCCATCGACGCCAGAACGTCACCCCATGGGTTGTCGCGACCCGACCGACCGGCATTGTCGCAAGCCGCGCAGAGACCATTGGCACCGGTTTCTTTCCCGCATCGGGGGCAGGCCGTCATCTTAACGGGATCCTTCTTTAGGATGGCAGACACCGAGGGCGATTGATTGGTAGTCCTTTGCAAAAAATTATAACATAATCGTTTGTCATCCCAATAGGTTGCATACTAAAAGAAGAAAAGAAATAAACGGGAGTTAAGCTGATGAAAAAAGCAAGTGACGAACCGTTCCGGATTATTCCCGAGCCGCTGCGTACGTTGCTGTCGTTTGCCGGCGGTGCCTACTCGTCGACTGAGGAATCGATTCGGCAGTTTTTCTCCGAGCGCTTCCCGGAATTCGTCCAGGATCAGATTCGACACCTGGCTGGGGATGCGTGGACGGTCGTCCAAGAAGAGATTCGACGCTATTTTGAGCGCTTCCATCTTGCTGATGAGGTGGCACGGTTTCTCAGTACGTATGACTTACATTTCCGTACCGAGATCCATTTAAGAAAACGGGATGACGGCCAAACAGTCGTCTATCACTTAGAATTGGGTCAACCCCCGGCGGCAGAGACCGGTCAACGCAACAGTAAGAAAGCATCATCCCGGTCACCCAAAAAATCGTGATTTTGCGCGAAAATCATGGTGGGTGAACATCATCTAAGGAGGTGCACCGATGTTCCATCTGGTGAGTGGCACGCCATCTGCCGAGACGTCGACCTAGAAGCGGTGGGAAAGTCGAACGGCTTGCTCGGGCTTCACCGTCACATGAAAAATCCAGTTCTTGTCTTGGCCGTTTTTCTTTGCTTTGATGCCGATCTGGTGTCGACCGGGGTTAACGTCGCCTTGAAATGGGGCGCGACCCACACGTCGACCATCAACAAATACGTCAGCGGGATAGTTGCTCTTGACTTCAAGCCAGCCGCGTCCTTTTGGCATTACCCGGCGCTTTAGAGCGGGCTTTACGCGGATCTCGTTGGTAGCACGTTGAATGGTCTCGGTCCAATCTGCGAAATTCTTTGCGCTCACGCGAAGGTCAAGCGGGAACTGGTCGCGTGGCCATCGGACCGTTATGCTGCCCGGTCCGATGACGCGGTGATTGATTTCCGTTACGGCGTGCGACGGATCGGGGTCAACAAAAACGGTAATCAGTTCAGCATGCTCGGTTTTGCTTGAGGGTGTCGGTGTCCGCGGCTGCGGCAGGTGAGCTTGTTTGCGCAGGAATTTTGATGGGGGTCGAGCCAATGGTTTTGGTTGGTTTTGTCGATCCGTTGAAACGATCGGTGGCGTCGCTGGCGACGATTTGAAGAACTGTTGCGGTAGCCACTCAAGACGGGGGTCTGTTTTAAGAAGCCATCCGCTACTGAGTGCAAGCAGAAGCCACAACATCAATCGGCGGCCTTTTTGTGAACGCTTGGCGCGAGGGGATCCGTGAAAGGTGGTCACCAAGATTTCGAGCTCTGTTTCGCCAAATTTTAGTGTGTCGGATGGTGTGGTCGATGTGTGGGAAGACTCTCCGCCGACAAGCTCTGCGCTCACAGGCTCAGCATTAACCGCTGCAACCAGCTCGGCGACCGTTCGTTCGCTAATCGCAGAGCGGCGCTGGATCAAAAACTCTTCCAGCGCCGCTCCAAATTCTTCGGCAGACCGGTAGCGTCTGCTCGGCTCCTTCTCGACGGCCGTGGCCACCAACTTATCAAGCTTTGACGGAATGTCGCGACGACGTTGACTAGCAGGTATAAGCGGTTCTGATCTGACCTGATGAATGATGTCTGCGTCGGAGGATCCATCAAACGCGCGATGACCGGTCAGCAGTTCATAAAGCACAAGCGCTAAGGAGAAGATATCTGAACGCGGATCAAGCTGAGATCCCTTGGTTTGTTCCGGTGACATGTAACAATATTTTCCTTTGATGACGCCATGGATCGTTTCCGACAGCATCGTCGATGCGTGGGCAATGCCGAAGTCCGTAATTTTCACTTCACCGCGAGCTGACAGCACGATATTACTCGGGCTGATATCGCGATGGATGACCGAAACTCGGGCACCATTTTCATCGATGTGGTTGTGGGCATAATGCAGCCCCTTGGCGACCTCATTCGCAATGAAGACAGCGATTTCAATTGGAACTGCCGACTGCTGCCGATTCGACCAGCTGATCAAGGTGTCGAGGTTGATGCCATCGACATATTCCATCGTGATAAAAAGTCGCTTCCCGGCTTTTCCCAAATCATACGTCTGTACGATATTCGAATGGGTCAGCGAGACCGCGATCTTGGCTTCTTTAATCAGTTGCTGGCGGAATGTGTTGTCTGACGCAAGTTGCGGTAACATCTGTTTAAACGCGACCAGTTTTTCGAGCCCATGAACACTGGACATCTTGGCTTTATAAACCTCTGCCATGCCACCGGTGGCGATGCGTGACAGCAGTTCATATCGGCCGATCCTGATCCCAGGCAAGGAGGAGGGTGTTTTTTTCACGTCTACTCGCGATTCATTCCATCAATTCTTTTTTCTTTTAGCCGAACGAGGACACCCTCTTCACGCATCAGGCGGCGGATATCTTCAAGCTCGATGGTGTTTGCCTTTTTCAGCAAAGGTTCAAGATCAGTTGATATTTTATTGATATGATTCATGGTATCAGGTAGCTGCTCAGCGCTTCGACGCAAACTGGCGACTAGCGCTGAGAGGTCTGTCATCAGCTCGGGATGGTCGTTGGTTTCCTTCATCAGTCGTCCAAAGTCGTTGGCGAGGCGGTCGAGGGATTGGACGAGCTCCATGATTCGTTCAGGATCAACGGTTTTTAACGTCGCGGCGCCGATTGCAAACAGGTCGTCGATTTCAACATTGGCGACCCCGGGGATTAGCGATGTCGCATCGAGTGGATGAGCTGACGGGTCTGTCGGGACGATTAATTCGACCGCCTTATCGCCCAAAAGGCTTTTTTGGCGGATCTTTGCTGTTGTGCCTTCAACCGGGTGAAGCTCGGGAGTGACCCGGACTGCGACCAGCGGGCGGCCATTCTTGAGCGCAATCGTCTCGACCGTTCCAACTTTGACGCCGGCGACCATGACCGGTGCGCCAGGAACGAGACCATTGACACGATCAAACGCGAGTTGCAACCGTTGCGATCGCCAGTTGGTAAATGCCCCGATCTTAGCGGCCATGAAAACCATGATCGCGAAAGCAGAGAGAACGACCAGACCAAGAAGGAGTTCGCGACGTTTCATGCCTAACCTCGCTTAATAGATAAAGTTAGGGACCTGTCCTGTGGATGGCCTCTTATCGTAACGCCGGGGCGGAGAGGCGTC
>Ga0247727_10020621_pt1 | contig 10052 bp, 9 predicted proteins | sample WisWelCaveWW1625_FD_202498 | JGI IMG/M metagenome (GOLD analysis project Ga0247727, IMG submission 202498) | Biofilm microbial communities from Wishing Well Cave, Virginia, United States - WW16-25 | ecosystem: Environmental > Aquatic > Deep subsurface > Groundwater > Cave microbial mat | place...
ATGGAGAAGCGATATCCTATCTGGGGCGCATCTACAAAGAGATGTGGGTTGAATCGTGGAAGTGGGTCGCGAACCCTGAGAAAAGAATGCGGACCGCCTTCGAATCGTATCACTGGCTGATCATAGCCATTGATACCTACATGAGAGGTTATCGCGTCGACTTGAACCAGTTCTATCCCGGTGTGAATGCGCTCACCCTTTCAACCATCCTTGTTGATCTGGCAGCCCGCTTTGACGATCCTAAAAACCCAGATCCTGATATCGAATGGGTGCGCGCGAATCTTGAAGAACTACGCGGTTCACTAGTCTTTGCGCTGGAAGCCTACATTGATGAAGAGAGAGCTGATTACTGGACTCTGGTTTCTTTTGCCGAGTTAAAAGTTCTTACAGCCAAAAAGCCGGTTGAAGTCGTGCGCGCCTACCGCAAAGCATTGACCGCTTCACGCCGCAACACTTTCTTCCTGCAATCCTCGCTCGCGCAACTTGAAATGCTGAAGTCAATTGATATGCGTACTGAATATGTGGAAGCAGGCATTCAGGTCATTAAGGATGAAATGCGCCGCATGAGGAAGGAAGAAGAAGCCGAGGAAACCGGTAAACCCGGTGACAAAAAGGTCGAAGTTTCCAAAAGCCGCGAGGGACAGGTCTTCCTGTTCACCGGCTATATGATCAATAATTCCAAAAAACAAGAGAGTCACTTCCCGCCTGAAAAAGAACAGGATATTAAAAAAGCGATCCTCGCTGTGCTGGACAAACATAACGCCGGACCCGATGATCTGGCAATAACCACCGGTATGGACGCCGGCAGCGAGATCATTTTCGTCGAACTTTGTGTGGAACGCGGCATTCCCGTGCGCGCCTACTTCGCCGCACCCGAAGCGCCCTACGTACGCGACTTCGTCAGCCCGGGCGGCGAGCATTGGGTCGAACGCTTTTACAAGATGCGCAACCATCCGCTGGTGGATGAGTTCTACCAACCCGAACAAGTTGGCTTGCCAAAAGAAGGCGATAACGTGCATGAACGCAACAACCGCTGGGCGTTATACTCCGCCCTCATACGCGGCATTGACAAAGCCCGCCTCATCGCAGTCTGGGATGGTAAGGGCGAAATGTCCAAAGACCTCGATGCGCGGCTCGTAAAACACATGGTTGACTTAATGCGCGACACCGGCGGCATGGTGGAACATATCAACCCAGTTAAATTATCGGTGGAACCCCCCACCACAAATCCGCCCGTTACTGCGGTTGCTGAAACAAGCGCATCGGCGAACAAGATGAAACCAGAACCAACCGACAAACCGAAAAACAACAAGAAAAAATAAAGCCCGATGTCATTGCGAGGAGGGCGCAGCCCAACGAAGCGTCGCGTGGCGCCATGGCGACACAATCTCCCGCAAAATTGAGGATTGTTTCGCGCTTAAAAAATCTCGCAACAATGTCAATGTCTGTATAAAAAATGATGCCCGCTGATCAACCAGCGGGCATCATTACACGCGCGATCTTATCTATCGGATATGCCCAAACCTCCCCTTTTACGCCTTTCGCCAGACAAAAATCACCTGCCCGCACCGTTGTCGCGCCCTCCAACGATATAACCGTTACCATTGCTTCAGGATCGCCATGTGTGACTTCGGTAAGAGGCGCCAACAAAGTAACTGCTTTCTTAATACAATATCCCGGTCGAATAAGGATATAACTCTCATCAAAGATCGCCGCGTCAATGGGCCAAAAATCATCCGGCTTATCAATCTCACTCACCAGAAAATCCCCGCTCTTGGCAGTCAACAACGCCCCCCACGGGGTTTTGATTTCCATGGACTGTTCTTCGTTCGGCGCCGGCATAAACGGGATAACACGCCTCTCGACTTTACTTCGATAAGGCTTGAAGTTCAAAGTTTGCAAAGCAGGATCGTCAGACGTGATTACAATTGGTTCTCTCATAAAAATAAATGGGTAAAAATATTTTACCATAAGCGCAAGTTTGATAAACATTGCAAAATCGCCTCGTTCCATGCTATAACGCAAACCAGCCATGAACAAACTCATCAGCGTTGTCGGAGTAAGCGGTGTCGGCAAGACCGCGCTGGTTCAAGCCCTCGCCAAAGCATATCCAGTTGCAACAGCATTTGAACAACATGCCGAGCGTCCGTTTCAAGCCCTCTTCAAACAGGATAAACGATACGCGCTTGCGAATCAAATAGATTATCTGCTCCTGCGCGCGCAACAGGAAAAAGACCTGCGGCGCGCTTCCTCGCAAATTGGATTAATGGACGGCGGACTCGACCTCGACTTCCACGGCTTCACCCGCCTCTTTCTACGCCGCGGCTTGCTCGCTGAATCTGAATTTGATCTTTGCCGACGACTCTATACACTCATCCGTGATACCTCACCGCCGCCTGAACTCATCGTCCGCTTGGTGGCAGATGATGAGACAGTAGCAGACCGAGTGTTAAGCAGGAAGCGTATCAACATCGCCAGCGCAGAAGACACCGCGCTATTCAACTCCTTCCTGGATGAATGGCTCGCTGATATTCCATCCAATCAAGTATTAACATTGGATGTATCCAACGAATCTGTGACTTACAAAAAAAGCGCAAACATCATTCTTGAATGTATGGAAAGAATCTTCTAGTGGAATATTTCGTAAGACCCGTTACAGAAGCAGACGCCGCATCCATCGTTGAGTTGCTGAACCCCATCATTCAGTCCGGGACATACACTGTCATGGACGAATCGTTTTCAGTGACAGATCAACTTGACTTCATCCGCAACTTCCCGCCACGCGGGATTTATCACATCGCGATGGGTAACGAAAGCCAAAAGATATTGGGAATTCAAGATGTTCTGCCAATCCCCACATCTGATGTCTTCAAACATGTTGGAGAAATCAGCACTTTTGTGTCGTTGAATTCACAAAGGCAGGGGATCGGTCAAAGCCTGTGCGCGGCGACATTCAATGCGGCAAAAGAAAAAGGCTTTCTCAAGTTGCGCGCAACCGTCCGAGGAGATAATCCGCAAGCACTTTCATTTTATCAAAGCCAGGGGTTTGATATCATAGGCACTGCAAAAAAACACGCCTATCTTCAGGGCCGGTATATTGACGAAGTTCTGCTTGAAAAATTTATCGAGTAGGCAATGTGTGCTGAGAAACCATTCATCCAAATCGCTTTGTAACAGACAGCCAAACAGTCATATAATCTACATACCAACATAAGGAGCAAAAAATGTTCAACATGCCCGGCTTACGTCGTGAAACCCGCTACGGCACTCCTGCCGCAGACCAAATCGTGATCAACCGTTATTACACCATCGGCTACTCTTATTACTTTAGGCAGGCGAAATGGGCGCTCGAAATCATTGACCCATCCAAACCGGATGTGAAACGCGAAGATGCATTCCGCCCCGATTACCGCATCCCCGAAATGTTCCGCGCCGACCTCGCCGATTACGAAGGCGAACGCTATGACCGCGGTCACCTCGTTGCCAGCGCCAACAAGGAAGAGACCAAACTTCAAAACAGCGAGACCTTCCTGCTCTCGAATATGTCGCCTCAAGCGCCGGATTTCAACCGCGGCATCTGGAGTAGCCTGGAAAAAGCAGTTAGAGACTTGGACGCGAAAACCGATATTTGGGAAACCTACGTTATCTGCGGACCGATCTTCAACTTCGACATGGAAGTCAAAACCATCGGCGCAAAAGATAACAATGGCGTCTCACTCCCCATCCCGCACTCTTACTTCAAATCCGTGCTGACAGAGGACAACCGCGGCAACCTGCAAATGTGGTCGTTCATCATTCCCAACGAAGGTTCCAAGAAAAAACTGGGAGAATTTTTGGTGCCAACTACCAAGGTCGAAAAATACGCGGGTTTGTTTCTATGGGAACGACTCGTAGGCAAGGAGATCGAGGCAGAGAAAAACACCGTCCACCCGATGTGGAGTAAACAGAAGTAAACAGTTGAATGATAATGACAATAATTCGGAAATCTTTCCATTCAGTCCAACACAAGGGATAACAATGACGACTCAAGAAACCGCCTATACTGAAATCGAAAGATTGGTAAAGAGTTTCAAGGACATGCCGAGTGAAAATCCGCAGGCTGTGGCAGATGTGATTCGGGAGCCACAGTGAAGCTTGTGTGTATTGAAAAAGAAGCCGACGAAATTTCCAGTGAAGAGATCAGAAACAAAGTGAAGAGCCTTAGCAAGAGTGCTATAATAAATCAGTTTAATGTTGTAATAATCGATACAAGAATACAGTTAAGTGGATGTACACAGACTCTGCTAGGAGTTTTAATTCCATGAACCCGAAACTCATCCTAATAACAGGACTTTTTTTCTGCTTCGTTGTTGCTATTGCAGTGTTGGCAACACCAATCCATGCACAATCACCTACGCCTACTACACCAATTCCGCTTTCCATTACTCCTACTCCCGATTTGGAAAATAGATTACTACAGGTCGAGATCGAACAGGTCCGAACTATCGAGTTATTGAAATCGAGTAACGATTACAACCAGTTTCTCATCCAGGTAACCGGCGGGATAATAGCATTGCTAGTTGCCATTCAAGGCTTTACCACTGCTGTTCAACTCCGCCGTGAGGGAAGGCGCGACGAACACCAGAGAAGGCGAGAGGAAAAACAGGATCTCGTTGAAGTGACAGGAGTTGAGCAAGTTTCCAAAATCATGGCTGTGGTTCAACAGACACTAGAAAGTCGCCTTGCAACGGAACAATTAGCACGCACAGTAGCAAAAGATGCTCAAGAGCAGTTAGAAAAAGTTCAAAAAGAAGTCAAAATTTTCGAGCGATTCTACGAAAATTTTCAGACGAATATACAAAAAACGCGAAAAGTTTTAGACGAGACAGCTTCTCAATGGGCAAGCAAGGTGATGCGCCACGACTTCAGAAAGATGGCAGACGAACTCAACGATTTTGCCCGTCGTTTCGATCAATTCAAAGAGGATTCCGAATCACTTGAAGACGAGAAGCGGGCTTTCAGCCCACGAGTCCCCTACATTCGAGGTATTGCAGCACTTATTTCCAATCAACCCGAGATCGCAAAGCAATTACTTACAGAAGTTGCAGCTTTTCAACAGAACGAATCAAATGAAACTGAAATTGCTTATAACCATCGCATTGCGAATGCAAACTACTACTTAGGTGTGATAGAGTCTAATTTTGGAAATGACCAGGATGCTATCGCTTACTTTGAAAATGCCAATAAACGAGATCTCCAGGATACAGACATTCTCACCAAGGTTGTAACTGCTGAAGCTTACGTCATGAAAGCCGAATATAGTAAGGCAAAACAGTTTTTAACCGAAGTCGAGAATAGATTACGAGAAACTGAACTTCGAGAAAGTCGCCTAGGCAACCATCATCTGAGGTTGCGAAGCCGAGCCGCTCTGATCAGAGCGAACATGGCAATACTGGGCCGCGAGTCCAATTGGGTTGAAGATGCCAAACAGTTGCTTGAGCCATTACACATTGCAGATTCTCAGTATTATTATGCTACCTATACTCTGGCACAACTCTATGCAATTCAAAACGAGACTGACTATGCACGAAACTTGTTTCGCGAAGCATACGAAACCATCATAAGTTCAAACGATCTTCATATAGTTAGAGAGGCCCGCTCCAAGATTATTCTGTTGATGGTAGCAGGAATATGTGCTAAACATGGCTTTCCAACGGATAAATTGTCAGAAGACTATCTTGACCAGGCAAATAACTTACGCAGTAGTTTGCCTAAGATCGGCGATCGGATTTGTACTGTATTCTCCCCCCTGAGTAAGAGAAACGAAAATGGCGAAACTATCCACTACCATATTGAATTGATCCGAACAGGTAAAGTTCTACTAGAACAACACTGACAAAACTAAAAATGCGTTTGTTGTAGTGGATAGTCGATCTCTATAGCTAAATGGTAATACCCTTCCCCTTCGTCTCATCTAACCCCACATGACCAACCTTAGAACCATCTCCCAAACCATCCAACCACAAACCGCCATCGAAGGCGCGGGTGTGCGTTTGCTACGCTCCATAGCGCCGCGCGTCAGCAACGAGTTCGATCCCTTCCTGCTCTTTGATCACTTCGCCTTCAACGACCCGCTTGAGGGTCCATTGCGCGGCTTCCCTTATCATCCGCATCGCGGTATCGAAACCGTCACCTATATGCTCGAAGGTTCAACGAGTCATCGCGACAGCCTCGGCAATGAAGGCATCATTGGTCCCGGCGATGTGCAATGGATGAGTTCCGGTCGCGGCATCCTGCACGAGGAAATGCCCCGTCGCGGCGAGAGCGGAAATATCTTCGGCTTCCAACTCTGGGTCAATCTGCCCTCGCATCTCAAGATGTCCGAGCCGCGCTATCAGGAAGTGAACGCTTCCACGATTCCCACTTATGAAAAGGATGGGGTCAAGATCCGCGTCGTCACCGGGACAGTGGAGGACGTGACCGGTCCCGTCACCGACATCGCCGCCTCGCCTCTTTATCTCGACGTTCAACCTGCTCCCGCTTCCGAATGGACTCAACCCATCCCCAGCGGACACACCGCCCTCGCCTACGTCTTCGATGGCGAAGGCGTGTTTGCAGATCATCCTTCGACAAGCTCAGGAACCACTGTTGACGCTGTGAAGTTAATTAAATTTGCAGATGGCGATCATATCGCGGTCAAAACAGAAAATAACCCCGTGCGCTTCATGCTCATCGCGGGCGCGCCATTCAAAGAACCCATCGTGCCTTATGGTCCCTTCGTGATGAATACCATTGAAGAGATCCAAGAGACGTTGAAAGAATTACGTAACGGGACGTTTATTAAACAATGATTCCCCTCTCCTTTTGGGAGAGGGGTTAGGGGTGAGGGCTAAACGGCCCCAATCTCCGCCAACGCTTTCACGACAATCCCCAAACCGATCAACGAAATAAATAATGCGCTGAACACCGGCAAAAAGCCGATGATCTTCCCGCGCGACGGGAATCGTTCAAAGAGTTTGCCCGCATAGATAAACATCATTCCGACGGCGGTCAACGCGCCTGCCAAGCCCAGGCTAAACGCCAGTACCAATATCAAACCAAAACCGATCTTGTTCAATGCAATCGCGCCAAGCAGCACAACCAACGCGGACGGGCAGGGAATCATCCCGCCTGAGATTCCGAGCGCAAGCAAACTGCGCCACGTCACAGGCGAGTCGTCCGAGCCGGGCGGCAGATGGGAATGTTCGGCATGCCCGTGATGATGTTGATTATCAGCCTCATGATTGTGATGATGATCGTGGTCGTGAGAATGATTATGGAGGGGAGCAAGCAAGTAACCATGCTTATGGTCAGCGGTTTTTATTTGCGCGCTTTGCAAGGCAGGTGAATACGCAGGTTGCAATCCGTTACGATTTGATTTGAGTTTGCCAAGCCAGACTCCAATGCCCGACGTTTTGAATCGCTCTGCGAAAAGATTGATGCCGATGCCAACCACGAATATACCGGAAAGCAGACCCATCCACGGATATAACTTTTCAGGCACAATGTATTGCGCCGCGAAGAGTGTAATCAGCCCGAGGGCAAATACGCCAAGCGTATGCGTAATTGTTGTAGTCAACCCAAGATAAACAGCATGTTTCATGGTGCCGCGCGAGCCGACCAGATACGCGCCGACAATCGTCTTGCCGTGACCGGGAGTCAACGCGTGCGCCGCGCCCCAGAGGAATGAGATGCCAAGAGCAAGCAATAAAGCGGGAAGCGTGATTTCATCCAGCAAGATCAAATTTGTGAACGCGTCGTTACGGTTTGAAGATGAAGCGCTATTTTGTTGGACAAGCGCGGGGGTATTATTTAACGCTTGCATCACATTGGATGTAATCTCAAATTTTACCTGGCGCTGGTCAAGCGGACTGGTCAGCAAATCTTCCGGGTACTTTGTCAGGCGGCGACTCAGACTGCTGGTGGAATAAGCGCCTTGCAATGAAACGCCGTCAGATAGGACAACAATTTCTCTCCAACCGATTCGATCAGAATAGGCATCATTGACAAGCGCTATTTTGAGATTGTCCTGAGTTGAATCATACGCGGCTTGAAATCCACAAGTCAAACGCAAGGTGGGCAAGCCTCCCACTCCGACGGGAAACGCAACAGAGGAGGCTGCCAGGGTGAAGGTCAAAGGCTTATTGTTCAGAAGCAGGCTGAGGCTGGGTCGAAGCGAGTCGCACTTGTCCGCGTGATAGGCGGACGACTCGGAAGAATCCGCTTGACCATTTCCGTTCGCGTCGAATGTTGCGATCTCCTGAAAGGCGGGAATCTCCGCCATATCCACAATGTAATCAACGAGGATCATTTCGCGGTTGATATTCAGACCGACATATTGATTGATGGTGAAGTTGCCAAGCGGGTGCGCGAAGGCAATGGTTGGCAATGCCAGGGATAACCAAAGCGCGGTCATGGCCGCGAGCAGTTTTCGCCAGATAAATTTTTTCATTATTCGTCTCCTGCCTGTAAGGTATGCAATATCTTCCGCGCTTCTTCAACATAGAGAAAGGAAAAGTGCGGGTTGATCGCCAGCGCCTGCTCGAGATAAGCCTGTGCCTGCGCCTTATCATCGAGTTCAAGCGCGATCATGCCGGCGTGATAATACAGATTGGCATCACGCGTGCCAAGCGCCAGGGCATGATCCATGAGGGCATGCGCTTCTTTGGAGTTTCCATTTTTATGTTGCGCCCAGGCCGCGGCATCATAGCCATAAATGTCCTTGCGGGATTCCAATTCGGTCAGCGCGAGTTGAAGCGCTTCATCCAAGTTCAGATCGTGGTCGGAATAAAAATTAGCGAGTTGCCGATTGTAGATCTGCTCGTTGAGCGCGGCAAGTTTGCCGATGTATTTGACGGTCTCATATTGTATCTGCGCCGCATCAGATTGATCGGTGCGTATGTAGAGGTCGCCCAGCGCCGCGAGGAAATCTGGCTGTGGAACGATGTTCACTGCGCGCTGATAATATTCGATGGCTTCCTCATATTGTCCCTCGGCGGCGCGGACTTTGCCCAAACCCGCCAGCGCGAGATAGTAGTTGTCAAAGGCTTTGAGCGCGGCGGCATATTGCGCTTCTGCCTGCTCTACTTGACCGGTATTAAAGTAAAGTTCGCCCAATTGAAAGTGATACCAGGCTGTGTTCTCACCGGAAAGTCCGGTCTCGCCGCTATCATCAACAGCCTGTTGCATCCAACTCAATGCCTCACTTGGTCTACCATACAGCCATGCCAGGCGCGCCAACCGTGTATAAACCGGGGCACTTGGGCTTTTCTCATTAAGTTTTTCATACGCAATTTCAGCTTCGGCATAATGACCCAGTTCCAGTTGGGCATCCCCGATTGTCGCGAGCGCCTGGAGCGCACGCGGGTCGGCGTTGTATACGCGGTTGGCAAGTTCGAGAGCGCTCGAAAAATCGTGTTGCGCAAAGAGCGCCGCGCTAAGATAAGCAAGCGTCGGTTCGTAGCCGGCATTGAGCTTCAGTGAATTACGAAGAATGGCTTCGGCTTTTTGATATTCGCTGGCATCGCCGGTTTCCCGTCCCTTGCGGATGTGACTCTCTGCCAGGTACGTGAGGCTGATGAAATCACGCGGGTCCCGCTCGAACCTTTCCTTCCAAAATATAATCAACTCATCGGTACTCTTCATGCCAAACCCGGGTGATGAGGCGTCAATATTAATTGATGGCTCAGATGAAGCCGGTGAATTGACCGTTCGGCTGGCGTTGGGTACATAGGAACCGACGATCATCAAGACTGAGATAACAATAAGAAGAATTGCTTTACGTTGAGACATGATCAGACTCCCGGGTTTGGATTACAGGTAAAAAGATGTTGAGAGGGCGGCTCGTCTCCGCCGCCCTCTCAAAGATTCTGGCTGGCTAATTAGTTGGGTGACGCAAGGTATGGGAAGGTTGCGGTGAAGGCAGAATCATTCGCCACGCAGTCGCCGGGGATCGCGCCGCCGCTGATGATGGATAATTCGGCATCAATCACGTCATCTTCCAGCGCCCGCCCATTGAGGAAGCCTGCTGAGGA
>Ga0247727_10020622_pt1 | contig 10052 bp, 8 predicted proteins | sample WisWelCaveWW1625_FD_202498 | JGI IMG/M metagenome (GOLD analysis project Ga0247727, IMG submission 202498) | Biofilm microbial communities from Wishing Well Cave, Virginia, United States - WW16-25 | ecosystem: Environmental > Aquatic > Deep subsurface > Groundwater > Cave microbial mat | place...
CAGCCCCAGGTCCGGGACCCCGCTGCTGCGGGCGATGGCGCCACCGCTGGCGTACAGGACCTCAAAACCCGCGGCCGCGGCGATGCGCGCCGAGAGGCCGTCATACACACCGGGAGCGACCACCAGTCCTGGGGCGAGGAGACGTTCTCTCAAGCGGCGGGCGGCGGTTGCGGGCGGCGCGGTTCTCATGGGTGGTCCGCTCCTGACGGTCTGCCGGTAAGATTGGCGCGCGCGTTGCGGATGTGCTGGCGCATGCCGGCCTCGGCGGCTGCGGCGTCTCGCGATGCGATCGCGGTGAGAATCGCACGGTGCTCGGTCAGCGCCGGCCGAGCACGCTCGCGCGTGGACCCGGAGCGACGACGGAGCAGGCGGACGCGCGCCTGAATCCCTTCCATGGTACCCTGGAGTTGCCGGCTGCGGGCCCCTCGGAGGATGCGCGCGTGGAAGTCATCATCGCCAGATGGATAGCCGCGCGACCCGCCGCCGGCGACCTGCCGCTCGACGGAGTCCAGGTGCACGCGGAGTGCCTCGATGTCGCCCGCCGGCATGCGCTCTGCCGCCAGGCGCGCCGCCAGTCCCTCCAGCGCTTCTCTGAGGTCGAAGAAATCCTCGATCTGGTCCGTGGCGAATCGCGCAACGACCATTCCGCGGCGCGGCCGCGCCTCGACCAGACCTTTGTGGGCCAGACGCTTGAGGGCGTCGCGAACAGGGGAGCGGCTGACGCCAAGGGCCGCCGCCAGATCCGCCTCCGCAAGCGGCGAGCCTTCCTCGAGCGCTCCGGCCAGAATCGCGTCTTCCAGCGCCGCCTCAACGTGGTCGACGAGGGAGGTATCGCGAACGTCTATCGGCTTGAGGGGCTGGGTCGTCTCACTGTGCATACCGTATTCAGTATGCGGGATTCCGTCACGAGACGCAAGTGACGGAGGTGCAGAGACGATGAAGCTCATCAAACGGCTGATCTTGGTCACGGCCTCCACGGTACTCATCGCGGGCGGGGCAGCCGGTGTGGCCCTGGGGCCGGTCGGGGCGCTGGCCTTACCTGCGGGGCAAGCGGCGGCTGTCTCGACAGAGACCTTTCTGAAGGGGCTGGAAGTCCCATGGGCCATGGACTTTGCGCCGGACGGCCGCATCTTCCTGACGGAGCGGCCGGGCCGTATACGCACCGCGAGAGACGGACAACTGCAGGCCGCCCCCTGGATGGTCATAGAGGTGGCCGACGTCAGCGAGGCCGGGCTCCTGGGGATCGCCCTCGACCCGCAGTTCGGCCAGAATCGTTTCGTCTACGCGGCGTACACCTACCGGTCGACGGGCGGTCGACTGCTTAACCGTCTGGTGCGCCTGCGGGATGATCCAGGCGCGGGCAGGGGGGTGCTCGATCGTGTGCTCATGGACGAGGTGCCGGCCGCGCCGAACCACGATGGCGGACGCGTTCGGTTTGGCCCCGACGGCCGGCTCTACTGGGCGATGGGCGACGCGCAACAGCAGCAGCTGGCCCAGGACCGCGCATCGCCAAACGGAAAGATTCTGCGGCTCAACGCCGACGGTACCCCTCCTGCGGACAATCCGTTCGCGAACTCGCCGGTCTATTCACTCGGGCATCGGAATCCGCAGGGGTTGGCCTGGCAGCCCGGCACGCGCCGGCTCTATGTCACAGAGCACGGACCGAGCGGCGGTCAGGGGTGTTGTCTGGATGAAGTGAACTACGTCGAGCCGGGGGGCAACTACGGGTGGCCCGTCATCACGGGGAGTGAGCGCCGGGACGGCATGGTGTCCCCCGTGATCCACAGCGGCACGTCGACATGGGCGCCCGGCGGCGCGACCTTTGTGACGCGCGGGCCGTGGGCGGGCTCGCTGCTCTTCACGGGGCTCCGCGGGCAGGCGTTGTACCGGGTCGTGCTCGATCCCAACGATCCCCGCCGGGTGGCGACCTTCGAGATCCTCCTCGAGCGCCAGTTCGGCCGGCTGCGCGACGTCGCGGAGGGGCCCGACGGCGCCCTGTATCTACTCGTTAGCAATCGGGATCGGCGGGGGAACCCGGCGGCCGATGACGATCGGGTGATCCGACTCCTCGTTCGATGATGAAAGGCCTGCGCATGACCCCGCTCATCATTTTCCTGACGGCCGGGATCGCGCGCGCCTACCAGATGCCGACCCTCGAGGCGGGTCTCGCGCCCCTGCCTCGGGTGGCGCCGCAGCGGATCGCGACCGGGTTGACCCAGCCCGTCTACGCCGTCCACGCGGGTGATGGATCCGGTCGGCTGTTTGTCGTCGAGCAGGCTGGGGTGATCCGGGTGCTCCACAACGGGCGGCTTCGACCCACCCCCTTTCTTGACATCCGCCCGCGCGTAATCGCCGGTGGTGAACTCGGCTTGCTCAGCGTGGCGTTCCATCCGCGGTACGCTACCAACGGCCGTTTCTTCGTCAACTACACGGCCGACGGGGGCAATCTCCGGACGGTGATCGCTGAGTATCGCGTCTCGGCGGGCAATCCAGACGTGGCTGATGTCGCGGAACGCGTCTTGCTGGAGATCGCGCAGCCGTTCCGCAATCATAACGGCGGCCTGAATCTGTTCGGTCCCGACGGCATGCTCTACATCGGCATGGGCGACGGCGGATCCGGCGGCGACCCCTTCAACAACGGTCAGCGGCTCGATGCCTTGCTCGGCAAGCTCCTGCGCCTCGATGTCGATGGGGGCACGCCCTATCGCACCCCGTCCAGCAATCCATTCATTGGCCGTGGCTCGGCGCGGGGAGAGATTTGGGCGTACGGCCTGCGCAACCCTTGGCGCTTCTCCTTCGATCGCGGCACCGGCCGGCTGTTTCTCGCCGACGTCGGCCAGAACGCCTGGGAGGAGATCGACCTGGTGGAGAAGGGCCAGAACTATGGCTGGAACATCATGGAGGGCGCGCACTGCTTCAATCCCCCGACGGACTGCAACACAAGCGGGCTGCGCCTGCCCATCGCCGAGTACGGTCGGGCCGACGGATGCTCGATCACCGGCGGCTATGTGTACCGGGGTCCCCGCATCCGCAGCCTGGTGGGCCGGTACTTGTTCGGAGACTATTGTAGCGGCCGCGTGTGGGCGCTTGCCGAGACCGCTCCCGGTCGCTGGGCCGCGGCGCAGCTCCTGGAGACCGGTGTGCGCATCAGCTCGTTCGGCGAGGACCAGGACGGCGAAGTCTACATCGTGGACCACGGCGGTGGCCTGTACGTCGTCGTGACGGCACGCTAGCCGCGTCTGGTCCCGCGTGAGGTCGCACGGAACATCCGCTGTGACAGATGCCGCGCGGCAGCCCTTTCTCACGGCCAGCGCCCGCGCGTGGCGCACCCTGGTCCGCGACCGCTTCGCGCTCGCCGGTGGCCTGGGCGTGCTGTTCTTCGTCACCTTGGCGGTGCTGGCGCCTCTGGTGGCGCCCTACCATCCCAACTTCCAGCACGTCCAGGGTCTGTCGGCCGTCGGCGCTCCGCGGGCCCCAGGCGCGGAGTTTGTGGCCGGGACCGACCTGCTGGGCCGCGACCTGCTCAGCCGCGTCATCTTTGGCACCCGCGTGTCACTGGCCGTCGGCGTGATCTCCTCTGTGATCGCCCTGGGCGTCGCGCTGCTCATTGGACTCACCGCCGGCTACTTCCCGGGTCTGGCCCGTACCGGGCTGCTCTGGATCATCAACGCGGTCCTGAGCTTCCCGAGCCTGCTGCTGATGCTGGCGCTGGTCAGCGTGCTGCCCCGCGGCATCTGGGTGGTCGTCTTTGTCCTGTCGGTCTTTGCCTGGGCATACCCAGCCCGCGTCGTGTACGGTGAGGTGCTCTCGGTGACAAAGCGGGAGTTCATCGACGCCGCGCGGGCCATGGGTGCGAGCAGCGGGCGGGTGCTCTTCCAGCACGTGCTGCCGCAGCTCGTGCCGTTGATCGTCGTCTACTTCACGCTCAGGGTGCCGGCGACGATCCTGCAGGAGGCGTCGCTGAGTTTCCTGGGACTCGGGGTGCAGCCGCCCACCGCATCGTGGGGATCGATCATCTATGAAGGCGCCCGGGCGTATCGGAGCGCGCCCTGGATCTTTGTGATCCCTGGTGCGGTCATCGCGTGCGCCGTGGTGAGCTTCAACCTGCTGGGCGACGGCCTGCGGGACGCCTTCGACCCCACCAGCAGTGTCCGCCGGAGGGGCGGCCCGTGATCGCGCGGCTGGTTGGTATCCTGCTGCTCCTGTGGGTCGTGTCGACGGTCACGTTCCTGTTGATGTTTGCGGTGCCGCAGGATCCTGGTGCGGCGATCGCGGGGCCACAGGCGACCCCGCAGGTGACCGAGAACATCCGGAAGCTGCTCGGGCTCGATCAGCCGCTCTACGTGCAGTACGGCCGGTACCTCTGGCGGCTGCTGCATGGTGATCTGGGACGCTCGTACGTCTTTGGCCGCCCGGTCATTGAACTGATCGCGTCACACCTGGGACCGTCGTTTCAACTGGCGCTGGCCTGCATCATCGCCGAGGCCGTGATTGGTCTGCCGGTGGGAATTCTCTCCGCCGCGCGGCAGGGCAGCCGCTTCGACCGGATCGCCATGATGGGCACCCTGATCACGCTCGGGCTGCCGCACTTCTGGATCGGCCTGTTCCTGCTCTACGTCGTCGGCGCGCGGCTCGGCTGGCTGCCCATCGGCGGCTACGGCGACTTCCGGCACCTCATCCTGCCCGCGCTGGCGGTGGGCGTGGCCTACGCGGGCTGGTACGCGCGGGTGATCCGCTCCACGCTCCTCGACATCCTGGCGCGCGACTACGTCCGCACGGCCCGCAGCAAGGGCCTGCGTGAGCGGTCCGTGCTCGTCAGGCATGCGCTGCGTAACGCCCTGATCCCGGTCGTGACGATGTGGGGATTGGACTTCGCGAACTTCGCCAGCGGCCTGGTCGTCATCGAGGCGGTCTTCGGCTGGCCGGGGATCGGCGCCCAGATGGTCGAGGCCGTCCTGCGCTTCGACGTGCCGCTCGCGATGGGCACGGTGCTGGTCGGCGCACTGATCGTGGGTGTGGTGAATCTGGCCCTCGACCTGATCTATCCCCTGCTGGATCCAAGGCTCCGCCAGACGGAGTGACGATCACGGTCCACGTTCACGCTACCCGCCGGTGCCGGTCGATCCAATACCCCCACGGCACCAGGAGCCATCCGGCGAGCCCCGCGTAGGCGATCACGATCGGGTTCGGCGGCGGGGGACCAAACAGATTGGCGAGGTAGATCACGATCAGCAGCCCGATCAGCGCCCACAGGGCGAACCGGCCGGTGCGGTCGACCGGAGCCGTGGCGCGTGTGTAGACGAGCAGACCCAAGAGCAGCAGTCCGAACTCCAGCACCAGCGTCGCCGGCAGGGAGTTCCACAGTCCCAACCCCACGCGCACGGCGCCGCCGGGCACGAGTGGTAGATCCGGGCGATGCACGATGACATCGAGGACCCAGTGGCTGATGACCCCGGCCCCGACGACCCACGCGCCTCGCGGATAGCGACGCAGCAGGTAGTAGACGACCCCAAACAGCACCGACCACGCCAATCCGCCGACCAGACTGTGCGTGATGGGATAGTCATAGAAATCGAGGTGTGTCACCACGGTGTTGCCAGGATCGATGCGGACATGCTCGAGGCCGAGGAGCAGGAAGACCGGCCAGAGCAGATCGGCGAATTGCGCCGAGAGGATCATCGTGCCCAGCGACACACGCGGGGCGATCTTCTTGGCGGCCAGCGCGACACCATAGTGACCGAGAAACATGCCGTCTCCTCCCTGTTCGGCCCGTCGCGTCCCGGTGCGAGGGCGGCTACAACAGCCGGCGGGGAATCGCGCGGGTCCAGCGGTTGTGCCAGTACGGGGAGCCGTTGAGCGTGACGTCGAGCTCCAGATCCAGGTGAAACGCCGTCAGCGTACCTTGTAGTTCGGCGGTGGCCGTGCTCTCGACCTCCAGACCGGGGCGGCGCAAGGTCTTGCGGTCCCGACCCGTCGCGGTGGCGTCGGCCGGGTTCGTGGCCGAGACGCGCATTTCAGTGTAGCCTTCGCTCGTCACCACGGTGACGCCGTCGTGGTGCTGGATGGTTTCTTTCTGTTCACGCCGGGCGATCATGGCCCGGCGGGCGACGTCGTAGGCGACGGAACTCTTCGATGTCTCGGTCGTCGTGACGAAACGTGATCGTCTCTTGGCCGGTGGTAGCAGCTTCGGTACAACGGCCGGTGGTGCCAAAGGCACCACCGGCAACATCAGACGGCTCGGGTGGCTTGACCCCGCGTGCAGCGTGAGCACCGCCGGCTGTGGCGACGGCCACACCTCCGGGAAGTCGGCGCCCGAGACCGCCAGACGAATGGCGTGGCCCCTGGGGAAAACCCACGACACGGCATCCAGCTCGATCTCCAGCTGATACATCTCACCGGGGACGAGCGGATCGGCGCGATCCATGCCGTCCCGTCTTGTCGGGTTCAGCAGCCCCTTGGACACCAGCGTCGAGGCGCCGTCCGGGGCCACGTCGCACAGGCGCGCTGCGACGAACGCCACGCCGGCCGTCGTCGACACAAAGAGCGTGGCGCGCGGGAAGCCGAGGATCTCGGTGTCCTGGGCCAGCGGCTTCGACGTATAGACGATCGAGAAGGCCTCGTTGGCGCCCTGTTCTCCCCAGCCGACGCGGCCGCCCGCAAACCCCAGGTCGGCGAAGCCGACAAAGGGCACGTACTCGCGCGACGCCCCGTGATCGGCCATCGGCGGGCTGTTGGCCAGCGCGCCATGCGCGCCGAGAAACCATTCGCGCTCACGCATGCGCGGCGGAGGTAGCGCCTCTTCGAAGCGCCAGAGGCCCGGGGCCGCGTCGGTGGGTGCGTCCGGCCGCCGGTAGTGCTGGATGTAGACGACGACGGGCGGCTCATCCATGACGCCCGTGGGCTCGTCGCCCAGCCACTGCTTCCACCACCGGGTCATCTCATGGAGGTAGTCGATCTGTGGCCCCGGGGTCGCAACATCCGGCGGCGTGTGCGGCCACGGCCCCATGATGAGGCGCTTGGGCACCGTCAGGTGCTGCATCCACCGCAGTGAAGGGTTCACGTAGAAGTCGGCCCACCCGCCGATGATCATCGTGGGCACCTGCACGCGGTCGTACATGCGACCCAGCGTTGATCGCCAGTACGGCCCGTCGTGCTGCTCCTCGAGCCAGTGGATCAGCCAGGGCGTGTTCTCGCGGAGCCGCAAGTCCCAGAGATCCTTCCAGTGTTCACCCGCCAGTTCCGGGTACGGCGGAAGCGCGTTGCGACTCACCATCCCCAGGGAGTAGTGGCCGATGACACTCCAGCCATCCACGGCGCCGCCGGCGAAATGCACGTCGTCCGTGTAGCGATCGTCCGTGGCGTAAATGGGGACGATGGCACCCAGCGATGGCGGTTGGATCTGCGCGATCTGAAACGCGGTGAAGCCGGCGTAGGATGTACCCCAGAGACCGGTGCGGCCGTTGCACCAGGGCTGCCGGGCGAGCCATTCCAGCGCGTCATAGCCGTCCAGCTGCTCCTGCGGGTACTGGTACTCATCAATCACAAAGCCTTCGGAGTCACCCGTGCCCCGGACGTCGAGCATGACCGAAGCGATCCCGCGCTCGGCAAAGTAGAAGTGGCCGAAGTCCCGGGAGGCGCCGCGGAGATCGTCCTTGCGATACGGCGTGTACTCCACGACGGCGGGCACCGGGCGCTCGGTGGCCGGCAGGAAGAGGTCCGCCGACAGCCGGGTGCCATCGCGCGTGGGGATCATGACATGGGTGACCGAGACGGCGACCGTCATGAAGCCGCCACCCGCAGGGAAGGCGACGGACTCCGAGGGTCCACGGCTCAGCGCGCCAGCGCCAACTCCTCGAAGATCGGCCCGTTGTAAATGGGATGCCAGACGAACTGGCCGATGCGCGGTGAGCGCAGATGCATGGTCCGCGTGACCACCACCGGGATGATGGGCATGTCATCCAGCGCCAGTTTGTTGATCCGCTGGTAGTAGCGGCAGCGAACATCGCGGGACGCGGTGCGCTCGGCCTGTGCAAAGAGCCGGTCGATCTCGGGGTTGCTGTACCGGGCGCGCCGGGCATTGATGCCGTCGCTGATCACCAGCGTCCCGACGTGGTCGACGGGGTCGAGGAAGCTGGCTCCCCAGCCGTTGAGCGCAAGGACGCTCTGTCCCTCGTTCAGCATCCGGGTGAGCGTTCCGCCCGCGAAGCGGCGGATCTCGGCCCTGAGTCCGACCTGGGCAAAACTCTGCTGCAAGACCTGCTGCCACTCTGACGAGAACGGGATGCTGCCGGTGGTCGAGGAATCGAGGTTGACCGAAAAGCCCGAGCCGTACCCGGCCTCGGCGAGCAACGCCCGTGCCTGAGCCGGATCGTAGGACGGCACCCCAGAGAAGTTCGGATCGAAGCACGCAATGTTGGGGATGATGAAGCCCCTGGCGGGAACACCCAGCCCGCCGGCGACCTGCACCAGCCGGTCGCGGTCGATCAGCATCGCGATCGCGCGCCGGACCCGGACGTCATTGAACGGCGGCGCTTCGGTGCGCATCAGCAGGAACGTCAGATAGGGATTGTTGGTGATGAAGACCACCTGGTTCAGCCGCGGGTCCGAACGCACCCGCTGGACATCCTGAGGGGCCAGGCCGTCAGCCAGGTAGTCCACCTCGCCGCGCTCGAACCGCAGCAGCCCCACGCTGGGATCCACGCCGAACTTGTAGGTGATCCGCTCGAGGCGCGGCACGCCCTGCCGAAAGTAGCGCTGATTGCGGACGAAGACGATCTCTTGCCCCGGCGTCCAGCGCTCGAGTCGGAACGGCCCGGTCCCCACCGGATGCAGCCGGAACTCCTGCCCCCAGCGGTCCACTTCCTCCTTGGGGATGATCCCGTTGATCGACATCGTCAGGATCGGTGTGAACGCGGCCTGCGGCTGTTCCAGGGTGATGCGCACCGTCGAGTCGTCCACGACCTCGATGCCGGACATCTGCGTCGCCTTGCCGGCGATGACGTCCTTCGCGCCCACGATGTTTGACGCGAAGGACGGCCCCCACGACTGTGCCGAGGGATGCGCCTGGCGCTCGAGCGAGTACTTGATGTCGGCAGCCTTCACCTCACGGCCGTTATGGAACAGCACCCCGCGGCGGATCTTGATCGTGTAGATCTTGCTGTTGGGGCTGATCTTTGGCATGTCCTCGGCGAGGTCGGGTACGATCTTCCCGGTTGCGTCGTAGCGGTAGAGCGTGTTGTAGAGGATCAGACCGGCCATGCGCCAGTCGGTGCCGGCGGTGGCGCTGGGCGGATCGAGGCTCTCCACGTTGCCGGCGCGGTAGACCGCGGTGACTTCACCGCCATCTCGGAGGGCCGGGGCGCTGCCGGCAAACGGTGTCGCCACCGTCAATAGTGCGAAGAAACCAACGGCGAGTCCCCACCGGAACGGACGTCCTCCCCAACCGATGTTCATTGTGCCCACCTCATGCCAGCCTGGTGAAATCTTACCTTCGGTGGCAACATGGCGAGGTCCTTGACCACCTGCGGGTGCTGGTCGTGATCCACGACTTGGTGATGTTCAAGGGTCCATTTCAGGCCGGGGGGGGTTGGGGCGATTCTTCTACTACGGCAGTTCCTCCCAGGCCGCCACCCAGGCCACCACGGGCGCGTCGCGGGCCGGGTGGAGGCCCGGCGTGCCCATCACCGCGGGATCGTATCGGATGAGCACGGTGGAGGCGATGTTGCGAAAGCTGAGCCCGGGGTCATTGCTGAGCGCGGCACCAACGATATCTACGGAGGCGCCTCCACCCACATCGATCGCACCGCTGACAAGAACCAGACCGTGGATACGCAACCGCGCGCCATGCGTGACGATCAAACTGCCATTGTTGAGGGTGAGGATGCCCGGCAGCGTGCGGGTCGCGACCGAGTGCGTAATCTCGAGTGAGGCGCCCTGGGTGAGGTGCACCGTCCCCTCCGTGACCAGTGTACCGTCGGCGATCTGCAGCCGCTCGCCACCAAGGAGCGTCAAGGCACCTTTGATGTACGTGACGCCCTTGAGCCGAGGTGGAT
>Ga0247727_10020623_pt1 | contig 10052 bp, 9 predicted proteins | sample WisWelCaveWW1625_FD_202498 | JGI IMG/M metagenome (GOLD analysis project Ga0247727, IMG submission 202498) | Biofilm microbial communities from Wishing Well Cave, Virginia, United States - WW16-25 | ecosystem: Environmental > Aquatic > Deep subsurface > Groundwater > Cave microbial mat | place...
AGTAGAACGTGGCGATGGCCACGGTCGCTGCAACATTGAGAGATTCTACGTCGCGACTGAGGGGGATGGTGAATCGCGTGGTGGCCTGCCTGCGGATCTGAGCTGACAAACCGCGACTTTCATTGCCGACAGCAAGGACAAGCTTCCGTGGCACCTGGTGAATCTCGTCGATCGGAACAGCCCCGCCTCCTGTCACTTCTGCCGCAAAGATCCGGCAGCCTTGCCGGATCAACCCAGACACATCCTTGGAGGCAAAGATCGGCAGCGCGAGCAACACACCGCTCGTCGCACGAACCACCTTGGGCTGATAGACATCGGTGGATTCCGGCGTGAGCCACAGGGCGCTCACCTTGAGAGCTGCCGCCGTTCGAATGATGGCCCCAACATTGGCGGGATCTTGTAGCTGCTCTCCAAAAATTCCCAAGAGAGTCGGCTGGCTAAGAACCTTTCCTTCATCCCATGTCGGTTGCCGCACCACAGCGAGGATGCCTTGCGGCGCGTCCAGATCAGATAATTTTGAGAACTGGATGTCGGCACAGGAGTACTGTTGCGTCGAGGAGGCTAGTCGAACCAGTCGGTCGCCCTGCCCCTCCTTTTGCAGATAACCGTGGGCGATGACAATTGTGAGAATCTGTTCCTGATACCGAGTCAGGAGATCTCGAACTGCATGGACGCCTTCGACCACGAAGAGGCCATCCTGTGCTCGTACGCGTCTATCAAGGAGGAGTTTACGAATGTGCGCCCCTAGCGAGCGCGTCAGGAGGGGGAGTGAGGCAGCCACACTAATACGTCACAGTGGACAGAACTGTTCAGCGACGTTTCCGCCCTGATGCGGCTTCGGCAGCACGAATCCGTTGGGCCCGCGCCTTCGCTCGTTTGAGTGCAGTCAACTTCCCCCTGGTTCGATCTTGCTCATGCCGAAGTTTGTCGAACTGAGACTTGAGATGGAGCTTTTCTCGCTTGTGGAGCGTGGCACATTCTTCTTGGGAAAGCTGGATCCAATCTCCACCAGTCCGAGCCCGCTTGATCCGCTGTTCCAACGACTCCCGCAACTGCTTGGAACGCATGTTTAAGAGCGATTTCAAGGCGTCCTTGCGCCGCTGAACTTCTTCTTCTTCTGCGACAATTCCGCGAATATCCGTTCCTAACATGAGCCGCCTCCTCACTGGATCGAGAATAACCTTGTGGTGCATTATACCTGATTTCATGGCTCATCTTCCACTGAGGGAAATCACGCATAAGCCATTGTGTTTCAAGGTGTATCGTGAGATAGATCGACACAGGGAGGTTGCGAAGAAGGCTCCAATTTCAGTACCATCGCGACATGGCGCTCGGACAACAGATTCAAGCCTGGCGTATTTCGCGGGGTCACTCGGTCGACGACTTGGCAGTCGAGTCGCATCTTCTGCCTCACGTGATAGAGGAAATTGAAGCGGACGAGGTTGATCCCTCTGCCTCGCTACTCGAAGCGCTCGCTGCCGCCATGAAGATTCCTCCTGCTTGGCTCTTTAGCCATCCGACCTCGTTTCATACCTTGTTTGACGATCCAGAGGAAGATGGACAGTCCACCCTTGCAGGTCCCGATCCTGTCACAGAACGAATTCTCGCCGGATCACGGATGGATCGTTCGCTGTACGTCCTGCTGACGGCTATCATGCAAAGCGGCGAACCGAAGTTGCTCCGCGCGGCGGAAGTAAATTTGCGTAGCCTCGTCAAACAAGCCAAACAAGCGACGATCCCCTGGCAGAACCGCCCATCTGGCCACTTCGAACCACCGAACGATTAGCAGGACGCTGAAAAAGTCCGCCAGCGGCGTTCTCGCATCGTTCAGACCCTCAACGTACCACGAGGGTACGCCTCGGGCCTTCACTCGCTGCGGCCTTGCAGGACAGCCTTTTTGAGCGTCCTGCATATGAGCGACGATCTCGCCCTGCCGACCTCACACTCACAATACTTGAAGAAGGAAATATTTCAAGTACCGCGTTTCCGGCATGGCGGCAAGGATGGGATGGTCCCTGGCCTGTCCACGTTGTTCAAGCAGGCGGACCTGTCGCTTCGCATCTCGTGCAGCAAGGCAGATACTCGTCCACAATTCCTGCTCAGTCACGTGGTGGGAGCAGGAACTCGTAGCCAGAAATCCCTCCGGCTTGGTGAGTCGCATCCCCAGCAGATTCACATCTTTGTATCCAGCCAGGGCACGAGGCACAGCCTGTTTACTGCGGGCAAATGCCGGGGGATCGAGCAACACCAGATCATAGCGGCGCCCGGCCCGTTCCAGCTTTCGCATCTCCTCAAACGCATCCGCCGACCGATAGACACAACGATCGGCCACCTTGTTTAATACCGCATGGTTGCGCGCGAGCGCCAGGGCATCCTCACTCACATCCAGCCCTTCGACCGACTTAGCTCCCGCGAGCGCCGCATGAATCCCAAACGCTCCAGTATGAGCAAAGACCTCCAGCACCTCCGCGCCGGCCGCGAACCGTGCCGTCACCAGCCGATTCTCTCGCTGATCGCAAAACCAACCGGTTTTCTGCCCTCGTTCGATATCGACGAGAAATCGAGCCGGCCCCTCCTGGATGCCGACCGACGTCACGCCATCCCCTCGGAGAAATCCCCTCGCCACCGGCAACCCCTCCAACGTGCGACTCTTGGCATCGTTGCGCAGATACACTCGCGTGGCTCCGGATTCCTGACACAGAAGATCAGCCAGCAAATCTTTCCGGCGGTCCGCACCGGAAGCCAGGGTCTGCATGACCAGGACATCGTCATAACGATCCACGACCAAGCCCGGCAATCGATCCGCCTCTCCATGGATGAGGCGATACGCATTGGTGCCGGTGACAACCCGCTGACGCAGCCTGACGGCCTGCGCGAACCGCGCCCTCCAAAACTGTTCTGTAATGGGTTCGTCGTCGAACGTCAGGATCCGCACGCGGATTTTGGACACAGGATTGTAGAGACCTCTGGCGTAGAATCGTCCATTCGGCGCCATGACATCGACCACGTCGCCCGAGACCAGCTCGCCGCTGACCTTCTCGACATAACCGGCATAGATCCAGAGATGCCCCAATTCCTCGGCAGCACGTGTGCGAGAGAGGTGGACTCGCCCGCGTGGACTATCATCATGATGGGTCATTGCGTACTTATCCAATGGCGGGGACCGAACGTCAAGCCTTTCCGAACGTATCTGATTGCTTGACGCTTGACCCGCGCTGTGGTTTGCTGCGTCTGCACCTGAGCTACCGCACGTGTTCCGCTCCGTGAACCAGGAAGCCCAACGATGAAACAAATACCAACCATCGGTTCCGCCGTGATCGATCGGCTCCACCAGTTGGGGGTCCGTCATATCTTTGGAATCCCCGGCGACTATGTCCTCAGCCTCTTCCAATTGATCGACGCTTCACCGATTCAACATGTCGGGACCACGCGCGAGGATTGTGCAGGGTTCGCGGCGGATGCCTATGCGCGCATCAACGGCATCGGCGCGGTCTGTGTGACCTACTGCGTCGGAGGGTTGAATTGCGTGAACGCCATCGCCTGCGCCTATGCAGAACGGTCGCCGGTGGTACTGCTCACCGGGTCACCAGGACTCTCGGAGCGTGTCCGCACACCCTACATGCATCACATGGTGCGGGACTTTTCCACGCAACGCGAGGTCTTCGAGAAGATTACGGTGGCCGCCATCTCGCTGGACGATCCTTCAACCGCCGAACGGGAAATGGATCGGGCCTTTGCGGCACTGTTGCGCTATCGCCGCCCTGTCTACATCGAAATCCCTCGCGACCTGGTGCATACACCTCTGGCAAATCCGTTACGACCATTGTGCCTTGACGATGAGCCAAGCCATATCGCCGCGATGGACGAAGCCATCGCGGAAGTCCGCGCCATGTTGGCCTCGGCCAGCCGGCCGGCAATCTTAGCCGGAGCAGAGATCGGGCGATTCGGCCTGCAAGACGATTTGACTCGCCTGGTCGAACGGCTCAATGTCCCCATCGCCTCGACTCTGCTAGGCAAATCCGTCATCCGTGAAGACCACCCACTCTACGTCGGAGTGTACGGCGGCCTCATCGCGCGTGACGAGGTCCAACAGTTCATCAATGCATCCGACTGCTTGCTGATCCTGGGGTCGATCTTATCCGATGTCGAAGATCTCGATGCCGATTCGTCCTTGCTGTCGGAAGGCCGCACGATTCACGCGACAGCCGACCGGGTAGCCATCAAACACCATCGCTACGATGCGATCCGGTTTCAAGACTTCGTGCGGGCACTGGTGACCAACCCCTTCCCTTCGTTTCCTTCTCGCCCGCTGCCGGCACCGCTCCCCGTGGCAGAAGGCACCATTGCACCGGATGCCGCCGTGACCTTGAGTGGACTCTTCCGCCACCTCGATAGTCTTTTGGATAAACACACCCTCGTGATCGCCGACGTCGGAGAATCGCTCTTTGCCGCAGCCGATCTCCATGTCCACCGGCGCTTCGAGTTTCTCTCTCCAGCTTATTACACCTCGATGGGATTTGCCGTTCCGGCAGCCGTGGGCGCCTCGTTTGCCGATCCCACGCTTCGACCGATCGTGCTGGTCGGCGACGGTGCGTTTCAAATGACGGGAACGGAACTCTCGACCGCCGTGCGATATGGTCAAACGCCGATTGTCATCGTGCTGAATAATCGAGGCTACTCCACTGAACGGGAGATTCTCGAAGGCCCTTTCAACGACGTCCACGAGTGGAGCTATGAACGAATCTGCGACATGATTGGAGGCGGAGCCGGTACGCGGGTCGCCACCCAAGGAGAGTTCGAGCGAGGGCTCACCACCGCCTTGGCCGATTCCAGCCGCCTGCATGTCATGAATGTGCTGCTCGATCCAGCCGATCGCTCGGCCGGCATGGTCCGACTTGCCTACCGCCTCGCCAAACGGCTCTCCACCGATCGCCCGTAGCAGGGGTGGTTTGTTTAGTTCCTCTGGTTTGTTTGGTTTGTCTGGTTGAACCAAATAAACGAAACAAACCAAACAAACCAGACCTACCCTCTGTGAAGTGTAGGGTTTTCCCATCACCCTCTGCACCTCTCACCCGGTTGGTTCCTCGAACATCCAACACTTAGGGCATTCCTTAGTGGCACGTCACATGCACAGTTCGTGTCACATATAGATGCAACGCTGCCATAGTGCATGCGGTGCACGTCTTTGACGCCCGCTCTTGATCCCACTGCATATCATTGCCGGGCCCTGCAGACGACTCGCCATCGGAGGCCCCAATGTCAGACTTCTATCAAAATGGTGTCGTCACGGTGCTCCACCGCCTCGGACAGCCGAACGTCGACCAGTTGGAGCGAGAGTTGACGCGTTATGGGCGCGTCAATCCCATCGCCTTGGTCCTCCCTTCCCTCTATGCAGAATTAGGACGCCCAGCATTGAAGGCCATCGTGGAAACTCTCAAGAAGGTGTCGTACCTCAACGAAATCGTCATTTCGTTGGATCGCGCTTCGGCCTTGGAATTTCGCCTGGCTAAGCAATTCTTTTCCGTACTCCCTCAGCGGGTGCGTCTCATCTGGAACGATGGTGCGCGTATCCAAACTATCCTCAAGCTCTTGGTCGATCACAACCTCGATATCGGCCTGCAGGGCAAGGGGCGAGGCTGTTGGACAGCCTTCGGCTACGTCTTGGCCAGAAACCACAGCCAGGTCATCGCACTCCACGACTGCGACATCACAAGCTATGATCGGGAGTATCTGGCACGCCTCTGCTATCCCATCGCCAACCCGAACCTCGGTTATGAATTCTGCAAAGGCTATTACAGCCGCGTCACCGACCGTCTCCATGGGCGAGTAACCCGCCTGTTCATTACCCCAATGATCCGAAGCCTCCAACAGCTCGTGGGACCTCACGCGCTCCTGACATTTCTTGACAGTTTTCGTTACCCTCTGGCCGGCGAGTTCGCCATGGTGCGGGACCTGGCCTGGACCAACAGAATTCCAGGTGACTGGGGTCTTGAAATCGGTGTCCTCGCGGAAGTCTATCGGAACTGTGCCTTGCGACGCATTTGCCAGGCCGATATTGCTGACGCCTATGACCACAAACACCAAACACTCTCGGATCACAATCCTGACGCCGGCCTTCTCAAGATGTGCCTCGACATCACGAAATCGCTCTTCAGAAATCTGGCCAGCGAAGGCGTCATTTTATCTGATGGAGTTCTCAAGACTTTGCGGGCGACGTATTTGCAAGCTGCTCAGGAAGCGATCAGCCACTACGAAAACGACGCGGCCATCAACAGCCTCACGTTCGACCGACACCAGGAACGGACGGCCGTCGAAGTGTTCTTGAACGGCATGAAAATGGCCACTGACGGGTTTCTCGACGATCCGCTTGGCGTCCCCATGATTTCTAACTGGAGTCGAGTGACCCATGCCGTGCCCGATATCTTCGATCTCCTGGTCGACGCCGTGGAAGCGGATCACGTCTGGGACCCCACGTCAGAACCGGCCACTACTCCGTCATGACCACCGGTCTCACCCCGCTCACTGCGCCAACCGAAGCACGCATCCAAGATATTGGCTCAGCGGAGATTCTCGTTGGGATTCCAAGCTACAACAATGCGGACACGGTCGGGCATGTCGTGCGGGCCGTAAGCGTGGGGCTCGCCAAACACTTCCCTGGCCGTCGGGCCGTCCTGGTCAACTCCGACGGCGGCTCTTCAGATGAGACGCCGGCCATCGTCGCCCGCACTGCCGTCGACTTCCAACACCATTTCATCGCCGACCAGCAAAGCATCCTGCATCGGATCGTCACGCCTTACCATGGCATTCCCGGTAAAGGCAGTGCGTTCCGGACGATCTTCGAGATTGCGCGAAGACTGAAGGCCAGGGCCTGCGCAGTCGTCGACGCGGATCTCCGCAGCATATCACCGGAATGGATCGAACTGTTACTCCGCCCAATCATGGAAGAGGGATACGACTACGTCGCACCCTACTATCTGCGCCACAAATACGACGGCACGATCACGAACAGTCTCGCCTATCCACTCACCAGGGCACTCTACGGGCGGCAGATACGCCAGCCCATCGGCGGGGAGTTTGGTTTTTCCGGTGCACTTGCGGCCCACTATCTCGACCAACATGTCTGGGAATCGGAAGTGGCACGCTTCGGCATCGATATCTGGATGACGACGGAGGCGATTGCCAGCGGTGCACGAGTCTGCCAAAGCTTCCTCGGCGCAAAAATTCATACTCCGAAGGATCCTGCTGCCGACCTGTCGGCTATGCTGATGCAAGTGATGGGAGCGCTCTTTGCCTCAATGGAACAGCATGAATGCCTCTGGTCCCGGCAGAAGGGATCCCGACTGGTTCCACTCTTCGGATTTCCCTACGAGGTCGGGGTCGAACCGGTCCATGTCAACGTGGAACGGATGGTGTCGCATTATCGACAGGGCCTCACCGATCTTGAACCCATCTGGCGCCAGATCTTGGCCAGCGACACGTTTTCTGAGCTGCGCGACCTCCAGGGAACTTCCGGCACCGACTGTCGTATCCCAGATGACTTGTGGGTCCAGGTCGTCTACGATGCAGCGGCCGCGTACCGCAAGCGAGTCATGCCACGCGATCACCTTTTAAAAGCCCTGACCCCCCTGTACTTAGGTCGGACCGCTTCGTTTGTCTTTGCCACCCAAGGCCTGACCTCCACGGAGGCGGAACAGAAGATCGAAACCTTGTGCGACACGTTCGAACGCAGGAAATCATATCTGGTCGATCGTTGGCAACCGCCGGCGCTGCAACCAGCAGCGCCGGCTCTGTTGTACCAGCCGTCTACCGACGCAGGAGGTGATCATGAATGAGTTCATTAACCAGGCACTTCTAGGGCCGGTGGAATTGCTCGGGCATCAGGTATTGACTGAGCTCCCCAATGTGCTCGCCATGGGCATTATCCTGCTCGGCGGCCTCTTCACAGCGTGGATATTCGGTTCATTCGTTGAACGGCTATTTCGCATGATCGGATTCGACCATCTCTGTGATCGTCTGGGGATGAATGCGGCGCTCCTGCGGGGAGGAGTCAAGACTGATCCCTCTCGCCTCGTCGGCCGCAGCATCTATTGGACGGTGCTTGTGCTGGCTTCGATCGCGGCGTTAGGAGCCCTGAACCTGACTCCGATCAACCAGTTCGCCCAGTCGCTGCTGGCCTATGTGCCCCATCTGGTGACGGCATCGGTGATTCTTCTGGCCGGATACTTCCTCTCAAACTTTGTATCCCGGGCCGTCCTGATTGCCGCCGTCAACGCCGGACTGCCTCCGGCCCGACTCGTCGCAGCCTGTTCTCGGTGGGGAATGCAAGTCCTCGCGGGGGCCATGGCGCTGGAGCAACTCGGCATCGCCCAACACATCGTCGTCGTGGGATTTGGCATTACCTGGGGAGGACTCGTGCTGGCCGGAGCGATCGCATTCGGACTCGGCGCATCCGATCTCGCGAAAGGGTTCTTGGAACGACGGCTGGTGGCCCGATCCAAATCCAGTACGGGCGATGATCTACATCACTGGTAACGGCGCAAGACCATGCCCAATTTGATCGTCTATACAGACTTGGATGGCTCGCTCCTAGACAGCACGACCTATTCCTACAAAGCGGCCACACCAGCCCTCACTGCGCTCCGCGAACAAGGGATTCCACTCGTATTGGTGTCGAGTAAAACGCGTGCGGAAATGCAGCCACTTCGACAGCGTCTCGGCCATCGTGACCCTTTCATTGTCGAAAACGGCGGCGCGGTGTTTATCCCTCACGGCTTGTTCGACTTCCCCTTGGAACACATGCGAACCAGGTCGCCCTACCAGGTCATCGAATTGGGCCTTCCCTATCACATGTTGCGAGAGGTATTGAAACAAATCGAAGAATCGGTTGAAACATCGTTACAAGGCTTTGGCGACCTGTCAGTAGAAGCCATCATGCAGGTGACCGGGCTCCCACATACTGACGCCATCCCGGCCAAGCAACGGGAATACGACGAACCCTATCTCTTGCAAGGCCCTCAGACGCTCGTCGAAGAAGTCTGCCGGCAAATCGTCACTCGGGGGCTGCGATGGACAAAAGGGGAACGGTTATTTCATCTGATGGGGGAGAACGATAAGGGGAAGGCCGCTTCCGTGCTCCTGCGCTGCTACCATCGACAACGACGTATGAGCGGACAAGCGGAGCGGATCGAAACGGTTGGGATCGGGGACAGTATCAACGACGCCCCCCTGCTCGCCATGGTGGATCATCCGATTCTCGTCCAGAAATCAGACGGATCTTATGACCCTGATATCCACCTGTCTGGAATGATTCGTGCCCCCGGAATAGGGCCGGTGGGATGGAATAAAGCGGTCCTGGAACTATTGGCACAGGTGCCGTAAGGGACCGCCTGAACCAGACGCGCGAGACTTGCGAGAAAAGCGGGACGGGTGAGGCGGGATTATCGCCGACTATCAGTGCCGCGAGCACCTGTTTCTTCTATACGCGAAAATCTCAGCACGCAACACTTCCCCAAACTAGTCTTCTTCAGGATTAATGGTATGGAGACCCGCCGTATGACAGGCCGTCAGCAATTGCGTATCGGCACTGACGACGGTCAGCCGCAAGGGTTTGAGTTCCAAAGCCAGCGCCAAATGCAAGACCTGTGGTGATCGGAGCGCAGGATACTCCAACGCAAGTTCTTTCGTCGCTAAGTACGTCTGCACCGTCGGGGCAATGAACTGGTAGAGACCCTCCTGTGATTCTCTTTCGAACTTATGGATGACCGAGTAACAATCGTCCCGGGTGATCTCTCCATGGTGGGCTCGATTCGCGAATGCCGTATACAAATCGGTCACGGACCATGTCGGCAGAATTGCCACTTTGCTCCGTTTCACCATGAGCTTGCTGATGATGCGTGTGCCCCGCTCCATGCTGTACCGTTTCACCAGAGCTGTTGAGTCGAAATAGTAGTATGGCATGCGATCACACTCTCCCCTTCAAAATGATGGCGGCCAAGGGGCCCGACATTTTCGAGAGCCGATCTTGGAGTTCATCCAGCGGCAGCTCGTCATAC
>Ga0247727_10020624_pt1 | contig 10052 bp, 13 predicted proteins | sample WisWelCaveWW1625_FD_202498 | JGI IMG/M metagenome (GOLD analysis project Ga0247727, IMG submission 202498) | Biofilm microbial communities from Wishing Well Cave, Virginia, United States - WW16-25 | ecosystem: Environmental > Aquatic > Deep subsurface > Groundwater > Cave microbial mat | place...
CGTCTCCTCCGCGAATGCGGCGAGCCTTGCACGATTCGCCTTCGATAAAACGATTCCCTTCACCATAGAAACCTCCTATGGTGAATATATACTGGAGTATTACTTAATATAGTTTACTTAGCTTAGACTTGGGCACGATTTCCCAATGGTCCGTAGCGACTGTCAGCGGGGGAGACTTCCAGATCTACGACGAAACAGGCGGTGTCAACAGGCTCTACATCAAGACCGATACCGGTAACGTCGGCATCGGCACTTTAGCGCCGGAACGCAAGCTTCATGTAGATGGAAGCGCGTTGATCACTGCCGGAGGTCCAGCAGGAAATGCGGGCCTGGAAGTCCGAGGCTCTAGTGGCAGTTGGGGGCCTTCGGTGGGTGTGAATAATGGAAGCCAAGAATGGCGCATGGCCTCTTGGAGTGACAATTCATTGAAATTCGTGAAGATTTCAGGAGCTACTTTCACTCCTTTCATGATATCCAACAATTCATTCCAAGACGCGCTCGTTTTGGCGGCGAACGGGGTCGGTGTTGGAATTGCAAACCCGACTGCGAATCTACATGTTAGCGGCTCTGGTCTAAGCACGACTCTATCGATTGCCAACACGACCGTCGGCGGAGTTAATTGGACATTGCTCTCGCTAGGTGGCGGAACCAGCCTGGGAGAGGGGCTCTTTCAGATTTTTAACCCTAAAGCGGAGAATGAACCGGGAGAACTGACTCCTATTCATGGAATTCCCGCGATCTCGATTGACCCGAAGCACAATATTGCGCTAGGGCAACCCTTTGCCCAAGCAAAGCTCCATGTGTTTGGCGGAGCCAGCACTGGCACTAGCTTGCTCGTGGAGTCAAATGGAAGCAAAGATCTCATTAAGGCGACCGATCTTTCGTCAAACGTTGTCCGCTTTAGAGTGGATCGCGCTACAGGCAGTATCTTTAAGACGGGTACAGTTAGCTTTGTTCAAGCATATCCCCCCGATCTCACAAAGCAGATAGTTTATATTTCATTGGAAGGACCTGAAGCAGGAACGTATTTCAGAGGCACAGCTTCTCTCGTCAACGGAAAAGCGGTCATCGCCTTGCCCGATCATTTCAGCATGGTCACCAACGATGAGGGCGTTACTGTCCAGTTAACTCCGTTGGGCGAAGCGCTGCAACTTTTCGTGCTTGAAAAAACAGCCAAGCAAATCGTCGTGCGCGAAGCGACTGGCAAGAATGGCAAATTTGACTACCTGGTTCAAGGAATTCGAAAGGGTTTCGAGAATCATCAGGTCATACAAGACAAACTGAAATAAGACGCATTTCAAACTTAATGGAGCGAGTAGTAAACTAGCTATGACCGCTGCAACAGTCTGTGTGTGGCAACGTACCTCAGCAAAGCGGAATCACGAGGCCAAGTGGTCAGTGGGGCGAAGGGAAAGGAGCTCACTCATAGCGTGGGCTCCCCTCCTCCCCAATGCAATGAGGCAGAACCAAGAGAGAAGAAACACTCAATATCACCCAGCGCCGAGCCGGGGCGCTATAGAAGTACCCAGCCTACATCTAAGGAGTAACTATGTTTAAGAAACTTCAAATTACAGTCTTGCTGCTTGCGCTCAGCGTAATTGGTTGGGGAGCAAGCTCAAGTATGGTGGGTGCAGCAGCGCCTGCCGATTTTCTTGGCAACTGGGTCAATACGGACACGGCTACTCGCGGAATTGTCCGACTCGTTTTCACGCAAAGCGGTGCGAATTACATCGCGCAAGGATTCGGTGCCTGTTCGCCCACTCCGTGCGACTTTGGAGTTACTACTTTCAATTTGCTGGGCTACAACGTCAGCGACACCAATCCTAATTGGGGAGTGGCCGTTTGGGATTCGGGATTCAAGACTGAATATCTCGTAGCACACCGAGAAGGCGAGCTCCTGGTAGTCGAAAGCTACAACGTCTTCAAGGACGGTTCCGGACGATCGAACTATCGGTCACTCTTTCTATTTAAGAAGAGCTGAGCATTCGCAGAGGATTTTGGCTACTCCGAAATTAGCGCCGAGCGGGGGCGCTCTAAGAAATATCCGACACGATCTCAAAGGAGAAACAAATGATGTTTGCAAACATTGCGGTAAAGCAAGCACTGACCGTCAGTTTAGGCGTCCTGGCGTTGGCGTTCCTATCCGTGCTGGGAACAGGCAAAACAGCAACTTCGATCCCATCCCGTATCAACGTAACAGATCGAGCCGCTTTCAGTACTCTAGAGATAAACACATATGCGTTCGTGAAATGGGGTGCTAAGGGCTTCATCAAGGCTAAGATTAGTTATTGCTTTTTGGCAACCGTCTGCGGTGTAAGTACTTTCGTTGACACTCCATACGTTAAGGTCTTTAATCTGGACAGAGACAGTTTTGTTATGCTGGAAGCCCCCAAAAATGTGCAGATCGGGTCTCTATTCGATCCAATCGAGGTCAACTTCGCCTATTGGGACTGTAATGGTGTCAAGGACACAAAGAATCCAACCACTCAGAGATTTCAAAACGGTGCCAGTTTGAACTGTACAGCTCGATATGGTGCAGTTAACAATATCTCTGGGATGTTTAGAGGATGGATCTTCTAGCCTGGGATGGGTCAAAAGAACTATGCCAGGAGAGGCTGGGCAAGCTCCAGTCTCTCCTGCAAAGTTTGCAGCACATCTATCTGAAAATGCTTTGCTCTTGAATTCAATCTGAAAGGAGAGACAGCAATGGACGAGCCAATCAAGTCACAGAATGTTAACGAGCCTACATCAATGACATCAAGCACGCTCACACCCAGTGCCGTGCAAGCGATTCTGGATAATCAGCATCTCGGACTAGGTACGGTGGGCGGGCTGATCGGGGCGGCGATCGGCGCGGGGCTCTGGGCAGCGATTACGCAGCGACGCGATTCCAGATAGGTTTTATGGCAACAGGCATCGGCGTCTTAGTAGGGCTGGGCGTTCGCATTCTCGGCAGGGGCGTGACCCCAATCTTCGGCGTGCTGGGGGCGGCGCTCTCGCTCGCGGCGTGTTTGGCGGGCAATTACTTGACCATCGCCATCATTGCTGCTGGTGAGATGGGCTTCTCTTGGTCGGAGACACTTTCCCAAACTGACCTGATAATTGCAGTGATGCAAGAAACCACGTTCGGGTCCATTGATCTCTTTTTTTATGTAATTGCCTTGTATACCGGATACGCTTTTTCGTTTGATGCGTTAGACAAAGAAAAAGGGGCAGCATCAAGCTGATCCATATCTAGACACAGATGAAGTCAGCATTGGGAGATTCTATCTAAGGCGAACAGGGCCTTGCGCGCACTTTGACTGCCATTGGGTAATTTCGCTTTGCTTTGTTTAAGAAATTGACGCGGCTCTTATTCTCCGTTATCTTTAAGGCACGGAGAATTCTTTATGCCAACCAATGTACCGCCAGAATATACGATGGCCGAGCTGCGCTACCGCAAAGCGAGCGCGCCCGAAGATAAACTCGTCGCCCTGCGAGAGATGATGCAACTCGTGCCTAAACACAAGGGCACAGAAAAATTGCGCGTCGAACTGAAAACGCGTCTGAAAAAATTGCAGGAAGAAGTTCAACGCAAGTCATCCAAAGCTTCGAGCAGCCGAGGCCCGACCTATGACCACATCGAAAAAGAAGGCGCCGGGCAAGTTGTGCTTGTCGGCTTACCGAACTCTGGCAAATCTTCTTTGCTCGCAGCATTTACTCACGCCAAGCCGGAGATCGCCGATTTCCCTTACTCTACGTTCGTTCCTACGGTCGGCATGATGCCCTTTGAAGATATTCAGTTCCAGTTGATCGACTTGCCCCCACTTTCTGAGTTCACCGAGCCCTGGGTCTATGCCTTGATTCGTCAAGCCGATCTGGTCGCACTGATGGTCGATCTCGCGCAGCCTGAGCCTGAGAGCCAAGTGCTGCAAGTGTTGGATTTTTTAGAGAAGGCGCGTATTCATCTTTGGGGCAAACAACTCCCCGATGACGAACCGGCCAGAGCGCAAGTGCGTGCGATCGTCATTGCGAATAAGCTCGACGAGGCCGGAGCGAAAGACGCGGCGCAAGCATTACATCAAGCGTACGATACGGAGTTCCATGTCATCCCCATTTCCGCGAAGACCAGGGAGAACGGGGATGCGATGAAATGGCGCATCTTCGAAGACCTGGAGATCGTGCGCGTCTACACCAAGCGCCCCGGGCACCCGGCGTCGAAAGAACACCCGTATGTCTTGCACAAGGGCAGCACGGTCACCGACGTCGCTCGACAGATTCACTATCAATTGGCCGAAAAATTTGATTACGCGCGGCTCTGGGGCTCGGCTCAGTTTGATGGCCAACGCGTCGAGCGCGATCACGTCCTCGCCGATGGCGATATTTTAGAAATACATGAGTAAGTTTTTGTAAAATGCAGAAAAGCAAATAAGCTAAGCGAGCTTATCCGGGACTTGCCGTGATGCGAACTTGGCTCTTTCCGAAATCAATCATGAGGCATTTTTTCTGCAAGAGGCGTGTGCCGATTAAAATGTCGTCGGAGTCAGTGGCCACAATATAGACTTCTGATTGTTTACGATCAAAAATGATTTTCCCTCAATAGACGTGCTCTCGGATGATCAATCCTGAAGCGAGTTCGTAATTTTCGAATCCTAACCACTCCCATTTGGATTGAGCGATCAACGATTTTGGTATGCTCAGATAGCCATTGAAACCCGTATCAATCACAGCGAGTCGTTTTACTCGTTTTTTACTCAACAACAAGGTGATGGCGACCAGTGGCTCGCCTTGTGCATTGACCAATCCTCGAATCATGGAGATTAGCGAAGCTTGTGCACAGCAGATTCACCAACGCGGAAGAAATAGAAAATCTTGCCGGGAAATTGAGCGCGAGCGCGGCGAGCGACCTCTAGCTCATCGTCTCCCATCACGTAAGCGCCGGATTCGATTTCTATCGCAATGACTTGCCCACGATGGAGACGGAGCAGTTTGGGTTCAATGCTGTGAAAAAGTCGCACGGCTTTCTTGATTCGTTGAGAATCTGTAGAGAGTGAACGCATGACACATCAATCTAACATTGCAAGACTTGCACGTCAAGGTAGTTCTGAAAAATCAGAATTCAAAGAGCGTATTCGAGTGCCGCGTGCATATCGGCGATCTTCAGGTGAGGGTATTCATCGAGTACCTCTAGCAAGAGTCATGCCATGCGCCAACAAATTCAAGATCGTTGAAGGTGAAATTGCTAATTTATCGCTTCACCGAGCCGCGATAGAAGGGCCATTTTACGACTTCGGCTGCTTTGCGGTGATCGCGAATCTGCACTTCGATCCGATCCCCAGGCTTCACGGCATATTCTTTAGATACGAAAGCCGTCGCAACAAACCGATCGAGCGTCGGTGACTTCATGCCACTGGCAACTACGCCTGCGTCTGTGCCATACACGATGATCTTCATGCCCTGGCGCGGCACACCCGCTTCAATCATCTTGAGCGCGATGAGTTTTTTTGGAGAACCTTCTTTCTTCTGTTTTAGGAGAATATTTTTGCCATTGTAGTCTGCGCTTTTGTCTTTCACCGTCCAGCCCAAGCCTGCTTCGATCGGCGTTGTCGCTTCGTCCAATTCGTGACCATAGAGCGCCAGTCCGGCCTCAAAGCGCAACGTGTCACGCGCTCCCAGCCCGATGGGCTGAGCTCCAGCTTTAATCAGTGTTTCCCACAATTTCTGCGTGAGAGCAGGGCTCGCATAGACTTCGAAGCCGTCTTCGCCGGTGTAGCCGGTACGCGAGACGAGCGCATTCTCGCCAAGCACTCGCGTTTCAGCAACCCAGTAGTACTGAAGCTGCGAGAGATTGGGCTCTGCATAAGGCTGCAACACACGCTCGGCGTTCGGGCCTTGAATCGCAACCTGCCCGTACTCGGAGCTGACATTTTTTACTTGCACACCCTGAAAGATAACCGCATTTTTTTGCATCCAAGCGAAATCTTTGTCCGTGTTCGACGCATTCACCACTAGAAAAAATCTATCTTTTAGTCGATACGCCAAGAGATCGTCGACGGTCGTTCCATTCGCATAGCACATGGGAGAGTAGAGTATTTGGTTCGTCGCGAGTTTGCTGACATCGTTCGTGATGAGCTGTTGTACCAGGTCGAGCGCTTGCGGGCCGAACACATCAATCTCTCCCATATGACTGACATCAAAAATACCGACATTGGTGCGCACGGCGTTGTGTTCTTCCAAGATGCCTGTGTAATGGATGGGCATTTCCCAGCCGCCGAACTCGACCATTTTGGCGCCCCGCTTCTTGTGTGATTCGTTCAGTGGTGTTTTTTTCAATTCCATAAGTTCTTTCCCCTCAAAGCGCTTCCATCTTGGCCTCGCGCGTCATCAGCTCTCCTAGTTTGGTCAGAGCTTTTGCGTCGTTATATAAAATATCATAGACGGCATTGGTGATCGGCATCTCAATTTTTTTTGCGCTAGCCAGCCGATAGATTGTCTCGGTCGCATACACACCCTCGGCGACCATTTTCATTGAATCCAGAATCTTCTGGAGCGTTTCACCCTGCCCCAGCCGATAGCCGACACGACGATTGCGACTGTGCTGGCTCGTGCACGTCGCCACCAGATCGCCCAGCCCCGAGAGCCCAAAAAAAGTTTCTTTTTTCGCTCCAAGAAAAACGCCCAAGCGAATCATTTCGGTCAACCCGCGAGCGATGAGTGCTCCCTTGGCGTTATCGCCGTAGCCCAAACCATCCGAAATGCCCGCCGCTAACGCAATGACATTTTTTGTCGCACCGCCGTATTCGACGCCCTTCAGGTCATCGCTAAGATAGACGCGAAAGCGATCGGTCATAAAAGCCTGTTGCAGCTGTTTCCCCAATCCCATGTCGGGCCCGGCGACCACTACGGTTGTTGGAAAATCGCGGCCTACTTCTTCAGCGTGGCTAGGACCTGAAAGGGTGAAGACGCGATGCGTCCGAGCTTCTTCAGCAATCACCTCGCTCATAGTCTGGAGCGTGGTGCGTTCGAGTCCCTTGGCGGCATTGACGAAGACCGCGTTCGCTTGTCTTGCTTTAGGCAAGAGCGAAACAATCTTTTGGGTTATCTCTCGTATAGCAATAGACGGGACAACCAACAAAAAAATGTCACTGTGCTCGACGGCGATTTGAATATCATAAACAATATCCAGATTTTCTTTAGGAAGTGCGACGCCGGGAAGATAAGTTGAGTTAGTCCGTGTTTGTCGAATCGTCTCGGCTAGGCGTTGGTCGCGGACCCAGAGCGCGATCCGATGTTCTTTGAGCGCGAGCAGACGAGCCAGTGCCGTGCCCCAGCCTCCCGCTCCGATGACGCTGATTTTCATAGTATGCTAGCTTACGTCAGAGTGTAGAAGAGAGCAAGATGTTTCTACTTCGGCTTAGGCGGCGATGACGATGACTCGGGAGAGTTTTTTTCTTCAGTATAGAGATCGGGCTTCTGCTGCGACCAACGAAAGATGGCCATAAAGCCGACCGCGATGGCAATCATGCCTAAGATCATGCCAAATTGGTCATCCCGTTTGAAGATGGCTGTCAAAATGCCTGCCAAGACCAGCGCTACATATAAGGGCAAACGCAACCGTGATTTCATCTTACTTCTTACCTCCTCGTAAAGCTTCATTATAGTCTCAGCTTGTATTCGTTTGCCAAAGAGGAGCCCTTTTGTTAGAGTGACTCGCGAAGGGAGCGTGCGTATGAATCTTGTAAAAATATTTTGCATGGCTTGTCTATTTTTATGGATAGCAAGTGCTCTTGCGTTTGCCGATGGAGAAGAGACACCTACACGTTTCAAACTCAGTATTCATAATATCTATACTAACACTTTCCCGAACAACGAGTTGCTCGTTACCCTGCGCGATCAGCGAGGGCGCGCCCGGCGCAACGTCTCTGAGAGTAATTTGGCGTTAGAAGAAAACGGTCAATCGCTTCCCTTCGTCTTAGAGCCGATCGTCAATGGCTCGGTTGGTCTAATCATTCTCATAGACAGCAGCGAGAGCCTTGGCGGATTCGGCAAATCGTGGAAGCTCGACCTAGCCAAAGCGACGGTCGCGCAACTCTTATCCGAGCTGCGTCCCGGGGATGGAGCACTGATTATTGATTTTGATTTGCAGCCGCACCTACTCGCTCCCTTCTCGCGCGACCGGCAGTCCCTGCAAGGCTCTCTCAGCAAGATCAAGGCAGGCGGAGGGACGGCGCTCTATGACGGAGTTCTGTATGCGCTGCATCTGGCAAAGCGATTGCCCACTAAGCGCAAAGCGATTGTCTTGATCACCGACGGCAACGAGCAAGCGTCAAAAACAACCATCAATGAAGCATTGCAATCAGCCACTCAAAGCAGACTCCCGGTCATCGCATTGGACTTTAGTCATGAGGCCGAGGATTTCTTTTTGCAATCGCTGGCATACAAGACCAAGGGAGTTTATCAGCATCTTCCTCAACAAAAAGTATCCATTACTTCTCAAATCTACCGAGCTCATGCCGACGCCTGGAAACTCAGCTATGCGAGCCCGCAATCGCAACGCGATGGCTCGATACGCTCGGTGCAGCTAAGTTATATTGGCAGCGGCGCGGCGCTTGCGCTAGCTACCAAAGAGTATCAAGCACCGGCAACGGATTTGGTGAGCTGCGCCCCCAATTTGGCAAACAAGAGCGTGCTCGAAATCGGTTCTGTCGAGGGCAGTGTCGGAAAAATCTTTCGCATCCCCATAGGGCTCAAAAATACGACAACGGGTCTTTCTTCTTTTGATTTGACAATTGATTTTGACCCCGGTGTCATAAAAATGCTCGCTCTTGAATCACCCGATTACCAGAGTGATTTGACAGCCATTGAACTCGATCCGTCCAGAGGCCGCGTTCGCTTGGCTGGCCGATGGGAAACTAAACAAAGTGAGACAGAAATTATTTTAGGCTACTTGAATGTGGAGATTGTCGGCGCGGCTGGCCGTCGAACGGAGCTGCTTGTGAGCGCTGTGCACTTACTTAATCAAGCAGGCCACGCGCTAGACACGCTTTCGATCAATGGCGTGGTTAGCGTCACGGGAGCTCAGTTGGGCGATGTCAATGGGGACGGAAAGACCGACCTAGCCGATGCGTTTCGCATCGCCAGTTATGCTTCTGGCCATATTCACGCTCTAGCCCTCAATCTGGATGTCGCCGACACGAATCGTGATGGTGCCATCACCATGGACGACGCCTGGGCTATTATTTTGGGGCGCGTAAGCCGCTAAGCAAATGAGATTTTGGGAGAGAACAAAAAAAAAGAAACGAGTTCGACACTCGTCTCTTTCTCGCTTCTCTTGTTTTTTCTTGCTTCAGTATTTATGAACGCGCCAAGCTCTACGGCTTGAACCAGCTATAGAAGCTCGGTGGTCGCGTCTGTGCTCGTTCGTATGGCTTCGGTGCTTGGCAAGGGCACGTCTTGCCGTATTGCGTCTTGAGCCAGTCCATCGCTGTTTTCAAGACATCTTCTTCGTGTTCGACCCAGATGTCTGGCACGAGCCCGACTCCCTGTACTTTGTGATTGTTCGGCGAAAAATACTCGGCAGTTGTCATAATGAGCGCCCCCCCGTCAATCGGGAAAGTGGACTGAATGACGCCCTTGCCAAAACTGGTGCGTCCCACCAAAATGCCCATCTCATGGTCGCGTATGGCCCCTGAAATTATTTCAGACGCACTCGCTGAGCCGCGATTGATCAAGACAGTCAAAGGCAGGTTGGGCAAGCGGTTTCCGATAGACTTATAATTTTGGGTCCCATTGCGGCTCTCTGAACGCAAGACCAAGCCGTCATCGATAAAGAGACTGGCCAAATCTTGGGCCGCGCTCAATAGTCCGCCCGGGTTATTGCGCAGATCCAAAATAAATGCTTTGATCTTATTCCCCGGTTGCATCAACTCATTCAGTGCCTTGTCAACTTCGGGGCGCGTTTGTTCATTAAAACTATTGACTTGAATGTAGCCAATGTGCCCCTCATCCATGGCTTCATAGGTGACGACGCGAATCTGAATAATTTCTCGGATAACGGTAATACTCTCTTCGGT